>Ga0209376_1002455_pt1 | contig 17529 bp, 18 predicted proteins | sample GraSoiAngelo_134_FD_185891 | JGI IMG/M metagenome (GOLD analysis project Ga0209376, IMG submission 185891) | Grasslands soil microbial communities from the Angelo Coastal Reserve, California, USA - 14_0929_05_30cm (SPAdes) (version 2) | ecosystem: Environmental > Terrestrial > Soil > Grasslands ... | reverse complement strand
TGGCGATGGACACACGATGCACTTTGACGTCATAACTAGTGTCAAGGATCATCAAAAGGCAATTTCATATGCAAAAGAGTGGTTAAAGACCATAGGCGAGGGAGATGCGCACGTAACAACCGAAGAGTGCCAGTTTTGTCACTCGCAAGGCGCCCCAGAGCCAATTGCCAGCGAGATCCAAAAGAAAGGATACTTTATCCAGAAGATGGAAGGCTGCCCTTAGCCATATTTTTTGCATCCTTTTACTATTTTTGCAAAATCTTTTTAGAATGATTCACTTAGGTGACCCTGTGACCAAAAAAGGCACCTACAATAAACTTACAGTGGAAGGAGAAATCCAGACTAGGTGGATTTGCGGCTGCTTTGAGACGGTTGATGGTTTCTTCAAATTCTGTCCTGAACATAGTGATGCCATGAAAAAGACCATCGAAGCTCAGATAGATGAGCTTGATATGACCAGGGTTAGATGACAGAGTTCGCAGCTAGAGAACTACAAGTGCAATAAATGCGGAAACAAAGACAATGGCTACAGTATTCAGTAATTTTATTACCGTATTGAGTGCCGGTCCAGCAGTGTCCTTGTAAGGATCTCCTATGATATCTCCAACAATTGCAATCTTGTGCTCTTCAGTTCCCTTTTGCTTGTTAATTTCCATGTACTTTTTGGCATTGTCCCACGAACCACCAGTATTTGCCAGATGGAAAGCCAAGTAAATTCCTGTAATTACTGCACCCATTAGTAGTCCTACTACTGCAGATGGGCCCAAAACTATACCAAGTACTATGGGAGCTGCAATTGTAATGGTTGCAGATTTCCAAAGCTCGCGTAATGAAGCCACGGTTGCAACATCAACGCATTTTGCATAGTCAGGTTTTGTTTTACCTGTTAGAATTTCTGGAGTTTCTTTGAATTGTCGTCTTACTTCTTCAACCATCTTAGAAGCTGCCCTTGCAACTGCGGATATAAGTTGGCTAGTGATAAAGAATGGCAATAAACCCCCTACAAGCAATCCAATAACTACTGCTGGATTTGAGAGACTATAATCGAAAGTGTGATGAAATATTTTTCCTGCTTCATACTGAAATGCTTGAATCATGGCAAGAGCAGCAAGACCTGCACTTGCAATTGCAAAACCTTTGGTTATTGCTTTTGTTGTATTTCCTACTGCATCAATTTCATCTGTAACTTTACGATTTTCTTCTCCCATACCTGTCATTTCTACAATTCCACCAGCATTGTCGCTGATAGGACCAAATGCATCTATACTCAATACAATCCCTGCAAGGCTTAGCATTGCCATTGCAGTAAGTGAGGTACCAAAGATTCCATAAAGTGCAGCTTGAGAAGGATCTGGGGCTGCAGACGATGCCAATACATATGATGTGGCTAGTGCAACAGTAATGGCAATCATAAAGGGACCTGTTGAACGCATTCCTTGTATTATTCCCATTAGTGTAAGTGATGCATATCCCCATTTTGCAGATTCGGCAATTTCTTGGACAGGCTTGAATCTGTAGCTTGTAAAATAATCTGTGATCCTCTGTATTATTGGTACTAGAATAACTCCTATCACTGTACTACCAAACAGTGCATATGCAATCTGAGTATGACCAAGGAAAAGATATGTGAAAACAAAATTAAGTGCAATTGCTATTGCAGCAGAAACATAAAAGGCACTGGCAAGCGGCTTGTTGACATCGGTCATCTTTCTTGGGCCTATTGTTGCAATACCAATGATAGATGCAAACAATCCTGAGGCACCAATTAACATCGGATAAAGCAAGTTTTGAGGAGTCCCAATCAGTGCAGCGATTAGTAATGATGCAAGCATGGTTACTATATATGATTCATAAATATCTGAACCCATTCCAGCTGCGTCTCCTACATTATCTCCTACGTTATCAGCAATAGTTGCAGGGTTTCTTGGGTCATCTTCTGGAATATTTGCTTCTACTTTTCCTACCAGGTCTGCACCCATGTCCGCAGCCTTTGTGAAAATTCCTCCGCCTACCCTGATAAACAAGGCAATCAAACTAGCACCTATACCAACCCCTGCAATTGTGATAGGATCTGGATATGCAAAATAAAGTAAGCTTATACCCAAAAGGGCCATAGCTGGTACAGCAAGGCCTACTGTTGCTCCGCCTCTAAAGGCAAGGGCAAAGGTATGTCCAAGTCCTTTTCCTGATGCGTTTGCAGCACGAACCGCGGCCTTTACTGTGATTTTAAGTGAGATCAATCCTGCAATGGCAGAAAGCCCGGCACCAACTGCAAAAGCAATACCGTTAGTTGGCAATCCATTTGGTGATGGCAATACTACACCAATCAAGACTGCAAGACCTATGGCTATTGGAATAACAATTTTAAACTCTCTTCTCAAAAATGCCATTGCGCCTACACCCACTGCATTTGAAATATCTAGCATCTGTTGTGTTCCAGGTTTTTGTTTAGATACCCATGCTGCAAGGACCGCAGCAATAATGAAAGCAACAATTGACGCACCAACAGGAATTATTTTCTCAGGCGTCATTTACTACGTTTTTGCCTATTTGTGGTAAATATAAATCATTTTAGAACATTTGCACTACTTTTTTCTTTTCTTGTATGGCGAAAAAGTTTTCCCAGCTAGTCCATGTCTTACTAATTTATTGAATCTTTTTCCGTGACTCAGATATTGAAATCTCATATGAATTAATTCATGAACTATAGTGTTTTCAAGTGTTTTTTCATCGGAGATCTTTCTCATGTTTATAAAGACAAGATTATGCTGAAGATAAGATACCCCCAAGTATTTGTAAGCCGAAGTTCTCCTACCCTGTGTGATCTCTTTTGGCATGTTAAGAACTTCTCGTGTAGTTAACAACACCTTTGGTTCCTCAATTCCGAACCTGTTTGAATAGATTCCAACTTTTTCCAATATTTTCAAGCGAAGGCTAGAATCAAGCTTCATGAATTCTAATTTTTAAAATCCTGGTTTAATTTAGGTTGTCAACCATCATACCAGATGTTGTATATTTTTTCATCTTAACCAAAAAAATGGTTATTTAGGGTCAGAACTTGTGTAGCTTAATCATAGATCATACAGCCACCGTGTCATCATTCCCCTTCTCCTGTACTTTAGGCCATTTCAATGGATAGGTTACCTTTAGACCAGTGCAAGTTCAAGCATCGGCGCAGGATTGAATAACTTTCATAAGGTCGTTTAGCTGAACTGGTTTTTTTATGCATGTATACACCCCCCTTTTTTCCAATTCTTTCATCTTGCCTTCAGTAATAGAGGATGCCGTTAATACAATTAATTTCTGTTCTTTTAACTTTCCCGTCGTTTCAAGAGACTCTATGACGTCATATCCACTAAATTCTGGCATAGCTAAATCAAGTAGTGCGACATCATAGTTATTAGATAAAATTTGGGCCAGTCCGTCCTTTCCATTATCAGCAACTATACAATCATGTCCCTTTAGCCTTAGATATTGGGCAATCATGCCTGATATACTATCATTGTCTTCGATCAACAAAAGATGCATGTAATTAATTCACTGTCTTATTCATCGCAGAAATGATACTAATAGTTATCCCATGGTGTAAACCAAACTTCCTAGGTCAATTTATTCTGCCATAAGACTTCCTCTGGAATGGCAAAGTAAAAGCTCGTACCTTTTCCAGGTTCACTTTCAAACCATATTCCGCCGCCTAAACCTTCGACTATTCCTTTACAGATTACAAGCCCAAGTCCTGTCCCCTTGTGCTTTCTCCTATGTGTGGCATCAACCTGATAGAATTTTTTAAACATAATTGGTTGCACTTCCTTTGGAATACCCATTCCGTTATCCTTTACGTAAAAGACAATCTTGCCATCTTCATTCCTTGCACCAATCTCGATCCTGCCATCATTTTTGGGAGTAAAGTCTACCGCGTTCTGAATTAGGTTATCAATTACTTGTCTGATTCTATTCTTATCAGTCCATAGAATCAAATTTCCATGTGTTGAATTTACAAATTCGATTTGTTTTTCTTTCATGATTTTGGAATAGTCATTATGTATCTCACTCATTAATTTCGTCACCTCAAATTTCTGCTTATCAAAGTTCATTTGGCCAATTTCCAATCTCTGGGCTAGCATTGCATCTCCAATTAGTCGTTCCAATCTATGAGCATTTTCATGGATTGTATTAATTGAGTCTAACTGAACTTGATTAAGATCACCAAGTAACCCAGATTCTTTCAGCATTTCACAGTGACCCATTATTGGAGTGAGAGGGGTTTTCAATTCATGCGTCATCATGGAAACAAATTCATCTTTTAGTTTCTCCATCTTTTTAATTTCAGTAAGTTGTAATTCCATTAATGCGTCTTTTTCTAGTTTTTTTCTTGCTTCGTAAATTTCTGAAATGTCTCTAATAATGGAGTTATGCCCAATCACGCTACCATCTTCATCATAAAAATTGCTTATAGTCATAAGTGTCGGAAAAGTGGTTCCATCTCTGGTTTTGAGCCAAATTTCAATATCTTTAGCTATTCCTGTCAGCTTCCACCTTTCAAACGAATCTGTCATGGCCTTAAGATCCTCAGGGGCTGTGTACTTGTTATAATGCGTCCCAATAACTTCCTCTACCGTGTATCCCAAACGTTCCGCATATGACTTGTTACACTCCGCTATAAGTCCATCCAAAGTGATTGTGCGATATAGAAATGGCGAGGTTTCATAGAGGTTTTTGTATTTTTCTGCAGCCGTAGATTGAAGATCTCCAGATTTCCTAAGTGTATTTACCATAGTTTTGAAGGAAATGGCTAGGTCACGAACTTCGCCAGTTCCTTTTGGATATATTTTAACATCCAGATCTCCGCGTGCAATTTTATCTGCAGCGTCTCGCAGTTTTTTTACTGGATTTGTAATAGAATGTATTAAAAAGGTCATGGTACCTGCCATGACTATAAAGATGAAAATGCCAAATGAGAATATTGGTGTGATATTTTTGGTTAATTCCTCCATTTTGATCGGATCCGCTTTATTCAATTGAACCAATAAAACATACCCAATAGCTGTCATAATGACAGTAAACATGGATGCTGCAATGGCAATTTGTAGACCGATTCTCATTTCATATCACCAAAATAATTATTTGATTATTTGGTTCATGATATAGTCTGTGCACTTGTCTGTCCATATACGAAAGAACGTTTTTTCCCTAAATAGAACTGGTATGTATTTCTTAATACATACTTGCCTTGAATTCAGGAAGACCACGTTTCAATATCCTCTAATTATGATTTCAAATTTGGAAAATTAGTACAGAAGATTTTTGAGAGAGACAAAGAGCATTACGTAACTGCGGTTAATGATGTCAGAGTTTTCATAAGAACACCTAGATTGCATGGTTTCGATAACACCTCACAAATTCCATGATGATGGTCTCCTAGTTTGACATCACCTAGTGGCAGTGCGGTCATCACAACTATTTTTTGGTTTTCGATTTTTCCTGTTTGAATAAGTGAATCAAGAAAATCTGCGCCTGTGAAATCTGGCATAGCCAAGTCCAATATGATCGCATCAAACTTATTATTAAGACATAGCGTCAATCCCTTTTTTCCGCTGTTTGTGGTTACACAATCATGTCCTTTCGCTTTGAAAAACTGTGAAAGTAATTGTGTTATACTATTGTTATCGTCAACTACAAGTATTTTCATCTACGTAGTGATAATATCGGCAGCATATACGCAATCGTATGTAATACCTTTGGAAATACACATTCATCGCCCAATTAATTCATAGAATCCATAATCATCTTGGCCTTATCTCGTATCTCCTGCGTAACCTTCACAATTACTAGGCCTTCGTTAGGTTGTCCGTATAAAATAATGGCGTTTTCCGGTGCAAAAATCGCAATTGGAATTACAAGCAAGTCTTCTTCCCCATTAACTATTATTCTTACAGGTTTTTCCATTTTGAATGCTTTTTTTATTGTAGCAATGCTTTCTTCGGTAATTTCTGCGGGAGGATTTACACAGTAAAGTAAGGTTGCCACAATACCTTTAGGAAGTTCTCTTTTGTTTCTTTTTTCTAATGCATCTACGATTTGAAGTGCTGGATTGATTCCAAACTTGATCATCTTTTCAGTACTAGCGTCACCTACTGTAATTAGCAATGAGTCCTTTGAGATTTTTTTTAAAATGTTTTCTTTTGTTACTTCTGAGTCTAGCAGTAAAACGCCGAGTGGTTTTCTTAAATTATCGCGTAAGCGTTCAGGCAGATGCACAAGATAACTTTGTTTTGTTCTATTTTTGTGTAGCTACTTCAGTCTTCATCTCTTCGTTTAACTGAGCGGCAATTACGCTACATCGGGCCGCTACGTTCTTTGCCACAGTCATAAATGATTGAGCGTGTGGAGAATTCGGATCAGTAACAAGTACTGGTCTTCCTGTGTCCGAGCCCTCCATTATACCAGGGTTTAGTGGGATCTCACCCAAGAATGGTAGATTGTATTTTTCACTCATTTTCTTAGCACCACCTTTTCCGAAAATGTGGTGGTTGGCATCGCAATTCGGGCACTTGAAATAGCTCATATTTTCTATAACTCCCATAATTGGAATATTGAGTTTTTGGAACATGCCAAATGCTTTTACTGCCACATTGCTTGCAACTTCCTGCGGAGTAGTAACAACCACAATTCCCGTGATTGGAATTGTCTGAGCAAGAGTTAATGGTATATCTCCTGTACCTGGTGGAAGATCAACAATAAGATAATCAAGATCAGTCCAATTAGTGTCAACAATGAATTGTTTTAAAATCCCGGAAATTATGGGACCTCTGTAAATTGCTGCTTGGTGCTCTTGGTCTGCAAAGAATCCAAATGACACAACTTTGAGTCCGTGTGTTTCAGCTGGCTGTAATTTGTTATTATCGACTTCCATTACAGATTTGCCCATTCCTAGCATCAGCGGTACGCTTGGACCATAAATATCAGCATCAAGAACACCCACTTTGGCTCCTGTTTGAGAAAGAGCCAATGCCAAATTGACTGCAACAGTAGTCTTTCCCACTCCGCCCTTTCCACTAGCAATACCAATAATGTTTTTGACTGTAGGAAGCATTTCGTCTATGCTAAGTGCACGACCTTCCATCACCCTAGCTGTTACTTTGATGTCAACTTTTGATATTTCATTAATTGTGGAAACGGCGTTTCTGACATCTTGTTCTATTTGATCATTGAAGGGGCATGCGGGAGTAGTTAGCTCCAACGTAAATTTTAGAGCATTACCGTTTATTTCAAGATCTTTAATCATACCCATTGATACAATGTCTTTTTTGAGATCTGGGTCAATTACAGTACCCAATGTCTGCAGTATTTGGTCAACTGATACCATCTGATAAAAAAGTCTTAAGACGATATTTAAACATAGGCAAAAATAGCATTCAATCTATCCAAAGATTCATAAATTCAATTTTTATCACTTTTTTTGGATGTTTTCTATATCAACCCTTACTGATGTAGTTAGAATTCCCCCTAAATTGTTTGGCGAATCACTAAGGAAAGCATCAATCACTATTTTGAGAGAAAAGTACGAGAGCATGATAAACCCAGAACTTGGATATGTCATAATGATACTTGATACCAAGGTAGAGAAAATGGGAAAAATCATAGCTGGTGATGGTGGCACATATCACAGAGTAGAGTTTTCAGCTTTAACATTCTATCCAAAACTTCAAGAAATTGTAAGAGGCGAGATTGTCGAAATTACTGACTTTGGAGCATTTGTCAGAATTGGAGCTACTGATGCACTTTTGCACCTTTCACAAATCATGGATGACTATCTAAAAAGCGACGTCAAATCTGGAATGGTATTAGCTAATCAAAGTGGCAGAACAATGAAGATTGGAACAACACTTAGAGCAAGAATTACTGCAGTATCACTTGGAAAGACAGCCGCAATGAAAGTAGGAATAACATGCAGGCAGCCATTTCTAGGTGCAGACGAGTGGATAGAAGAAGAAATAAAAAAATCCAAGTCAGCACAAGCACAGCCTGAAAAAGCAAAATCAGCGCAAGCACAACCTGAAAAAACAAAATCACAGCACACACAACCAGAAAAACCCAAGAAGACAGTAGAGGCAAAGTGATAACAAATGGTCAGGGAGATGGCTTGTCGTAAATGCAAATTTGTAACAGTTGGCAAAGTTTGTCCAATATGCAAATCATCAGACCTGACACCGGATTGGCGTGGTGCCGTTCTTATTGTTGACCCGATAAATTCTGTTGTTGCCAAATCTTTGGGAATAACAGAAAAAGGAAAATACGCACTCAAGGTAACTTAGATTGCACGCCAGTGCAAAGAAAGCTCTAGAAACGTTTCTTGCAGAAGATATTGGCAAGGGAGACATTACAAGCAAGCTTCTGCCTAGAAAGAAGATCCATGCAGACATAATTTCACGCCAAGAAGGAATAATCGCAGGAGTACAATATGCAAGAGAGATTTTCGTCTCAAAAAAGTGTAGAGTAAAAATTCTGAAAAAAGATGGATGGAAAGTAAAACCTAACGAAAAGATTATGACTATTTCAGGGCCTGCATACTCCATATTATCATGTGAAAGGACCGCGCTCAATCTTTTGTCAAGAATGAGCGGGATAGCAACTCAGACCAATCTTCTAGTGAGGCTGATTCGCACTGTTAACCCAAGGGTTTCATTGTATTCAACTAGGAAGACTGCACCAGGTCTTCGCATATTTGACAAAGAGGCAGTTGAAATTGGTGGAGGTCATAAACATCGTATGTCTTTAGATGAAATGGTAATGATAAAGGACAATCACATAGCTGGATCAGATTCGTTACTAAATCTAGTGCGACAAGCAAAAAGAAAATACAAAAAAATAGAAGTTGAGGTTGAAAATTTTCAGGATGCAATAATTGCAGCAAAGGAAGGAGCTTCCATAATCATGTTGGATAATATGCGCCCTTTACAAATTTCAAAAGTAATCAATGTCTTAAAGCGACTTGGTTTACGAAATAAAGTGAAAATAGAAGCTTCTGGCGGAATTTATACAGATAACATAAAATCATACGCAAAATCTGGGGTTGATATGATTTCTGTTGGAAAATTGACTAGTTCTGTTTCTGGTCTAGACTTGAGTCTGGAGGTTAGCTAATTGCCAGCATGCGATCTATTGCTAATCGCGCTTTTTGAGCAATATTTTTGGGGACTCTAACTTCGTACTTTTCTTCCTTCAAAGACGCATATACTTTATCCAAGGTTATCATTTTCATGTACTTGCATACGGCGCCCTCTGATACTGGGATGAATTCCTTACCAGGGTTTTGTTTTTGCATTCTGTATAATATTCCAGTCTCTGTTGCCACTACAAACTTCTTTGAGTTTGAGGTTTTTGCATAGTTCATCATACCCTCAGTAGACAGTATCTGTACCTGCCTGTTTCCATAATCGCCTGATGCAATATCATACATGACTGATGAAGTACAACTGCATTCTGGATGTACTAGAAATTCGGCATTTGCAAGTTCGTTTAGTTTTTCTTGAACATCTTGAGATCTTATTCCTGCGTGGACGTGACATTCGCCTGCCCAAATGTACATATTCTTTCTGTTAGTCATCTTTGCCACATATGAACCCAAGAACATATCTGGTAGAAACAGTATTTCTTTGTCAGTTGGTATTGATTTTACTACGTTTATTGCGTTTGATGAGGTGCAACAATAATCAAGCTCTGCTTTTACTTCAGCGGTGGTATTGACATAGCCAACTGTTACTGCTCTTGGGTGTTCATTTTTCCATTTTCGCAACTGCTCAGCTGTAATTGTATCTGAAAGAGAACAGCCTGCAGCAAGATCTGGAATTAGAACTTTCTTGTCGGGACACGTAATTGCAGCAGTTTCTGCCATAAAATGCACTCCGCAAAAGAGAATCGTCTTATAGCTAGTCTTGGCTGCTTGCCTAGATAGCCCTAGTGAATCCCCTACATAGTCTGCAATATCTTGAACGTCTGGAATCTGATAGTTATGTGCTAAAATCAATACGCTCTTTTCTTTCTTTAATCGCAGAATTTCTGATTTGATATCCATTTATGCATAGAAAATTGCTCTTTCACACCATTTAAAGCATCAGGAAGTTGACAAATTTGATTACATTCTGGACACATCATGGCAATATTTGCCAATCAAGTTCCTATCTGAATATTACCTCCACAAATCTTTCTAAGACATTCAATTGCAGATAAAATAGCAAGTCTGCTTGTTTTTGGATTACTTGGGCTTGGAACGTTTTCTACCTTAATAGAAAATCTTCCAAATTTTCCCTCGGCTTGTATCTCATGAATGTTTTTGTCAGTTGAAGGATCTGCAATTATCTTAACGCTTGTTTTTTTACCACCGATACCTGCCAAGCTCAAAATTGCGGCTACGTTTATGTTTGCAGGAAACAGCGTCACCGCTTCTTGTGCACTTCCTTCGTATATTGTGGTTGCTTTTTCTATTGTATCCAAATCAATTTTCGATGTCTCAAAAAATTTAGCTCCTTTTAGTGCCTTTGGATTTTTTGTAGTAACAAGAACGGCTGACTCGATCTCGTCTTTTGCTGAGCGCATTCCATCAAGCCCAATTATTGCACCTGAAGGAAGATACACGTGCTTATTGAAATCCCTACAACCATCTAATATTATCTCAAATATTGATTCATCTAAAAGGGCGCCAACGCTCATAATCATCAGATCTTTTCTATTCTGAAGTATGCTTAGCGCATTATCCCTCACGGCATCTTGAGATGCTGCTTCCACTATGAGGTCAACTGGAGCAGCAGCTAGCAAGCTGACATTATCTGTTATCTGGGGCTTGTTTTGCAATTTGTTAGCAAGTGTAGTAGAAGCAGTCTTGGAAAAATCATAGATATGGGTCAATTGTGCTGGAATTTTCCCAGAATCTATTGCTAGTGCGATCTCCTTACCAATTGCGCCACACCCTAAGAGACCTATTCGCTTCAAGCCAGATCTTCTTGGTGCTTGCCCTTGTTAAATCTGTTATCGACTGTTCTTATACGACACAAAATTGAATTATGCAATTTGTGTGGCAAATCATAGAGAAAGAAGTTGGAAGAACATGAATCTGCATTCATAGAAAAATTTCTGTTTAGAATAGCAAAGCAATGGATAGCAGGTGATACCATAGATGAGGCGTTAAAATCAGCTATTCAAGCAAACAAAAACGGCATGGATGCAATACTAAACAGACTTGGTGAGCATAGTACATCCAAGTCACAAATAGACCATACTGTATTGGAATATCTTACTCTAGTTTTAAACTTGCATAAACAAAAGATATCAGGTGGAATATCTGTCAAGCCAACACAGATTGGTTTAACATTAGGCGTTGAAGAGTGTCGTAATAATTTTGAGACCATTATGGAAAAGGCTGCACTTTCTCAGTCGTTTGTTTGGATAGACATGGAATCATCTGAATATACTGATGACACCATCAAGGTTTATCTGAGTTTATTTGAAAAATATGAAAGACTTGGATTAGCAATTCAAGCCAACTTAAAACGCACAGAAAATGATTTGGAAATTCTTCTTGGCATAGGAGCCAAGATACGACTAGTAAAGGGGGCTTATCGGGAGAACAAAAAAATTGCATACAAGACAAGACATGAAGTTGATGAAAATTACAAGAAACTAGCACAAATGCTTTTTGCTAAAGGCAATGAGTTTGGAATTGCTACCCACGACTCAAAATTAATCGAGCTTGCCATAAATCTCGCAAAGATACATCAAAAAAAGTTTGAATTTCAAATGTTGAAAGGAATACGTGATGAGTTAAAACCAGTTCTAATAAAAGGAGGATTTTCAGTTTCAGAATACATTCCTTATGGGACTAATTGGCTGCCTTATTCCATTAGAAGACTAAAAGAGAGAAAACGCAATATCTTGCTTCTTGGAAGCTCCTTTCTTCACTCACATCGTGTCTGAGTCTGTTCTCTCATAAATTGCATAAGGTAGTACTCACCACCTGCTCCTTTGCCAGAGATTCCTGACTCTTTCCATCCTACAAAAGGCTGGGACCCAACCATGGCACCAGTTGTAGCGCTAGCTGCCCTATTTGCATAGGTGACTCCTGCTTCAATTTTTTCAAAGAAAGCGTCAATCTCATTTTTGTCCTGGCTAAAGATTCCAGCAGTAAGGCCATAGATACTGTTGTTAGCCAATTGGAGAGCCTCGTCAAAACTCTCAAATTGTTCAACGCATAGAAATGGTAGGAAAAGCTCTTCTCTTATTAATTCATGATCTTGGGAAAGATTAGTTACTATGGTTGGTTCAACAAAATTTCCATCTCCAAATTTTGAATCAGACAACACAGAACCTCCGCAGATTATTTTTCCATCTTTTCTTGCAATTTCTGAAGAGCGTAGGAATTTTTTAACTGCTGCTTCGTTGATGACTGGGCCGATGAACACATCTTTTTCCCAAGGTTTTCCAATCTTCAGTGACCTAGTCTTTGCTGCTAATTTTTCAAGGAATTGGTTTGCAACATCTTTTTGCACATACACCCTTGAACATGCACTACACTTTTGTCCGCCATAACCAAAAGCTGCACGCAATACACCATCTGCGGCTTTTTCAAGATCAGCAGTCTTTGCAATTATTGCTGGATTTTTTCCGCCCATTTCTGAAATGAATGGTCTTGATCGCTTTTCTTCAAATGTTCTAAATCCTGACATTCCAACTTCTTTCGAACCTGTAAATGCAATACCATCGACAAGCGGACTTTCAAGAATGGTCTTTCCCACAATACTGCCTGCACCTGTTACAAAATTTATTACAGCTGGGGACAACTTGTGATATATTGCCTGTACAAACTTGAATGCTGAAATTGGTGCGTCACTTGATGGTTTTAGCACAACCGTATTGCCTGTTATCAATGCACCTGAACTCATCCCAATTGCAATAGCAGATGGGTAATTGAATGGAGATATGATTCCCCAAACTCCGTAAGGCTTTAACACACTACGAGTCTTTTCATTTGGATAAGCGTTCTTTGTGGCTTTTGAAAATCCCTCGTTTATCTCAAGTTGTTCAGCATAGAATCTCATGAAATCTATTGCCTCATCTAAATCCCCCATTGATTCCAAGCGGTTCTTTCCGTTCTCAAAGCTAAGTATTGCAGCCAGGGTAAACTTGTTTTGTGAGAAAATGTCTGCTACTTCATGAAATGTTTGTGCTCTTCTTTGATATGGAACAATAGACCACTTTTGAAAGGCTTCGCTTGCAGATTCGATTGCATGTAATGTATCTTCTTTTGATGCTATAGGAAAACTTGCTAGAACTAGTTTCTTATCCGCAGGAGATCTTACCTGAAATTGATTATTAGAAAATACTTCTTTTCCTGCTATAATCATAGGGTAATTTTTGCCAAAGTCTTTGCTCTCCTGCTCTATTGCCTGATCAAATTTTTTATGAAATTCGTCTGTTGAGTTGTTTGTTACATATTTGGCCCATGTCTTTTCGTTTTCAAACATGGCTGTATTAGGCCATAACCACATAAATTAGTTAGCTGGTATCATCCGACAATGAAATTAAGTCGAGCCCTAATTAGATATATATGAAAAAGATCTGCAAACGATGTAAGGCAGAATACGAAGATAATGGTTATCCAGTTTGCAATTATTGCCTAACCATGTTAGACAATTATGAATAGCTTGATTATTTGTTAGCTTGTACACAAATCTATTTCAAACACGAAACATTTTATCTGTGCATACAAAGGAGTTTTATGCTCAATACCGTATACCGAGATGCCATAAAGAAGCGGGATGAAGCTAGATCCATCTTTAAAGGAAAGAGGTTTGAGCAGATTATTCAAGCAGCACAAGCCAACTGGGTGGAATACAACCCTCAAAAACGCAATTCAGTCATAGCAGGAATAGACAGTAGTTACAACAGTACAAAGTTTCAAGGCTTGGAGTTATGGGTAGTAACGGCTATTTCTATCAAATCTGATGGTACAGTAATAAAAGAAATCCACAATCAAGGTCTAGGTCAGCCTTCTCCTGAACTTGAGACGCAGGCAAGCAAGATGGAAGTAGAGGCATGTATTGCCTCCATAAATGAGGCAGACTTGGTAGCCTTAGATGGCTCACTTTATTCGCAGTTTCTTACAAGACAATCCTCTCTGGGACAGGCTATAACTTTGGCCATAAAGAAAAGGCACACTGTGGTGTTCATATCAAAGACTTCGTCTGCAAGAAAGCAGTTTGAAAAACTCGGTTCAGTAGCTGGTGACATATTTTACTATAATCACGCATTGAAAAAACCTGGATTTAGCAAGATTTTTGTTGACAAAGACTTGGGGCCTGGCAAAGTTGTTTCTTATGTATATGCAAGACTCCGAGACTCTACTCCATTAATCAAGATAGAATTGTTCGGAGTAGACCATAACGAATTTGAAATAAAGTCACTTTTAGACATGTTGACTACAAATAGTGTCTCTGGATATCCTTATGCGCTAAAGCTCGCGCATGAAAGCTGCAAGATAACAAATGCAGATCTTTCAAGACTTGTTAGTCTATATGGACTTGCAAATGAAGTTGGTTCAAGGGAGGTACTGAATTGACAGTAGGCATAGTTACTGGAGAATCCAAGTCTACAGATGTATCAGCACAGTCATCAAGACCATTATCAGTAGGAGAATATGTGATAATTGATTCACAAAATGGTAAGATTTTGGGTCTTGTTGAAAAGTCAATAATATCAAGTGAGGCCCTCACTGATGTCAGAAACTTTGACGAAGCAATAGAAAGCAAAGAAGTTGCTGATCTTAATTCAAGAGACAAGAACTACAAAGTAAAAATTGGAATTCTTGGATTTTTGGATAAACTCCAGAAAGGCCAAGTTGTTCTCCCAGCTGTTCCACCACTTCCTGGAACCTCTGTTTTAGAAGCTACAGAAAAAGACCTTGGAACAATTTTCAGTCCAGGTGGAAAAGAATGGATTAGGATAGGAACGCTTCTTAGAAATACCACCATTGAAGCGCAAATAAACGTAAACAAGATTGTTTCAAGACATCTTGGAATTCTTGCCATGACTGGAATGGGCAAGAGCAACCTAGTGTCCCTTATTGCAAAACACCTTTCGTCACTTAGTGGGACCTTGGTTATTTTTGATTATCACAACGACTATGAAAATCTTGATGTTTCCAAGATCAACTACATGACGACAAAGATAAATCCACGGCTCTTACCTGGAGACAAATTAGCTGAGGTAATAGAACTGCGTGAAAACGCTGACAAACAACAACGTGTCTTACGGGAATCATTTATGGATTCAGTCAAGCAAGCAAAAGACTTCTGGACTGCATTAGAAGAAAGCGTTTCTGCATATGGCCACTCAACAAAAGGATATGCGGACAGCGCAAGCAGAGTTCTTGACAAAATTGATGATGCAAAGCATAGATTTTCAGATATTTTGGACCCAGATTGTGGGGACCCTGTTGATTTGATCAAAGAAGGCAGAGTAAATGTGCTCAATGTGGCAGAGCTTAGTGAAAGACAAGCAAATGCCGCACTGTCATATTATCTGCAGGAGTTATTACAGCAAAGAAAAGAATCAGTGTGGGAAAGAAAAGGAAAGGATTCTCACAAAAGAGCACACAGATTTCTTGCACCCATCTTTGTCATAATAGAAGAAGCCCATGTCTTTGTTCCAAAAGGAGAGCATACGGATACCAAATACTGGGCATCAAAGGTAGCAAGAGAAGGCCGCAAATTTGGAATCGGTCTTGGGATAGTATCACAACGACCCAGAAACATAGACCCCAACGTACTCAGTCAAATGGGCTCACTTGCCATAATGAAGATAGTTCAAGACGATGACCAACAACAGATTGCCTCAGCTGCAGAATCCCTAAGCAAAGACCTCTTGTATCAACTTCCGTCATTGAATATAGGCGATGCCATACTCATAGGACAATGGGTCAATCTACCGTCACTTGTACACGTAGACGAAGTCAAAGGCAAAAAGACCGGCTCGGACTTGGATGCTGTCTCTGAATGGAGCCAGACAGATAAATTCAAAGAGATAGCAAAAGAATCTACACAAGGGCTGATTCAAAAAGACCTTCTACTAGATTGAAATGTTATTTTCACATATTTCTGATACGCATCTTGGTTTTGTTCAATACCATTCAGAAGAGCGAGAAGAAGATGTGTATCTTGCATTCAATCAAGCTGTTAATGTTTCGATAAAAGACCATGTTGATTTTGTAGTATTTGCTGGAGACATTTTTCATGTACCTAACCCAAGTGGAAAGGCCATTGTTGTCTTGGCAAATGCACTAAAGCGACTAAAAGAAAATAACATTGATTCATTTTTTGTCCTAGGGGAGCATGACATTAGTAGAATTAGAGCAACTCCGGTTTCATTTGTGTACCATAATCTAGGATTCTCACAATACATTGGAAATGGCAAGCCCATACATTACAAAGATGTACTGATATTAGGCTACGACAAACGCAGACAAAGTGAGATACACACATTTGAGAACGATTTTGCCGTGGCCAATAATGAAGCAAAAAATCATAACGGCCACAAAATTCTAGTTCTTCATCAAGGAATTTCTGAAATAAACAAATTTGCAGGTGAGCTCAATACAACTGATCTTCCAAAAAATTTCACCTACTATGCAATGGGACATCTTCATGAAAAAGAACTCAAAAAATTTTCTCATCTCAGTGGTCCTCTTGCCTATCCTGGCTCTATTGAGATTACGTCAAGTGAGGCAATCAAAGAGACACAAAAGGGGTTCTTTGAGGTGGACCTCTCAAGACCAGAGGCTGCACCTAACTGGATAAAGCTTGACACTCGCCCACAATTCTCAGTAAGGACTACAACTGACAAGCTGGAGTATGAAATCCACGCACTTGGTGAAAAGATAAAATCATTTAGCAGAAAGCCGGTTGTAGAGATTAGAATTAGTGGAGACACGATAGAACCTGAACTTGTTCAGGTACAGATATCAAACCTATCAAATCTAACCCTAAGATGTTTTTGGAAGGCAGTATCTACTACTGAAGCAAGCGATTCGATATTGATGCAAAGCCCGATGAATTTAGAAGACGAGATGTTTAAGGTAGCAAAAGAAATTCTCCGTTCTGATGAGCTTGCAAATTTTTCTATTCATGAGCTATTACCAGTCTTAACTAAAGGAAATACCCAGGAAGCCAATCATCTTGTAAGTGAAAATTTCAATCGCATAAAGGAGGTTTTGAAAAATGTTACAATCAGTTGAGCTAGCAAACTTTCTTTCACATAATAACACGAAGTTAGAATTTGGCAAAGGCGTTACTGTCTTTGTAGGAGCAAACGGAGCTGGAAAATCAAGTATAATTGATGGGATTACGTTTGCGTTATTTGGCTCACATATTAGGAATTCAAACAAGGGACTTGTTCGCAGAGGAAGTAGCCAGGCCTTTGCCAAGGTAGAATTTACGGCAAGAAATAAAGAGTTTGTAGCAATCCGTAAAATAGATTCCA
>Ga0209376_1002453_pt1 | contig 17537 bp, 11 predicted proteins | sample GraSoiAngelo_134_FD_185891 | JGI IMG/M metagenome (GOLD analysis project Ga0209376, IMG submission 185891) | Grasslands soil microbial communities from the Angelo Coastal Reserve, California, USA - 14_0929_05_30cm (SPAdes) (version 2) | ecosystem: Environmental > Terrestrial > Soil > Grasslands ... | reverse complement strand
CTGTTTGGAGACCAGGCCGATCGCCAGCAACACACCGCTGATCCCCGCCAAGACCGCTCCGCTCCCGAGACGGCTCCCGGCATCGCCAACCAGCTCCAGCCAGGGAAGATGCACGGACCGGAGGAATCGGGCCAACGGCAGGTCGAGTTGCAGCACGCCCCAGAAGACGGCCACGAGCACGACGCAGGAGAGGGCCAAGGCCGTGAGGCGTCGCACGACCCAGAGGCTCTCGACGGGTGAGGCGCGAGGCGTGAGGGGTACATCCTGATCAGTCAAGGCAGGTCTCCTTACGCCTCACGCCGGGCGCCTAACGTCCTCACGGCACCCAATCGGCGAGAAAGATGTTGAACTCGCCACGCGCGGGCGTGTTCCGGTCCGACACCCACACCAGTGTCTTGCCGTCCGGCGAGAACATCGGAAAGCTGTTGAATCGGCCGGAGAACGTGACACGCTCCAGGCCGGTGCCGTCGTCGTTGATCAGGTAGAGATGGAAGGTAGGAGGGAGGTCACCCCCACCTTTCCCTCCCCCTTCAAGGGGGAGGGCATGGGAGGGGGTCCCAGGCGGCGGAGACCCACCTGCGTCGTGCACGTTCGATGAGAAGATGATTCGCCGACCGTCGGAATGAAAAAACGGCGCGAAATTTGAGGCTCCATTGGCAGTGACCTGCCGCTTGCCGGTCCCGTCCGCATGCATCACAAAGATCTCGAGCTGGCCGGGCTCCACCAGTTTCTGAGCCAGCAGGGCCTGGTATTGCTCCACTGTCGCCGCGTCGCGCGGATGAGAGGCTCGATAGACGATCCGCCGGCTGTCGGGCGAGAAGAACGCGCCTCCATCGTAGCCGACCTCCTGCGTCAGGCGGCGGACGTGAGTCCCATCCAGGTTCATCGCATAGAGATCCAGATCGCCGTCCCGCACCGAGGTGAAGACGATCGTCTTGCCGTCCGGCGAGATTGTCGCCTCGGCGTCATACCCTGGCGTGGCGGTGAGTCGCTGGAGTTGCTGGCCGTCCAGCCTGACCGAAAAAATGTCGTAGTCGTCCAGCGCCCATCGGTACCGGCCTTCTCTCTGGGGCTTCGGGGGGCAATTCGGTCCATCGAGGTACGTCGAGGCATACAGTACCCGCCGATCACCGGGGAAAAAGTAGCCGCACGTGGTGGCGCCGGTGCCGGTGCTGACCAGCCGGACATTGGCACCATCCAGGTCCATCACGTACATCTGGTAGCAGCCCAGCCCGGGGCCGCTGGCCGGTTGCGCTGCCCCCGAACTCCCCGTGGTCCAATTATTTGTGGACTGGAAGATCAGTTTGGTCCCATCGAACGAAAAATAGGCCTCCGCGTTCTGGCGACCCGAGGTCAGCTGGCGGATATTGGCCAGATGGCGCTCCACTGGAGGGGGAGAAGGTTGAGGCTGAGGTTCAGCCTGAGATAGGAACCCGGCAGGTACTGCCAGCAGTCCAATCAGCACAAGCTGGACAAGTAGAAAGCGATCCTTAACCTTAGCCTCAACCTCAACCTTAGTCTTCAGGGGCATCACCTCAACCTTAGCCTCAACCTGAACCTTCCCCAAAAAGAACCTCAAGTCGTTCGCTAGGCGAGGAAAAGTCCCCTCGCGCCACCACGGTCCCGTCGCGGAACACCAGGTAACTCTGCCATCCATAGAAGAACAGCAGGCGCGCCACCTTGGCCGCGGCGGGAGGCGTCAGCCCGTAGAAGATGGTCACCACCCGATCGGGGCGATCAACATGTCGGCAGGAGAGAAGGAGCGCCATGCCCGGTCCCTCGTACGTGTGCCCATCGACCGTAAACCGATCCCGCCCGAGACTGACTCCGGTCCCGCAGCCACGGGCGGCCCAGTCCGCCGCGCGGTTGACGCCGGGCCCGCCCAGGATCAACACCGATCCGCGCGCCACGGCGGCGTCCTGATCGGTGGCGTGGGCACGCACCGGCTTTTGCCCGGCTTCCTGCCCTCCTTTCTCCGACGCCAGGCGGGCCACCAGGTCCTGGTAGGGCGCACGCTCGGCCTCCGTCCCGCCGGCAGGCGGCACCATGGACCGCTCCTGGTCAGTGACGAACAGGTTCAGCATGGGCGGGAGTTGCTCTCTGGCCAGACGGCGGAACGTCTCAAAGTCTGGATCGACTTGGAGACTGAGCGGCCTGGCCGGGACCGACAGCGTGAACACCTGGTCGGCCGAGTCCATGGCGACCATCGTCGCACGGACCGTTCCGCCTTCCACCTTCACTGCCAGCGGGAGACGAAGCCGGTACGCCGCCCCGACTTGCGTGAGCCGAACCCTCAGAGTGATCATACCGCCGGGCACCCCGTCGCCGGAGGTCACGGCCTCGGCGATGCTCAGGCTGGGGGCCCCCGCACCCTCCACCCACTGCGCGAAGAACCATCGGAGGTCCCGCCTTGCAGTCTCTGCAAACACACGCTCCAGATCCCCCCACGCTGCGGAGGAACTTCCGTAGTCGGCCACCAACTTGCGGACACCGGCCCAAAACGCCTCGTCCCCGATCTCGCGCCGCAGCATGTGGAAGACCATCGCTGCTTTTTGGTAGCCGATGGCGTTGTCCTTCTGGTCGGATTTCCGCCGGAACCGTCCGACCGGGTAGTCCGTGTCCGGACGCACGTAGACCGCATACCCCAGCAGCATCATCCGGCGCTGCTCGCGAGCTTGTTCGGCTGTTCCGGTCAGCTCGTCATAGTAATAGTTGGCCAGGTAGGTGGTCAGCCCCTCCACCCAGTTGCCCGTCCCCGGGTCGTTGAACACCCAGTTCCCGAGCCACGAATGCACGATCTCGTGGCCGAGGGCGAAGGGTTGGACGTAATGCCGCTTCACGACCCCGCTCCCCAGCAGCGTGAACGACGGCATCCCCAGCCCGCTGGCGAAAAAATTCTCCACCACGGCGAACTTCGGGAAGGGATAGGGGCCCAACAGCTTCGTGTAGGCCTCCAGGTACTGGATCGACGCCTCCAGGTACTCGTCGGCCAGTTGCGAATCATCCGGGAACAGATAGGCGGCCACCTCGATCTTGTCGCCTGAAGGGGGATGCCACTCCCGCGAGGCTTTGACAAAGCGGTTCGCCACCAACGTCAGCGCTTCTGTCCGAACGGTCACCTCCCAATCGGCCGTGACAGACCTGTCCCCGGAGGTGCCGGATACCTGCTTGTGGCGTTGCCGTCCCTGGGTGACCGCCTCCCAGCCCTCCGGAGTGGTGACACGGACCCGGTAGCTCGGACGCGCCCCCGGGACGTCCGGATACCAATGGGTCTCCCCGCTGAGATAGACACCCTCGCTGCCGATGTGTCCCGCGGTCTCGCTCGGCGTCACAAAGCGGAGATGGCGCGGTTCACGTGGAGGATCGTGGAGCACGCCCTCATAGCTCCATTCCATGGTCAGGGTCCGATCCGATCCTGTCGGAGCGTCCACTCGTACCGTCACCCACTGGGCCTGTTCCTCCCCGCCGCTCAGGCTGGCTTCTCTCTCGGCCATCCCTTCAGGCCTCGTTCCTGGAGCCTGAACCGTGAAGGCCAGAGGGAGCAGGTCAGCGCCGCGACGTTGCTGGATACGGGTCACGCGCAGCGCGCGGTTGAGAAAGAACGAGACCTGTTGGAACTGAGGGGAGAGCGCCTTGAGGGTGATCCGATCAGTGGCGAGAAGCTGGTGACGGGCGGGAATCAGGGTGACCGCGAGTTCGTGGCTCAGCAACTCGACCGCGCGGCCATCGGAGGGTCCGGTTGAGGCAGATCCCGGGGACGTGTCAGCAGCGGCGGCAAGGGGAAGCCAGAGGATCGCGAACAGCCAGGCAACTCTCCCATCCACGCCATGCACCTGAGGCGAAACCGAGCTCCGAACCACCTCGCAGGACGATGACACGGCTCCGGCGCGTGATTGGGATGACGGACTCCCTAGCTCGTGATGGCCAGGCCGACCTGGATCATCAGCCCGAGCCGCTCGAGATCCACCGGCTTGCCGATGACGTCCACCGGCCCCAGTTCCAAGATCTCCTGCAGCAATTTCTCATCCTGGCTGGCGGTCACCGCGATCACCCAGCCCTTATACCCCTGGCCTCGTAATCGGCGCAGCACGTCCACCCCGTTCACGCCCGGCAAGTAAAGGTCCAGCACGATCACTTGGGGCGGTTCCTGCTTCACGGCGGCCAGCGCCTCGCGACCATCAGGCGCCGCGCGAACCCGGTAGCCCCGCAGGGTCAGGAATTCCGACAGCCGGGTGCGGACCATCGGCTTATCATCAACCACGAGGATCGATTCCTTGGGCTGTCCCCCCGCGGAAGGGGCTTGCTCCGCCTGCTGCCTCACTCGGCTGATGACCCTGAGCAAATCTTCGGACGTCAGGCCCCCCTTCAGAAGAAAGTCAGTCACCCCCAGGGCCCGCGCCTCCTGTTCCGACGCCTGCGCTGCTCTCCCGGTGAGGATGATCACGGAGGCCTGCGGGTCGATCGTCCGGATCTGGCGCAGCACCTCGATGCCATCCATCTCAGGCATGACGAGGTCCAGCAGCGTGATCTGGGGACGGTGCTGCTTGAACAGCGCCACCCCCTCCCGGCCACGATACGCCGTGAGGACTTCGTAAGTGGGCCGCAGGATCTGCCGCAATAGATCGCAGATGATCCGCTCATCATCGACGACCAGAATCGTGGCCATCTCAAGTCTCCTTCGGTTCTGTCTCTTGTCCTTGGGAAAGGCTCTTGGCCGACATTGCGGGGAGGCGGGTGATGAACGTGGCCCCTTGCCCCGGTCGGCTCTCGCAGGTCAGCGTGCCTCCCAGCCCGGTCACGATCCGATGCGTGATGGTTAAGCCCAGCCCCGTTCCCACGCCCACCGGGGCGGTCGTGAAAAAGGGGTCAAAGACCCGCGAGAGATTCTCCGGGGGAATTCCGGGACCATTGTCGGCGACGCGAACCTCCACCCCAGGTCCATGCCGAGTCGGGACCAAGGCGGTCGTCACCGTCAGGGTGCCGCGCCCATTCCCCGCCATGGCCTGCTTGGCGTTCGTGAGCAGATTTAAGAAGACTTGGGTCAGCTCCTGCGGGTCCGCCAGGAGCGAAGGCAAATCCGGCTGGAACGCGGTGCGGACCTCGATGTCGTGAATTTTGAAGTCATTGGCCATCAGCTCGAGGGTGCGTTGCACCACGGAGGTCACCTCGCAGGGTTCATAGCGTCCGGGGGCTGACCGGGCCAGGCCCATGAATCGCTTGATGACGTCCGTTGCCCGCTGGGTGGCCTCGAGCACCGCCGTGAGGTCGGCCGTGAGGCCCTCCGAGTGACCCCGGTCAATTTTCTCGATGGCCAGTTGCGCGTAGCCACTGATGACGAAGAGGGGGTTGTTCAGCTCATGCGCCACCCCGTCCAACAGCCTCCCTAACGCGGCCAGTCGATCGGCCTGCCGGAGCTGCCGCTCCACCTCTTTACTCCGAGCGATGTAATCCATGAGCTCGGTTTTTTCCTCACGCTCCTCCTTCACCATCTCGGTCAGCGCCCCGCAAAAAATACCCATGATCAAGAGAATAGGGATCCGGATGAGCTGCCCTTCCAGTATCAGGCCGGTCGTCCCTTCCGTGAGAAACAAGGCCACGCCATAGATGGCGCAGAGGAGAATCACGAAGCCGATCTTCTGCTTGAGCGTGCGGGCGGCCGCAGATAGAAGAATGATCATGAAATAGGTCAGGTAGAGATCGGATCCGGCCTCGCCCGAGAGATAAATGATCGCGGACGTCAACACCGTATCCACCACTAACAACCCGCCCACAAACAACCCGTGCTCAAGCAGGCGGGCCGGAAGGGCCATCAACCCTGCCACCATCATCAGCAGTCCCAGGATGATCAGGTCTTGGAGCTCTCGGGGGAGGAGAGGAGCCGGGCTGAAGAGAAGCTGATACGAAAGGACGATCGAGACGAGGGCCTGCAGCAGCACCAGCCGGTATGGTCCGAGCCCGTCCGGACCGGTCGACGCGTGAGGAGAACGCGGGGACAGGACGTCCGACTCGAGCACGGCATCGGTGATGGCCGACCCCCTGGCAAGACGGCCGCCCAGATTGAGTTGAGGAATTGAGAAAGGCACGTCAGTATTCTATGCTCTATCCTGAAATCGTCAAGCTTTTCGCGGCAGTGAACGCGACCGCCGCCACACCTGCAGCACTCGCAGCCTCACGCTTTGGCCTTTCCCTCGAACAGGGCGTCCACGAATGCCCGCGCCTGGAAGTCCTGCAGATCCTCGGCCGCCTCGCCGACGCCGATGAGGCGGACGGGGATCTTCAACTCTTCCGCGATCGCCACCACGATACCGCCGCGGGCGGTCCCGTCCAGCTTCGTCAACGCGAGGCCGGTCACGCCTACCGCCTCGTGGAACTGTCTCGCCTGGGAGAGCGCGTTCTGGCCCGTGGTCGCGTCGAGCACGAGCAGCACCTCATGCGGCGCTCCGGGCAGTTCACGGGCGAGGACCCGCTTCATCTTTCGCAGCTCGTCCATGAGATTCGTCTTCGTGTGGAGACGGCCTGCCGTGTCGATCAGCACGACATCGGCGCCCCGAGCCTTCGCCGCCGCCAGCCCGTCGAACACCACCGCTGAGGGATCCGCCCCCGGCCGGTGCCTGATCACCTCGACCCCCACGCGGCGCGCCCAGACGCCGAGCTGCTCGATCGCGGCCGCGCGAAAGGTGTCCGCGGCCACCAGCAGCGGCGTCTTCCCGCTTCCACGCAGGCGCTGCGCCAGCTTGGCGAGGGTGGTGGTCTTGCCGACACCGTTCACACCCACCGCGAGCAGCACAAATGGGCGTGGCCCCTCGGCCACCAGGCGGTCGAGCGGCTGGCCCTCGCACGCGCCCAGCGTGGCCATAATCGCTTCTTTCAACACGCGCAGCAAGCGCTCGGTCTGGGCCGGCGCCGTCGGATCACCGCCGCGCGTCTCTTCCCGCAGCCGGTCCATGAGCCGGCCCACCGCACGCACCCCCAGGTCCGTCGCGATGAGCGTCGCTTCCAGCTCCTCCAGCACCATCGGGTCAGGCCCGCGGCCCAACAGGCGGTCCAGAGACCCACGGATCGCCTCCCGGGTCTTGGTCATCCCTTCGCTCAGGCGTTGCGTCCAATTCATTCTCTCGGCTCCAAGCGAATAGCCAATAGCCAATAGCGAGCAGCGAAGAGGTGAAGCAAGTAGCTAATAGCTCCACCCCCACCCTCCCCTCCCCCTTTGTTAAGGGGGAGGGTCTCGGGGAGGGGGATATGTTCCTGTTGCAGGGTGACCACAAATGCCATGGCGAACTGTTCGCTACTCTCTATTCGCTATTGGCTGTTCGCTCTTCATGGCTGTTCGCTACTTGCTACCAGCTATTAGCTTTGGGATCGGTATCAAAGAACGCAAGATGGCCCGCTCCTTGCGCCGCATCCGGCGGGCTTCGCCCTCTCCCCGCTCGTGATCATACCCGACCAGGTGGAGGATTCCGTGGATCAAGAGCTTGGCCAGTTCGTGGTCCACGGCGCGGCCGTCGGCCGCAGCGTGACGGGCGGCCGTGTGGAGAGAGATCACCACGTCGCCCAGGAGGTCGGGCGTGACGCGTCTGGACGCCTCACGCATCGGGAAGGCCAGCACGTCGGTGGGAAGGTCCCGGCCCCGGTACTCCCGGTTCAATCGCCGCATCCGGCGATCCCCGACCAGGTCCAGGCTCAACTCGGCGCCGGGCTCTCCCGCCGCCGCCAGGATCTTCCGGGCCACGGCCTTGATCGCGGGCTGGAGGAAGGACGCACGACGAAGCCGACTTCGCACGAAGACCTGTGGTGAGCCCCTCATCACCCGTTGCATCTGCAGCCGCAACGGGTCCCCGGCTCGGGGCAGGCGAAGCCGAACCACCTGTGGTGAGCCCCGCCGAACCACCGGCATCAATGCGGCTGGCTCCCGTGCTCCCCCCCTCCTCCATGCCCCTCCCCTCCCTCACGGGCCCCCGTTTTGGGCCCGCCGGATCGAGGCTTGGGGAACCTGACAGGGGGCCGGCCTCCCGGGCGTTGCGCAGGCTCCGCGGGGCCGGCCTTGCCGTGACGGTCGTAGGCCTTGATGATGTCCTGGACTAGCCGATGCCGCACCACATCCCGCTCATCGAAGTACACGAACTGGATGCCGGGAATCTCTCGCAGGATCTCGCGAACTTGAATCAGCCCCGAGACGCGATCCGACGGCAGATCCACCTGGGTGATATCGCCGGTGACCACCGCTTTGGAGTTGAACCCCAGCCGAGTCAGGAACATCTTCATCTGTTCGGCGGTCGCGTTCTGCGCTTCGTCCAGAATGACGAACGAATCGTTGAGGGTCCGGCCGCGCATGAACGCCAGGGGCGCGATCTCGATCTCGCCACGCTCCACCAGACGGTTCGCCCGCTCCATCTCCATCATGTCGTAGAGGGCATCGTAGAGGGGCCTGAGGTAGGGATTGACCTTGGCGTACATGTCGCCCGGCAGGAACCCGAGCCTCTCTCCCGCCTCGACAGCCGGCCGGGCCAGGATGATGCGGCTGACTTCCTTCCGGGTCAGGGCGGCGACCGCCATGGCCATGGCCAGATACGTGTTGTGGTTGACAAAGCCGTTCGCGCAGAAGGAATGCGTGCCTGGAACGGTCAGATCGTAGACACGCGAGACCCCATCCTCGATATGTTCGATTTCGGCCCAGAAGAATCGACGCTCCTGATGTTCTTCAAGCGTCGCGAGGGCGCTCGCGGCGGACGATTTCTCACCCAACAGATCAAGAATCTCACCGAGTTTCGGGTAGCTGGGAGCCCGCCGGCCGGTCTTGTAATCCTCCAGGCGTTTATGCACATGGCGCGAGAAGCGGCCTCCGGTCGTTCCCTCACGAATCAATCGGCTGAGGAAAGGCACCACGTCAGCGTTGGTATTTCTCGTCCGCTCCTGGAACAAGGTCTGTTTTCGAGGTAGTGCTGTGCCGATCTCATGGTGGAAGAGATCGGAGTCCGCTCCAGCGGCTTCCAGCAGATAGGAAAGTCGCCTCTCCCCGCGGTAGAGGGTCCACTTCGGACGTTTCCGCGCAAGGATACCGAAGTTCAAGAGCATGATTTGGACCTCATCGAGGAGCCGTTTGGACGCAGAATAGAGAACAGGGTACCCATCCCGACGGCTCACTGTCCCATCTGCGTCGAACAGTCCGCGTAAGTACGCGGCGACAATCTCACGCGGCGCCCGCAGAATGGAGCGGGGGACGCATTTCTCAGCCGCCAGCGTTGCAGACATGCCCAAGTGCTGCAACAACTGGTACAGTTGAGAGCTGGCTATAATACGGTCATAGGGCCGGCCGCTCCCGTTGTGAAATACATGCAGGCCCAGCCTGGCGGCCGTCCGGTAGAAACAATCCAAAATCGGTGCGTCCGAGCTGCTCAGAATGACACGATTCCGGAAGGTGAGGCATCCATCGCCGGTCAGGACACCCATGAAATAGGCAAACTCTTCATCCAGCTCATCCAAATGGATCCGTTTCGCATGGTCATGACGAGTGTTCCGTTGATAGTCAAAATGGATCTTCGTAGCCGACCCAAACATATTCTGTCCACGCTGAATCGCCACGAAATCGCCGACCCGCAGTTCATCCGCCCGTGTCCACTGGATCGTCCCTTCGGGGGTTAGCCGCAGGAGCGGGTGCTCGAAAGTCACTTCAATTTCGTAGCCAAAACGGGCCAGAATCCGCTTCGTTGGCGAGACTCCTCCATCGTAGAAATGGCTGGCCTGCTCCGATCCATCCAAGCCGGCTACCGCCACGTTGAGAGGAACGTAGTCACCCGCCGCCGTTCCACCGGACAGCGCATCGATCGGCAGCAGGCCGTCGCTCGTAAAAACGAGACTCCCTGTGGCGATGCATTTGCCAGTCCCAGCCGGGCCTATCCCGATCACGATGTCGAATTTCTGGATCGCCTCGATGTAGGCTTTCTGCGTGGCCGACTTGGGGACGACGAACCGTTTCTTGGTGGCGACGGGAACCGTGCTGAGGAGAAGATCTTTGAGGGGGGTATCGTGCTGTCCGCGCGAGACCTTGAGCGCGAAGGTCACGTCCTCGGGCTTCAGCTCGTAGCCCTCGGCCGTCAAGGCCGCCAGCTCGGTCAGAATCTGCTCGGCCCTCCGGACGGCCTCAGCCGTGCCTTCCAGCGCCAGCTCGTCCCCGCGCGCCGACATCCGCACCCCGAGATCATCTTCGATCATCTTGAGGTGGAGATCGTGATGGCCGAACAGGGTCGCCGTGTTCGTGCCTTCTCGGAGCTTGATCTTGCGCACGCTCGCTCTGGAAGAGCCCTCCGGACTTAACTCAGCAGGAAGCTAGTAGCAAATAGCGAATAGCTTCGTTAGCTAGTAGCGGACAGCTTGTAGCTAATAGCTCAGAGCTACTCGCTATTGGCTATTCGCTACCTGCTACTAGCTGCATTGGTGTCGCCATTCTAGCAGAAGGCCGAAACGGCTGACAAGGAACCGGCGCTCTCCGTTGCGCCCGTCGGTCTAGCCGGGAGAGCGCCCGGTTGCTCCGCGGCGGGGAGGCGGGGGTGCGGACGGCGTCAGGTCAAACTCCTGGAAGGCGCGGCCCTCATGGCCGTCCTCCACGCCGATCCGCACTCGCTGTGTGCCCGTGGTCTGGGCCGTGATCTGCCACTCGATCCGGCCGCTGGCCGCATCAATCGTCATGCCGGGCGGGGCGGTCTGGAGCAGATAGGTCAGCGGGTCGCCGTCCTGATCGACCGCGATGACGGCATAGTTGTATCGCCCCTCATTGATCGCCGTGGGAGGGACAGAGGTGATGGTGGGAGGGCTGTTCGAAATCGTGATCTCCTCGGAGTACTTGGGTTTCCCGGGGCCGGCGGCGTCGTAAGGAGTGGCCAGGGCCACGATCGTATCGCCTCGCGCGAACGCCGCCGTCTGCAGCGTGCCCTCCTCCCCTTCGGACAGCGGCAGGTTGTTCCGCCACCACTTGAACGAATACCGTATGGAGTCCCCGTCGGGATCTAGCCCTTCCGCCTTCGCGTGAAGAGCATCCCCGACCCGCACCGGACTCGGGTCCAGCGCGACTCGTGTCACCTGCGGCGGCGTATTGGCCACCGGGACCGGGTCGGTTCGGTACGGCGTTCCTGCCACCAGATTGTCCAGCGGGGTCACCTCCACGGTTAGCAGATCGCCGCGCTTGAGCATGCGGGGTACCAGGGAGGGACCGGTTTCCCCTTCGATCGGGTTGCCGTTCACCAGCCATTGACGGCGGATCGCCACCGGATCGCCGTCCGGGTCTTCCGCCTCTACCTGGACCATAGCTGACCCGTTGAGAAGCACCGGAACAGGCACGATCCTGGCTGATCGCACAATGGGCGGGCGATTGGTGTGAGGAGATCCCGAGGGGGCGGAAGGAACGGAAGGCGCGGAGGGCGAGGCGGTCTGCTCCGTCCCGCCGGTCTGTGGAGATTCAGAGGTGCACCCGAAGAAAAATGCCGGCGCCATGAGCGCCGTGGTGAGAAGGTGTAACGTCAAGCGTCGCACGACCTAGAGGCTCTCGCCAGGTGAGCCTTGAGAGGTAAGGAGCGATGAGCAGCGTAGCCCCATCACCCCTTACCCATGACGGCGAAGATCCCTCTCGCCGCTTGCCCGTTCCCCATCGTCAACGATCCTGACTCAGAGCCGCAGATTGATCCACGAGAGGTAGCGGCTCCAGGCGACCAGCGCCGGTTGGGTCTGGATGCAGGTCAGCGCACCGGTGCTCATCTGGCTGCAGGCTTTCGACCGGCTGGTGACGCCGGAGGCCGAATCGGTTCCCTGTGCGCCCATGTGAATCCCGATCTGAGAGGCTATGCCGGCCCCCAACGAGGTGGAGCGCTTCACATTCGTATTTCCACCCACCGTGTCTGTCCCGACGACGGATGTCTTGTAGGCGCTGCCGGTCAGGTAGAACAGGGCATAGAGGGAACTGGTCCCGGTCCCGCCGCCGCAGACATTGCCCACAGCGGGCACAAAGGTGGGGAAGAACACAATCCCACCGAGCAGCGTCGGGCTGTACAACGCCCGTTCACCCGACGTGGGCAAGGTCGTGTACCAGCCTTGCTTGCTCGCGACCAGGCCCTGGAGCGTGGTCGTGGCCGTGCCCGTCAGCGTCGTCACGCCGGTGTTATTTGGGTCGGTCACCTGGTTGGTGCCGCTCGCGCAGGTCGAGCAGACCACGGCGGCGCTGACATTCACTAGGTCCTTCACCTGGCAGTCTTTATCACTCCCCTGCGTGCAGGTGCCGTTGATCACATTGTCCTTCGCCCCGATGAAGTACTGGGTGTCGGTGTTGCTCTTGTCGGCGGAGGAGTAGAAACGGCCGGAACCGATGAAGACCCAGACATTGAGGGATTGATCCATGCTCACCGTGGGCGCCGCCGTCATCGGGCCCGGCTTGTTAGGTCCCGTGCAGCCGGGGGATGGCGCGCAGCCAAAGTCGTCCAGGAGCCAGGTCACCGTGTTCGTCGCGCCCCAGGAGGTCGGCGTGGTCGAGCCTCCGAACGGCGCCGCTCCTGTGTTGCTGGTGGTCAGCCGGAAGAGCCTGCCTTGCCACTTGGGCGTGGAGGCCGTGTCGATGGTGGACCCGACGTACACGACATCCGCGCGGTAGTCCAGGTTCGCATCGAGCGAGATGAGATCGCCCAGGAAGGAGTTTGCCTTTTTTATCGCGGCGCACACGCGGGGCACGACGTTGACGTTGCCGCTCCCGGGCCCCGCTTTTAGATCCACGACATAGAGCTGGCAATCCAGCAGGACACTGGCGTCATAGCCGTTGGGGCCGGAGCCGAAGACCGCAAACCATTTCGCACTGGTGTTATCAGTCTTGTCCGTGGTCGTGCTCACCCGCAGCACGGTCGGATAGCTGGTGGTGAACCCCAGGTTCTGGTCGGTGAAGCTCCACAGGAGCTTGGGATCCACCTCGGGATTCGTGATGTCCAAGACAAAGTATGCGGAATAGAATGTCCTAGCGGTCCCACTGATGGTCACGGTCATCTTCTTGCCGCCCCCCGCTGGACAGACCTCGCAGCTTCCGCCGAACCGGAACCCCCCGATCAGGATGGTTCCCCAGCCGTTGGGATGATCCGCATCCGCCGTGAAGATCCGCGCGTCCGTCACCTTCGGCTTCTGGTCCACATAGTAGGTGTGGCCATAGTCTGCCCGCGTCATCCACAGGAGTTGCGGGAGGAGGTGATAGGGGATGAACCCCCACAGCTCATCGCCGAGCAGCGGGCCGCTGCTGTTGTCGGTCGCCGTCCGGGTGAACCAGCCGTGCTCGGTGGCGCTGCTGGTGGTGGGATCGTCCCCCCGGTGATAGAAGCCCGCATTAAACGCGTGGAGCATCCCGTCATTGCCCCCCGTATAGGCCACCATGCGCCGGTTCTTGTACTGCGTGAAGAAGGCGGTGTACGTACTGTCCCCGTAAATCACGTCGTAGCGTTCCTTGGGGGCTCCCACGATGACGGGGGTGGAATTCACGATATCCCCCAGCTTCCAGACCTTCGTCGCAGCGTCCACCGTCAGTTGACGGTTCCGGAGGCCCGTGATCTGAGTGCCTCGAATGAAATTGATGATGTTGTCCGCCGTGTACGGCGCGGCTCCGGCCCGGATATAGGGGGACAGCGTGGCGGAGTTAGCGGTGCTGAAGGCCATCTGCTCCCCGGCATCCACCAGCCCATCGTTGTCACTGTCCACCCAGGTGAGGACATTGCGGGTGGCGGGATCCTTCAGGGCCAATCGCTTGCCCGCCTCCCAGATGGGGTTCAAATCTTGCAGCGCCCCCCCGCAAGAGGAGCAGGTCGTGGAGTCGGCTTTGCCATCCCCATTGGCGTCGTCGTACCGATCCACCACCACCTCGCCGGCGGCCGTGTCATACCGCGTGACGATAATCTTATCGTTCTGATAGATTTGCTTGCCGTCTCCGTCCGTGTCCTCCCGGACATTGCCGAGCGCATCCACGAACAGGCTCTGGAGGTAGCCGGTCCACTTGACCGGCCCCGACACGTCCAAGGAGGTGGGGTAGAAATACGCCTGGTACGCCGTGCCTTCGCCGGTGGTGGAGGAGGCGAGCACCGACGCGGAGGTGCCGGAGCCGCTCTGCTGGAGAATGCTCTGAATGACGGCCAGCAGCCTTTCCTGGAGATCCTCCACGTTGGAGGACTCGAAGTAGTTGTCCGGAATCCCGTCCGCCCCGTCCTCTCCCGTGGCGTTATTCAAATTGTCCCACTCGGACGTCTGGTCCGGGATGTTGTTCCCGTTCTTATCATCGAACCCGCCCACCATGGCCGCATGCATGAGGAGTTCCCGGCCGGCGATGTTCCCGAACGCAAAGAAGGTGTACAGCGTGATGTTCTGGAAGCCAGCCAGGTCATGCCCCGCCACATTGATCACCGGGATCGTGGCCTGACGCAGGTCGGTGGTGTGCGCCCAGTAGGCGACATCGTCCAGGTCGTGGGTGCCGTTCGAGGGGTAATCCGTCTCGTGCTCGCCCAACAGCGTCGCAGCGGGCGTCAAGGGGTTCGTGTTACAGGTGCCGTTGGGTGCATGGATGGTGGCGTTGGCGCCGGTGCAATGCAGCCCATGGTAGCTGTGGGCATAGTCCTTCACGGCCGCCGGAATCGTCCCGTCTTGGGTCGGCTCGCCGTCCGTCATGATGATGACGAAGGTCTTGCAGCACGGCGCCACGGCGGACGGGCTGGCCCAGGCGGGCGTGTGGTTGCTCGCGAAGAAGTAGGGGTCGCGCCCGCAGGCATTGGCGAGATATCCCGCAGGACAAGTCTCAGCTCCGGTCAACCCGCTGACCTCGACCCCACTCCCGCCCAAGGAGCCTATGCCGCTTGAGCCCATGGCCGCTGCCGGGGAGAAGGCCATCGAGTACAGATACGTGCTCCCAAAGGAGGCCTGGAAGTTCGAATTGATCTGGGCCACATAGGTCGCCGCCTGATAGAGGTTTTCGCCCAGGGGCGTCCAGGTTTTCGGGTAGGACTCGTCAATCGCGTCAACCATGGCCGCGGTATTGTCGTTGAATGTCTCCACCGCGGTCCCATCCCAGTCGATGGATTGCCGCGCGCCGATCGCGGTCAGCAACCTGCCCCCATCCGTCGAGTTGAAGAGCTGCAGGCCGAACCGAGCGTTGAGCCCGACCTGTTGAACAACCCCCCGTGGTTCCTGGAGCACCACGACGTGGAGGGGAAACGGCCCCGCATAGGTGGAATCAGCCGGTTTTGAGAAGCAATCCGACTCGTCGGGAAGCGGTGGAGCCGCATCGTCATCCACGCAGAAGGCCCCTTGCATGTTGTCGTCCCCGCCACGCAAATGGATGTAGAGGTTGGCTGGACTATTGAGCGGGGCGACGTTGGTGATAGTGCTGGGGACCCGGCCCGCGTAGCCACCAGCCCCGCTCGGGGTCGGGCCCGCGGTGGACTGGCCGGAGTTGGTGGTCATATACCTCGTTTGGGCCTTGATCGTGATCAAGGGCGGGGTGCCGATTGGCGGGCAGGTCGAATCCGCGTTCCGGGTTGCGAAATAAAAATAGGCGGTCGTGCCCGCGCAATCCCCTCCGTGCAACGCCTTCTTCACGGCGTCGAAACGCCGGAAGGTGGCCCAGTTGATGAAATTCCCGTCCCACTGCGCGGCCGCGCAGGCGGTCGCGAGCACTTTCGGCGACTTGTCCACCGCGTTCTCCCCGAAGCGCTTATCCGTGGCGTCGTAGTCATAGCACTTCATCGAATCGAAAAAGCCCGTATAGAGGGTCGTGTTGACGAAGGTTTGAACGGTTGAGGTGGTGCCATCCGGCAGGACGCCGCAAGCAGTCGGGTCGCAGGCTCGCCCCTCCATGCTCCCGGAATTGTCCATGATGATGAGGATGTTGGGCGTGGTGACGTTGGTGATGAACGGGGGGAAGGCGGTGTAGTCGGAGATCACCTGGGCCTCCACCTGGCTAGGGCTCAGGAGCGAACCCGGACCCAGCAGCGCTCCCAGGAGCAAGAGAACAACAGCGGTCACTCTCGCGAAGGTTTGGCACATCATCGGTACGTCCCTCCGTATTGCAATTCTGGCTTCGGTTGTTACCATCGGGCCGGCCACGAGATCTCCCGCGCGCAACCCATCCAATAGGTCCAGCACGAAATAAAGAACATAAAGAAACGATAAAGGCATACCTCAAGGATAGCAGGAAATTGCTTCGTGTCTATCGGTGATAACTGTTTGATTGTATTAACTAGGGGACATAAAGATGCGGCGCCGGTGGCCAATCGGTGAGCTTCCTCGGGGCAGCCGTGTCTTCCGCCGCGCAGTCTGGGACGCAGGTACTGCTGTGAGAATCTCCGAGGGAGGTCTCCCTCTTTGGAGACGTTCGAGCCTCGAGCAGGAGTAGCGAATAGCTGGTAGCAAGTAGCTGAGAGCTATTTGCTGCTGGCTACTAGCTATTTGCTATTCGATCTCCCGCTCACCTCGGCAGGATGAGCACGAGCTGGTCAATGCGCCCCTGCTTCAGATGGAACTGCACCATGGCGCCTGGTGTCACCTCGCCCAGATCCCTCGGCTTCCCCTCATCATCTCTGACCGTCACATTTGCCTGGAGCACATAGTCCTTTTTGTCAATTTCGATCCGATTGCCCTTTTTGTCCGTCACCTGCCCCGACTTGAAGTCGGCGAGGGACGCTGATTTGCTCGTCTGGGCCAAGCCTTCGTCCACGCCGACAAGCGTGATGCCTCCGATCGGAACGCCGCCGATGATCAGCAATGCAACGGTCACCCGGAAGAGATCTCTCGCCCGCTCTCTGATTCCGCTCTTCACATGAGTCCCCATGGTGGTTCCTCCTAAATTCTCTTCTGACAGCTTTCACCGGTCGCCACACAGGCATACACTGCGGTGATCCGGCTGCTGGCTCCCGTTGCGACATTCGTGGCGGCACAGTCGATCCGATACATGATGTCAATCCCGCCGCCGGCTGCGCCGCCGGCCGTGCCCTCGTAGCCGGCCGCGAACTGCATCGCGCTCCCCGCTTTGGGCATGGCATACAATCGGTCGATGTCCCCGTTGACGACGTAGGTGTTCACCTGCGCCACCGTATCCGGGGGGACGCTGGTGACCGTATCGGCGTTGTTGTCGGACTGCCCCATGATTTCTGCCTGCAAGTTCGGGCCATTGGCCTGCGGGACCGGCCCCGCTGGAACGGCATTGTCCAGAAAGGCGGCCGGCAGCGTCCCGGCATCGATGGTCTGTTGGATGATATTGACGGCGGTGCCCACACAGGACTCGGCGGAACCCGCCGCCGCCTCACCGGTCCGCGTAAAGCCCGCCATCCGGTTTTCCAGGCTGGTGGTCGTGATGGCCGCGATTCCGAGCACCGTCATAATCATCAGCAGGAGCACGACCGTCAGCAGCGCCAGGCCCTCTTCGCCACTGCGTGACGCGTGATTCTTCTTCATCTGTTCCCCTGCATTCTTGAACTCAGCACTCATGACTCATCACTCAATACTCGTTACTCATCACTCGTTACTCGTGACTCGTTACA
>Ga0209376_1002451_pt1 | contig 17566 bp, 16 predicted proteins | sample GraSoiAngelo_134_FD_185891 | JGI IMG/M metagenome (GOLD analysis project Ga0209376, IMG submission 185891) | Grasslands soil microbial communities from the Angelo Coastal Reserve, California, USA - 14_0929_05_30cm (SPAdes) (version 2) | ecosystem: Environmental > Terrestrial > Soil > Grasslands ... | reverse complement strand
GCTGCTAGATATTACTATGGTTGGAATTGCAGCAATGATAGCAGGCTCTATCTTTAATCTAATTGGCCCTGCTATGCATGAAGCCGGACCTTCACTGCTCATAGCGTTTGCATTTAGTGGAATTATTAGCTTCTTTACCGCATTAACCTATGCTGAGCTCGGATCCGCCTTTCCAGAGGCAGGCGGTGGATACAGATGGGTAAAGGAGGGATTGCCAAGGCCAAATGCGTTTATCAGCGGATGGATAGCGTGGTTTGCTCACATGATTGCAGGAAGTCTATATGCGGTTTCTTTTGGTTCATTTTTTGGAAGCTTGCTTACAAGCGTTGGTTTTTCATCCAACTATGGAGGTATTCCGCTTCAAACTATTATCGGCGGTATTGTGGTAATAATTTTCACATATGTAAATTACAGAGGCGCTTCACTTACTGGAAAGGTTGGAAATGTGCTCACGCTAACTCAACTTGCTATAATATTTTCTTTTATTGTGGCAGGTCTTTTAGCATGGAGCTTTGTAAATCACAACTGGACAGCAAACTTTCAGAATTTCATTCCAAAAGGCTTTGTAGGGATGATGCTGGGACTGGGAATCACCTTCATTGCGTTTGAAGGATACGAAATAATTGTACAGACAGGCGAAGAAGTAAAAAACCCGAAGAAAAACATTCCAAGAGCAATTTTCATAACACTTGGCATTGTTACAACTATTTACATAGTTTTTACTTTTTCATTTCTAGTTGGACTGGACCCATCAAAAATAGGCAGCGAGGCGTGGAAATTCATAGGAGATCATCAGGAACTTGGGATTCCACAGGCAGCGGAGTTTCTTCTGCCATTTGGAACTATACTAGCTCTAGCGGGTGGCATGGTATCAACAGTAGCTGGCCTGAGTGCTACCACCTTTTCCTCAAGTAGGGTTTCATTTGCAATGGGCAGACAGTATAACCTTCCATACATTTTCAGCTCGGTGCATGCCAAATATCACACACCGCATTTTGCAATAATTGCCTCAGGATTCATCATGTTGGTTATGGCGGTTTGGTTGCCAATCGAACAACTTGCAATTGCAGCTGGTGTGATGTTCTTATTTCTGTTTACGCAAGTAAATTGGGCAGGAATCCAAATCAGGAGGCTTTATGGCCACAAATTAGATTATGGCTTTAAAATTCCACTTTTTCCTATAATGCCAGTTATTGGAATGTGTGCTAAAGCCGGCCTTGCTATTTTTCTCTTAATTTACAATCCACTGAGCTGGGCAATTGCCATTGTCTGGATATTGATCGGATTCTCAATTTACAAATTGTATATTGCTAAAAAGGAAATTGAGCATTATGCTCCGTTAGTAGCAAATGAAGGTCCCTCTCAACGCAAAGATTATCGTATAATGGTTGTTTTTAACAAAAAAACTGTTGAAAAGTTGGTAAAGATTGCATCCGCAATTGCTAAAGACAAAGATGGGGAGATCTCTCTTCTAAGTATAGTGACAATTCCTATTCAGATCCCGCTTTCAATGGGACAGGGATTCGCCGAAACTACTGTGAGATCTGTTAGCGAAATAAAACACTCCTTGTCTGAATCCTCAGATTACAGATATCTAATAAGATTAACCCATGATACGACAGAAGCCATACTTGCAACCGTTGAAGAACAGGGGGTTAACTTGCTTGTGATGGATTTCTATGATCTTCGCAACAACAGAAAATTATTGTCACTTACTACCTGTGATATATTAGGTGTGCACATCAAAAAAGAATTTGAAAATGAACTTTCACATGTAGTGGTATCATACGACAAGGGGAGACACTCAGATTTAGGACTCGAACTAGCACATGCTTTTTCTAATACCTTGGGAAGTAAGATACGAATCATTAGGGGAGTTGTAGAATCACCAGAAGAAGAACGTGATATTCTAAGTAGAATTAATGAAAAGATGTTTGATCTTGATCTGAAAAAAGTCCCCGTTGAACGCGTTTATCCAACAAGTCCTGATATAACAAAAGATTTGCTCCAAAATCTAAATCAGAAACCCGAAATCGTCATAGTGGGTGCTGGCAACCAAGCAGAACAAGCATTTAGTCCTAAGACAATTGAGATTGTAGAAAAGTCTTTGTATAGTGTTTTCGTAATTCGTAATTCTAGGTTATCCAATATCAAAGCTAGATATTTCTGGCATATGGTTGCCCCGCGACTAATGGAAAATAGGGTAATTTACAAAGTATACAGTGCCTTTTCGAACTTGCTAAAATCTAAAAGATCACATCATTCTGACGAGGATTATTTTGCTCCAAAGCTATGAGACATTGCCAATACTAAAATAGAATGTCTCTGCAATCTTCTTCAAGTGCGAGCTGGTGAGCGAAGTACTGCTACGGCAGAGGAAACTCCTCCCTCCATGCAGCAAGTGTGATTCGGCGACGAATAGTCAGAGATGACTGGCAACAGCACAGAAAATTATCCGACCTGGAGTACTATGATGGCAAAACCTGAGGTTTCCAGCAAGGAATGAAAAGTCTGTCCCGCCTGGAGCAAGGCCAAATCAAACAATAAGCGCTGCACTTTGTTTAGGTAGGCCGCATAGCGAAATTTCGTAAAAACAGAAGGAGGGTTACGGCTGGCACGCACTTATTTTTTTATTATTAAAATTTAGAAACGAAACTTGTCCTAAACAGATTTTTTCTTGTCCTCGTCGAATCTGTCTGCCCAATGCTTTCTTTCTTCATATTCAATTGGTTTGCTTGGGCCAGTGTCCTGAACTCTCTTTAACGAATCTTTCATTTTTTTATTACTCCATATGAATATTCCTCCAGCAATTGCAGCTGCAAGACCAGCCATTCCATAAATTGTCATTGTTGATAGGCCACCAGCAGTAGCTGTGCCAGTAGTTGTTGATGCTTGAGCTGTTGTAGAAATAGCGGGTTCGTCTTGGACCATGTATCCAAGTGCATGACCATCTACGTTTATGGTGCCTGAACTTGCTCTCTCAACTGTAGTGAGATGATACTTGGCATCTGCTGTGAAATCCTCGTCTATATTTTTTACTTTCAATGATCCTACTTGAATTCCACTTTGTCCTGAAGCCAATGTCGTGACAGCTACCTTCTTGCCACTAAAACCTAAAGCGTCTGAATCCTTTACCACATATGATGGATCAAAAAGAGTGTCCCATTTATCAATTGGCTGATTAAATAGAGTACTTGCATCGATCAAAGGCTGGTTAAGATCAGTCTCTGCTTTGGTTCCCTTCAACACATTATATGCGTCTGGAATCTGGTTCTGTATGACGCCAAGCGGGAAGTTAATCTCCAAGTCTCCATACTGCTTGGTTGTAATAGTAATTGGGTTTTCTATACTAAATCCAACCCAGGCTGCATCAAAAATAGTATTTTCAGTACCGCTGCCCTTGGTTAAGATATATCCTGTCATGGTAGGAGTCAGTGTTATTAAATAATCAATGGATACTCCTTTATCATCGCCATTTATCACAGTCTTGTAGTCTACCACCAACTTGGTAATTGTCGCAAGACTTTTGTGATTTGCAAGTTGTGTGTTCATCTGTTCCATAAATGACTTGATGCTTTGGTTGTTATCTGAATCGTCAGTAAATGCAACAGTAAGTGATTTACCGTTTAGGGCATCCTTTAGTTTGCCACCATTTGAATAATCAAAGGATACAGTCTTTGAAAACTTGAAGGTTGGTGTAATTGGAATGCCTTCAATAGGAAGATAAGCGGTAAGATCAACGGTTTCCCATGTTGGCAAAATAGCTCCGAAAACTAATAAACCCATTATCACTGGCGCGATAATAAATTTTATAGTCACGCTCAGATTTCTTTGGCTGAGAGTAATAAATCTTAGCATTGATTTTTGTCGCTGACAATTTCAGAACTTCATTGGCAAGAGTAATATTGTAGATGGCAATTCTTAGTAACTTCATAGGGGCATTAAATGATTACAATTCTTGCAGGTGGAACCGGTTCCGTAAAACTTGTACGTGGAGTAGCTTCACAGACGCGCGCCATTTCTGTTATTTCAAACGTCGGTGATAATTACTGGCTTTATGGTCTTTACATATGCCCTGACATAGATACAATTCTTTACGGGTTAGCTGATATACTTGATACTGAAAAAGGTTGGGGAATAAAGAAAGATACCTATGGCTTTTTACGCCAAATGGAGATGTTAGGTGAAGAGACTTGGTTCAAAGTAGGAGACAGAGATGCAGCAATTCATTTGATGAGAACAAACATGTTAAAGAATGGGAAAAATTTGTCAGATATCACGGAATGGATGTGCCAAAAATTTGCTATTGACACAAAGATAATTCCTGTTACTGATAACAGCGTTGAAACTAGGATTGTAACAAACAAAGGTGATCTGCACCTTCAAGAATATTGGGTAAAGTACAAGGGACAAGATAAAGTAGAAGGGATAAAATATCTTGGCGCAGATAAAGCACGCGCAAACCCAGCTGCAGTAAATGCAATACATGATTCTAAGTTGGTCATAATTGCACCAGGTAATCCTCTTACCAGCATAGGGCCTATTCTTTCGATAAAAGGAATTAGAAAGGAATTATCTAAATCTAAAAAGAAAGTTGTTGTTGTAAGTCCGCTGATAGGAAATGCCGCAGTAAGTGGGCCTGCTGGAAAATACATGGAAGCAGCCGGTCTTGATGTCTCTGTGTATGGTTTAGCTAAAATATATTCTGAGGTTGCTTCACACATAGTAATTGATACCGCAGACAGAATCCATACTAGAAAAATCGAGAACTTAGACATGAAGGTTTATGAAACCAAAATAAGAATGAAAGAGAAAAAAGACGAGGAAGCTCTTGCTTCATTTATTCTAAAACAAGTTCATGTCTAAATTTCGAGTAGGCGCTATAGTGCCTGTAAAGACTTTTTCTAGGGCTAAAACGCGTCTAAATCTTTCCGAAGAAAAGACAGAACAAATTTGCAGTATAATGTTAGAATCAGTATTATCTGCAATTTCACAATCAAATGTAATGGAAGAGACCGTTATCGTAAGTAAAGACGAATTTGCACTTAATATGGGAAAAAAATTCGGGGCAATACAAGTCTACGATCAAGAAGAACTTGGTGTAAATAATGCCGTAATGCTAGGAGACAGGTACTTTGCCAAGGAAGATTTTGATCTAACAATAGTTTTTCCTCAAGACATACCTCTGATTCAACCTGAAGATATACGAATGCTATTTGAAATGAAAGGTTCAAACCGATGCGTTCTAGTCGTTCCTTCAAGAACGTTCGATGGAACTAACGCATTACTTAGAATGCCAGTAGATGTAATGGAGACCCATTATGATGAAGACAGCTACAAAATTCACCTAAATACCGCAGAAAAAAAGAATGCAACTTCAGCTCTCATATTAATCCCAAGAATTATGTTGGATGTAGATGATCAGGCAGATCTTAGACTTGTCCTTACTCGTGATTTGCCAGTTTCAAAATCTCTGGAATCTGTATTTAAATCATAAAATGTCTGTCAAGTTCGGTTATCAATGTTGTAATACTGGTTCTCTTTTTGATTTTATGTAACTTAGAATTTTGATTATAAATGATATCGTGCCCGTAACTACAAATATTCCTTCTAAAGTGTTGGAGAAAGGATTTGAAAATTGATCGCTTATAGGTGTTTGATTAAGGCTTGAAATGAAAAACAAGTACGAGAATATAAAATAGTTTGTTGCCCAGTGAATTAGGATTGCCGGCGCAAGTCCGTATCTGATATAAACCCAGCCTATTATAATTCCAGCAATTGTTGCTTGTGAGAATTTTCCTGGGCTCCATGGAGTGCCAGAAATTATATGCGCCGCACCAAAAAATAATCCAATAGTTATTATCAGAACCATTGCTTTTTTGTAGTTTGTAATGCGAAGATAGTGCGAGGGTCTCCATAATGATTTGAAAAATAGCTTCCATGACGTGCCACCCGAATAGATCATAAAAAGTGGAATACCTATGAGTAAAATTCTAAATCCAGATTCTTCTGTTAAAGGTGCAACTGCAAGCTGAAAGAAACGTATCAGTGCATTCTGGGTTTGTGGCAATTCAATTTTTACACCAACACTTTGCTGAACAAAATCAACCAATACAGAAAATAAAATTAGAATTGTAAACCAACTAATCATATTGACAAGTGCATTTTCATTGAAGGTTTTCCAACCTTCGGACATGATACGTGAGAGTGTCTTCATGAATGTGCCTTGAGGACCTAGAAACGAAATGGAAAATAAAACGACATAGATTACCCACGCAATGATAAAACCATCTCCAATTTCAAAGGAAACTGGTAACTTGTAGCCAAGTCCACCAAGAAACAAATTCAATCCGTCTAGAGGATACTGAAAGTTAATCGTATTTCCAATGTTTGAATTAAACATGACATAGCATCCAATAGGGAAGGATAGAATCATTATTCCAAATATTACTGATATGAAACCAGAATATGGAATAGATAGGACCCTAGTTATCTTGTCTAATTCTAACAAGTTGAATTCAATGAACTTCTATGCTGGCTTCGGGAAATCCAAGTTTTACAAGCGTAGCTTTTATAGTATCTCTGTGATCACCTTGTAGGAATAGGTATCCGTCCTTAACTGTCCCACCGCAAGCATATCTTGCTTTAAGTTCTCTTACAACTTTTCCTAGGTCATTCATTTTTGGATTTATCCCTTCAATCATGGTACCCTTCTTTTTAAAACGCCTTTCTTCTATCCTAACAACAATTTGAGTTTGATCTTTCTCGAGTTCACCACAAGCACACAAATCATTGGGAAGTCCGCATGTATTGCAGATTACCGCCATTCAAAATAAAAATCCGATTTCCTACTATTAAGCCTTGTTCAACCCTACATTTTTTATGTAGATTAAATAAGTGAACATGTGTCTAAGGAGCTTACAAAAAAAGCTGTTGAAATGCTTTTAAAGGGTGCTACACTAGTCAGTGATTCCTGTCCATATTGCAAAGGCGTTAGAATCATGAAAGACGGGAATGCGTTTTGTGTAAACTGCGGAAGAGAGGGAAAAGAAGAAAAACTTGTATCTATAGAGTCTGATGAAAAGAAAAAAGAGAATTCATCAGTTGACAAACTCGAGGCGAAATTAAAGGAACTTGCAGATGAGCTACAGCGTGAAAAAAATTATGAAAAACAGCAACAGATTTTACGTTCGATCAACGAGATACTCTCTGTTAAAGAGAAACTCAAGAAATTCTGACAACAAAAGTATTTATTTAAACTGTAGTAAGCAGGATATACATGAGTAGTAGCAAAAAGTCCGCACCGCTCCCGGCTTCAAGTGCAGGTCTATTGAGATTCTTTGAAGATGAAACTAAAGGATATAAGATAAGGCCTGAGATAGTCGTAGCTATTCCAAGCGCACTTATTGCAATTTCGTGGATTCTAAAAATATTCTTCGCACCATGACGAAAAGCTCCGACAATGTATCTCGCATACACAAGCGGTATACATTAACAACTTTTACCCCATCATCACATTATCTGTCACTATCTACATCGATAGTAGTAGCATGTGCAATAGCTGCTATATCGATAATTTATTACTTCAAGGCCCCTGACCAAATGATGTTTTCAATTCCAATAACTGTAGTAGCTCTGGTTGTTACGCAGTTAATTGATAAGAGACTTTTGAAGACTGAATATTCTAAATCTTTGCACATGTCTGCATTTGGAAATCTCCTGTGGCTTGTTACTGTCTTAGGAGGATTGCTGTCTATGTATGTATTTTCAAAACCACAATTGATGCCTCTTTACATAACAGAAGGCATGTTTCTGTTTGCAAGTTTCAGGATAGGTATATTCACATCAGTGATAGGTACAAAAGTCAAGATGGCTTGGTCGATATGTGCTATACAACCACTTGCAATATTCTTTACATTTGTTCCATACCAACAATGGATTCCACTATTATCTGACACAAAGGCTTTGACTTATGGTATTACTTTTCTCTTACTTGGTACTGCGTGGACACTAATTACTGATAGAGCAACGGGTAAGCTTGCAAGCACTCACAAAATGCTTCAAGCATACGTAGCTGCATCTACGAGAAATGATCCTGTGCAGATGGAGACCATCATAGAAGCACGTTCTGAAGAGTTCACAGTCTCTACATTTCAAATTGTTTTTAGAACACAAAAAAAAGAATGCAGACTCGTTCTGCCAGATGTCCATCCTGGACCTTTTCATCCAATTGGCGGTAGCAACATCACATATCTCATATACAAAAATCTGAATTCTTCTGCAATGGTCATGCATAGCGTTTCTGATCACTCACTTAACCTACCGTCAAAATCTCAGGTTGATTTGTACCTTTCTAGTTTGCAAAAAAGCTCGAAGATTCAACAAGGTTCTAAATGCACAAAACCAGCTATTGTTCAAGTAAATAAAGCAAGAACGGTGGGAATGCTATTTGATAAGACGGCAGTCTTAATTCTATCTCTGTCTCCACACGGAATGGATGACATTCCATCATATGTAAAGACAGAACTTGAGCAATATGCAAAAAACCGGGGATTTGAACGGATCTTAATTGTTGATAGCCACAATGCAATGGGTGAAGCAATTCAAAAAAATGATGCTGATGATCTTCTAAAAGCTGCCAAGTCCAATTTGGATACACTCATGACCAAAGAAACGATGCCACTAGAAGTAGGATACTCTAATTCAGAGTTTCTAAAAATCAACACTGATGATCTTGGACCTGGAAAGATCGCAGTAATGTGCATGAAAATAGGAGACGAGAAATTCTTTCTAGGATGGGCAGATGCCAACAATATGCAGAACGGTCTGCGCGAACACATATCTAATCATTTTTCGCAAAATGGATGCAGTCTTCTTGAAATCTGTACTTCGGACACTCATTATAAAGCAAGAGAGGCAAGAAACAAACATGGATACTTTGAGTTTGGTAGTCTTGCAAAATCTGACGACGCCGCAACTTGGTTCTTACAAGTCGCTAAAGAGGCTGAGAGAAACCTATTGTCTACCTCTTTTGAACTATTAGAACAGGAAACAAAAGTAAAGGTCATGGGGGACAAACAATTTGAAGATTATTCGAAGACTCTTGATAGAGCTATGCGGATCACGCAAGGCTTTCTTATCGCAACCACAGCATTTTTCTTTTACACATTATTCTGAGAGTAAAATTCGTCTAAATTACCATAGAACTCATCACAAAATGCATCTAGCTGATAAATTGGAATTATAGGAACGCCATTGATGAACTTTATGTTGTACTCGTATAGTGTGACTATGGCAGGAATCGCAGCTTGGACCTTTTCTTTTGATAGGAATTGTCTTGTCCGCTCAATTTGTTTTTTAACCGCACTCTGAAGAGATGACTGGTTCATCTTCTGCCAATGCTTACAATCAATAAGTAGTGCAGTTTCGGATTTTATGCCAACTACATCTATTTGCATTCTAGGATTAGTAAGAATCAAACCTCTAGTTGTATCAAAATCTCTTTTTTCAAGTATCTCTGCGACTAAGGATTCAAAATCTTGCCATTCTAATAAACGCGATACCTCATCTATTGCAGCCCCCAAGCTAATTGCAAGAAGGCTTGTTTTTAACTTGTCATTTTTCTCAAAATAGATAAGGCTATTCTCATAGGTACCAATTCCATTTTGCATAAAATTATCCAATATCTGTGCGGCCAATTCCTCACTAGTTTGAGTTGCCATCGAGAAATCCTTTACTGAAATTCCACCTGGAATGATACCTTGAATTCCTTTGACTAGAATTTGCAGATTCAACATGCATAATTCCTCTTGGATTTATAAAATGCTATTTGCATCATAAACCGACTTACAAAATAGATGCGATTTAATAAAAATTAATTTTATTTTGTTCATATGCTTTTTGAGCTGATAGGCGATGGTTAAATACACTTCAAAGCAAAGCAAATCATGAAACTTATGCTAGTCTTCATACTAGCACTCTTTATTTTTGGATCGCATATAGTATTTGGTGACAAGGGGACCTACTTTGACAAAATTGAATTTGTTCAATATTCAGATGAAAGTACTGCAATTGAAGAAGTAAAAAATGGTCATTTGGATATTTATTATTCTGCAATACCCTCTAACATACTAGATCCTGAATCAAGGCAAGAACTCAACGTATTCCAGTCTACTGGAAGCACGTACGGGTTGCTTGTAAATCCAGCTGTATCTGGTAAGTTTAACCCGTTTTCTATAAGAGAGGTTCGTTTTGCATTAAACTATATGGTGGATAGAAACTTGATTGTTGACGAGATCTTGGGAGGTTATGGTCTACCAATGGTTTCAGCCTACAAACCTTATGACCCTGATTATCTTCTTATTTTAGACGAGCTTCAATCTTTTGATTTCAGATACAATCCCATCCTTGCAGACAATATGATATCGACAGCATTAGAAAAGGCCGGAGCCAAAAAAATTTCTGGCAAGTGGTACTATGACTCAAAACCCATTGAGATAACCATCTTTATTCGAAACGATGATCAGATAAGAAAATCCATTGGGGAAGTTCTTTACTCTCAACTACAAAAGGAAGGCTTTGCAGTACACAAAGATTATGGTGACCTCGCCAAAGCATATTCAGTAGTCTATGGTTCAGATCCGTGTGACATGAAATGGAACATTTACACGGAAGCATATTCAATGAGTGGCTTTGTAAGATATGATTCTGTAATAACAGCACAAATGTATTCCCCCTGGTTTTCTAATATGCCTGGCTCCAATAACCCAGCGTACTGTAGCTACAAAAATGACCTTCTAGATTCCATATCTCAGAAAATCTTCGTAGGTAATTTCACAACTGCTGAAGAGAGAACCGGATTGATAAAAAAAGCAGTTGCCGAAGGGGTAAGTGAATCTGTCAGAATCTTCCTTGCAGTTAGAACAGATCAATTTGTAGCAAACAAAAAAGTTCAAGGCATCATAAATGATTTTGGAGCAGGGGTAACAAGTAGGTTTACTCCAATTAATGCACGAGACAATTCTGATACATTGACAATAGGGGTAAAGAAGATCTATCAAGGTGCTTGGAACCCAATTGCGGGATTTGCTGATAGTTATAGCCAACAGATTTGGGGTACAGTAGCTGACTCGGGGGACTTTAGAAATCCGTACACTGGTCTAGTCATTCCAGTTCGTTCATCATGGCAAGTAGATGCAGCAGGACCATCTTACAAACTTCCTGTGCCACCTGATACGATAAGATGGAATCCAGCTAAACAAAAATGGGTTCAGGTAGGCCTTGGAACAAACGCAACAAGCAAAGTTACATTTCATTTCAAGTTTGGAAATTGGCATAACGGTCAACCTATGGACATGAATGATATTCTTTATGGGATCTATTTTTTGTACCAGTGGGGCCAAGGCCAAGACCAGGCAGGCAAGACATTTGACTCGGAATTTTCTCCAAAGGCAAACCAAGCTGTAAAGACTCTGATAGGAATAAGAGTACTGGACCCAAATACCATCGAGGTATACCAAGACTTTTGGCATTTTGATGAAGGTGAAATTGCAGACTCGGCTCAAGTCTGGACCTCTATGCCATGGGAGATTATCTATTCTATGGAAAAATCTGTAACAGATGGGAAACTAGCATTCTCAAGATCAGACGCTGTAAATAAGAACTTAGACTGGTTATCTTTACTTGTACCCACAGATGCCTATGTCATGAAATCAAATCTAGAAGAATTTGAAAAAAATCATTCCATACCGAACGCACTTGAAGACAGGGGAAAGAATGATTACTTTGATTCGCGCTATTCATCTTCGATATCATGGATAAACAAACATAATCATGCAGTAATCAGTAATGGTCCATTTTATGTAGATAATTATTTGCCTGAAGCTAGGACCATAACTATAAAATCATTTGATGATCAAACCTATCCATTTGGGAAAGGATACTGGAAAAGTTTTGAACAGATACAAATTCCAAAGATAGCAAGTACAAAAGTTCCCAAAGTCGTTTCAATTGGAGAAGAACTTGATGTGCCACTTAGTATCACACCAAACGCTACTGCGTACTACTTTTTGATAAACTCCGAAGGAAAAGTCGTAGATAAAGGAAAGGTTCAATCAAATACTGGCATGTCCAATATTATAATACCGCAAGACAAGACGGCAAATCTTATTCCTGGGGCAAACGACTTCCTGATCTTTACAGTATCAGATCTGGCTTACAAGCCTGATATCTTGAAAACTAGCTTTCTTGCAGTAAATGGTAACTATACACCTGCGAAAACCCCTGATGTAGCATTTGGGACCACAACGGCCAGCTCTAACTATATTTTAGGAATTGGACTCGGAGCTGCAGTAATTTTGATAGTTATTGCATTAAGAAGAACAAGACTAAGGGTATCTGAAAGGTAGTACAATAATGGGATTTGCAAAATATCTAGCAAAACGTGCAGTAACCATGTTTGGGGTATTAATGGCTACTCTGCTAGTCACAGTGGCACTTGTTGGTGCTAACATGGACGCCATACTAAAACAAAGTGTAGCAATAGATGTCCGCACCGCCATGATAAATAATAAACCACTTGTTGAATCGTTTAAGAATCATCCCGAAGAACTTGAGAAATATATTCAAAACCAGATAAAACAGGAAATCATATCACTTGGGATTGATCAACCTTGGTACACTCCTTCACGACTTGGACTTGCCATGTACAAGATCCTAACACTGAATTTCGGGCATGCAAAATTTTTGACATCTGATACTGGCTCCTCTGATGTAAAAGACATCATACTTGAGAAACTGCCACGAACCATACTTCTTTTTACAACTGCGACTGTTATAGTGTCAATCCTTGGAATATTTTTGGGGGCCATTGCGGCAAGTAAGGTTAACTCCAAAATTGACAAGATAACTTCAGCATTTGCTGTTATTAGTAGTAGCTTTCCGGTATGGTGGGTTGGGCTTTTAATGATATTTGCATTTGCATTTATTTATCCAATATTTCCAGCAAGAGCTACTCCTACTGTACCAGTAACAGACCCAGGATATTTCGTTTCACTCTTGTATCACATGACATTACCTTTGATAACAATTGTCTTGATAGGATTTGGTTCATGGTCTTATATTGTACGCAACTTTCTGATTGGTATACTGCAAGAAGATTTTATCACGGCAAAAAGGGCTGCAGGAATTGACAAAAGAAAAATATTGTACAGCCACGCCCTCAAAAACGCCGCTCCTCCAATCATAACTGTACTTGCATTCGGCCTTTCAGGCTCACTTGGAGGCTCGATAATAACAGAAGCCGTATTTGACTGGCCTGGAATGGGAAGACTCTACTATGAGGCCATAACGGTTCTTGATCTGCCTGTAATAATAGGTGAAACCTATGTCCTAACCGCATTCTTTCTTGTTAGCATATTTCTGGCAGACATTCTGTATGGATACTTTGACCCACGGGTGAGAAGACAATGAGTTTTTCTAAAAAAGAGATCTGGAAAGAATTCTCAAGAAACAACATAGGCCTAGCTGGTATCGGAATTATATTTGCTCTCTTTGGCCTTTCCATCCTTGCCTTTCTTACTATTCCAGTTGAGACCTTTCGGGAATGGAATGACCCGGCAAGCTGGCTATCATATCCCAAATCAGCTCTTCCTGTATGGACAAACTATTTTCTTCCACAAAAAGTGCCAGAACATCTGATACTGTTGCCATTCACTTCGATTCAAAAGAGTAGTGATATTACAGCCTTTACAAACCTGTTTTTCGTAGACTATCAATACGATTCCTTTCCAAGTGATTTTATTTATCAATATGATGCCAAGTACACTGGTTCACCATTGGTTACAATCTCGGTTACAAGACCTGATGGTATGGAGCTGGAATTAATCTCTACTTCGTTGCCATCAAGCACTACCGAATCCAAATTTACTGGTATGATATTTTCAACTGATGATTCTATTAAAAAAAATCTTAAGAATAGTTCAGATAGATTTTCATTTTCATTTGATACCATATCCTCCGGAGATATCGTGTTTTCTAAACCTGATCAAAATAGAATCCTAAAAGGCCATTACATATTCAAGGTGACTATATACGAGGTAGGTGGCAATATTTCGCTTGACCAATCAAGGTTCATCCTAGGAGGCAAGGTCTATGGTCTTATGGGTACTGATGATCTAAGGAGAGACTTGGCAGTAGGTCTGCTTTGGGGCACGCCCTTGGCACTTTTTATCGGCATAACGGTATCAATAGTCTCTGTCATACTAGGACTAGTCTATGGTGTATTTGCCGGATTTAAGGGAAAGATAACTGACGAGGCAATGATGCGATTTAATGATATCATTTGGGCAATGCCTGTACTGCCGCTACTGATTATCCTGGCTGTTACCGTTGGAAATAGTATATTTCTTATAGTAGGATTTTTGGTCATTTTTGGTTGGGTTGGAATAGCTAAGGTCTCAAGAAGCATGGCTTTACAAATTAAGACATTACAGTATGTTGAGGCCTCAAAATTAATGGGGCAAAAGGATTTCAAGATAATATTTAAACATATTTTACCACAACTTCTCCCCTATGCCTTTGCTAGTATAGCTATATCAGTTCCTGCAGCAATTACTGCTGAAGCAGGTTTGAGCTTTCTAGGACTAGGCGATCCAACATTTCCTACTTGGGGACAGATTTTGCACGATGCAAGTTCTTATGGCGCAGCTACCCGTGGACTGTGGTGGTGGATTGTCCCGCCAGGTGTTATGATAGCAATTACGGGACTTGCCTTTGTCTTTATCGGACACGCGATGGATACAATTGTCAATCCTAAACTACGGCATTAGGATTGAACTCGCGAAGTAGCTTTATTGTTTCGTCACTGAGTCTGAGAGTATACGCTGCAGCATTAGGGTCAGTAGACTGAGAAAGCATTTCTGCAAACTGCGTTTTGTCTTTTCCTCTTTGGTACATGCCGCCAGATTCCTTTATACACAATGGAAACTTTTGCAATTTCAAACCGCTTTGGAAAAGGTGTGAAACAAATTTCATGTATTTTTCAGCAGAATACCAGTCTGTGTTTTTTTCCTCGCAAAGCATTATCCAAGTATCTATTGTATTTTGAAATAGCGCCTTATTCCTTAGTTCTTCTAGAGTCATCTTTTGTATCTAAAAGTCGGCTCTTTTCATTTTAGAGCCGCATCTAGGGCACATGCTTCCTTTGAATCTGTTGTTGCATGCAAGGCAGATGTATTTGATTCCCTGCCCCTGACCGAAGAACCCCGTACCTGTATCCCCATAACCACCGCCACCTCTTTTTATCCTGCTTCTTATAATTAAGGGGAAGATGATGAAAACTGCCAAGGCAATAGCTAACCCGGAATACGGTGGCCACCCCAAATAAGCAGCAAGGTACTGTATACCTAAACTGAAGGCTAATGAACCTAATAGGAATGCAATATACATTTTGTAACTAAACGCAGGCATCACATGAGTTTGTACCGAAAACCTTATAAATTTTTGTCAAGATTTATCCAGACTTATCGTTAGTTCAAGTAGATTTCCATCTCGATCATAAGCAAAGATGTCGTCATCCTCGTAGGGGGATTGTACTATTATGGATACAAAACCAAAAAAGTTGTGTAGATCGGTAACTGATGGTTTTGCCACTCCGTTTGGATGAGAATGTACAGTTCCCACGTAACTGGGGTCAAATGGCAAAAAAGAATGTGGAAACCCTGCAAAGGTAGGACCGCTATGTGAAAATGGAGGAATAACTAGGCCGTCGATAAGTATGTGATCTTTCTTTGCCTTGCCACGAAGAACAAGAATCCCTTCATTTGGATGATTCATCTTACAATATGACAAGATTCCATCTCGAACTTCCTCTATGATGGTTATAGTCCTGTGCGGTCGTTCTCGTTTCTTAAATATCACATGATATTTTTGTACACGAAACTAATTAATCTTCAATAGTGCCATATTACAATTTTACAACTATCTTGGTACCATGCAGGCCACCAAGAGCAGATTCAAGTTCGTGTTTGTGTTTTTCAGTTAAAGTACCGTTTTCAGAAATTTCACTCTCTAATTTTTTGATAGAAGATTCGAGATCTGACAAGTTTGCCCTTGCTTTTGCAAGTTCTTTTTCTTTTTCCACTAACAGCTGAGAATCAAAAATAGCAAGATCTTGCTCCAGTTTAGCTATTTTATTGGAATGGGCATCTTTTAATGCCAAAAATTCGTCTAAGCGATTAATTGTTTCCTCAATTTGTTCTACTGCCTTTTGAGAATCCTTAACGGAAATGTTGCCTGCCAATACTGATTTAGTGACTGCCTGGAGTATTTCTGTTATAGGTGCCTTGTTCTGTATTGAAATTACGTTGTAGGGTTCCAACAGAAGCTTCTCCATAAGCTTCTTCATCGGCTTATCAAAAGAAGACACATAGCTGTACTTGCTGAGCGGCCTTGATATCTTTGAGAATTGATAATTTATCTTGTTTTTAATCTCGGTTTTTTCATTTTCAAGTAAGTCGATTTTCTTTTTTATCTCAAGAAATTCTTTGTATTCATTCTTGGACTTGAGTGAAGCCATCTCACGCTCTAGGTTTTCCATGATTTTTTGCGTTTCATTTATTTCAGCTAGCGCCTCGATTCGACGTTTAGTTCTCTGATCTGTTTCGTCTTTTAGTTTTTTGATCTTCATACCTACATTCAAAATGTTCTCAGACTTTGATTTGAAATCTTCATAATCGTTTACTAGAATCTGGAGTGAGTTCCTATTTTGTGCTAATCTTGCAATGTCATCTTTTAACTTGTCGGCATATTTTCTGGCAAATACATGCATTACACGTGTGTTTAATCCAAGGACATCTCCCATTCTCCTTAACATCTGGCTTACATCGCCATTTAGGGTAACCGCATCTTCATATCTTCTTATCTCAATCACATCGGTAGTAGTTTCTTTTTTTATGGTAGAAACAACCGAATCTTTTCCTCGACTTACTACTGTTCGTAAATTCTTGTCAACGTCATCAAGATTAAGATCGTCTGATTCAAGTTGTAAAATAGTACTTTTAATCTTCTCTTGGTTGATTTTAATTTCATTTTTAATTTTTTTCGCATCTTCTACTATTTTTGAAATTAGGGGAGATTCAATTTCTTTTAGGATGGTTGATGCTTCATCTACCTGGATCTCCTTTCGCTGTCCAAGATGAGTGGCAGAACTCTTTACAGTCTTTTTTTTGCCAAAACCGAAAACCATCTATTAGACGTATAATGGTCACAACGTTAAATATTATGCATCGCAAATTATCTATGTGAGTGATATAAGGCTCATAATGCTTGGCTCCGCCATTATTTTTGCAGGCTTTGTGGTGGGAGGTATTACTGGTTCGCAGTACTTGCAATACGCGATTCAGGCTGGACAATTTGACGATTGCTTTGATTACTCTTCTGGCATTGCGGTCAAAGTCAAGTGCGAACAAAAAGAGCAGGATAAGGTGATGCTCCTTGCACTCTCGCTGGGACTAATAGGAGGCGGGGTCATAATTCTTGTTAAGGGAATTAGAGGGAAATGGGATCA
>Ga0209376_1002448_pt1 | contig 17577 bp, 16 predicted proteins | sample GraSoiAngelo_134_FD_185891 | JGI IMG/M metagenome (GOLD analysis project Ga0209376, IMG submission 185891) | Grasslands soil microbial communities from the Angelo Coastal Reserve, California, USA - 14_0929_05_30cm (SPAdes) (version 2) | ecosystem: Environmental > Terrestrial > Soil > Grasslands ... | reverse complement strand
CTGAGAATTGAAGCTGGTGAGGCCGGTGACTACGATCTCTTGGGGTGGAGCGTGAATGATCGAAACCATGCTGAGTCTCAGGCAGCCTGTGTCGTCCCGGAGTGTTAAGCCTTAGCAGGTGCCACAACGGCTCTCGTTCCCTCAAGACCCGTCGATCCAAGGAACGTTCGTAAGAAGGGAATCGTCCTCGAACTGAGGGTATTGTCCTCGCTTCACCATCTTCATCGGCACCTATGAGCTCGTAGCTTCCACGGTGGTCGAATCCAGCTCATATGGGGCGACTCGGACTTTCTAGCGTACAAGGACGCATATTGGGTCTTAGACTGCGCATGTATGGTTGGGTTTGGGCTCGGTTCTATTACACCCTGATATATCGGAACACAATAGTCGTCACATGTACAACGGAATAGGGCTAGGGTGAATTAGAATACAGATGGTATGGCATCATTATTTCACATACAATAGAACACATGTGTCTTCAGTCCAAGCACAAACGAAGGGTTATGCATATATGCTACGCGGGGAGAAGCTTTCATAACCATGTTGAGAAGCTATCAGTTCAAGAATAAGACAAAGAGTGTAACTAGAACTATCAGAATAGACGAGGACATCGACTTCCAGCTCGAAAAGTTAGCACATGAACAACGGGTAAGCGTCAACTACTTCGCAAACCAAGCACTTCGGAAATTCGTCGAGTGGGACGTCTTCGCAGACCGGCTCGGCTTCGTCACCCTGCCCTCTGACATTTTCGAGAAGCTGGTAGGCTATACAACTGATGAACAGGCCAAAGAGCTCGGTAGCTGGTTCGGCAAGAACCTGGCCAAGGACCTGATAGCCTTCCTCTTCAAGAGAGTAGACCTCGAAACATCAGTGCGAGCCCTGGAGCTACTGGGTCCCAGATACGGCAAAGCATTTCGCTTCGAATACACCAATGACGGCCACCTGACAACTGTAATACTGAACCACGGATTCGGCCGAAAGGCATCGCTGTTCTACAGCGAAGCAGTGAAAGCGCTACTCAAAGACCTAGTCAACACCCAAGTCGACATCGGACTAAGCGAGCACCAAGTGTTCGCGCAGATCGTCGGTCCCAACGAGTTCCGGATCACGATGCCCGCACCAGTATCGCCTTTGGCTCAACAGCGATAGTCCAATCCAGTTCCACAAGGCTTCGCCCTTTCTCCGCGAAGCCATTTTTCTACAAAGCCGGCGACGCTAGTCTGCGCGCTAGACCTTGACGACGATCCCGACGAACATTTTCAAAGACGAGTAGACAGAGAGTTGCAAGAGTTACCAGCAAGTCTCTTCTTCATATTTCCTCGTGGGAGGATTTCGTTCAAGACTTTGCTGCGGTTCGCCTTCGTCTACTCGGACAGTGCCAGATGATTTTATACGAATATCGAGTTCATGTCCAATTTCCACTACTTCCCCTCTCTCATTCTTCTCGTAAGTAATTACGAAGAAGCGGTGGCACTTCTCGCACATCTGAATGGTTGACCGGGTTAGACTGTGAGAGTGCTCTTCATCGGCTGATTCTAACGCACGCCATGACCCCTATCACGAGCTCCTCGGCTCTTGCCGCTCTTTGAAACTCCCTTCAGATGCTCCCCATGCTTGGCGGCGATGCGTGCATTCCAGATATCGGTTCACCAGAAGGTATGGGTTCGATGCGAGGAATTTCAACTTGGATCGTACGCTCCTCCTCGAGAGATTTTTTCGTCGTCTCGAGGACTCTGACGACATTGGCTCCGAGTATTCCGTCAGCCCGGTTGGGATAGTTTTCAGCGGACGAGTTGTACTCGATGCATCTGACAAAGTGGAGAATCTCCTCTCTCAGAGTGTTGTTCGGGACGACCATCACGCGTTCCACAGCTCCCTTCCGGTGTAGAACTAGTCTCTGTTCAATGCAGTCCAGCTCCGCAGTGCCATCGCTACCGACTACTGTCACGTCTCGATGCTTCTCCATGTCCAGCCAGCTTAGTTCGATGCCAGCGTCATATCCGCCCGGGTGTTCGGAGTAGATGGATGCCATTTCGTATCCCGCGCTTGTTCTATAGCCTCTACCTTTGCAGGAGATCTTCTTGGGCCAAGTTTCGAGGAGATTATTGCATATGTCGAAGGGATGTGGTCCTAGGTCGGTGATTACTTCTCTGTTATTCTGGATGGCCATGAAGCCTGTCCATTTGAGGCGGAGGTAGTAGATGTCTCCCAGTACTCCACTAGCCATTAGTCGTTGTAGTCCTCTGACGCCGTTGTTGAATCTGTGAACGTGACCGGTGCAGAGGACACTTCCATGTTCTCTGGCGAGTCTAACGAGTTCGTAGGCCTCTTTCGACTTCATAGCCAGAGGCTTCTCAACCAGAACGTGTTTTCCCTGTCTGAGAAATTCGGAGGCTATTCCAAAATGTGTCTGGTTCGGGGAGCATAGATGGACTGCAGACACTTTGGGGTCTGAGAGTAGTTCGCGATAGTCTAACCGACAGTTTAGGGGGCCGAATTCCTTTCTACACTGTTCGAGTGCAGTCGGTGAACTGTCAGCTACAGAATAGAGGTTTATCGCGTCTCCTGTCCGTGCTATGTCAAGAATCTGGGCTATTACCTTCTTTCCCCAGTAGCCCGCGCCTATGACTGCGATGTTGAGCCTGCTCATGATGAAGAACACTAGATGCAGCTTTTCATATAACCGACACGTCTACAATCGATCAGAGTGCACAACTAATCGGGAATTCTAACACATGCAAGGCGAATGAGTTAATGAAGCATACAAATGGGTACATCTGCCCCACACGATTCAAGTAGCGCTTGCGTCAATCCTCGCAGGACTGCGTTATGATCGCGTCGGAGCCCTCCAGTCAACTCGCACGGTGGCGATGACACCCAGCCCGATGATGATAAGAGCTTCGAGTTTCTTAGCGCTATTTCTCCTAGCGCTGGCTGTCCTCGCAACAATCCCCGACCGGGTCCATTCTGTTTCACAATCGCCGATACTCCTTGGTTGGGGTGGTTCACGGCTAGTCGAAAATACTCTGTACAGCAATACAACGGTCCCAAGCATCGTCTTTCCTTTCGAAAACGCAAGTGACCAGGAAGTTCTTGCACGCAGGATCGTAGAGATGGGCCTTAATACGATCAGAATCAGCTTCGCGCCATACTGCACTGATCCCAACGGATTCATGAGTCCTTACAACTCTACCAGGTTAGAGAGAGCGGTCAGAATCGGAGAGACCCTTGGGATGTGGATCATTGTCGACTATCATGGCTATGAGGATGTGTCGAATAGTACGGTTGGTGGGTGCTGGCTGAGCTTCTGGAGAACGGTCTTGACGGATTTCAGTTCCAGTTATGGAAGGATAATTTGGGAACCACTAAACGAGCCGATGAATCTCAATGGAAACGCGACACTTCTCGGGCACTATTATCAGGGTTGGATAGACCAGGCAAGAACTATGGGAGACACACACTGGATGGTCGTCCAGAACTTGTGCAGTTTTGGATGCAATCTCTGTCCTAGCGGCAACGGAGACTGCCCAGCCGCTATAAACGGCTATCCCAGAGTGACAGATCCGCTGGGCCGTGTCTTCATCAGCCTTCACACTTACATGTCGTACAATGTCTACTACAATTCTTGGAACAATACTGCAGCTGAAGACGTCGCCCGGAGCTACTACTACACGACCCTCAACGGAACCAGCCTGACAGGTTTTCCAGCCTTGAATACAGAAGGAGGTCCCGGCCCCACTCAAAGGACCTTCAGCAATGGGACCGCCATCAATTGCCCAGACCTTGTAGCCAATGGAGCATCTGGTTATTGCGAGACCAATATTCATTTCATCAAGACATTAACCGAGCTCTTTGACGCACATACACCTCAGAGAATCAACTGGGTCTGGTGGCCTGCTGGAGACTGGTCGGATACTCCAGGAACAGCACTCTTCGGCGCGATTGCTCCCAACGCCTGGGGCACTCTCATCACCTGGCAACCTCTTCCAGTACACAGCCTCTCAATCTCCAGTACGGGTGGAGGAACGAGCTTTCCCGACGCGGGAAACTACACTTACACTTCGGGTACCATCGTGAACGTCTCAGCGATCCCCGAGGACGGCTACAAGCTCAGTGAGTGGCAGGATAATGCCACAAGTCTTCCGGCAACGGATAATCTGGAACTGTCGATGAGCACGGACCAGAACGTAGTCGCCATCTTCTCTCCAATCCAACACGATGTTGCTGTTGAGAACGTATCCCTAGCGGATAGGATCGTCACGCCCGGACGCTCTACTACGATGGTTGTGACTGTCAGGAATCTAGGGGATGTATCAGAAACCTTCAATGTTACATTCTACTGCGACAATGCCAGCGTAGCATCACAGGTTGTGCAGAATCTTGGAGTCAGAAATTCCCTCACCGTATCGTTCGTTTGGGACACGACAGGCCTCCGACCCGGCACATATCTGCTCGACGTGGTTGCCAGTCCCGTACCGGGGGAGACCGATCTTGCAAATAACAACCTTACTCTCGCAGTTAACCTCCCTTCACACTCAGGCACTAACAATCCAACTGCCTCAACTACTTCCTTAGGTTCAGCTCTCTATGTGGGAATGGCCGGGTTTGTCGCCCTCACGCTTGGGGCGACTCTGGTTCGTAGACGGCTCAGATAGAGTGAGAATAGTATCTGGAATCCTGGCTTAACCGTCTGCGTGATCCGACTGTTGATTAGCCCGGCATGGTGTCCGCGGGGTCGGTCTCCACCGAGCAAGCACAGCATCGTAGGAGGCAGAGTGAACAATGGCCACAGATTACCTCAGTAGACTCTAGGCAGCCGGGACATGCCAATCCCTGCATGCTCCATTCCTGGGTCATTGGACACTAATGTTTCTTCTCGGTTTCGGGAATATTACTGCCACGTTTACATGTGTTAGCCCTGACGAAGGGTTCGGCTACTTGTACACTAGTGGCACACCTTGTGTGCTCTTCCAGTGTCGTTAGCACTGAAAGGGCACCCTTCATGCAATTGTAGACATGGCACCCAAATATCTCTCTGATGGTTCTTCATACGAAGAACGCAATGATCAGACTACGCCGACATTCAGCTCCTCGAATCCTAGTGCTCACACTCTTCGTCACGATGTTAGCTATGGGAATCGTCACCGCCTCGCAATTATCGAGGCTAGCAAGTGGACAGTCGACGACCACTCCTCAGACCGGCATGGCGACTGGCGCCTACTTCGACCATACGGTGATCATCATAATGGAGGACCACGGAATCCAGGATGTCTGCGCTCAGAACCCGCCCCCTTGCCTAGGGTCCAACGGCGACCCCTACATGGCCAGCCTAGCGAACAATTATGCCATCGGGTCACAATATCTCGGCGTCAATCACTTCAGCCAAGCTAACTATCTCGCATTGTTAGGCGGCGACACGTTTGGCTGTGGCAACAACGGCTGTCCACCGGTTTCGAACCCGAATCTCGTGGACCGTCTTGAAGCTGAAGGCTTGACTTGGAAGGGATACATGGAGAACCAGAATGTTGCGAGCGGTTGCGACAACACTTACCATGAACCCTACACGCTTGAGCACAACCCATTCGTCGGGTTCACAGACATTCTGAACAATCCTACTCGATGCTCCAACATAGTCTTAGCAAATCCGACCGGCTGCACCGTGACAGACTGTTCTCTCGTCAACGACCTGAATTCAGCATCAGCACCCAACTTCATGTGGCTAACGCCCAACAACTGCAACAACATGCACGGGTTCACAGGCATCTGCCCAACCTCGATTCCGATGGGCGACAACTACCTCAAAGGACTAGTACCGAACATCTTGAACAGCAACACTTTCACTACTCAGCGTGCAGCTCTCTTCATCGTCTTCGACGAGGGCAACGGCTGGTGCCCGCTCAATGGAAGCTCAGAGGACTGTGTCTACGCGGTATGGGCTGGACCATTAGCCAAGACCGGATTCGCGACCAGCAACCTCTACAACCACTATTCATGGACCAAGACGATTGAAACAAACTGGAACCTAGCCGGTCTCACGTCTAACGATGCCAACGCCAAGCCGATGACAGAGTTCTTCAAGAGTTCCACGCCCCCAGTTCTTCTCTCGACCAGTTTCACCTATTCCCCCTCATCGCCCCAAGTAAGCCAGCAGGTTAGTTTCACAGCGTCCGCCTCTGGCGGAACCGGACCCTACAGTTTCAGCTGGGCTTTCGGCGACGGAGCGACTGGAACAGGCGCCGCGGTCTACCACACTTATTCAACAACAGGATCGTACAGCGTACTATTGACAGCCAAGGACAGTAGTCCATCCCAGCAGACGGCTACTTCCCAGCAAACCATCACTGTCACGAGTCCGCCTCCACCACCAAGTCTAACCGCGAGCTTCACGGAAAGTCTCTCGAACTCTGTGGTGGGACAAACAGTCTCCTTCACAGGCTCGGCCTCGGGTGGAACTGCTCCCTACAACTACGCTTGGAATTTCGGTGACGCGTCAACCGGATCAGGGAGTTCGGCATCCCACATCTACCAGACTGCAGGCGTCTACACCGTGGTCCTAACTGTCACTGATGCCGCAGGCCACGTCGTCAGCGCAACCAATACAGTAACGGTCACCTTACCACTCTCGGCCAGTTTCACCTACTCGCCATCAAACCCTGCTCCACTCACTAACATACAATTCACTGCGACCGCGACCGGTGGGACCGCACCGTACAACTACAGCTGGGACTTTGGTGACGGAACAACCGGCACAGGAGCCGCCGCAACCCACTCGTATCTACTTCCAGGAACTTACACAGTCACCCTAACTGTTGTAGACGCAAACGGACTGACGACTACAGCTGCAACCACAGTAACTGTCGCAATATCCCTTGGACTATAGCCAAGGCGCGAGGAGCATGCCCAATTTCCCCAATTTTTTTCGGAGAACTATCCCGTCTGAGGAATGATTAATGGAACAGCTCAAAAGAGACTCTGCCAGGTCAACCAGTTATCGTAGCCGTTTCCTTCACCATCTATCCGTGTCTCTTTTCGCAGGCGTTGTTCTCTTGACGATAAGCGCCTTCTTTGGATATCCCATGGCGTTCACAACCGGAGCAAGCTCCTGTCTATTCGATACGGTCGTTTACCAATGTGTCATTTCTAGTCCGGCCCTAATCCTTTGGGATTATATCTTCTGGGCAGTGGCAACGCTTGGTATCTTCTCCGTGTTCGACATAATTCTCGGCAGGGTTCCCAGTAGTCAGGCTTGACGAAAGAGCGTTCGAGAGAACCTCGTCAGAGCACAGATCTGATGTCACGTAGTGAGTTGGCGCCCAGGGCGGGATTCGAACCCGCCGTGCGCTCGACTGCTCCTCGAGTGTCGCACGGGTGACAGCCGTGCATACTCTCGGCCGGCTCCCGCATGCCGCGGACCGGGCTATACTACCTTAACGCGTCCGGGTACGGACGGGGCGCGAGCCCGGATACTCATTTCCTGGGCAATCACGCTACCCGATAGCGTGCAAGCTTAAACCTTCCCAATATTCCCCGGAAGAGAACTGAAACTTACTATGGATGAATGAGAAAGGTTTCATCAAGAATAACTTGATATTTCAATCTGGGATGTGCAGGGCAAGACGTTCATGGCGAACCCGGCACCGGCACTGCCATCGATCGGGGGTCTCAGCGCCACTCTCATAACCTTCCTCATCCTCTTCATCATCTATCTCCTAGTCATCGGGGTTGTGCTCTGGCTAGCGGGAGAAATAGTGGTTGGACGCCGTGTAACTTTCGGTGAGGCTTTGGGAATAGCTAGTGTCGGAACATTCCTAGTTGGGGCTTCGATCGCGTTCCTAGGAACAATAGGCATCCTGCTCGGACTGCTAATATTTCTGTTGCTTGTGAAACACTACTTCAAGACGGGATGGTTAGGCGCGATAGGAACATCAATTATGGCAGTCGTTGTGGGGATAGTGCTAATCTTTATTCTTGGGGCCTTGGCTCTCGGGGCTCTGTTCGTTCTTCCGACGATACCAGGACTCTAAGATTTTCGGTACTTTGTAAGGTTGAAAAGATGGAAGGAGCCTAGCTGCTCCCTCGTTGGATTTTTGGGAAGGTTCAATGCCCCAGCAGGTTTAGGGCTAGGCTTCCTCTGGTTGAGTAGTCGTCTCTTCCTGCTCTGAAGAACAGCCGCAACTGTCGCACATTGTTCTTCTAAGCTCCATTGACCGAGTCTTGTCTCTAATAAATGTACACTATTGAACAGAAGGCTCTGGCGAAACCTTCGCGTTCTTAGGCTATCATTTGGAACCAATCGATGAGAGACGCTAGAGCTTCTTGCAACGTGTCAATACTGCCCGTTTTCGCATCTGGAGTCTTGAAACTGTGGTCTCCGTTTTCTATCCAATGGATCTGAGCGTTTGAGCCTATCTTTGAGACGACCTTGTCAAGAAGATCCCGTCTGGCAAAGCTATCCCTAGTCCCTGAGACGAAAAGCATCGGCTTCTCGATCTTGTAGAGGTGTTCATCCCTCAACCGGTCAGTCTTGCCTATCGGATGAAGAGGATACCCGAGGAAGAATAATCCGTTCACGTCTACACCATTGGCTGCTATCTGAGACGCGATTCGGCCTCCCATAGATTTTCCTCCTATGAACACTCGATCTTGCTTATGATTGCCGTTCTTTGCCTGTTCAACGATCGCGCGGTAGCTCTCCTCTAAGATCTCTCTCCTGTCCGGCACTCTCCTACGTGCTTCCATGTATGGAAAGTTGAACCTGACAGTTAGGAAGCCTCGCTTTGCCAGTTCCGTGTGGAAGTATCGTATGAAGGGTGTGTGCATCGGTCCACCGGCACCATGGGCTATGATGAGGCATGTCGATGGGTCAATAGTCTTGGAGGGTAGACCGTAGACGATGCTGGTCTCGCCGCCTCTTCCCAGCTTAATCTTCGTCTGTTCTAGTTTGTACGAATCGGAGATGTCTTGCAGGGTTTTCTCCTCCCGTAATTCTAATTCGTAACAGGGCTAGAGATCTGGGTTGCCCACGAAGATCGCCAAGTAGCGTAGAGGCTCGAGGCTTTCCCTGATCGAGCTATGAACGGTGCCAGGGGGAACCACCACCATGGTTCCAGGTTTGACCCGAACCTCTTTCTCGCCGACGCGGGCCAAGCCCTTCCCTTCGATGTAGAAGATTGTCTCTTCAACGTCATGAGTGTGTGGCGGGACAATACCTGTGAGTTCAACGTATCGTACGGCCAGGGAGTGGCCTCGGTCGGCTCGCGAGAGATACCATCGTGTGAAATCGCCTTCTCTCTCAGGCAATACCTCAGAGAGATGCTTGACGATCGTGATTAGCACCTGACCCGGAAAAGCTCCACTCTAATGTTTAAGCTAGTGCATATCGGCGGCAGGTGGAATCTCCGGGTGTCCAGGATCGATCCTTCCTTGGCCCTCCAGGTACTTTCTTGTTTCTTGCGCTAGCCATTCGAAGTTTTCATACGGGTTCACCGGGACCTTGTATCGTTCCTTGAGATGTTTGACCAGAGGCTCGAATCTCTGCCAGTCAAACACGAGCAGATAGCGTAGAGAGTGAATGGCTATCGTGAAGTCTATGATTCCCTCCCTGACAAGTTCCCCGATCAGCTCGTAGATATAGCCGAAGTTCCGTGCTTCGAAGTCTTCTAGACTATCATCAAAACCCTCCCAGTTGATCTGGCTGTATTTCTTAATCGCGTCGTGCATGTTTTTCCTTCGACGGGCGAAGGATTCCTGAGTGATTATTTCCAGAACTGAAAATGACATGTTAGCTTTGGTTTCAAAATTCGCTGTCTTGATTAGTCTCGCGTTTTGCCTGAGCTGGAAAACAACGAATACTGCCCCTAAGATAACAGCGAGGGAGCTTATCGCACTAAGGTCGGAAACTAGGAAGCTAAGGTCGACCATAGTCTATCCGAAGAGCGTTTGATGGTTAATATTGACTGTATCAACGGGCGGATCCAAGCATTACGTAGAAGAATGGACTCTATCCTACGGATGGCTAACTCAGAGATGACTCCGTCGAGTTGTTGGCGGTAACGTATCTCTTATCTCGGGTGTACCGTTGCTATCTCTTCGAATTTTCGCTAGAGAAGTTGGTGAGGTCCCGCAGAATTGGGCGATGAAGCTAAGAACAGTTTCGACAGAGCTCTCATAGACTCTGTCAGCGCAGCTCTCGACGCGCTTGGGCCAACCGTCAAAGAATCAATATTTCTCCTCCTCCAGAGGCGAAATTCCATCTCACCCGATCAGATTCCGAAATTGGTTGGAGAGTTCGTGAAGGCCTTACAAGATGTGCTTGGACCAACTTCTAGGGTTATCGAGAAGCTAATTATCGCAGGGTTGATTGCAAGGAAGCAAGTACCCACAAATATTGCGCAAGGAAGAAATCTGTTAGAGGTCGTCGGTTCAGTCAGGTTGAGCCAAGTTAGCCAGACGTGAGTAACGGCCTCGTGGATCATGGGTCTTGCATTTCATTGAACGCGTTGATCTTGTTTTGAAAAATCAGCTAATATAGATCAGGTCAAAATCGGACATCCCGCGGGCCCGTAGCTCAGCCAGATCCCTAAACGGGATCCTGAAGAGGTAGAGCACCGGAAGAGGCATCTCTGGTGAAGCTTTTACCTCGCGAGAGACACCCGGCTGTCCCGGGTTCAATTCCCGGCGGGCCCGCCACAAACTGACGCTATTTCAAAAAATCGGGAAACCTCGCAGAGTTTCCGCTTTAGGTGTGTCAGCAGTATCGTACTGCCTTCACGAGCCATTTGACTCGGCTTGCGCTGATCTGATGGCGCGCTCGACCGTCCCAGTCGGAGACCGATGGTCTTCCGGATTCGTCTACGACATGTCCTTCGAAGAAAAGTCCATTGTTCAACTGGCCTACTACGTCACTGTTGAGGAATCTTCTCAGCTGATTACTTCTCATTCATGATTCACCTCAGAGCGCTCTATTCTTGTTACTCGACCTTAAGGGGAGAGGTTACACCACAATCAACTTCCTTCGACCATGGCGTAGTGAGATGTACGTAGTGTAGTGTAGTGTGATGCGTAGCTTGAGTGTTACAATTCCGTACTCGGTCAGAATTTCCAGGGAGCTATTGGACGATATGAGGAGGCTGTATGATAGGATGGAGCCTCCGAAGCCAACTTTTTCGGCCGTCTTGAGCCATATTGTCAAGCTGGGATGGGATTCGTACAAGGCTCAGAAGAACGGCGAAGAGAGTCTTCAGAAGGTAACTGTAGCAGCATATCCCAAGAGGATTCACGACCAAACCTTCCAGCCCTAGGCTATGGTCTTCTAATCTGCTAGAAAGGTGTTCTTACAGGACTCGTCTCTGCGAGGACAGTGTTCTGCAATTTTCCTAGGTTCTCGATTTTCGACTCGATCATATCTCCTGGCTGGAGCAGAAACGGTGTCTTGTCAGGTTTCCTGTAAATGGCCACACCAGAAGGCGTGCCTGATGTGATTATGTCTCCGGGTTCTAGGGTCATGGATGAGAAGAACTCGACGAGCTGTGTTATCTTGAAGACCATGTTCTTCGTGCTGGAGAATTGTCTGGTCTGCCCGTTAACTCGGAGTTCCATTCCGAGATTGTCAGGATTCCCTGCTTGGTCGGGTGTAACGAGGAAGGGTCCCATGGGAGCGAAGGATTCGAAGTTCTTGCCGAGATTGCAGAAGCCTCTCTTCATCTCCGCGAACTGAATGTCGCGGGCGCTGATGTCGTTGAAGACTGAGAAGCCAGCGACATGGTCGAGGGCGTTCTTCTTTGATATGTCCTTGCATCTCTTCCCAATCACGGCAGCGAGCTCTACCTCGTAATCCAGGAGTTTGACTCTTCGAGGATAGAAGACTGGGGCTCTATGCCCGACTAGTGAGGTTGGTGATTTGAGAAATGATATTGGGAAAGGAGGAAGGCTTGTTGATCCTTCTTGGAGATGGTCGGAGAAGTTCCCGCCCATGCAGATGATCTTTGTTGGGCGTGAGATAGGAGGGAGGACTGTGACCTTGTCGAGGTTGAAGACTCCCTTCGGATTCTTTTCTCCTGAGTCAGTAATTTGCTTCTTCGCCGCCTCGAGCGTCTGGTTTGCTTTGGCCTCTCTCTTTGGGTCTTGAAGAAATTCCAGTATCGGTTCCGAGTTCTTTGAGGTGCCCAGCTCAGCAAACCGAGCTGAGTCGACCATGATTCCTATCCGGTTCTCGGAGGGTTTCTGTTGGAACCTTAGCAGTCTCATGGACTAGCGACCTAGACTTGAGGCCGCTAGCCGAATGTGTGATGATGTAAACTGTTCCTTCACTAGGTAAAAGCAGGGTGGTGAGAAGAGGTTTCTAGACTCACGCGTGAGCTTTCGAGAGGTTTTTCATGCGATATTGTTCTACCTCGTCGAGGACTGATAGGACCTGTCGAATCTGGTCTCTAAGCCTCTGGCTATTTCGTCGCATCTTACGGGTTGAAATAAGGTCCATCGAATCTTCTCGCCCCCGGGCTCTTAGAGCGTAGAGATGAACGAAACTGAGAGGGCAGAATGAATAGTGCTATTTTCGGATTTGATAGGGAGTGTTTTTTAGTCCCAGTTCTCCGGGCTTTCTTCGGCGTCTCGATAATGGTTACGGTTGAGGAGTATCGGTTGGACAGGGACTCCATGGGCGAAGTCAAAGTCCCTAGTTCTGCGTATTATGGCGCTGAGACCCAGCGGGCCGTTCAGAACTTTCCAATATCGGGTCTGCGCCTTCCTAAGGAATTCATTCGGGCTCTGGCTCTGATCAAGCTCTCCGCTGCGCGGGCCAACATGCAACTGGGACTGTTGGACCCGAAGAAGGGCGAGGCTATCGTCTCCGCGGCCAAGGAGGTAATGGAGGGAGCTCTTTACGACCAGTTCGTTGTTGACGTCTTCCAGACAGGTAGCGGGACTTCTTCGAATATGAACATGAACGAGGTCATCGCCAATCGCGCGATCGAGCTTCTAGGGGGCAAGAGAGGGGACAAGTCGATCATTCATCCAAATGATCATGTGAACATGTGCCAGTCTACGAACGACGTCTTCCCATCTGCGATCCACGTTTCTTCGGCGGAAGAGATCATTCGCAAACTTCTGCCAAGCTTGCGTGTCCTGGCTGAGGCTCTTGAGAGGAAGACGAGAGAGTTTGAAGATGTCATCAAAGCAGGTAGGACCCACCTTCAGGACGCAGTCCCGATCGCGCTGGGTCAAGAGTTTAGTGGCTACGCGAGTATGATCAGGCACGGGATCAAGCGGGCAGAACAGGCTAGGGATATACTGATGGAACTGCCGTTGGGCGGGACTGCAGTGGGAACGGGTCTCAACGCACATGCGAAATACGCTGACCTGGCTATCGCGGAAATTAATCGTCTAACCGGCTTGATGTTTCGAAAAGCAGAGAACACGTTTGAGGCGATGCAGAGCAAGGATGCGTGTGTCGAAGCGAGCGGCGGTTTGAAGACTATCGCTACGAGCCTGATGAAAATATCCAACGACCTCCGCCTCCTAAACTCAGGTCCTAGAACCGCCCTGGGCGAGATCGATCTTCCCGCTATGGAGCCGGGCTCGAGCATAATGCCGGGCAAGGTCAACCCCGTGGTCCCTGAGGCCATTAATCTAGTGGCCGCTCAAGTCTACGGGAACGATGCAGCGATTGGCGTCTGCGGGATGTTAGGTCAGCTGGAGTTGAACGTCATGATGCCGGTTATCGCTTACGATCTGCTTCAGTCAATCGAGATATTGGCGAACGGGTCCCGCGTCCTCGGCGAGAAATGCGTCGCGGGGATCACCGCGGACAAGAAGCGTTGCTTGGAATATGCAGAGCGGACTCTCATGATGGTGACTAGGCTCACTCCAAAGATCGGCTACGACAGCGCTGCGAAGATCGCGAAGAAGGCGATGACCGAGAACAAGTCCCTTCGAGAAGTTGTCTTGGAAGAGGGAATCCTACCCAAAGACAAACTGGACGAGATTCTCGACCTCAAGAAGATGACAAAGGGCGGACGCGCCTAATACTCAAGAAGCCAATCCAGTAGGCAGGACCCGCCTTGCTTGATACCCAGCAGATAATGAAGACCGCTCTCAAACTCGCTCAGTTCAACAGTATTCCCGCCGACAGTGAGATTCACGTCAAGGGGCGCAACCTCCGAAGGGTCTTGGTTGCTATCGATGTGGGAGTCAGCGAACTCTTGCTGGCTCAGAATCTTAACTGTGATGGTGTAATTGCCCATCATCCAGCTGGAGGAAAAGCCCAGCTTGAAGGCTACAAGGTCTTCCTCCGGCATATCGAACAGATGAAAAGAGCGGGGGTCCCGGCGGAGACCGCTAAGGAGGCTGTGAAGAACAAATATCGAGTCCTCGACATCCAGCATCACCCCGAGAATTACGATCAAGTCCCGAACGCCGCGAAGAAGCTAGGTCTTCCGCTTGTCACCATTCACAGTCCCTGCGATGAGATCGGTCGAAGAATGATCGTCCAGGCCATCAGAGGCCTGGATGAAGACGCGACAGTCCGTCAACTAGTTTCCAGAATCGGCGCGTTCCCCGAGTTTCGCCGGGCTGAGACTCGAATCGAAGTGCGACTCGGCTCTCCAAATCGGAAGGCTGGAAAAGTTGCAATTTCTCACGCGTGCTACACGAACGGCGGCTATGATGTTGCCAAAGCATACTTCCAGCATGGCGTTGGGACCTTATCCTACATTCACATCTCGGAAGCTGATCTGACAAAGCTGGCCTCAGATGGTTTTGCTAACCTGGTCGTTCTTGGACACATTGCAAGCGACTGGCTCGGCATCAACCGGCTGCTCAGAGAATTAGAGAAGAACGACATTGAACCAGTCACCACAACAGACCTCTACACGCCTGGGCGAACGAGCGTGCGTCAATAATCGTATAATGTCGAAATTCCTGTGACACAAAGAGCCCGTGTTATCATCAGACAATTCTCGTCAGATTGTCCATTGACTCTTCTCCAGGATTTCTCTAAGTTCGTTCATTGAAGAGACGGTTAGATCTGGATTTTCCTTCGAAAAGTCGTTGTAAGAAGCGAAGCCTGTCTTAACCAGAACGGTTCTGATTCCTAGCCTTTTGCCCGCTCGAACATCCCACCACGAATCGCCGACTAGAAACACATCGTTAGGCGTAAGGCGCATCTCTCCTAACGCCTTTGTCACCAGCCTGGCCCGTTGACTGACCGTCTCTTCCAAGGATCCTAGGGTTCCTCCGAGGCCGAGGTCCTGCCGAGTCAAAAGAATGTCGACTTGAGGAGCCACTGCGAGATTTTTCAGTTCAGATTCGACGACCCATTTTGTATACCTCATCGTGGCGATGCCGATCCTGAATCCCTTACGTTTCAGGGCCTTGAGAATCTCGATAGCCCCGGTCTGGAGCGTCGCCTTATACGCTGTAGCCTGGAAGATTTTCCTATAGGATTCGTAAACTGTTTCGATAGCCGCGCGGCTCTCTCCTGCTAGTGCTGTCTCCATCACCATCCGGGGCCCGGTGCCCTCCTCGTATGCGCGCAGATAGTAATTCTTGATGTAGAACTCGTTATTGATCGGCGTTGAACCGTTTTCTGTCAGCGCGTGATTGATGCAGTAGAACTCACGGTCGTCGATACTGGCGAGTGTCCCATCCCAGTCGAAGACAGCCCCTTTCAATGAGCCTTACCTGTGCCCTTGTTCACGCCAGCGTTACCATATGGATTACGCTGAGGCAGATCGTCCCAGAGCTAGTTTATGAAAATCGGCTAGTTACTCCTCCTTCTCATCCCTCCGTTGCGAGGAGGAACCGGGAGAGGGTTCTTCCCGTATGCCGGTGCCAAAAACGGCACGCCCATGTAACGGTGCCCTACCATGGAGTATGGGTTCATCTTGGTCGTAGAACGTGTTTCCTCTCATCCAGCTAATGTCGGTCGCTATGACTGTGAAACCAAAGAGTAGCATGAGAATTCCTACGAGGGCGATAAGTTCAATGAGTAGGATGCCTGTGGCTACTACTACGATTCCAACTAGCAATCCCAAGATGCCTTGGGTTCGCCGGTCAGCACGTTTAGTTTTCGCTAGCGAGAATCGCCTCTCTCTTGAGGACTGCGTTGGCGGAGCAGTTTCGGACTTGACTTGTACTTGGGCAAGGTTCGTGCCGCAAACTCCACAAACCGCATCCATCTCAGAACTTACGGTCCCACAGATCGGACACTTCTTCATAGGCAACTGTTTGTTGTCAGGCGGAATCTTGTAAGTCGCTTATCTATCTATCCTAATCTGTGGAACTGAGAGTACGCTGGAATGTCAGGCTGAATGTCAAGTTGATTACTAGTAGATTGTCTTTCTTCTGAAATAGTAACCGTATGGATTGCGTTGGAGTTACGCACAGGATATCATCGCAGCGAACGGTGTCTGCTTCTGCGGGCCGAAAGATTCCATGGCCAACAAGTTTCCCAGCTCGTCTAAAGACAAGACTGCGGATCTTCTTCTGGCGATAGGCGCGGGATTCCTGATCAACCTCATTCTTGGCGCTGCTATCCCGGAGGTGGGACCGTTCATAGCGGGGCTGGTCGCAGGAGTCATAGTGAAGACAGGACCTTTCAGAGGAGGAGTGGCCGGCTTTCTCGCGGGCACTCTTGGAGAATTAGCTAGCATGGCTCTCTGGGTCCTCACAAACCTGATTGTCTATCCGAACGCGTTAGTACCGTATGCGTTTCAGACCGCGTTTGCAATTGTCACCGCAGTCTCAGCAGTCCTAGCCCTGTCCGGTGGCATAATCGGTGGTGTAGTTTCGCTTCAGCACTGGCCCAGAATCCACGCGTTCCTGATGGGAGGAAGAATTGGTTTTCCGCTCCATCTACATCACTCCGCGCAGATGAGGGTCGAGAAGAACAAGGAGGACTAGGCCCTGGCGGGCATGCCAGTGCGTCTCCTCGACACGACCCCTCGATGGCTAAGACTCACCCTTGGCTGTTCCTCAGCCGTTTTGGTCGTGACGGGAATCGGGTTCTTCTTCGGCCAGCTGACCCAGTTTGACATTACCCCTTTCACGCTTCTGCTCCATCTCACCCTTGCCCTTGCTGTCTCTTCTTGGATCCTCAACCTTCGAGTCAGAACAAGTCCTGATCGGAAACCCCTCCTCGCCATTGGCGTAGCCGCGGTTGTAGGTTCGATCTGGAGCTCAGTCCAGCAATGGATTGGTTACTTTCAGACGGGCGTGGTCAGCGACATCATGCTGGTAGCCGGGGCGACACTGATGGACATTGCTGGAGGTTGCGTCATCTATACTCTATTCCATCTCAACATTCTCAAGAAATGAGGCCAGTCGTTGCCGTTGGGCACCTAGTGCTAAAAACACCCTTCTGCGACAGAAGGTCGATCTTCCAGATGACTCATTAGGCAGGCTTAGTTTAGTGAGATCTGGCTCGGGCCTGAACAGCAACAGCCTCACGGATCACAGTCCCCTCCTTCGGGTCCTGCGTTATCCTCTGGAAGGCTCTGATGATCTCTTTCGTTACAGGTCCAGGCTTTCCATCAGCGATCGGGACTCCTTGGATTCGAACTACCGGGACTATCTCTGCCA
>Ga0209376_1002446_pt1 | contig 17585 bp, 16 predicted proteins | sample GraSoiAngelo_134_FD_185891 | JGI IMG/M metagenome (GOLD analysis project Ga0209376, IMG submission 185891) | Grasslands soil microbial communities from the Angelo Coastal Reserve, California, USA - 14_0929_05_30cm (SPAdes) (version 2) | ecosystem: Environmental > Terrestrial > Soil > Grasslands ... | reverse complement strand
CCCCCTTATCTGCACGGCGGAAGTCTTCCCATTCACGCTCCCACCCTACCAAATCGTTCTCAAAATAGCCAGTGCTAATCTGCTCTTGTTTGGTTTGTTTTACTTGTGAAACTTTGACGTAGCCCTGGCCCTCCGACTCGTCTAGCACTGATACGCAGCAGACTTTAACTTTAAAAAGTCTGCTGCGTATCCCAATCTCAGACCGCAAGTAACCGTCGTTCCAACCCGTGCGAGGTGTACGGCTTACCTTGTGGCGACTGCAGCGCTTCGACGCTCGGCTTGTTTCCGTGGGTAATGTTTTGGGTATTGATTGGTTCAAATTTGGGTCAGGTTATCGGGCCACAAACGCGGTGGTTCGTTCGAGTTTTCATTCACTCGGACCTTCACTGTCCCGTTCTTCAGATACAAGGAATCAACCTGGAGATTGGGATGTCTCGTAAGCGCAAGCCACTTCCGCCGCGGCACAAACGACTCACTCGCCAAGGGCGGCTGCAAGCGGCTAAAACATGGCTGCGATCCTATCCAGGTAAAAACATCGCTCGGGGATATCGAAAGCATTTTGGAGTCGATTCTCTTTGCGCGATTCGAGAATTACGGCTGTTAGGCGTTGCGATCGATCCGGCATACGAAAGAGCGGTGTTGGCGGCTTCGCGTGCGCCGAACAAAAAGCGCAAACGCGAAGAGAAATTCCCAATCAGCGAAGAAACCTTTTACGGATTCGCGTTCCTTGCAGGGCATACCGCCGGAGGTGCGCCATACGGTATCACCATCGAGGAAGCAAAATCCCTCTCCAATGCGGATCTTTCGTATTCCGACGCAACGCCCTCTACGTCGGAGGACGATATAACCTTTTAGGACGAACATGAAAGTTGCGGAACTGAAGAAGACAATCGGTGGCTACCGAACCGAGCAACTCAGACGGTTGCTGGTCGAGATGTACAAAGCCATGCCGAAGCGTGTGAAAGAGGACCATGGCATAGACGACATGATTTGCAGTCCCGCTTCTAAGCGGAACAACAGAAAAAGCGAAGTGGTGCCGGACATCGGAGCCCTGGCGTCTGAAACGGAACGATTCGTAAGCAATGCTTACAACGATTACTATTGCATTCCCAATTCGGTGGTTCCCAAGCGCGAGCGGTCACAGTGGCGGTTTACAGTTCTGCGCTTATTCAAGAACATCAATCATGCAGCTACGAGGGAAGCGAACGTCGCCAAGGCTGCCGAACTGTTGGAGAAGTTGTATGTCATGCTCTGCTATTCCTGCCGCTACACATTGTTCAGCGCCTACGATTCGTTTCAATCCGTCGGAGTCTCGCAAGAGGATTTTTTTCGAGCGGTGCTTCGCCACAAACGACGTCATGAAAATCCGCGAGATTTTGTTCGGAACAGCATCGAGTTGGCCTTGAAACACGATCTCAATCGGTACACGCTCTATGACGACCTCCTTGAAGCGATAGTCGCATTCCTCGATACTCCCGACCTCAAAGAAATTGCCATCGCCACTTGTGATGAGATGTGGAGTCGTGCCTCAACTGATAATGCTTACCCGAGATCTGCCTCGAAATCCTACGAGGACCGTTCCATTGAATATCAAAGACGCGAGTTCCTTCAGAACCTGGCTCGATTAGGCTTTCTCTGTCATATGGCTCTCTGCGAGTACGAAGAAGCCGTTGAATACTTTCATAAGCATTACGTGCGGGAAGAACCGGAGATCGCGCTTTACGTGCTGCTCAACATGATTGATCGGCACCAACAGTGGGATCTTTGCGCGAAAACTTACGAGCAGGCCATCCGTTCCAAAATCCGCCCCCGTTCGGAGTTAAAGACTCGGTATCTCGAGATTCAGGAACGCGCGCGGGCATCAGCCTGACGGGTCGGCGCTCGGCGAATCAAAAGAGCGCTGCCCCAATGAACACGTTGCGAAGCAACGGCGTGTATAGTCCAACCTATGCTTCTCGAAGCGACTCTCGTCAATCAACACTCGACGGCGGACGCCAAGATCCGGCTGTTCCGTTCGCTCTTCCGCGGACGAGACGATGTTTATCCGCGGCGATTCGAGAGCCGAAAAACCGGGAAATCGGGTTACGCACCCGCCTGCGGCAATGAGTGGATTCGAGGCATCTGCGAGAAGCCGCGTATCAAGTGCGCGGACTGCCAGCATCAACGTTTTCTTCCAATCACTGATGAAGTAATTCGTTGGCATTTGTCGGGATTTGATCCAGCCGGTCAACCGTTTGTCGCCGGTATTTACCCGATGCTTCAGGATGAGACGTGCTTTTTCCTAGCCGTCGATTTCGATAAGGAAGGCTGGCGCGAGGACGCAGGTGCATTTCTGAAGACCTGCGGTGCTATGGGCATACCGGCTGTGCTGGAACGGTCCCGGTCCGGTCATGGCGGGCACGTGTGGTTCTTCTTCGAGGAGGCCATCACCGCCGCATCTGCGCGAAGGTTGGGTTCATTCGTTTTGACTGAATCGATGGAACGCCGTCCAGACCTTGGATTTGGTTCCTATGATCGATTCTTTCCGAATCAAGACACCTTGCCTCACGGAGGCTTCGGCAATCTGATCGCACTGCCGCTCCAAAAGGAGCCACGAGACCTGGGTAACAGCGTTTTCCTGGATGATCAGATGGTTCCCTACGGAGATCAGTGGGCGTTTCTGTCATCGGTGACGAGGATCGGCAGAACCACAATTGAAGACCTCGTGCGGGACGCCGAACGGAGAGGACGTGTCGTCGGTGTACGGTTGCCGCAAATGGAGGAAGACGATCCAGAACCGTGGACGGCGCCACCCTCGCGCCGCCGGAAAGAACCGCCGATTGCTGGTGACGTTTCTGACGCCTTGGAGCTCGTAGTCGCTAACGAGATCTATATCGCGAGGGACGGCCTGCCACCGGGACTGCGGAACCGCTTGCTCCGGTTGGCGGCTTTTCAGAATCCCGAGTTCTACAAAGCGCAAGCCATGCGTCTACCAACCTACGACAAGCCGCGTATCATCGCGTGCGCCGAAGACTATCCGCAACACATGGGGTTGCCGCGCGGCTGCATGGACGATGTGCAGCAACTTTTGTCGGATTTGAACATTACGCCTGTTGTGCGTGACGAGCGTTGCCATGGTCTACCCTTGCACGTGAAATTTCAGGGATCGCTCCGGCCGGAACAAAAGGCGGCGGCTGATTCGATGCTGGGGCACGATATTGGCGTTCTGGCCGCGACTACGGCGTTCGGCAAAACAGTGGTGGCAGCCTGGCTGATCGCAGAACGCGGCGTCAACACACTCGTACTGGTCCATCGACGACAACTGCTGGATCAATGGGTGGAACGCCTGTCGACGTTTCTGGATATCAATAATCGCGAAATCGGACGCATCGGTGGCGGACGCCGCAAGCCTACGGGTACGTTGGATGTTGCGGTCATCCAAAGCTTGGTCCGCAAGAGCGTCGTCGACGATCGCATCGGTGATTATGGTCAGGTGATCGTCGATGAGTGCCACCATCTGTCGGCGCATAGCTTTGAGCAGGTCATCCGGCGGGCCAAAGCAAAGTTCGTCACTGGATTGTCGGCAACGGTCACGCGCAAGGATGGCCATCATCCGATCATCTTCATGCAGTGCGGTCCGGTGCGGCATCGTGTCAATGCGAAGGCCGAGGCGATGCGGCGGCCTTTTACCCACAGCGTTCTGGTGCGTCCGACAGCCTTTCAGCCGGCAATACCGTCGCCTTCGGACAAGCGCGTCGAGTTTCATTCGCTCTACGGCGATCTGATAGGCGACGAATCGCGGAATCGTCGTATCTGCGAAGATGTGGTCGAAGCCGTCGAGGCAGGCCGCTCGCCGCTCGTGCTCACAGAAAGAAACGAACATCTCGAAAGCCTCGCCAATCAATTGGCGGGAAGAGTTGATCACGTGATCGTGCTCCGAGGCGGCATGGGAAAGAAACAGCGCGAAGCCATGGCCGCCGAGCTCGCTGCGGTTTCCACGGAAAAAGGGCGGGTTATTCTCGCGACTGGCCGTTACATCGGCGAGGGATTCGATGATGCGCGGCTGGACACGTTGCTTCTGACACTGCCGGTGTCCTGGCATGGAACGATCGCGCAGTATGCGGGACGACTTCACCGTCTGTATGACGGAAAGCGCGAAGTTCGCATCTACGACTACGCCGACTTGAACGTGCCCATGCTAGCTCGAATGTTCGACCGGCGTTGCCGCGGATATGAAGCCGTCGGATATACGATCTCTCTGCCTGCGAGCGCTGTTCCGGGCTGGCCCGCAGACGTAGTTCTTCCGTCGGACCCGGAATGGAAGCGTGATTATGCTGCCACCGTACGGCGGCTCATTCGGGACGGTGTCGATACGCCTCTGGCGAATCTGTTTGTCCGCGCAGTCAAACCTTCATTGCCGGAAAAGAGAGGCGTGGAAAGAGCACGCAGCGCGAGTGAAGCGTTCTTATACCGACGTCTTGAAACTCTTCCCGAGACAAAAGGCCGTTTTCAGTTGAACGTTCGCGTGCCAATCGCGTTCGATGGGCAGAGTCAGATGGAGGTTGATTTCCTAAATGAACCTCTCCGCATCGTCGTAGAACTCGATGGCTCCCAGCATCTCTCCGACCCAGAAGCATACCGCCGCGATCGCCGAAAAGACCGGCTATTGCAGCAGAACGGCTATCTCGTTCTGCGGTTTCTTGCAGAGGATGTCGGCAAGGATCTGGATGGCGTTATGGATTCCATACGGCAGTCTTTGACAGGGCGCGAACGGTCGAGGTTCAACATCATGCGTGCAACGAAATAGTAAATCGGGCTCGCATCGGCGACGGCGATCACATGGACCGTTCGGTCTTCGGTGTGTTATCGGATTGCCCGCTCCTCGCGAGGTCGTGCACAAAATCTTCAGGTTTTCGAACCTGCGTACGAGTTTCTCCTCAACTCCTGGAGCAATCAGAATCTGGAGAAAATCTTATCAACGCCAGTGATTCAGGATGTGAAACGAGTCGCCGAATGTTGCGCCGGAGTTTGAGACTTTGGCCACCGCTTGAACGATGGCTCGGTTAGACATGTCGCGAGATGGATGGTTGTCTCGTCGGACAACCAGGATTCCAGGATGATGTCCTCCGGAAAACAACACGAGATCATGCAGCAATTTGAAATCATCGTAGTTGCGGGTCATTAACGACCGATTTGTTTGAATCGATCGCATCAAGTGAATCGCATCTTCCTGACCCGCAGTTCCGGCAACTGCAGGTATCAAGACGTCATGACCGGCAGCTGTGAGCAGCCGGATGAGGGCTGAGTCCACCGAATCGTCGTCCAAGTAGAGCCGCATTATCGCGAAGGTTCAAGAGAGCAGCCGAGCCCATTCTTCTGCCGAAAGAATCTTGGGCCGGGAGATGTACTCCGGCTCAGGTGTGGACTGACCGCTTGCCGCCATAATGGCTTCTTCGCGAGCGATGTCAGCCGCGATTTCCGGAGGATCAGATCGCCCATATTCAATCGCTTCGCGCACGGCTTCGAGTGGAAGACCATAGTCCGCGGCGAGTTGGTCCGGCGTTCGAGGTTCTTCCGGATTAACATGAGCCCGGTAGATGATTTCCGCCCGTATTCGTGTGCCCTTAATGAATAGTTGCCGGTACGCCGACTTGGGACGGGCTTCCAAGAAGTGGTATGTCAGCACCGTAGCCATAATCGAAGTGTAAGCTGTGCGCTAACGCCGCCACAAGACAAAGTCCGGCTTCGATAACCTGGTGGTCCCTTTCTTGTCGAGGACGTGATGAAGGATTGGGTGGGGTGGCGTTCTTGAATTCACAGCACGCTAGCCTGGGTTTCTCTCTCGAAAATTTTGGGTACTAATTTGGGTACCAAATTCTTCAAAAAGCCTCAAAAATTACCCAAAATTCCGAAAAATGGCCGCAGGGCGTCGAGGTTGTTTTCTTCTTTTGTTTCAATTTGGTGCGAAGAGTTTCGAAGCGGACAAAAACTGCAAAAAGGGGTTTTTGAGTCTGCTGCGTATGCCAATTTCGCCACTCCGGCCAAGAGTGCAACATTTGGAAGGTAACAGCCTTGGAATGAATCAGTCAACCGTAGCCGGTGTTCCGGTTTTCCGGCGCCGATTGCCGCTCTGCTGGCGGCTAGAAATACGCACGCAGCCACTGGATGAGGCTCTCGCTGAGGTATCCCGAGGGCTTCGAAAAGGGGGACGAGCGGTTTACGTCGTCGGTGACTCCAATACCAAAGGCACCTACATTCGAAATTCCCGTATCGTTTCAGCTATAGCTCAGGAACAAGGTCTATCCTTATATCTCGACTCTCTCGAGAATTGCCTGCAAATCGACGATATCTTACCGCCCTGCGCGAGGAACCGTCGACTGGGACCCATATGGGCGCTTGCGCCGTGAAGTTGTTGTGGTGCTCCACCAATGAATGTCTTCGTCATGTTCTCTTCAGCTCGCATTCCCTTCCCTTGCGAGGAGGGGAATTCCTCAACACGTCACGATGCTGCGAGCTTGTCCAGGCCTGACGCAAGAAGGCCTTTGGCCATGTCGATCTTCGTGGCGTTGTATTTGAGCGGGGCAGCGTTCGCGAGTGCAGTAGAAACGGCTGGAGTGGCCAGATCCGCGCTGAGCGTTTTTCCTTTGAGGAAAGCTTCCACGGCCCGTTCGCGGTATGGCTTGCCGGCGATGCCGCCGAATACGACACGCGCATCTTCGATGGTTCTATCTCTCAACTGCAAACCCAGAGCTGCCGACGCCATGGCGAAATCCCAAACTCCGCGAGGTCTCAGTTTCTCGAACGAGGCGCGGAAGCCGGGTTTCGGAGCAGGAATGACGACCTCGGTCAGGATCTCGTTGAAGCGGACGACGTGCGACTGGATTCGTCCATCGACCATCATGTCGCCGGGCACGAGCTGCTCCACCGACATTTCTTTGATTCCGGAAGGACCGGCAATCTTTACAGTCGCGTCCAGCGTGATCAGAGCGGGTGCCGCATCGCCGGGATAGACGGCGTAACATAAGCGCCCGCCCATCGCGGAGTGGTAATAGCTGTTATCGCCGATCGCGCCGTAGCAGATGTATCCGCCATTTCGCCAGCAGGAGTAACTGCCGCGCAGATACTGGCACCAAACTTCCTGCAACATGTCTCCACCCAGCGTGGAGGCATTGCGCAATTCGGGCGACGAGATCATCTTCACGGCCTGCACGAGCATGGGATATTTTTTCGCCAACAGATCGGATTCCGCGATCTCCGCCAGTTTCGTCAGCGCTCCAATCTGTACGCCACCTTGCGGCGTTTCCTTGATGTAGCGCAGGTTGCCGATCTTTTTGACGTCGACTAAATACGTGGGCGCCTGCTTGAGACGGTTCTTCAGTCGGATCAGGAGGTCCGTACCACCTGCGTACACCCCGGCATCCGTTCCATGCAGCGACAGGATCTGTATCGCTTCTTCGACGCTTGTTGGCCGGTAAACGGAGATCTTCTTCATGGTCTGCCTCCCTTAAGTTTTAACCCCGACATAATTTTCTCCCTCGTGACCGGATGCTCGCGGATTCGCACCCCACACGCATTATAGATGGCATTCGATATCGCGCCCGGAACCGACCCGATGCTGGTTTCACTGAAGCTTTTGGTCCCAAAGAACCAACGGGGCTCGAGGCTGTCGATGAACACCTGGGTTTGCTCTGGGACATCCATGATAGTCGGAATCCGATAAGACAGATAACCCACGCTGTAATGGCGTGTACCCGGAAATTCGCGGTCCCACGGAATGGAGTCCGTCGCCATCTGAAAACTTTCCACCAGCGAGCCGTGCATGTCGGCCTCGGCGACAAGCGGATTCACGGCCAATCCCGTGTCATGACAATACACACCTCTCAGGAAACGCCAGTCGCCGGTCCAGGTGTCGACTTCAACCTCCACAAAGCAAGCCCCAACGCCTTTCGTCAATGCTCTTCCTTGATCCTTATTCACACCCATTCCGGCCTGGCGGATCGAACCCTTATCGGCCTTGGCAAGTTCGGCAAACGTGGTCCGCTTTTTAGGATCTTCCGTGGCTGAAACGACCCCATCTCTGATCTGAAGATTTGCGGAATCCACCTTCAAAACATCGGCCGCACGCCGGAGGAGATCCTGCCTCAGTTTGTTCGTGGCGCTGCACACGGCGGCCCCTTGTAAGGTGATCGTTTTGCCGGCAATCCATGTTCCGCTTGAAGGAGCGAGATCGGAGTCGCCCCAAACGACTCGAATGCGATCACGTGTGGTGAATCCCAGCATTTCGGCGACTAAAGCTGCAAGCGCAGTATCGTGATTGGTTCCGCTGTCGGGAAGGGCGTTCCTCATCGTGACGTAACCGTCGGCCCCAATTTCAACTTCGGCAGTAAAGAGCCCCTGCCCGCCGCCGATCGGTTGTGCGGTCACTTTCTCGAAGTACACCTCTCCGTCGTGATAACCCATATGACCTGGATGATGCTGCGACATCCCGAGTCCCATTCCGCGCTTGAACCTCCCTGGATTGCCGCCCGGCACGGGATTTCGTTTGTCCCATCCAATGGCCTTCGCTCCTTCTTCCAGGACCTCGACGGAGGCGAACGAGTCGTAATGAACGACACCATTCTCAGCCTCGTACTTTTTCCCTAAATCTTCATGCCAATCCTTCGACAGCGTCGTACCAGGCCGAGGGACGTGCAGCAGGCGGAACTGGATGGGATCCATGCCCACGGCCTCAGCCATCTCGTCGATCATGTTCTCCCAGGACCACTTGACCTCTTGCTGCGTGTAGCTCCGGCAAATGCCTGCTTTGATAGCGTTGCTCTTGTAGCTGTACCAGGTCGATTTCCAGTTGGGCACTTTGGTGGTGTACAGCTCTGTCTGGTTCTTGGAGATCTCTCCCGATGCGTGACCAACAGCCTCCTGATCTCCATTGCTGATGTAGATCTCGTGCGTGAGCGCAACGATTCGGCCGTCCTTTTTCGCTCCGACTTTGAATTTCGTCATATTCTCCGGCTTGATCGTGATGTGGGCGAGTTCCTGGTCCTTGGGAAGCATCAACTTCACAGGTCTAGCCGTGGCTTTCGCGATGTATGCGATATACGGGTCGAATCTCGCAGCGGCATTGGCTGCGCCGAAGGTACACCCGTTGTACTTGTCAATGAATCGAATCTGTGATTCTTCGATGCCCAGCGCTTTCGCCAGACTGGCTCGCGACGGGTAGATGGACTGGCCCATCCCCCAGAACGTCAGTCTGTCGCCGTCCCATTTTGCGACGCTGCCGCACGGTTGCATCGGAACAGAGACGGCTCCCGCAAAGTAGTACGTGAACTCTTTAACAATGTCCGCCTCGGCGAATCCCTTTTCTACGTCACCGTGTTTGGCTACCCATGTCGCCTTCGGATCGTAGTGAGGATTGTTGAGAGGGAGAATCACGAGATTTCCTCTTCCCTGGCGAAGGTCCGGCGCATCGGGCGACATCGCATCCTTCAGAGTCGATGCTGCGGGAAGAGCGTCATATTCGACTTCGACGGCTTCAGCCGCGTCTTCGGCAAGATCTTCGGTATCCGCTGCAACGATCGCAACCAGGTCACCTTGGAAATTCAGCTCCCGGCTCAACGGATATGTGTTTGGCGCATTCTTATAAGTGAGAACGTATGCCACTCCCGGCATCTTCTCGGCCTTTGACGTATCCAGTCTCTTGATCGTGGCGCGCGGATGCGGATTCGTGACAGCTTTCGCGTGCAGCATGTTCGGCAGAACCACGCGTGTTGCATACTCGGCTTTTCCCAAAAACCTGGGGATGGCGATCTCCGGCATCGGCGGCATTGGTTTGCCGACAACCTTGAGATTCTCCGGAGGGTAGCCCTGCCACTTTTTCGTCGTGATCTTCTGATCACCTTCGATGAGAACGTCGCCGGGCAGATGACCGCCACCGGTCGAGAAATTCCGGACCATCGGCTGTCGGATAATAATCGTAGATTCCAACTTCGGCTCAATTTTCAACTTGGGCTTCTGCGGATTTTGACTCATAGGATCTCCGCCTCGCCGCGCAGAACCTTGCCCGTATCGATGACGGTCCGGATGATCGAGGAGTACGCCGCGCATCGGCAAATATGTCCGGCAAGCGCCGACTTCACCTCATCGACGGACGGATTGAGGTTCTTGTCCAGTAGAGACTTCGCCGTGACTTCCCATCCTGGCGTACAGAAGCCGCAATCGGCGGCCATATAGAGGTAGCCGATTTTTTGCAGGGGGTGAAGGTTGCGTTCATCGCCCAATCCCTCGACTGTGAAAATCCTTTTGCCGACGGCTTCCATGGCCAATGTGTGACAGGAATAGAAAGGCGTTCCGTCCAGCAACACACTGCAGGCGCCACAGCTGGCGCGGTTGCAGCTTCTGTTGGTTCCGGTCAGGCCCAGTTTGACCGCGATCACTTCCCATAACGTTGTTCGAGCTTCGTAGTCCGCCTGATAGTTTCTGCCGTTGATGTTGAATGTGGCGGTTTCCTTCGTCATCGGTGTCGGAATGGCGAACGGAACAGGCTGAGGCGAAGCGGCAAAGGCGGCGACAACTCCATCGCTTCCTGTTGTCAAAGCAACCAATCCCGATCCAGCGGCTGCTTTGAGGAAATGCCGGCGAGAATATTTCATCTTCAGTCCTCCTTACGCGAAGTCGAGCAATGCTCGGAAAGGCGAACCTTTGGTGCAGGAGTGAACTCGCGTTTATCCTGTCAAAACTTGAATTGGTTGTAAAGTGCTATGACTGTTCGGAAAGGTAGTGGTCACCGCTTGCTGCGGTTTGTCAACCAGCGGTCCAGTGACCGGCGGCTTTCTCCGCTCCGCCTGCCGGCCAATAATCCTTCTACTCCGATGTGTTCGTCCAGGTCGGGCCATTCAATAGTGTCACCGTCGGCCAGAATCTGCCAATTCTGACGCTCCTTCCGGGAACCATAAACGAGGCGTGGATACCATTCCAGAGGCACAATAATGGTTCGCCCATCGGCAAGATCAACGATGAGTTTGCCGCCACGAATCATGACCTTCTCTGCTGATGGCACGGTTTCAAGAATAGAAGAAGTCATTCCAAGCCTCGATCAAGGCGCTCTCATGTTGAACCACGAGACGCCTGATTCGTCTCAGTTCATTTTCTTTGAATCCCGCATTCTTTGCCAGTGTTACCGGCTCAAGCCAAAATTTTGCGTTCTTCCGATCTTGCTTCACGTGGATGTGAACTGGTTATGACCATAATGTCTCGATATTCGGTCACTTCCCATTCATTGCAGAGGCGTCCGTGTGGTCCGGGATGATCATCGCTCCGCCTTCCTGGTGCCATGAAACGGTTTTATCGAGGATGTTATTCAACGCGGCAATCTCTCCACGGACACTGCCGCCTGCCCTCACATCGATAAATGGATAATTTGTCGAATTGAAGATGTCACCTGTGACGATTACATCCGAGCGGCAGAAGTGGACAATGCTGTTGCCGTCGGTCGTTGCGTTAGGCTGGTAAAAGGTTTCGACGGCCTCGCCATTGTGAAGTTTTCTGCGCCGGCCTTGGGTGTACGTGTCGGTCGGCCAGCCTTCCGCTGGTATCGGAGCCACGGTGCCGGCTGCGCTGATCCGTTTCAGAACGTTCAGATGCGACAACATGGTCGCCCCGACGCCGGCGTCGTCGAATGTCCTCAGATTTCCTCCATTTGTTATCGGCGGAGATGATCAGATGCCCGCCAGTCCGGAGGACGCGAAAAATCTCTTCCAGCGGGCGTGTCAACGAGACGAGCCACTCGGACACGCCGATCACCACGACAAGTTCAAAAGCGGCATCGGGAAAAGGCAGACTGTCGATGTTGCCCACTCGCGCGAACACCCGCGACTCCAAGCCGGCTTGCCGTGCTTTGGCTCGCGTTCGGTCGACCATCTCCGGAACGCAATCGATGGCCGAGACGCAGAAGCCTTTCTGCGCCATCGCGGTGGTGATGACACCCGGGCCGCATCCGACCTCCAGAACCGCAGGACGGGAAGATAAGCCTACCCGGTCCAGGTAGGCGATCGCGCGCCGCGCGCGCTCCTGATAAATTCGGCCATAAACAGTCCGGTCCGCATAAATCTGTTCCCAGTATGGAAGCGTGGACCGGAAATGCTGTTGAACTAAAGTGTCGTGAGGCGTGATCGCAAGTCTGTCATTGTGCATACCGTTGAACCTACGTGAGACGATTTCGGACATGCAACGATGCCGAAAACCGCAACACTGATCTCGTGTTGCGTGCTGCATCTGAATGGCCAGCGTCCAAAAGCCGGCGTTGCTTCTAATTCCGGACAAGTTCCGTTGGGCTTTGGCGTCTGCTTTGAGTCCGCTAACGGACACCTAGGAGCGCAGATCCCCCACGATCTTTGGCGCATCGATGCCCGAATGCGTTTTTCGCCGCGCGACTACACGGGCAAGCTCCCGCTGGGTGAATATTTCTCGACCACTTTGACGTCACGACCAGCGTCAATTTCTGCGATCCGTCGTCCCAATGCACACTTGAAGTAATGGGTGCAACGATGATGTTTTCCGCAGACTACCCGTTCAAGAAGATGGAAGATGCGGCGAACTGGTTTGACAAGACGCCGCTGACCAATGCTCAACGGCTGCAAATCGGACGCGCGAACGTCATCAATCTGTTCAAACTGAATCTTTAGCCGGGGTTCGGCCAGCGGCAGCATTCTCTCGAGCCACGCAACGGAAAGAGCGTTGCATCTTCAGTCATTGCATGGACCGCCCGACCGGAGGAATGCAGCAATGCAACTGACAGGTGGTATTCACACTTCTGATTATCTGAAGAGGATCGGCGTTCCCGATCTTGCGGCTACTACTAGTCCATTCGACCCCGGTTACGATCCGGCGACCGTCGGAAGCCATTTGCAACAGAGCTTTCACTTGATGTCGATACTCAAAATATCGATGGCCTGCTGGATGGTTGCGAATGAAAGTGCCACGAGGAGGAAAATCGCTCTTGCCCGCAAGTATGGCGTCCCCACTGTTACTGGCGGTGGGCCTTTTGAAATTGCCGCAGTTCAGGGAGAACTGCCCGCGTACCTCGACCTGTGCGCCGACATTGGTGTGACGCGAATCGAATGCGGTCAGGGATTCACTGACATCGACCTCAAGCCGAAGGAGATTGTCGCCGCCGCAAGGAGCCGCGGCCTCGATGTTCAGATGGAGCTCGGCAAGAAGCATGACGGCGGTTTCAACGAGGAGACCCTTGCGGTATGGATCGCCAACGGACAGGAGTGGCTCGATGCGGGAGCTGTCCAACTCGTTGTCGAAGCCAGAGAGAGTGCGAAAGGAGTCGGCCTCTTTGACCAGGACGGAAAACTGAACGCCGCATACGCCGACCGCTTTGTCGAGGTGTTCGGGTTCGAAACGTTGATGTTCGAAGCCCCGAACAAACCGAGCCAGTTTGCGCTGCTGAATCATTTCGGCAGACAGGTCCATCTCTGCAATGTACGGCTGGAGGAACTGCTTCGCGTCGAGATTTACAGGCGCGGACTTCATTCGGATGCATTCGAACACGAAAACTTACGGCCATGCCGTCAGGACGTTTTTGTTGCCTGAAATGGAGGTGCCTTGTGAAAAACAAAAAGGTCTCGATTTGTTGTTTTACGGATGGGCTTCAGCAGTACCCGGACAATCCGGGCCTCGTTGCCGTTGATGTCATTCGCGCAACGACGATGGCGATCACCGCCGTTGCAATGGGCCGAAAGTGCTACGTGGTCCCGACGCTGAAAGCGGCTTTCGAGGTTGCTTCGCGATTACCCAACGCGCTGCTGGCCGGCGAGCTCGGAGGCAATATGCCAGCCGGTTTCGATATGACGAACAGTCCGGACCAGCTCGCAGCCCTCACGGACACGTCGCGGCCGCTCGTTCTGCTCTCTTCCTCAGGCACCAGGCTGATGCATGAGATTCGGCTTAGCGATTCCGCCTATCTTGCCTGCTTTCGCAATTACGGCGCGACGATTGATTATCTGGCGGACAACCACAGTGCAGTCGTTCTTATCGGGGCCGGCACGCATGACGAGTTTCGTGAAGAAGACCAGATGTGCTGCGCATGGATCGCGGACGGTTTGATGGAATACGGCTTCGCTCCAGAGGACGCAACGACACGGCAACTGGTAGAGCGATGGCGTGGCGCGCCGCTGAAGGCTTTTCTCATAAGCCGAAGCGTGGAGTATCTGCGGAACAGCGGCCAGCTTCACGATCTCGATTTCATTCTGAACCGCTTTGACGATATCGATGCCGCATGCAAGCTGAGTGAAAACGAAGTCACTTCTCTTCCAGTTGCTGTGGAGGTAGACATATGGAGCTGAGCAACGCCTCACTGCCTGTCCTGGTTCTGCCAATGGATCACTATGGCTCGCTCGGAGTCATGCGGAGTCTGGGACGCCTCGGAGTGCAGGTCTACGGCGTTCATCCGACACCCAGGCCTGTCGCGTCGTTCTCGAAGTACTGCAGGAAGGTCTTTACGCTCGATCTCGATGCACTTCCTGCTGAACAGTCCGTGGACTGGCTCCAGAATATAGCGTGCGAGATTGGAGGCAGGCCGCTCCTGATAGCGACCAATGATGAGACCGCCATATTTATCGCGCAGAACGCTGCAAGGCTTCAGGAGAGTTTCGTGTTTACGCACACTCCCATTGATGTCGTCTGGTCGCTCTACAACAAGAAAGACATGTACTTGCTCGCGCGACGCTTCTCAATTCCCACGGCCGAAACGGTCTTCCCGGAATCCAGGAAGGATGTTCTCGAATTCTGTGAGAAGGCGCGGTTTCCCGTCATGCTGAAAGCAAGCGACAACATCCGCGTCTCCCGGCGTACGGGAAGGAAGATGGTGATCGTCCGATCAAAAGACGAACTCCTCGGCCAATACGACGCAATGGAAGACAGCTCCAATCCAAGCCTCATGATTCAGGAGTACATTCCCGGCAAGGATGATTCGGTGTGGATGTTCAACGGATATTTCGATGAACGATCGGAGTGTCTGTTCGGCATTACCGCAAAGAAGATTCATCAGACTCCCGTTTACACCGGAATGACCGCGCTTGGAATATGCCTTCCGAATCCGCCGGTCGAACGAGCGGCCAAAGCTCTTGTGAAGGCTGTCGGGTACAAAGGAATCCTCGATATCGGATTCCGATACGACGCGCGCGACTCGACTTACAAGCTTCTCGACGCGAATCCAAGGCTAGGCGCCACTTTCCGATTGTTTGTCGCAGACAACGGAATGGACGTTACGCGCACCGAATACCTTCACTTCACGGGGCAGCCCATAACGGCCGGCCGCATCTGCCAGGGAAGGAAGTGGATTGTGGAAGACGCCGATCTCGTATCGTGCATCCAGTATTACCGCGATGGCGTGCTGACACTCTCGAACTGGCTTGCAGGTTACGCCGGGATATCGGAGTGCGCATGGTTTGCGGCGGACGACGTCGTGCCCTTTCTCCGTATGTGCTCTTTATTCTTCGTAAGGCCGTTTCGAAAGATTCTCAGGGAGGGCAAGCGCCTGTTCAAGAAGCCCTCAGAAATCGTGGTGGACAATGCAAACGCAATGCGCAGACGTACAGCTAAAGGTGAATGAATATTTTGAATCGTCGTCGGGATATTGGAAGGAGATCTATTTCGACAACAGACTGCTTCCAACAATCTACCAGGACCGTCACAACGTTACTCTCGGCTGGATCCGGGAACTAAGTCTTCCCGCGCATGCCCGGATTCTGGAAGCCGGATGCGGCGCCGGGCTTCTCACTGTTGCGCTGGCGCGGAACGGGCAGACGGTCGATGCGATGGATTCGACGGCCGCCATGCTTCGGACGGCGCGCAAGGAAGCGGCGGACAACGGTGTTCAAGATCAGGTCCGGTTCCACGTCGGAGATGTGCATAAACTGCCCTTTGATGCGCAGACGTTCGACCTGATTGTTGCTCTAGGCGTTATCCCGTGGCTGCACTCGGAACATGCGGCTCTTCACGAAATGCACCGGGTTCTCAAGCCCGGAGGCTATTGGCTCGCGACGGCTGATAATAACGCGCGGCTGAATCGAATTCTGGACCCGCTGTCGTGTCCCGTGTTCAAACCGCTGAGAGCAGCCGCGAAGCGCCTGTTGGAGTGGTGCGGAGCATGGTCTCCGGATCCAGGATTCCAACCGAAGCGGCATTATCCACATGAAGTTCATCGGCTCATCCGGAGCTGCAATTTCAGAAGACTGAAATCCTGCACTGTGGGGTTCGGTCCATTCACCTTTTTCGGGAAGGAACTTTTAAGCGATCCGGCCGGCGTCGCATTGCATCGGCGTCTCCAGTCGCTTGCGGCGGGAAGAGGCTTGCCGCCATTCGTCTGGACTGGATCGCATTATCTGATGTTGGCAACCAAGGTTTGATAAGTGAAGAAGTCTCTTGAGCCGGCAGTAGTCGAACAGCCGAGTAGGAATCGCATGGTGAGCTTATACATCCGGTCCCGGCTTAAGAAAGTTTGCAGCCAGTTCGGCGAAACGTTGCGCCGGCCTTCTATTGAGGCTTCGCCCTATCGGGCTCGCGCTTCGCGCCACCCCGGCTGCGCCGCTTCGGTGGCTTCGCGGCATTCTTTGATGGCGCATCCACCCCTCCTCTGCGAGGAGGGGAATATTACGCGCGACACGTCATTGCTTAAGGCTGGTGTAAACCGCCTCAATGAACATCGCTGTGGTCCACGGCCCGGAGTTCGAGCCAAAGCGCGTGTCGTAGTCGGCGGAGACTCTCGCGGCCAGGACCTGCTGGAGAGTCGCACCTTTGCTGATCAAAGCCTGGACTCGATCGCGGATGATGACCATCATGTCTCGATATTCTGTCACCTCCCATTCATTACAGAGGCGTCCGTGGCCCGGGATGATCATCGTTCCGCCTTCCTGACGGAATGAGACGGTCTTGTCGAGGATGTTGTTCAGCGCGGCAATTTCCCCTCGGACGCTGCCGCCGGCCCGCACATCAATAAATGGATAACTTGTCGAATTGAAGATATCGCCCGTGACGATCACATCCGAGCGGCGGAAGTGGACAATGCTGTTGCCGTCGGTCGTTGCGTTAGGCTGGTGGAAGATTTCGACGGCCTCGCCATTGTGAAGTTTTCTGCGCCGGCCTTGGGTGTACGTGTCGGTCGGCCAACCTTCCGCTGGTATGGGAGCAACGGTACGGGCTGCGCTGATCCGTTTCAGAACGTTCAGATGCGACAGCATGGTCGCTCCGACGCCGGCGTCGGCGAATGTCCTCAGATTTCCTCCATTCGCTTCCGGATCGACGCCTGCCGCGTGGAGCTTTGCATTGCCACCGATGTGATCGGGATGAAGGCTGGTGTTGATAACGAACTGAATCGGCTTGTTACTGATCGTACGGATTGCGGCGATCACTTTATCCGACAAGCGGCCCGCTCCGGAATCCACGACCATTGCGCCTTCGTTGCCGGCCTGCACAGCGATATTCCCGCCGTCCCCCACCAGCATGTAGACATTGCCTTGAACGGGCAGTACATGAATCTCGCCATCGTGCGGATCCGGATCGACGGCGCGGCTCGCCTTGGCCGGGCCGAGTGCGGGGATCAATCT
>Ga0209376_1002445_pt1 | contig 17590 bp, 20 predicted proteins | sample GraSoiAngelo_134_FD_185891 | JGI IMG/M metagenome (GOLD analysis project Ga0209376, IMG submission 185891) | Grasslands soil microbial communities from the Angelo Coastal Reserve, California, USA - 14_0929_05_30cm (SPAdes) (version 2) | ecosystem: Environmental > Terrestrial > Soil > Grasslands ... | reverse complement strand
CGGGACCTGACCAGCTCGGCGTAGGCGTCTTCCAACCGGGCGCGGAGCGAAGGATCACCGAGTGTGGCGCGACGCGAGAACACGTCGCTGATGGCGGTCTCAACGGCGCTCAATAGAAGACTGTGGGCTTGGTGGAGGCTGGCGACCACGTCGGGGGCCACCCCGCCGATAAACGGAAACGGGCCGGGGGGGTCCGAGCTTTCCAACTGGAGCCAGACCCAGGGAGCCAGACCGACATACTGGTCGCTACGGAGTTTGTCCAGCATCTTTACATCCGCTAGGCGTGAGGGGCACCCGTTGCTCCGGGAAATGCAACGGGTCCCCGGCGTGAGGCGACCGGACCCACAAGATTGAGATGCCGCGAAAGTCTCCACCCCATCTTGTACCCCTTACGCCTCACCCCTCACGCCTTACGGCTTATTGTGGGTTCGTACAGGACCTGGATCGTATTGCCGTCGGGGTCGGCGAGATAGAACGAGTAGCTGCTGTCCCGATGGCCCTTAGGGGGGTGCACGATTCGCGCCCCGCTCCGTTCAACCTGCTCGAACATCCGGTCCACCGACTCCGGTGAATCCATGATGAACCCAAAATGGTCCAGAAGCTGGCCGCGGGCTCCCCGGTACTGAGCCAGCTCCCCGACCGGAATCTGGTGCAGCGCCAGATTGTCGCTCCCCGAGCTGAGGTACAGATTGTCCTCATCCGGTTGCCAGACCACCCGCATCCCGAAGAGCCCTTCGTAGAAGGCTCGGGACTGCTTCAGGTCGGTCACGCGCAACGCAAGATGGCGCAGCCCTCGCATGATCGGCTCAGTCATCCACCGTCTCCCTCGACCGGCTCGACGGTTTCATCCTCCATGGGCGATCCGCGCATCAGCGCCCTGGCTGTCACCGTCCCGCCTCTTCCTCACGGTATACTAGGGCTGGGTCTAGAGTCCGTCAATCGGAAACTTGCGTGTCACCACGGCGCGCGGTCCATGCTTTGACCCCCGCAACCTGACGCATCTGTGATTCGAGTTGCGCCCTGTGGTACGATCCTGATCGCTCCCATGCTCCTAACGTCAGAGACATTTTCCCTGAGCCCAGCCCGTCTGTTGGTCATAGCGCCCCTCGCCGTGCTGCTGATCGGCACAGCCGGTCTGGAATCGTCAGCCAGCCTTCAGACCGAGGCCAGCGGAAAAGACGGCGCCCCGATGGTTTTGGTGCCGGCCGGCCCCTTCCCGATGGGCGTCCCGACAGGGGACCGCGATGGAGGACGGGACGAGTATCCCCGCCACGAGGTCTCTCTGGATGCGTACTATCTCGACAGGTTCGAAGTCACGAACGGGAGATATCTGGAGTTCGTGCGAGCCACCGGCCATCGGACTCCGCAGAACGTAAAAGATCCCAGCCGGAATCTCTGGCAAGGCGGTCTGATGCCCGAGTCCGTTTCGGACCGGCCGGTGATCAACGTGGACTGGTATGACGCGGATGCCTACTGTCACTGGGCGGGCAGGCGTCTCCCGACCGAGGCTGAATGGGAGAAAGCCGCGCGTGGCACCGACGACCGCCGCTTCCCCTGGGGGAATGTCGAGCCCACACCGAAGCACCTGAATTACAACCAGCGCTGGATCGGGGAGAAAACCTTGATGCCGGTGGGGAGCTATGAAGCCGGCAAGAGTCCGTTTGGCGCCTATGACATGGCCGGGAACGTCTGGGAATGGGTAGCGGACTGGTACGACCCGCTCTACTACGAGAAAAGTCCCGCACGGAACCCGAAAGGCCCCGAAACCGGGACCCACAAGGTCCTCCGCAGCTCCGGGTGGCATGTGGAGACACCGCTGGTCCGCGCGTTCACGCGGGTCAAGAGCGAGCCACTGAACCGGAACGACTCAACTGGCTTCCGCTGCGCGGCGGACGCGCCTGCAAAGCAGGGCGCTCAGTGATGGGAGACCAGCAGGGGTTTAACGGCTTGCGCGTCGCGGCCTTTGAGAGCCGTCTGGCCACTGAGATGGCGCGCCTGATCACCCGCTATGGCGGTCAGCCGCTCGTGGCCCCCTCCATGCGGGAGGTCCCGCTTCAAGACAATACCGAAGTCTTGCAGTTCGGCGAGGAGCTCCTCGCCCGCCAGTTCGACATGGTGATTCTGCTGACCGGCGTGGGCACCCGCACCATGGTCGAGGTGCTGCAGACCCGCCATCCGCTGGACCGAATCAAAGCCGCACTCGCCCGAGTCAGTCTGGTGGCCCGGGGGCCCAAACCCATTGCGGCGTTGAAGGAGCTCGGGCTCACGCCCGAGATTTCGGTGCCGGAGCCCAACACCTGGCGCGATATCCTGCAGGCGCTCGATGCTCGCAAGACCCTGTCCGGCCTCAGGATCGCCGTGCAGGAATACGGCGTGTCGAACGCGGAGCTGCTGGAGGGGCTCAGGGAGCGAGGCGCGGTGGTCTCCCACGTGCCGGTCTACCGGTGGGCGCTCCCGGAGGACATCACTCCACTTCGTCGAGCCCTGGATCAAATTCTTTCAAGCCAGGTGGAAGTGGTTTTGTTCACCAACGCGGTCCAGGTCGAGCACGTGATGCAACTGCTGGAGCAGAACCGGCGAGCAGAGGAGTTTCAGCAGGCCCTTCGGCAGATGGTGGTGGGGTCCATCGGCGAGATCGCGAGCGAGCGGCTCCGGAGCTACAGTCTCCCAGTTGATCTCGAACCATCCCACCCCAAGATGGGCATCCTGGTCAAAGAGACCAGCGAGCAGGCCCGCGCAATTCTTCAGGTTAAGCGCCCGGCGACGACCTGAGCGACCGGATCGCGCGCGTTGGCGATTCGTTGATCGCATACCGTCTTTAACGACGCCGAGCTACCCACCAACTCTCCATCGCCAACAGGTCGCCCAGAGAAGAGTGCGGTTCGTCGTGACGCCGCCGAGATGGTGCGGGAGATCACGTGAACCTCAGACACAGTTCTGATATCCTGACCTAGAATGCCTTCCTTCAGAACTCACGAAGGCACATGGAAGATCAATGCGAGGGTTTGGTTGTAGAACAAAACACTATGGCCACCAAAGAAGCCCTGCATAGGCAGAGTTAGGGCCTGGGTCATGCGCAAAAAAATAACGATCATCGGATCGGGCAATGTCGGGGCCACCACAGCCTTGTGGGCTGCCTTAAAAGAATTGGGCGACATCGTCCTGTTCAACCGAACAAAGGGGCTGGCCGAGGGCAGAGCTCTGGATTTGAAGGAAGCCTCCCCACTCGAGGGGTTCGATCTGGAGATCGTCGGCACCGATCGGTTCGAGGACACGAGAGATTCCGATGTCGTGGTCATCACCGCCGGGCTGCCTCGTCAGCCAGGCATGTCCCGTGAGGAGCTGTTGAACAAGAACGCCTCGATAGTCGGGGACCTCTGCGCTCAGATCGCGAAGTTCTCTCTGCACGCAGTCCTGATTGTGGTCACGAACCCTGTTGACGCGATGGTGCATGTCGTGGCGAAGGCGACTGACTTCCCGAAAAATCGGATCGTGGGCATGGCGGGGATTCTCGACTCCTCCCGGTTTCGAACGTTCATCGCATTGGAACTGGGAGTGTCGGTCGAGGATATCAATGCGCTCGTCCTGGGCGGACACGGTGACTTCATGGTCCCGCTTCCACGTCATGCGTCGGTCAGCGGGATTCCGATCACTGACCTGTTGTCGGACGCCCGCATCAACGCCCTGATTGAGCGCACCCGACATGGGGGGGCGGAAATCCTGTCGCTGCAAAAGGTGAGTTCGGCGTTTTATGCGCCGGCGGCGGCCATTGAGCAGATGGTCGAAACCATCGTGCGGGACAAGAAGCGAGTGTTACCCTGTGTGGCCTATCTTCATGGGGAGTATGGCATTGATGGAATTTTCATGGGAGTCCCGGTCCTTCTGGGAGCCAACGGGGTAGAACGGGTTCTGGAACTGAAACTGAACGCGGCTGAACTTGAGGCGCTTCGAAAATCAGCCGACGCCGTGAGAAAGTTGGTAGCCCGGATCTCACTCTAGCCAGTCCCCCGGCCGTTTACAGAATCGGAAATGGCTTAGGACTTCGGCTGGCTCTGCGTGTCCGTCGTCTCACGCATGTCCCGCGCGCAGCGGAAACCGAGCCAGTTCATTTTCATTGTTGGATCCGCCCCGTTCCGTTGAGCAGGCCGCACGGAGGGCGTACTGTCAACCCACCCGCCGCCACGAAAGGCTTTCTGAGTTCCGCGTTCCGGCCCCTTGGGATTGCGGTCCGGCGCCGCCTTGTAATAGTTAGGGTCGTACCAGTCGGCCGTCCATTCCGCCACATTGCCGGACATTTGATAGACGCCGTAGGGGCTGACCGCGTTCTCATACTTGTCCACGGAGATGATCGGCGGATAGAGCAGCAGCCGCTCCGGTCGGTCGCGGACCGGCCCAGACAAGCCCGTGCGGCCGAAGTTGGCTCGGCTCAAACCCGCCGGCTGATTGCCCCAGGGATAGATGCGGCCGTCCTCGCCCCGGGCTGCCTTCTCCCATTCCGCCGAGGTCGGCAAGCGTTTCCCTGCCCACTTGCAGTAGGCGTCGGCGTCGTGCCAGGACACGTGCATTACCGGGTGGCTGGCCATGGACTCCTGAAAGTTCCCCCCATCATACTGCCAGTCCAAGAGAGGAGGCCGATCGGTGGCAAGCACAAACTTGAGATACTGCACCGTGGTGACTTCGTACTTGTCGATGTCGTAGGCATCCAGATAGACCTTCCGCTGAGGAAACTCCGGCTGATAGGCGCTCCGATCCACCTTCTTGTCGCTGCCCATGAGGAACCAGCCGGCGGGAATGCGGACCATCTCGTCCTTGGCCGGCAGCTTGACCCGCTCGGCCGCAATCTTCTTTCCCTCCGCAGTCCACTCGCGGGTCACATCCGAGACATCCAGCGCAGACGCGGCGCCGGTCGTACAGAGTACGGCGGCGAGTGCGACGTGTCCTATGTTCCTTCCTCCACGCACAATCCTTTCCTTTCCATGACGGCCGGTCTTACATCGGCTCGCCCTTCTTCTCCGCCGGCGCTCTCTCCTCAGACTCTCCCTGATCGAACTCCTCGAGCGGCTGGAAGTTGACTGGCAGTTGAAATAAGAAATCGGACAGCGGTTTCAACCGTACATGCCGGTATTCCACCACCCAACTGCCATCCTTTCTGGCCAGCTTCAGCGGAAACTTGATATCCGTCGCCAACCACTGATAGTAGACGTCCTTTCGATCGCCCTTTCGGACCGTCACTTCGTACAGCGTGGTGGGGTGGCCATCCAGCGTTTCGGTTCCGATCGCCTCGCGCGTCACCTCACCGTCCAGCTGCTCACGGACCTTGGGCGCTTGTTCGGGATCATAGGGCACGGTCTTGAAGTGCCGCATCCGGGACAGCAGCAGCCACATGACGTCCTTATCCTTGCGGACGATCGTCACATTCACCGGCCCTGCGTCAAAGTGCTCCAGACGCCAGCGGTCGTCACGGTAGTAGATCAAGGCCTTGCGGCTGTGCCCGTCGATCCGCGTGATCTGGTCGGCCATGAACTCCAGGGCCCAGGCATCCATCCCGGCCGCGAGCCAGACCACGCCCGCGAGTGCCATCGCCGCTGATTTTTTCATCGCCGGAGAGTTTAGCATAAGCGCATGGCCGATTTCCCTTCGGCGATTCTCACGTGGGCCAACTCATGGAGTCATCGGTCGAGATCGCGGCGGCACCGGATGGCAAGATCGTGGCGCGTTCGGGATGGCTGTGCAATAATGGGCGTCAGCGTGAACAGATAACATGAAGGCCCTCGTTAAAACAGCTCCGGGACCCGGACTCACGTTGCAGCAGATGCCCGACCCCAACCCCGGCCCATCTGAGGTCGTGGTCCGCGTCAAGGCCACCTCGTTGTGCGGTACGGACGCGCACATCTACAACTGGGACGAGTGGGCTCAGAGCCGAATCCGCCCTCCGCGGATCATCGGACACGAGATGTGTGGCGAAGTGGCGGCACTGGGCCCGGGGGTGTCCTCGGTGGCGGTGGGCGAGTATGTCGCCGCGGAGTCGCACTTCACGTGCGGGGTCTGCTTCCAGTGCCGAACTGGGCAGGCGCATGTCTGTCGGAACTACCGCATCCTGGGCATCGACGTCGACGGATCCTGTGCTGAGTTCGTGGTGCTGCCGGAGCGCGTCCTGTGGAAAACCTCGCGAGACATCCCGCCGGAGCTGGCCTGCGTCCAGGAACCGCTCGGCAACGCGCTGGACGCGGCCTTGGCCGAAGACGTCAGCGGCCAGACCGTGCTGATCACCGGGTGCGGCCCCACCGGCCTGTTTGCCGCGGCCGTGGCCCGCGTGGCGGGCGCGTCCGTCATCATCGCCTCGGATGTCAGTGACTACCGACTCGGGCTTGCCAAACAGCTTGGCGTGGATCATACGTTGAATGCCAAGACCGACAGGCCCGAGTCCATGGCGGCGGCGCTGCTCGAGATCACGGGCGGCGAAGGCGTGGACGCCGCGCTGGAAATGTCCGGCGATCCTGCTGCGCTGCATCAGGTGTTCCGGTCTGTCAAGAACGGCGGACGCGTGACGCTGTTCGGTATTCCCACCGGACAGGTTTGCTTCGACCTGCCAAACGAGATTATTTTCAAGGGCATCCGCGTGTACGGAGTGACCGGCCGCCGGCTGTTCGGGACATGGTACCGGTTGGCGGGGTTGTTCAAGGCCGGCCTGAACGTTCGGTCCGTCGTCACGCACACGTTTCCGATGGCTGAGTTTGCTCGCGGGTTCGAGCTGATCAAGGCAGGAAAGTGCGGGAAAGTGGTGCTGTTCCCATAGTGAGCGGAAAGCGAATAGCACATCGCGAACAGTGCTGAGCTATTCGCTAGTCGCTGCCAGCTATTCGCTTAACCTCCATGGCTTTCGGGTCCCTCAAGCGAGTCATCGACAAGCAGCTCGCCGAGATCCGGTCCGCTGGGTTGTACAAGGCCGAGCGGCAGATCCTGGGCCCCCAGGGGAGCGAGATTCGGGTCGCGCAGGGGGAGGTTCTGAACCTGTGCGCCAACAACTACCTGGGATTGGCCAACCATCCTGACGTCCGGCATGCCGCGGCGGAGGGACTGCGGCTGTACGGGTACGGCATGGCGTCGGTGCGCTTCATCTGCGGCACGCAGGATCTGCACAAGCGTCTGGAACAGGCGTTGACCACGTTCCTGGGCACCGGGGATACCATCCTCTACAGCTCGTGCTTCGACGCCAATACCGGTCTCTTCGAAACGCTCCTCGACGAACGCGATGCCGTGATCAGTGACGCCCTGAACCATGCCAGCTTGATCGACGGCATTCGCCTGTGCAAGGCAAAACGGCTCCGGTTCGCCCATTCCGACATGACCGAACTGGAAGCCGTGCTCAAGGAGGCGGACGGCTGCCGGTTGCGGTTGATCGCCACCGACGGGGTGTTCTCGATGGACGGGGACCTGGCCAGGCTGAACGCGATCGTCGAACTCGCCGATCGCTACGACGCGGCGATCGTGGTGGACGACAGCCACGCCACCGGAGTCCTCGGCAAGTCGGGTCGTGGCACGCCGGACCACTTCGGGGTGGCCGACCGTGTGGACCTTCTCACAAGTACGCTGGGGAAGTCCTTGGGAGGCGGCTCGGGCGGGTTCACCTCGGGCCGAGCCGAAATCATCGAGCTCTTGCGCCAGCGGTCCCGTCCCTACCTGTTCTCGAACTCCCTCCCCCCGGTGATCACGGCTGCCGCCCTCCAAGCGCTGAAGCTCACGGCTCAGGGCGAGTCGCTGCGGGCCGCGCTGCGCGAGAACACGACGTTCTTTCGGGCACAACTGGACGCGCTCGGCTTTACCCTCGTACCCGGCGATCACCCGATCATCCCGATCATGCTGGGCGAAGCCGCGCTGGCCACGCGTATGGCCGACCGCTTGCTCGAGGAAGGCGTCTATGCTGTGGCGTTCAGTTACCCGGTCGTGCCAAAGGGACAGGCTCGGATCCGTGTGCAGATGTCAGCCGCCCACGCGCGCGAGCAGCTCGAGCGCGCCGCCAGGGCGTTTGCCGTTGTCGGCCGCGAGTTGGGCGTGATCGCCTAAGAAGCTCGGGCTGCCCCCTGTATCACCGAGAGGGACTCCGTGGTTCTCCTCCCTGTGGCGGTTGCTGCAGCCGTTCCAAATGGAGTCGGCGCTCTTCGTCCTTGGGTTGGTAGGTGGGAGTGCCCATAGAGAACCACGAGCCAGACTGTCCGAGCAGCCACGCAACCAACGCCCCCCCAAGTGAGAGCGTGATCGCGATCACGATCCATCTCCCGTTATGTATCCAGATGTGGTGGAGCCAGGCTCGCATGGCGTTCGATCCGGCACGGCTGCCCCGTGCCGGCTCCCGATCGAAACCAGAACGGGTCCATGATGAGAAATTGTACCTCTGCGCTCAGAAATGGCAAGCGTAGCGCCCGGAGTAAAGGCCGAGAGGAATTTACCCCTTCTCGACAACCGAGTGCCGCGCCGGATGTTTGAAGCTGACCGAACAAGGTCCGAACGACCTCACTCCCGGACGGCATTCGCTCGAGACTGCAAGTAGGCGTTGCGGACGGCGCCATAGAGATCAACGGTCGCTTCCTCCACGCCTTGAAAGCGCTCGAGGTTGATGGCCCGGTCATTGACGATCTGGCCTACGCGCTGGCCCCACCATCCGATGAGCGCCGTATCGCGGACGGTGAGCATCGGTTGGCCGGCAAATCGATAGGGCATGACGGGAAAGACGAGGTAATTGAGGGGATCCAGTGCAAGATCGATGAAGAGAAAGCCGGTCGCATCCCGCAGGGTCAGCGGAGGAAGAAGTGGCAGAATGAGATACGGGCCGGGATTGACTCCATAGGCTCCCAACGTTTGGCCGAAGTCTTCGTCGGGTGTTTCCATCCCCAAGAGATCCTTCGCGGGATCGAAGAGGCCGCCGATGCCAACCGTGGTGTTGATCAGAAAGCGGCCCAACTCCACGCCGGCGCCTTTGAACTTGGCCTGAAAGAGATTGTTCATGAGTCGCGGGACGAACCGGACATTGTGGAAGAAGTTGGTGATCCCGCGCTCCAACGGATCGGGCATCACCCACTCATAGCCAGTTGCGACCGGTTTGAGTACATACTTGTCAAACTTGCGATTGAACTCGAAGATTCTGCTATTAAACGACTCCCAAGGGTCATACTCTTCTTCCTCGCCAACCGATTCTCCCTTCCTAGCGAAAGGGTCATAGGCCTCGTCCGGCACCCGATCCCCTTTCTTGGCCGCTCCTTGACCCTGACCCTTGAGTGGGTCTCCCGAACCCGGAGGCTTGCTTCCTGCTTGAGCAGCGGCCACAAGGTCGGCGGAGCTTTCTATCGCAACGGTGATCATCCGAGGTGCCGGTCCATCTTCGTCCGCATCGGGTCGCTGGGCGACTGCGAGGAGGGACGGACTGCCGTACACATTGCTCTCCGGCGAGGGCACACTCGGCCGTATATCCGGGAGGCGCTCCGGAACCATGGCACAACCCCCGCTTGTCACAGCCAGTGCGATGCAGACCAGCCACTTCACCGATCCATTCAACCTTCTCCGCATAACTCCCTCCTTGTTCGCCCCCGTCCACCTGCATGACCGCACTGAACCAGGCGCCGGATGCCGGGATCGGCTGTCCCGGCAACCGAGAGGTCGCGGCACTCTACCAGAATGCCTACGTAAGTGCTAGCAGGTGATGGTTCATTGACGGGTCATGGGTGGGCACAGGGAGGGTGAGGAGGGGCGGCCCGCGTCATCGCGACATGACCTCGTCAACAAAGCGCTTCAGCCGCTGGAAATAGGGTTTTCCCCCGACCAGGTACACATCGTTGTGGTCCGCGCCCGGTACGAGATAGAACGACTTCGGCTCACGAGCCGCCTCAAACGCCTGCCTCCCCAGGTGGATCGGGACGATCGTGTCCCGGTCGCCATGGACGAATAGAGTCGGCATCGAGATTTGCTTGAGCCGGTCCGCAAGGTTAAACCGCGCCCCAAGCAGCCAATGGACCGGCAGCCCGAAGTAATGCGCCCGAGCCAGGGCCTCGACTGAGGGAAACGCTGACTCCAGAATGAGACCGGCCGCCGCGCGTTGGCTGGCCACCTCGCCCGCCACGGCCGCGCCCAAGGAGCGGCCGAACAGGACAATCCGGCCCGGTCGGGTACGCCGAGTGCCGAGCAAATAGGCATAGGCACCCAGCGCGTCCTGGTACAGTCCGCCCTCGGACGGACCTCCGCGACTCCGGCCGTAGCCCCGATAATCGAACAGGAACACGGAGATTCCCAACCGGTACAGCTCGGCCAGGTTGTCCAGCCGGTTGATGATATTGCCCGCGTTCCCATGACACCAGAGCAGGACGGCCGGGCTGGCCGAGGACTCCACGTACCACCCAAACAGGCTGGTGCCATCGGCGGCGGAAAACCACACATCCTCCAGCGGGAGCCCGCTCACCCGGCCCCAATCTCGCTCGGTCCACGGTGTCGGATGGTAGACGAAGAGCTGATCCAGCAAATTGCTCATCTTTTCAGCGAATAGCTAGTAGCGAATAGCGAGTAGCTTAAGGACTGATCCGAGACAACGATCTTTCTTCTCTGGCTGTTCGCTCATGGCTATTAGCTGTTGGCTCATTTTAAAAGAACGCCTGTACCGTGAACAGAACATCATTATCGTGGTCGCGATGATTGTACTCTAACCGCACGGCGAGGTTCTGCCCGAGCGTGTAGCGTTGGCCCACGAACCAGCGGACGTCATCGGATCGTTCACCAAGCACATAGCCTAGGTAACTCCCGGAGGCCATCAGCTTCCAGCGGTCGGTCAATTCGGCCAGCATCCCGATGGTGCCGCCTCCACCGACGCGGTGCCGTTCGTCGTACGCCTGACTGTAATTCGCATCGGCTTCCGCAAAGGCAAAATACACTTCGCGCCGAAGCAGTTTCGTTTCCGTAGCCGCCCCGATCCCTCCATTGAGATTCCAATTGGTGCACAAGGTGCAGGCATTGTGCCGGATCGTTTGAGTGCCCGCACTGACTTTCCAGGATGGCGTCTTGAAGAGCGAATCCATCGGCGACAACGAGAGCACGTTCGCCAAGGTGAACTGTTCCAATCTGGTTTGGTCCTTTCGGTTGTAATGTCGGAATTTGGCCGACAACAATTCGATCTGGGCATCCGGCGTGTATCCGATTTCCGGATCCAGCAGGTCATGGTAACCGGCTCGGATAGCCAGCTCTTCGTACGTGTCATCGTTACGCCAGCCGACCCCAAGCCCGGCGCGTGAGGTCTTGTGCCCTTGTTCGGGCGCCGATGCAAACGGGATGATGCGCATCTCGTCGGGCTTCACTCTGAGCGCGCTTCGGCCGGTCAAGATCGCGCGGTTCTTTTCCTTGTACGAGGCGGCGTGCTCTTCATCGGCCACGCCCCGATAGCGCAGATAATCGGAAGTCAGGTCCATGACAAAGGCCTGCCGCTCCGGGGACAGGCGCCTGAATTCGTCGGATCGGATGAGGGAAGGGTCCTGCGTGATTCGCTCCATCCAGCGTCGCTCCTCGTCCGACAGGGTCGCGCGCTTCCGCCGAATCTGGGTACTCCGTGACGGGCGGTACGCGATCTCACCGACGAGGCCCGGCTGCTGCGTGATCAGCCGCACCGTGTCCGCCGGGACGGTCCAAAACAGGAAACGATCGGTAAGAGACAACGACGGATCGGCCACCTCCAGCAACGAGAGAAGGTGATAGGAGCAGTTCTCCTTGAAAAAGTAGTAATCAAAAGAGGCGTTCCCGAGTTCCCATGCATGCATGAGCATTCGGCGGATCTGGCCATCCGAAAAATTCAACCGGTACTCCCAGATGTCGCGATTTTCAATGTCCCGGTATTCCTGTACCTTGAGGTAATAGGGGATCGTCGAAAAATACCCCCTGTACGAGCCAAAGATGCCCCGGACAGCAAACAGAACCCCTTCGTCAGGCGGCACATCGGCCGCATAGTTAATCGTGTAGGCCAGAATGCGCGTCTGCTCGGTCTGGCCCTTCTGATCAATCCGCAGGAGAGTATGGCCGAACATGGAGGCGGGGTTGTTCATAAAGGCGGAGGGGAAAATGAGGGAAACGGACTGCGCGTCGAACTCCCCGACCCATCTCTCAAATCGTTCACACCTCTGGGCGGGCAGGCGTCCGGTGTCGATGCCCAACTTCTCACTCAGCCAGTGATAGCGAGCCACGAACGCGCACTGCGCCGGCTGGCGTGATCGCCCGACCAACTCTGCGGAGAAGAACTGTGCGAGCGTGGCCTCCAGCTCCGCCCGAGGATCGGTCTTCCCGTTCGAGGCCAGAAAGAACCCGGTGTCATCCTGTTCGCTGGTATAGCCGCCGGTGAGGTTCTGACGGTAATGCAGGAGCAGATGCCAGTACCGGTCGTCGGAAAGCTTGGCTTCGTTGGCGCGACGGATCAGGTCGGCAAGATAGGAGTCGTCTGCCGCCTCGATCGCGCCAGCGGTCGAGGCCATGAGCAGGAAGGCGAGTGCAAGTCCGGGTTGCTTTCTCAAAGGCGGCGAAGAGAACAAAAGAAAAGGGCTCCCGCATTATAGCAATAGCAGGAGCCCCCTGCGAGGATCAGCGAGCGGTGGAAACCTTCGCGAGGACCGGGTGCGCGGCCATCGCCTCGTGCAGAGCTTTGACCAGCGCGACCGGCGATGCCTCACCGGACTGGATCAAGGAGGTGTATTTCTCCTGCGTCATGGCGAAGAACTCGGCCTGCTCCTCGGCCGGCACCCTCAGCAGCGTGGCCAACGAGGCCAGGTGCTCGCCCCGGCCTTGCGCCATGTCCTGGGACAAGTTTTCGAAGTTGATTCCGGCGAACATCGTCGCCTTTTCCTCTGCCCAGAGCTTCTCATCATTCGTACATCCAAGCGTTTCATAAGTGATACCGAATCCCTGGTTAGAGGGAGGAAAGAGCATATTGGTGATCCCCATCAGGGCCTGAGGGCCAATGCTTTTCTGCTTCTTGTACTGCGACCACGCCATTTTCCCCAACCCGCAACCTGGCCCCGTGTCAGCAGTCGGTTTAGCCGACACGCCCGCGGCCCCGAGACAGACAGTGGCAAGAGCGAGCGACAAGACGGCAAGCCTTCTCATCATAGGACTCTCCTTTGCAAGGGCACCTCCCGATCAGCAGGAGCCCCCTCGTAGGGATCAGCGGCTTGTGGCCAGCTTGGCGAGAACCGGGTGGTGGGTGATCGCCTCGTGCAGCGCCTCCACCATCGCGGCTGGTGAGCCGTCACCGGCCTGGATCAACGCGAGATACCGCTCCTGCGTCATGGCAAAGAACTCGGCTTGGTGATCCGCCGGCACACCCATCAGCGTGGCGAGCGACGCGAGATGCTCGCCCTGCCCCTGCGCCATCTCCTGTGACAGGTTGTCGAAGCTGATCTGGGCGAACACCTTCGCCTTTTCCTCTGCCCAAAACTTCTTATCATTGGTGCAGCCTGAGGTCCCGAAGGAAATGGCAAAGGGCTGACTCGGAATGGGGAGCCAATTCGTGGTACCCATCAGGACCTGAGGGCCAACGTGTTTCTGCTGCTTGTAATCCGACCACGCCAGCTTTCCTAAACCACAACCGGGACCGGTATCCGGGTTCATACCCGCCAGCGCGCTGGCGGCCTGAACACACGCAAAAACGATGGAGAGCAGGACTGCGAGCTTTCCCATCATCGGACCCTCCCTACTCGGTTAATGAGCGAACAGCATGCTGAAAGGATAGCACGCCGTGCGTGACGCTCAAATAAAATCGCAAAAGCACGCAGGGCCCAGACCGTGTAATAAACTCGGATGCTAAGATAATTTGATGAAATTGAGCAGCAACTGACTGCAAAGTCGTGCGGTTGAAGCTAGAGACGTTTGCTGGGCAGCTTGGCGAGGACCGGGTGCACGGCCATCGCATCGTTCGACGCTGTGAGCACCGCCACCTGCGCGGTCGCCACCGTCGTCACGACCAGCAATAACCCTATTATAAGTCCGACCTCTCTAGTGTAGCGCGATCAAACAGGTGGAGAAGGAAATGCAGCTCAATACAAGCTGCGCGTAAGAACCTGGGCCACGGCCCAGGGGTCGGGGCCCATGCAGAGGGAAGCGAGGAAACTAGTTTGTCTCAGCTTCCAAGGTGGCCAACCGGCTGGCTGCAATATTCAACTGCTCCGGGGAGACCGCGTGTACCAACTGACAGTCACGATCCAGGAGATTTATTCCCCCGCCGTTGCTCAGCTCGGCTGAATAGAGAGGCACCCCCTTCTCGTCCAAGAGCTGATAGCCACTGCCAGTCCGGATAATCTCCGCCTTCTTATACACCTCACCTGCCTTCGCGTACGTCACATGGGCGGAATTGCCGTCTTCCGCAAAGGTCAAGGTCATCGTCCTGTCCCCGGCTCGTACGATGCGTGTCCGGCCGTCCTCGCCTTCTTGTGCCGATCTGACCGGGTTCGTTCCACCCCAGAACTCAATGAAGTTGAAAACCACCGCGTCGCCCACAGCCGCAAGGAGGTAGAAAGGAATCAAGAGCGGGAATACCAGCCCCCGCATCCACTTGGCTCCAATTTCTTTCGTCCCCTTGAGCTGGCTATTCCACTTGTACAGGTTGCGCGTCAGATTGAAGGGACCATAACAGGCAGAGGTCATGCTTAGAAAGCTAACCAGTGTGGCAGCCACCAGAGCGATGCGGATCCATTTGCGTACGCTCATGTGCTCCCCTCGTGTTTAGATTGCCTGCTCTGCCTGTGCAACTGCGTCGGAATACAGAGTGTTGGTGAGTGTATACCACGGATTAGAGTCGTTCATGAAATGAAACATGATAATTGACCGGCAGGCGTCGTGATAAATCTGGAACGCTAGGATCATCGGAGGTCATTTCCAATACATGGGAAGGGCGCTCTCGAGCCCTCGCCAATCTTGGAGCCACCTGCTATAAGTTTGAGATCATTGTCCTGATTCAGAGCGGCCAGCACACAGGCAGCCTGAACACAGACAGCCGCGCGCCGAAACGCACGCAGCGCAGGGGCCACGTAGAGCATACCATGGGCTCTGGAAAAACGGCTGAACTACTCTGAAGCAAATGATCGACAGGGCTCCGGCCAAGCAGCAGGAGCCCTGTCGACAAGAACCGGGTGGTGGGTGATCGCCTCGTGCAGCGCCTTCACCATCGCGACTGGCGAGCCGTCGCCCGCCTGGATCAACGCGAGATAGCGCTCTTGTGTCATCGCGAAGAACTCAGTCTGCTGCTCAGCCGGCACACCCATCAGCGTGGCCAGTGACGCCAGGTGCTCGCCCTGTCCCTGCGCCATCTCTTGCGACAAGTCCTCGAAATTGATCGCGGCAAACATGGTGACCTTGTGCTCTGCCCAGACCTGGCCGTCGTTCGTGCAACCCGACGTGCCCGAGCTGATGCCGAAGGTTTGGCTGCCGAAGGTGCCATTGGTTGTGGCCATCATGACCTGCGGCGCGATGTTCTTTTGCTTCTTGAAGTCCCCCCAGGCCAGCTTCCCTAGGCCGCATCCTGGACCGGTGTCCGGATTCATGACGGCCCACACGCCGGCGGCCTGAACACAGACAAAAGCAAGAGCGAACGAGACTACTGCCATCTTTCTCATCATCGCGACCCTCCTTGTTTAGACAACTGCGACGGCTGCGGGCGCCTGGTCTCTAACAGGGAGTGAGTATAGCATGGGATGCGCAGCGCTCAAATAAAGAAATGCGCACAACGCTGTCTTTTTGATGAAGCGAGGCGAATCTTGAGTTATGGGCCAGCTCGTTCGTATAGCAGTATGCCTCTCTTGAGCAGCTCTGGGCTTCCTATGAGTTGCGGGGTCTGTTCGTTATTGAACTCACGTCGCGCCACGCGTTCCACCTGCGGCTTCAAATACGCGAACAGCTCCCCTAGCTCGATTGTACTATCCTTGTTCCCGTCCCCTTCGCCTTGGAGCCCCTTCAGGAAAAAATACGTGAGTAAGCCGTGGGCCTTTTGGTCATAAGAGCTGGAGACTTGATCGCCTGCGCTAGCGGCCAGAACCACTGTCTTCCCTGCGCTTAGAATCGGATTCTCAACGGAGAGCCCCACGGGCCGCATTCCTTTGGCGATGACGGACCGCCCACCAGAACCGGAAAAGCACGAGTCGATGACCACTACCGCCTCCTTCAAGGGCAGCTTGGCCAGATGCTCGTACAGTCGTTTCAGTGAGTAGCCGGTTTTATCAGCAAAGGTCGGATCGCCATCATAGGGAACGAGATAGGCCTCGCCGGTCTTGGGGTTTGGTGTTCCATGCCCGGAGTAATAAATGAAGACCGAGTCGCCCTCCTCAACCCGATTCGGGAGCCATCCTTCAATGTACTTCTCCAGGTCACCCTTGGCGGCCCGCTCATTTAGCAGGACGACTACGTTTTCTTCGCCATACCCCATCACCTTGGTCAGGTACGCGCTCATCAGTTTGGCGTCACGGTCGGCAAAGTCGGCTTGGGGCAGATTCTCTCTGTATCGGGCAACCCCAATCACGACTGCATAGGCGTTCTTCCTGGGCTTCGGACTGATAGTGGGAACCTGATCGACATCGCTGACCGCTATGTCAGGCAGGATTGCTCCCGGTGAACCAGTTGCAGCAGATGCAACGGGTTGGGGCTTGGTCGGCTCGGAGGAAAAGGCTCCCATGAGCTCAGGCAGTGGTGCTGGCGTCACCGACACGAGCCTGCCGTCGGACCCATACAGCACGACGTAGTTGGCTTGGCTGCCCTGAAAGAACTCGATCGGTGTTGCGATCAGTTCCCAGATGCCGAAGGTGGCGAAGTCAAGGTAGAAATTCATCGTTGCCCTTGCGGGGTTCTTCGTATTACCCTCCTCAATGTCGTACCGATCCGTGATCCGCCCGCTCTCGGTATTCGAGGAGGTCGGCGCGCCAAATTTCTCAATCACGAGTTCGCGCGGGCTGCCTGCTTTGAGAACAGCGTAGTCGCGCGGCGGGTTGCCGCTCAAGGCCATAAGAACACTGCACCCCGTGAGGCACAAGATCATCAGGCCTACGCAGAGTAAGCGCATGGCCACAATACCTTCGTGCTCTTGGCCGACCCTCGCCATCGTTCTTTGATCATGGGTCCGGGATGAGCAGCGATCGGTACCGCAAGGCATTATTTCCTCACCTCGTACGGGACCGTCGTCTCAGCCCATTCTGATTCATCCAGAACAGAAAGCTCTTTGAGGAGATCGGTTACCAGGGCTGTATCTTTCCCCGGATAGACCTGGTAAACCCCTTCGCGAATTTTCCCCTTGAGTAGGTCAATCTTCCTTGTTGTGGCGATCAGCTTGATCTTTTCTAGGGCTTTGTTGGCGCCGGCAGGGGGAAAGACCCTTAACAGAATGCCAATCGTCCGTTGCGCCTCATCGGGAAAGACCAGTTCTTTCTGGGCATCGACAAAGTTGTTCTGCGTAAACCGATTAGGGAACAGCACTGTGACCGTGTCATCCTGTCCGACATTGAAGATATGGATATAGGCATCCTTCGAAGGAACCGCCGTGATCTGCATCTCCTCCTTCTCCTGGAAGACAGTCTTGTTGAGTGTGGACTTC
>Ga0209376_1002443_pt1 | contig 17595 bp, 23 predicted proteins | sample GraSoiAngelo_134_FD_185891 | JGI IMG/M metagenome (GOLD analysis project Ga0209376, IMG submission 185891) | Grasslands soil microbial communities from the Angelo Coastal Reserve, California, USA - 14_0929_05_30cm (SPAdes) (version 2) | ecosystem: Environmental > Terrestrial > Soil > Grasslands ... | reverse complement strand
GTCGTTCTCGAACACGCCGCGGAACCCATCCCACTTCGGCTCGTACCAGACGTTCGGTCCGGTCGGCATCCGTTCGACGAGCAGCGCCTCCTGCGGCGGGAATGGCACGCTCGGTCCTGCGGGCGACACGATCTCGTCCGCGGGCAGACGGCCTGACGACGGATAGCGCTTCGTGGATCGGGTGACGCTCATGTGTTCACGTTAGACCGAGACGGCGGAACGAGAGCGAGGTCCCTCACGGCGGCGCAAAACGCGAGCGCGTGTGAAGGACCTCGCCTCGAGACGAGTGCGTGCGCTAGGACTTACTTCGTGCGTTTTGCGAGAACGGAGTCCTTCGCCTGCTTGGCGATGCGGAACTTGAGCACGCGCTTCGCCGGGATCGAGATCGCCTCACCGGTCGCCGGGTTACGACCCATCCTGGCCTTGCGATCGACGACGACGAGCTTGCCAACGCCCGGGAACGTGAACCCGTTCCGCGCTTCCTTGTACGCGAGCATCGCGAGCTCCTCGAGTACCGTCGCCACCTGCTTCTTCGCAAGGCCGGTCTTCTCCGACAACCGATTGAGCGTCTCTGACTTCGAGATCCCCGCCACTTCGTCCTCCAATGTGCCTCTAGGGCCATGATCGCTTGGTTCGCGGCGCATTCTTTCACACAAACGGAAAACACGCGGTCAATATCAGTCCCGCATGACCCTTGTCGTTAGTGATGAACCGCCCGACCGCCCGGAGTGGGTGAGCGAGACGCTGCGCCTCGTCGCCGAGTCGACCGCTCTCGATCGTGAGCGACTCCTCGCGCGCGTCGCTCGGGCGAATGATGCCGAGCTCCTCACCGGCACGCACGACGACTGGGGGCTTGGTCAGATAGCCGTCCACCTCCTGCTCATCGAGCGAGGAGTCGCCGGCATCGTTCTCCGACTGGCGAAAGGCGAGCCGCCCGGAGCGACCGGCCAGCCCCGTCCGGCGGCCTCGGCCGTGACGCGGGACGGGATCGGGCGCCTGGCGCAGAAGGCCGCCGACGCGATGACGCAGCTCCGGTCCGACTTCCCAGCGCAGCCCGATCTCGCGCGCGCCGCCCGCCACCCGTACTACGGTGAGCTCAACGCGTTCGGCTGGCTCCTGACGCTGCCGAACCACTACACCGCCCACCTCGCCGCGCTCGAAAGAGGCACAAAGAGCGCGCTGTAGGACATACTCGACCGCCTTATACCCCGCGGGAGGGGACCGCATGGCAACAGAGACCGGCACCGCGCTCGAGACCTTCGCCCAGGAGGACCGCAGCTTCCCGCCGCCGCCCGCGTTCGCGGCGCAGGCGAACGTGAAGGACCCGGGCGTCTACGAGCGCGCGCAACGCGATCTCGAGGGTTTCTGGGCGGAGCAGGCGAAGACCCTGCTCTGGCGGAAGCCGTTCACGAAGGTGCTCGAGTGGGAGGCGCCGTACGCGAAGTGGTTCGTCGGCGGCGAGCTGAACATCTCGGAGAACTGCCTGGATCGCCACGTCAAGGCGGGCCGCGGGACGAAGGTCGCCTACCACTGGGAGGGCGAGCCGGGCGACGCGCGAACGATCACCTACAAGGACCTGCTCGACGAGACGCAACGCGCCGCGAACGCCCTCAAGGCGCTCGGCGTCCGGAAGGGCGACCGCGTCGCGATCTACATGCCGATGATCCCGGAGCTGCCCGCGGCGATGCTTGCGTGCGCGCGCATCGGCGCGCCCTTCACCGTCGTGTTCGGCGGCTTCTCGGCGGAGGCGCTCTCCGGTCGGATCAACGATTCAGAGGCGAAGGTGCTCGTCACCGCCGACGGCGGCTACCGCAAAGGCAACGTCGTCCCGCTGAAGAAGAACGCCGACGATGCGATCGCGCAGACGAAGACGATCGAGAAGGTCCTCGTCGTGAAGCGGACAAAGACCGACGTTCCCTGGACCGAGGGACGCGACGTCTGGTGGCACGACCTCGTCGGAAAGCAGAAGGCCGACTGTCCCCCCGAGCCGCTCGAGAGCGAACACATGCTCTACCTGCTCTACACGTCGGGCACGACCGCGAAGCCGAAGGGCATCGTCCATACGACCGCGGGATATCTCGCGGGCGTCGCGGCAACGCACAAGATGATCTTCGACGTCAAGGATGACGACGTGTACTGGTGCGCCGCCGACATCGGGTGGGTCACCGGGCATTCGTACATCGTCTTCGCGCCGCTTGCGAACGGGACGACCGGTGTGATCTACGAGGGCACGCCCGACTTCCCAGACAAGGACCGCTGGTGGTCGATCATCGAGAAGTACAAGGTCAGCATCCTGTACTGCGCGCCGACGGCGATCCGCACGTTCATGAAGTGGGGCCAGGAGTTCGTCAACAAACACGACGTGAAGTCGCTGCGGCTGCTCGGCACGGTCGGCGAACCGATCAACCCCGAGGCCTGGCTCTGGTACCAGGAGAACATCGGCGGCGGACGCTGCCCGATCGTCGACACGTGGTGGATGACCGAGACCGGGATGATCCTCATCACGCCGCTGCCGGGCATCACGACGACCAAGCCGGGCAGCGCGACGTTCCCGTTCCCCGGCGTCGGCGCGGACGTCGTCGACGAAGATGGTAAGAGCGTTCCGCTCGGCGGCGCCGGCTACCTCGTCATCACGAAACCGTGGCCGGCGATGCTCCGCGGCATCTACAAGGACGACAAGCGTTATCGCGACACGTACTGGAGCCGCTTCGCGGGTAAGTACTTCGCGGGTGACGGCGCGCGCCGCGACAAAGAGGGCTACTTCTGGCTGATGGGTCGCGTCGACGACGTGATGAAGATCTCCGGTCACCGCATCTCGACGACGGAGGTCGAATCCGCGCTCGTGTCGCATCCGTCGGTCGCGGAGGCCGCGGTCATCGGCCGTGAGGATCCGGTGACCGGTCAGGCCATTTTCGCGTTCGTCACGCTGCGCGGCGGCAAGGACGGCTCCGAGGATCTATCGAAGGAGCTCCGCGAGCACGTCGTGAAGGCGATCGGGTCGATCGCGCGACCGAAGACGATCATGTTCACGCCCGAGCTGCCGAAGACGCGATCCGGCAAGATCATGCGTCGCCTGCTCCGCGACATTGCGAACGGGCAACCACTCGGGGACACAACGACCCTCGCGGACGCGACCGTCGTCGAATCGATCAGGACGGCGAGCGCTGCGGGGAGGGAAGAGTAGCCTAGCAGGCTTCGCGATGGCGTCTCGCCGCGCGCGCGGTGGTTGTTGACGCGCGGCGCGACGAGGCGCAGAAATACGCGCGACTACGTCACGGGAGAGGGGGTCGAACTTTGGCAACGCGAACTGCTGCCGCGACCACGACCACGAGGCTGAGCTACGGCCTTCCGTTCGTGATCACCGCGGCCTCCGCTGGAACGATCATCGAGTGGTACGACTTCTACCTCTACGCGCTGCTCACGCCATTCCTCGCGCCGCTGTTCTTCCCAAGCGACAACCCGACGGCCCAGCTGCTCTCTGGATTCGCGGCGTACGCGGCGGGCTTCCTCGTCCGACCGTTCGGCGCCGTGGTGTTCGGAGCGCTCGGAGACATCATCGGACGCAAGTACACGTTCCTCGTGACCATCACCGCGATGGGGCTGGCGACCGTGGTCATGGGCTTCCTGCCCACGCACAATGACATCGGGATCCTCGCGCCCGCGCTTCTTGTCATCCTCCGCCTCGTCCAGGGCCTCGCACTCGGTGGCGAGTACGGCGGCGCGGCGATCTATGTCGCCGAGCACGCGCCCGACAACAAGCGCGGTCTCTACACGTCGTGGATCCAAACGACCGCCACCGTGGGCATGTTCTTCGCGTTCGCGGCGATCCTGTTCTTCCGAACGAACATGACCACCGCCGAGTTCGCGGCGACGGGCTGGCGCTACCCGTTCTGGATCTCCGCCGTCCTCGTGGCGATCGCGCTGTACATCCGCATCCGTCTCCGCGAGACGCCGCTGTTCGCGCGCCTCAAGGAGCAGAAGCAGGTCGTGACCGGCACCGGCAACTGGGCTCAGGAAAGCTTCAGCGGCCGCAAGGTCGGCACGATCGCCCTCGTGCTGCTCGGCCTTACCGCGGGTCAGGGCGTGGTCTGGTACCAGGGACAGTTCCAGGCGAACTTCTTCATGGGAACGTACCTGAAGATGACCTTCACCCAGGCCTACCCGATCATGCTGGTGGCGGTCGCCCTCGCGACGCCGTTCTTCCTGGTGTTCGGGTGGCTCTCGGACAAGATCGGACGCAAGATCATCATCCTCGGGGGCTGCCTCATCGCCGCGGTGACCTATCCGTTCCTGTATCCGGCGATGACAGCCGCGGCGAACGTCACGCGCGACGCGACCGGGCTCATCACGAAAGCCGACCCGAACGTTCCCGTGATGGTCGCCCTGATCTGGATCCAGGTCATCTACGTGACGATGGTGTACGGGCCGATCGCGGCGTTCCTCGTGGAGTACTTCCGCGCGAAGGTCCGCTACACCTCGCTCAGCATTCCGTACCACTTCGGGAACGGGTGGTTCGGCGGGCTGCTGCCGCTCACCTACACGGGTCTGGTCGGCGCGACCTTCTTCGACGCGAAGAAGTACGTGCCGTTCCTCGGCGTCTTCGACCTTCGTCAGTTCAATTCAGCGCAGGACCCCAACGGCAACATCTACATCGGCCTCGCGTACGCGATCACCGTCGCGCTCATGACCGTCGTCGTAGGGACGCTGTTCCTGCGCGAACCGAAGGGCGTGAAGATCTGGTCCGAGGTCGGTGGCGAAGAGCCGCTACCTATGACCGAGGCGACACCTGCCGACTGATCGCCGCTGCTAGGCACGGTCTAATGCAGGCGGCGGGTGCGCCCGCCGCCTGCGACTTTATCTACTTCTATTGCGCGAGTCGTCCTGCAATCGTTCCAGTCGTTCGGCCAGCGCTTCCTCTTCGTTGAGACCGGTGCGCGCGTTCCACGACTCCCAGCCTTCCCAGCCGCGCATCCAGATCGCGTAACACACGGTGAGGCTCGCGCCGAGGATGCAGACCGTGGCGCCGAGCAGAAGGAACGAACCGAGCACATCGCCGGATCCGAGCACTAGAAACGTTTCTCCAGCTCGATATGGTCCGGCACCGGCTGATAGCCGAGCTTGATGTTCACACCGCGCATCGCCTTGTTCGGCTCGTCGTTGACGGTGCACATCGCGCGCCGGCCCTTCGCCTTCGCGCGCCCGAGCGCGTCGACCTTGAGCGCCATCGCGATGCCCTTCCCGCGGTGCGTGCGCGCGACACCGGTCATGTAGGTCCAGCCGTCGATCTTCTGTCGATCACCGGTGGTCGTGAGCCCGACGATCTGATCACCGTCGTACGCAAGGAGTGAGAGATCGCGCAGTAGCTGTGGGTTCTTCGCGGTCATCTCGTAGTAGCGGTCGTAGGGCCAGTGCGGCGTCGGCGTCGAGAACGGGATGTCGTCCCACATCGGCCCCTCCGCGTCCCAGATCTCGCGCCAGAGACGTTCCTTGCCCGCGTCGTCGCGCTCGGCGAGCACCTCGTCGATCGTGCGGATGTGGATACCGTCTTTTCGCATGCGCTCGAGCGCGTCGCTCCACTGCGCAGGCTCGTACGAAGCGAGCTCGCGGTACGACATGATCCGCCGCCCGATCTCGCGGTAGCCGCGCTTGCGGGCGAACTCGAACGCGAACGGCCGTGCCGCGCTCGTCCCCGAGAGGAGGCGCGGCACGTTGCGCCGCCTCGCTTCGCCCTCGAATGCGTCCAGCAGCGCGGAGCCGATGCCACCACGCCGGTGATCCGGATGCACGCTCACCCCGACGTGCTGTGCGCCGTCAGGCCGCGCCATGAAGCCGACCGCGATCGAACCGTGACCGACGATCGCTCCGCGCGCGTCGACGATGGTGAGACGCACGCGGCTCGGGTCCTTGAACATGTTCTCCCACTGGCGCCACTCGTCCGCGGTCTCGCGTTCCATCGGATGGCTCTCCGCGTTTCCGGCCTCGACGAGGGGCTCGCGATCAGCGTCCGCGAACGGACGCGCGCGATAGCCGGGCGGCAATCGCGTGTTCAGGTCGTCGAGCACCGTCGCGACGATCGTCGTCATATGACGACAGGGTAACGGCACCGGTCTTGCGCGCGGTATGTCGCAACTTGGAAGGAGCGTGAACGATGAAGGACAAGACCGAGGGCAAGTGGGACCAGGCAAAGGGCAAGATCAAGGAAGAGACAGGCAAGGTCGTCGGCGACCGTTCCACGGAGTGGGGCGGCAAGGCTGACCAGGTCAAGGGCAAGGTCAAGGAGACCATCGGCGACATGAAGGTCGCCAAGAACGACGTCGACCGGGAGCGCGAGCTCGCAGAGGAGCGCGACCGCACCGAAACCCCCGATTAGACCGAGCCTCTCCCTTTCTTCACGAGCGCCAGGCGCACAATTCAAGTAATGCGCCAGGCGCTCGTTCTTTTTGCCGCGCTGGTCGTGGCCTGCGGGAGCGGGAGCGCGAATCTGCCGCCACCGCACCTCGTTCGCGGCGCGCCCGCCGCCGACCTCGCCGCGGGCCAGGAGGAGGTGACGCTCGAGATCGTCGAGCTCATGTGCCGTCCCTGCGCCGCGCAGATCGTGAGCGGCTCGCGCGCACTCCCTGGCGTGACGAGCGTGTCGATGGAGCTCGCGACGAAGACCCTCACACTCCGCTACGACACCGCGGTCATCGCGCGCGAGCGTCTCGTCAGCTCGGTGGAGCGGATCGTCGCCAACATCCAGCAGTGAGCTGATCGCGCACTTCGCGGACCCCATCGGCCATCTCATCGGCCGCCTGTCGTTCGCTCGTCCGCGCGTGCGCGATGGGTGCTTCCTCTACGTGAGCGATCGCGGCCTTGCGCGATGGATCCTCACGCGACGCGGGTACGTCGCGATCACCTTCGGACACGTGATCGTGTTCGCGATCGAGCCGACGCCACTGCTATGGCGGCACGAGCTCGTGCATGTCGAGCAGTACGAGCGCTATGGTCTCGCGTTCCTGCCTTTGTACTTACTTCTCTATGCGCGACATGGCTATAGCGCTCATCCCTTCGAACGAGAGGCGGTGATCCGCTCTAGGCTCGAAACATGACCCCCTTCGATATCGCCATCCTGGGCGGTGGCCCGGGTGGCTACGTCGGCGCGCTGCACGCGGGCGTCCGCGGCGCGCGCGTCGCGCTCGTCGAGCGCGATCGCGTGGGCGGCACGTGCGTGACGGTCGGCTGCATTCCATCGAAAGCGCTGCTCGACTCGAGCCACGCGTACTGGCTCGCGACGCACGGCACCGAGCACGGTATCCACGTCGATAATCCGCGCTTCGTCCTCGCCGAGGCGGTCGCGCGCAAGCAGAAGGTCGTCGACACACTCGTGTCCGGCGTCGAACAGCTCCTCAAGCTGCGCAAGGTCGAGCTCATCAAAGGCGAAGGCACGGTCGTCTCACCGACGCAGCTGCGCGTGAAGGCCGCCGACGGCGAGCGGACCATCGACGCGATGAGCGTGATCGTCGCGACGGGCTCGAAGGTCGGCATGCCGCCGATCAACGGGCTCGCCGAGGCGAAGCCGCTCGACAACGTCGGTGCGCTCGCGCTCACCGAGCTGCCGAAGCGCCTCATCGTCATCGGCGGCGGCGTCATCGGGATGGAGCTCGGGACGTTCTTCGCGGAGATCGGCAGCCAGGTCACCGTGCTCGAGATGCTGCCGCAGGCGCTTGCGTTCGCGGAGGCCGAGCTCGTGCGCATCCTCCTCCGCGCGCTCGAGCCGAAGGGACTCAAAGTGCTCACCAACGCCAAGGTCACCGAAGTGAATCGCAGCGGCACGACGGTCACCGTCACCGCGGAGATCGAAGGCAAAGTGCAGACGTTCGAGGGCGACGAGGTCCTGCTCGGCGCGGGCCGCGTCGCGAACTACTCCGGCGTCGAGCAGGCCGGCCTGACGACGAACAAACTCGGCATCACCGTCGACGAGCACATGCGCACGAACGTGAAAGGCGTGTGGGCGATCGGCGACTGCATCGGCGATCCGCGCTCGCCCAAGCTCGCCCACGTCGCGTTCGCGCAGGCGGAGGTCGCGGTCGACACGATCCTCGGCGAGGACGCGGTGATGAACTACGACGCCGTGCCGAACGTCGTGTACACGCACCCCGAGCTCGCGTCGGTCGGCCTCACCGAGGCGCAGGCGAAGGAGAAGTACGGCGACTCGGTGAAGGCCGCGCGTTTTCCGTTCGCCGCGTCAGGGCGCGCGCTCGCGCTCGGCGAATCGGCGGGCGCGACGAAGATCGTCACCGCGGGGAAGGATGGGCGCGTCGTCGGGGTGCACATCGCCGGGCCGCAGGCGTCGGAGCTCATCGCGGAAGCGACGCTCGCGATGCGCCTCGAGGCGACGGTCGAGGACCTCATCGCGACGATCCACGCGCATCCGACCCTCGCTGAATCGCTACGCGGCGCCGCGTTGAGCGTGATCGGAAAGCCGATCGACACCGCGCGATAGCCGTTTACGTGCGCTTAGACCTATGCGAACATACGTTCTATCGATTCATTGAAGGTCTGTCGCACGTGCGGCGTCGCCAAGCCACCGTCGGAGTTTCGTCTGCGGTCTCGGGAGACCGGAGAGCGCGACACGATCTGCATCTCATGCTCTCGGGCGTATCAGCACGACTGGTATGTGAGCAACCGCGACGATGTAATCGAGCGGGCGCACGCGCGCCGCAACAGGATTCGTGCTGAGAACCGTCTGCGTGCGTGGGCTTATCTCGGTGAACACCCATGCGTGGACTGTGGTGAGCGAGATCCCGTCGTGCTCGAGTTTGACCACGTACGCGGCGAGAAGAAGACAGAGATCTCGCGCCTAATCTCAGCTGGCGTGGCCTGGAGCACCATCGAGCTCGAGCTCGCGAAATGCGAGGTGCGCTGCGTCAACTGCCACATGCGCAGGACCGCACGCCAGCTCGGGTTCTTTGACGACAAGTCGGCCTATCGCCGCGTCGAAGATGAACCCGGAAGGTATCCGGCATGAGCGATCTGGGCACAGACCCGACTCAGTTCATCCGAACATGCTCGCGCTGCGGTCAGACGAAGCCAGTTGAGGAGTTCCATATCCGATATCGGTCCACAGGCGAGCGCCTGACTTGGTGTCGTGCTTGTATGGCCGAAGTCAAGAGAGCGTGGTATCTGCGGAACACTGAACATCAGAAAGAACTCGTAAGGCTTAACTGGGAACGCAGCACGCGTGAGAATCGCGACGCTATTTGGACTTACCTTGCGTCACACGCATGCGTGGACTGCGGTGAGACCGATCCTCTTGTCCTTCAATTCGACCACGTCGACCGGAAGCGAAAGGACATCGCCAAGATGATGCGAGGGGGGTTCGCGTGGACGACAGTCGAGCAAGAGATTGCGAAGTGTGAGATCCGATGCGGTAATTGCCATCGCCGAAAGACCGCGCGCGAGCAAGGCATCTACGACGTCAAGCACGCATACCTGAAGGTCGAAGACTCGATGTCGACCTATCGGGTATTCGATAATTAGTGAGCCTGGGCCGTTAGCTCAATGGATAGAGCGGAGGATTTCTAATCCTTCAGATGCGCGTTCGAATCGCGCACGGCCTACCGCCGTAGCCTTCAGCCGGTGGACATCCAGAGTGGGTACGCGCCAGCTGATGGCACTCACCTTTACTACGAGTTCGCGGGAAGCGGTAGTGACGTCATCCTTCTGCACCCGGGCCAGGCGGGGATCGAGATGTGGGATCCGCAGTTCGAGGAATTCGCGCGACATCACCGCACCGTCCGCTATGACGCGCGAGGGTTCGGTCGCTCGGAGCGACCCGACCGCGAGTACACGTTCTACGGCGATCTCGCCGCGGTCATGGACGCGCTCCACATCGAGCGCGCCGGGCTCGTCGGCTGTTCGCTCGGCGGCCGCACCATCCTCGACTTCGCCCTCGCGTACCCGGATCGCGTCGCGTGCATGGTGCTCGTCAACCCCGGGATGTCCGGCTACCAGTTCGTTCACCTCGACGACGTCGGTGCAGCGATACGCGCCGCGCGCGAGCGTGGCGATCGTGCAGCGATGGTCGACCTTGAGGTACGGACGTGGTTCGACGGCGTCGGTCGGAGTGCCGCGGACACCGATCCCGTCGTGCGAGCGAAGGTGTTTCGCGCTACGACTGAACGTAATGCGCGCGACCGCGCGCGCGGCAACAACCCGCCGTTCCGCGAGCTGGACGCGGCATCACGCCTCCGCGAGATCGGCGCTCCAACGCTCATCGTCGAGTCCGAGCTCGATCAGATCGACATCCACAACATCTGCGCCCAGCTCGCGATGGGCATTCGCGGCGCGGAGCGCGTCGTCATCCCCAACGCCGCGCACCTCGTCAACCTCGAGCGGCCGAAAGAGTTCGCGGCCGTCGTGCTGCCATTCCTCGCCGCGCACCCCTAAATCACGCGAGTGGCTTCTTCACCTGCGCCTGCGTCCACAGATCGTGGTAGTCGACCACCGGTTGGATCTGTGATGCGACCACGCTGCTTCCGAGCGATGTGATGTAGCGCGCGGTCGCGTACTTCCACGTCCGGTCAATGACGCGCTGCAGCTTCGCCCGCTCGACGCCATCCGCACCGACTGACAGCGGCCGTTCCTTCGCGCGCCATGGCTTGGGCGTCAGCCGCGCCCGGAAGGTCTTTTGGATGCGACACAGAAGGATGTACTTCTCATCCGAACCGAGCTCGCTCAGAAGCATTTGCACCTCGTCCGACGCGGGATCGAACTCCGCGCTCGTGCACAGGTAGCGCCAGCCGGCGAGTGTGCGGTAGGCGCGGAAGCCGAGGTCGGCGCGACGTCCGACGAGATCGCTGAGTGACTCTGGGACGATCGGCTCGCGCGGCTCATTGATCTCATCGCCGGTGTCGACGTCGACGAACATCGCGGCGTTCGCGTTCATCACGAGCGACCCGTATCCGTTCACCGTGACGCGCGCGGCTTCGCCGGCGGCACCACGCACCGACTCGACGTACGGTTCGAGCCGCTTGTCGGCGTGATATGCGTAGCCGGCGCGCGCAGTCTCTCGGCTCGCGAGCGCGTCGGCGAGCGCGCGGCGCGCCTGTTCGTGTGCTTCCATTTCCGCCTGCGCCTCGGACAGGTCGGAGACGCCCACGCCCGAGCGATAGACGCGCTTCCTCGTGCCCGGGTCACTGTCACCGATCGTCCGAACGATGCGGTAGATGCGGCCGCGGGCCGGTGCAAATCGCGCGGCATCGGGAAGCTTCGGCGCTGCCGGATCGTCGACCGGCAGGTCGTCGCCGTCGCGAGATCGCTTGCCGAACCAGCGCATCTACTCCAGCCTCACACGCACGGTCGGCGCGTCGGCGATGGCGAGCACGTTACCTCGGCCCAGCCCGGGGTCGACGTCGAAGAGGAGCGAGAGCGTCACGGGCCGTCCGACGGGGAACGACGACGGCCACATGTGCGGCGAGCTCGGATTGCCCGGGCCCTGATAGACGCCGCTCGCGGTGCTCGACGCAAGGTGCTCGACGCCGTTCGCGTCGATGAGCGTGAACTCGCTGGGCGAGAGCACCGCGCCTTCGGTCGCCTTGTTCGTCGCCGCCACGCTCACGATGTAGAAGACACCCTGCGCGCGCACCCCGCCTGAGTCCGGTGCGCGGCGCACGCCGTTCACGACCCAGTCCCACCTCGTACCGCTGAATCGCTGGGATAGGTTCACGGTCGTGTACTGCGCGCTCGCCGGGGCGGCGCTGCGGATCGCGATGTACGCCGCGTACGTGACCATGCCGACGAGGAGCACGCCGATGATCGCGAAGCGCCAGCGCCACAGCACCTCGCCGATGCTGAATCCCTCTTCCGTCGCCGCGGTCCTCGCCGCGGCGCGCGCTGACGTCGCCTGCGTGACCGGTGTGCGGTAGTGCGTCGTCCACGCCGCGGGCTCGCCCACGACGTTCGCGCCCGAACGCTGGCGGTTCTCTTCGAAGATGCGCGCGCGCAGTGTGTCCTCGGAGTGCTCGCGCTCGAGACGCTGGACGAGCTCGACATCGCGCGCCGCGAGCGCGGTCTCCTCGCGCCGCGCCGCGGGAACGACGACCGGCGCCGCAGGGCGCACTGGCTGTGGCTCGTTCGCGGCCGGCGCCGGGCCCAGGGACGGGTGGTACTTCGCGCCCTCCGCGCGGATCGCGACGTCGGGTTTGTACGCGCCGGCGAATTCGTCACCGGCATTGGGAGTGAGTGCCCAGGTGGGAAAGTCGGCGACCGCAAGCGTCGCGATGACGCGGCCGTCCACTTCGATCTCACGCGGACGCACGACGACCGCCGAGAACGGTCCGAGCTCGGCGAGGCGATGCCGCTCCTGCGCGTCGCCGTAGCTCACGAAACGGAGAAAGAGGCCGTCACGCGACGTGAAGCGCATATTCGGCCGCCGCACTCCACCTGGCTCGGCTCCGGTCGCGCGCTCCAGCTCGAGCTCCGCCTCGAACCAGCGCTCGACGGAAACGCCGGTCTCATCCCCGTGATGCACGCCCGAGCGCTCGACGATGAGCTGCGGACCGTGTCGCAGCACGACGTGATCGAGCGGGCCGACGGGGGGAAGCTCGCGATCGCGCGGCTCACGTGGATCGAAGAAGGTGACGAAGAGGCCCGTCTGCATCCCGGAGTGAAGCCTAGCGAACGGTTCTCCGAGCGAGCACGCCTACAGTAGCCACGTGGTCGCAAAGCAGCCGGACGCGTTCATCGCGGAGCTGTGGGACATCGCGAACGGACTCTTCATGCCGGACCATCCTTGGTTCAAGGGCATCGTCGAGCATCGCTGGACGCGCGAGCAGATCATCCTCGGTGAGATCCAGCACTACCTGCGGGTGCGGACGAACCCCATCTTCTTCGGCTACATCGTTACGAACGTCGCGAGCGAACGGAACTACGCGCTCATGGACGTCGTGATGGAGAACTTCATGGAGGAGCTCGGCGGCGAGAAGACGCACGTCGACATCATGCTGCAGTTCCTCGCGCACGCCGGCATCACGCGGGAGGAGGCGGACCGCGCCGACCCCGCGCCGGGGACGCTCGCCGCGATCGAGATGATCCGTTCGGGCTGCCAGAACCGCAGCGCGCTCGAGGGCATCGCGCTCCTCGCCTTTGTCGAGGCGATGCACGGCGGTCCCGACGGGGCGGCCGCGCGCGTCTTCCGCGAACTCACCGGGCATTACGGCTTTCCGCGCGAGGCCGCCGCGACGTACGAGCTGCACGCGGAGCAGGACACCGGACACGGCGATCGCCAGATCGCGATGGTCCGCGAGTACGCGCGCGACGAGGCGACGCAGGAGAAGTGCCGCCGCGCAGTTCGGCTGGGCTGCGAGGCGTTCAACTTTGAGTGGGACGGCCATGTCCAGGCGATGACCGGCAAGCGAGACATGTACTGGAGCGGCAAGACACCCCTGAAGCTCTGGCACCCCGAGGCGCGGCTACCGCGCGACTGACGGGAACCCTGCGGCCCCATGTCTGTATAGGTCGTATGAGCCGAGTGGCCCTGCGTCTCCTCGCGCTCGTGGCGGCGTTGAGCCTCGTCGCGTGCGAGCAACCGGCTGCGGGCCCGAGCGCATCGACCGCGCTGACCATTTCCGAGCGATCGCCTACGCCTTCGCCATCAACGCTGCCGCGAGCCGATGAGTCACGGACGATCACCGACGCGTTGACGCGCGCAGGCGTCAGCGTGGACCGAGTGTTCCCCTCGAAGTTCGACTGGCTGTTCGGTGACGCCGCGCCCCGCACGGGTACGTTCACCGGATACCTCGACAGCCAGCAGGTCTGGGCTGACGTGCACTTCTTCGAGCGGACTGTCTCGGACATCACTGTCTGTGCACAGCAACCCCCGAGTAGCGAATGGATGTTCACGGTCAGCGTGAAGGGCCAGCCGCAGACCCTCGGAAACAGCCGGGGCACCGGAGCGGCAACGGCGCCGCTCTACTTCGCGATGAGCGAACGCTACTTCGTGATCGCTTCGAGTCCTCGCGTCGTGAGCGCGCTCAAGTCGTCTCTCGGTCTTTTCGATCCGACCTGCTGATCACAAAAGGCCAGGTCGACTATCCGCGCCGGCGCAGCAGCATGCCGAACATCATCACGTGCGTCACGATCCCAGCGGGCACGATGACGATCGGCACGTAGTAGGCCGCGCCGAGCTGCGTCGGTACAGCCGACGTCGCGCCTTGCACGAACGCGTTCGCGAAGTCGGCGAGACCCTCGACGTTCATGACCCACACCAGCGGGATCGCGAAGGGCCATCTCGCACGCAGTGCCGTGATCGATAGGAGCGCGAGCACGCCGGCGATCGCCGTGCCGATCCCCGCAGGGGCCGCGAAGCTCTGCGGCAGATCCGGCGAGGGCACACCGGGCGCGAGGAAGACGAGCCCGATGTAGCGGAGCGCATGGAACGCGAGCAGCGGCTGAAGGGCAGTCTCGAGCGGCAGGCCCGCGAGCCGCGGCGCGACGAACCAGCGTGCGAGCAGTGTGAAAGTGATCAGCGCCAGCAGGACTTGGATCGGAAAGACGGGATTGGTCAGAGCGGCCATCCCTTCGGCAGCTCAGCGCGGAGCTTCGCGTACTCCGGATCGCCGGCGTACTTCTTCTTATAGGTTTTGAGGAGATCGATCAGCTCTTCCTGATCCACCTCGAGAACGTTGGAGACCATGCCCGTGGTCTCTTCGAAGCCGAGGCTTCAGTTGCCCCTTCAGCCTTTCATCCGATTCATGACGTTGCGATCGTGCGCGTTCACGACGACAACCTATACCTCGGTGAATCCGACGCGGTGCGTGCTCATCGCCTCGACGACCGGCGCCGGCGTGCCGTCCGCGCTCATGCGCACGCGCACGCGAAACAGCACGCGCCACGTCTCGTGCTCCTTCACCGCGACGAAGATCACGAACGCGTTCTCGATCTCCTCGCCGGGCGCGGCCTCGACCCGCAGCGTCTGCTCGACCGTTGCCTGCTCCACCACGAGGGCGTTGAGGTCGACCGGATCGGAGCGGAAGCGGCTGTGCGGCGCGCGTACGGCGACGAGTCGGACGTGGTCGCTGCCGACGTTGGTCACGCGCCAGCGGATCCGCCACGCGCCGTTCACGCGCACCGCGTCGCGCGCTTCCAGCCGCAGGATCGGCTCGCTCACCGGATGTCCTTGAAGTAGTACGTCGTCGGCGCGAGCGTGCCATCGGGCATCGCCGCGTATCGCGGGATCTCGCCGGCGCGCGTCCAGCCGAGCCGCTCGTACATGACCGCCGCGTCGCAGCCACTGATCGTGTCGAGCACGAGGAGTGTCCGACCTTGCCGGCGCGCCACGTCCTCGAGTGCCGACATGAGCGCGCGGCCGAACCCTTTGCGCCGCATGCTGCTGTGGACGAGCACCTTGGCGACGTCGGCGCGATGGCGTTGATTCGGGTATTGCGCGAGCCGGAGCTGCGCCGTTCCAGCCGCGCGTCCCCCTTCCCCGCGAAGAAGGACGACGACGATGTGGCCCGCGGCTATCTCGCCCGCGAGTTCTCGCCACCACGCCGTTGCATCCTCGTGCGTGAATGGCATGACGAACCCGACCGAGGCGCCGTCTTCGACCGCGTCGACGAGTAACGTCGCGAGGTCGGGGATCGCGCTCACGAACGTGCGCTCGTTCAGCTCTTCGACAGCCCAGGGCGCTTTCATCGGAACTGCGGCATGACGTCCTGCGCGAACGCCCCAAGGGCCGCCCAGTCGTATGGGCCTGCGCGCAGTGCGATGTTCAGCTGCTCCGCGCCCGCGTCACGGTACGCGGCGACTGTCGCCGCGGACTCGCGCCCGGTCCCGCGCAGGAAGCCGGTGCGCGACTCGTTCGCGCCCCACTCCTTTTGGAATCGCTCCTCGCCACGCCGCGCACCGCCATCGTCCGCCCCCATGTAGAAACCAACGTTCACCGTGCGCGCGATCGCGCGCGGATCGCGTCGTGTGCGCTCGCACCATCGATCGAGGACCTCGTTCTTCGACTTCCACTGCGCCGGTGAGATGTACGGCACGTTCCAGCCGTCCGCGTAGCGCGCGGTCGTTCGGAGCGTCCGCTTCTCACCACCGCCGCCGATCCAGATGGGCAGCCGCCTCTGCACCGGCTTCGGGAAGTTCGGCGCGTGCACGAGCGTGTAGTGCTCGCCCTTGAAATCCGCGTACTGCTCATCGAATAGGAGCCGCAGGACCTGCGCGTACTCCTCCAGCTGGTCCTCGCGCGTTCCAGCGCTGGGAAAGGGGATGCCGTACGCGCGGTACTCGGGCTCGTGCCAGCCCGCGCCGAGCCCGCAGGAGACACGGCCGTTGGAGAGCACGTCGATCGCGGTGATCGCTTTCGCGAGGACGATCGGGTGGCGGTAGGAGACGCAGAAGACGAGGCAGCCGACCCGAACGCGCTTCGTCTCAAGCGCTGCCGCGGTGAGTGTGGTGATCGATTCGAAACACGGTTCACCGCCGCCCTGTCCCGGCGTCTCCTGGAAGTGATCCGACACGGAGAACCAGTCGAACCCGCGCTCATCGGCGAAGCGCCACAGCCGCCGCAGCTCGTCGAGCGGACCGCCGAGGTGACCGACCTGGATGCCGAAGCGCATCAGCCGCGGTACCGTGAGCTCATGTCGATCGCCGTCTTCGCCGTTCTCATGGTGCTCATCATTCTGGCGCTCATCGGCTTGGCGTTCGGCATCGTCGCCATGCGCGCGGCGAATCGCCCGCGCCCTGCGCTCCCACTGAACTGCGGTGACTGCATGTTCATGGTGCCGCGGGCCAAGGTGTACAAGCGCGAGACGCTCGAGGACGCCGACGGGATCGTGCACTACCTCTGTGAGAAGCGGTGGATCGAGATCACGCCCGCGAGCCCGCGCTGCGAGCTCGGCAAGAGCAAGACGCTCACGACGACCGTCCCCACATAAGTCGGCGAGGCGGCGCAGCGCGGCGCCGGCGCTCGCCTCACGAGTCGCCGTCCGCGACGCGGCGCCGGCGGTCGCCTCTCACGAGTACGCCGCCACGCGGCCCTGCTGAATGAGAGTTGGTCCGAGTGGCGGCTCGCACTCCCGTGAGCCTCGTTCGAGGCGACCGCCGGCGCCGCGTCGCGACCGCCGACGTCGCGTCGCGACCGCCGACTTAGCGGCGCGCGTCGTAGGCTTCGCGCGTGACCCCGTTCGCGAAGTTCGATGAGCATGTGCGCGCGCACGCGCGCGAGTACGTCGAGGAGCTAGAGGCGCTCATCCGTCTGCCGACGGTGTCCGCTCACAAGCGCGCGATCGACGAGACCGCCGCGGCGGTGCTCGCGCGCGCACGACGTGCCGGTGTCGCGGCGGAGGCGCTGCGCGCGAAGGACGGTCCGCCGACGATCGTCGGCGAGACCGGGACCGGCGCCCGCACGCTCCTCGTCTACGACCATTACGACGTCCAGCCCCCGGATCCCGAGAACGAGTGGAAGACCCCGCCGTTCGAGCCGGTCGAGCGCGACGGAATGCTCTTCGGCCGCGGCGTCTCCGACAACAAAGGCAACCTCATGGCGCGGCTTCAGGCGATCGAGGCGTATCGCGCGACGGTGGGCGAGCTCCCGCTGCGTCTCCGCGTCCTGTT
>Ga0209376_1002442_pt1 | contig 17605 bp, 14 predicted proteins | sample GraSoiAngelo_134_FD_185891 | JGI IMG/M metagenome (GOLD analysis project Ga0209376, IMG submission 185891) | Grasslands soil microbial communities from the Angelo Coastal Reserve, California, USA - 14_0929_05_30cm (SPAdes) (version 2) | ecosystem: Environmental > Terrestrial > Soil > Grasslands ... | reverse complement strand
CGTTGATGAAGTGATAGCCGTGGCGCGCCTCCATGCCGCTGATCTGCACGAAGCCGTCGGCGCGGGCGCGGGCGATGTCACGGTAGGGCTCGGTGGCGCGCCGCACTTCGGCGACGACCTCGTCGACCGTGCGCGTGGCGTGAGCGAACGTCGGCGAGGCCATCAGCGCCACGAGTAGCATCACCGGGAGCGGGCGCGAACGCATGGATGCTAGTTTCCCGGCGAGCCCTTGTACGGATCGATGCGTCGGGGGATGCGCCACTCCGTTTTGAGCGATACGACGAACGCCACCTGAGCCGGCTCACCCGCGCCGAGCCCCACGAAGACGATGACGAGCCGGCCCCGGAAGCTGCGGAAGCGCACGTCATGGCACCCCGAAACCTCACGCTACCTCGGTCGCGACGGCCGATCAACCCACAAGGCCCGCGTTCGCGAGGTGATACGCGCACCTGACAGGTGAGGATACTTGACAAGGCGGGATGCATTCGGATAATGAGCCAGCTTCGTTCGGGCGCGACGAGTGACGACGCCGGAATCTCGCAAGGAGGGCTCATGCGCCGTGGACTTCCGCTCCTGCTCGTGGCTTTGACGCTCACCGCGATGTCGCCGGACGGCGCGACCGGGCAGCAACCGCCGATCCTGAGCGGGCCGCTCGCGAAGCTCGACATCAAGCCGGCCCAGATCGAGGCGCGCGCGACACCGAAGGGCACGCTGACGGTCGCGATGCACTTCGCGCTGGATCCGGGCTGGCTGGACCCGCTCGAGCACTCCTACGCCGTCACGATGCAGATGTACGACTACCTGGTTCACGACGCCATGATCAAGCCGATGCCGCACGCCTGGGTCAGCTACGGTCTGGCCGAGCACGCGGAGATGGCCGCCGACTTCCGGCGGGCCGCCTTTCGGCTACGACCCGGCCTCAAGTTTCACGACGGGCAGCCGCTGACGACCGCCGACGTGAAGTGGACCTACGAGAATTTCAAGGGCGCGTACGCGAAGGTCTTCCAGGACAAGCTCGAGCACGTTCAGGTGATAGACGATCGCACGATCGTCTTTCACTTCAAGGAGCCCTTCATCGACTTCATGGACCTCTACAACGGCGGGGTCAGCGGCATCGGGTGGATCGTCCCCCGGCACTACTACGAGAAGGTCGGTCGCGACGGGTTCAAGGCCAGGCCGATCGGCGCCGGACCGTACAGGCTCGTCAGTCAGCAGGCGGGCGCGCAGATGGTCTTCGAGGCGTTCGACGGCTACTGGCGGCGGACCCCGGCCACCAGGACGATCGTCGTCAAGGGCATCCGAGATCCGGCGACGCGCATGGCCGGCCTCCAGACCGGTGAGCTCGACCTCGCGTTCGGCATGACCGGCAAGCTGCTGCCGCGCCTCATGTCGGATCGGACGCTGCGGTGGGACCCGAACTTCACGGGCCCGTGGTGGCTCATGTTCCCGGGCTACAGCGAGCCGGGCAGTCCGTTCCGCGACAAGCGCGTGCGGCAGGCCGTCAGCCTCGCGATCAATCGCCCGTTCCTCGTGAAGCAGGAGACGCAGGACATCAGCAAGCCCTGGGGCAACTGGATCAGCCCGGAGAACCGCGACGCGCTGCAGGGGCAGGACGCGCCGGTGCCGGAATACAACGTCGAGAAGGCCAAGCAGCTGATGACGCAGGCCGGGTTTCCCGACGGCTTCGAGGTCGAATACCTGCCGTTCCCACCCTACTTCGACATGGGTGAGCGGATCCTGACCGATCTCCGCGCGATCGGCATTCGCGGCAAGCTTCAGTCGCTGGAAGGTCCGGCGTTCAGGGCGAAGATCGGCCAGGGGCGAAAGGGCGTCCCGGGCCACCGCACCATCGTGCAGAACATCGATCCGCGCGCCGGCGGCTCCAAGTCGAACATCGCCGTCTACGCCGTGTGCGGAAGCCCCGCGTCCTTTGTGTGCGAGCCGCAGATCGAGGCGCTGTGGACCAAGCATCAGGCGAGCCTCGACCAAGCGGAGCGCGAGCGACTCGTCAAGTCGATCCAGCGGATCGTGCTCGACGAGCACTATTTCGTGCCGCTCTACTTGAACTCGTTTGTCCACGGCATCGGTCCGCGCGTGCTGCCGGAGGGCAAGGGGGTCGGCAAATACTGGGACACGCTGAACGCGCCCTATCCGTGGCCGTGGGAGGTGTGGGAGGTCAAGGCCGATCGCTGAGGGGGCTGATGAAACGCTACGTCCTCGTGCGAGCGCTCTACAGCGTCGTCACCCTCTGGCTCCTGGTGACCATCATCTTCGGGCTGGTCCGGCTCACCGGCGATCCCGTCGCGATGAAGGCCGAGGCGGGCGCGGACCCCGCCTACGTCGCGCAGCTCCGGCATAGCTGGGGTCTGGATCAACCGCTCCACCGGCAATACCTGGGCTTCGTCAGCCGACTGCTCCGCGGCGACTTCGGGCATTCGTTCGAGAAGTCGCTGCCGGTCCGGGACATCTACTTCGAGCGGCTACCGAACTCGCTCAAGCTCGGCTTCGCCGCGTTCCTGTTTTCACTCGCGCTCGGGGTGCCGTTCGGGATGCTCTCGGCGCTGAAGGTGAACTCCTGGTGGGACAGCGCGGGCAAGATGGTCGCGTTGCTCGGCCTCTCGATGCCCGGCTTCTTCGTCGGGCTGGTCCTGATCATCATCTTCGGTATCCAGCTGGGCTGGTTGCCGGTGCTCGGCAAGGGGCCGAGCGCCGTCGTCCTGGGCGAGCCGTCGACCTGGATCACGTTCTGGTTCAGGGACTGGGCCCATCTCGTCATGCCGGCCTTCGCGTTGGGTTGGTATTTCTCGGGCGCGATGCTGAGGATCACGCGGTCCGGCATGCTCGACGTCCTCGGGAGCGACTACATCAAGCTCGTGCGCCTCAAGGGCGTGCCGGAGTCCGTCGTCGTCGCGAAGCACGCGCTGAAGAACTCGTTGATCCCCGTCCTGACCTTTGCCGGCTTGAATCTCCTGGTCATGGTGAACGTCGCCATCGTGATCGAGGTCATCTTCAACTGGCCGGGCGTCGGCCAGCTGCTCTACGACGCGCTGAGCAACCGTGACTTCCCGATGGTGCAGGGCGTGGTCCTGATGTCCGGACTCCTGATCGTGGTGCTCAACTTCACGATCGACGTCCTGTACGGGTACGTCGACCCGCGTATCAGACTGTCGCGGTAGGCGAGGGGGATAGGGCATGGCGACGATCCCGATCGGGGCCGACCGGACGCTCGCGGCCGTACGCGCCGCTCGCCGCGGCTACCGCGTCCTCCGCGGCCTCCCGATCGTACCGCTCGCGATTCTGGCGCTCCTCGCGGCCGTCGCCGTCCTGGCGCCGGTCCTGGCCCCGCACGGCAAGCTCGACCCCGTGAAGCCGACTCGCGAGCAGTGCCTGGCGAAGTACAGCACCCCCGACTGCCCCTACGTCGACAACGCGCCTCCCTTCTGGGCGGCGGGCGGGAGGCTCGACACGCCGCTCGGCACCGACTCGCTTGGACGTGACGAGCTGAGCCGGCTGATGCACGGTGCCCGCATTTCGCTGATCGTCGCGCTCACCGGCACGCTCTTCGCCGGCGCGATCGGCACGCTGCTCGGCGTCCTGGCCGGCTACATGGGCCGCTGGTGGGACGAGATCATCATGCGGATCACCGACGCCTGGCTGACGCTGCCCTCGCTGGTCTTCGCGATCCTCTTGTCGAGCGTCCGTGAGCCTGGCCTCTGGAATGTGGTGCTCATCCTCGCGCTCGTGTTCTGGAGCCGATACTCGCGCGCCGTCCGCGGCGAGGTGTTGGCGCTCCGCGAGCGCGACTTCGTGAAGCTCGCGGAGATCAACGGCATCGGCAAGCTCACGATCATCTGGCGGCACCTGATCCCCAACGTGATGAACACCGTGATGGTGCTCTTCAGCCTGCAGGTCGGTGTGGCCGTGATCATCGAGGCGTCGTTGAGCTTCCTGGGCTTCGGCGTCCCGCCGCCAGAGCCGTCGTGGGGCCTCATGATGGCCCAGGAGCGGGAGTCGTTGATGGAGGGGAGATGGTGGCTCGAAGTCTTCCCCGGTGCCTGCATCACGATGTTGGTGCTCTCGGCCAACATGCTCGGCGACTGGCTGCGCGTCCACCTGGATCCACAGCTTCGCAACCGCTAGATCGACGAGGCGCAGGACAACGATGGACACTCACGTGCGGCATCGCCTGGGGCCAGAGCGCGCCGTCCCAGGCCAGGCCGATCCTGTCCGGGCCACTGGCGAAGCTCGACATCAAGGACGCGCAGGTCGCGACGAGTCGAGGGACACCGAAAGGGACCTTGAACATCGGGCTCCACTTCGGCATCGACCCCGGGTGGCTCGATCCCCTCGGGTACCACGGCGCCGCCTTGCAGTTCTACTATCTGGTCCACGACGCGCTCATCAAGCCGATGCCGCAGGGTGAGTTCACGTACAGCCTGGCCGAGCGCGCCGAGGTGTCCGCGGATTTCCGGCGGGCGGCGTTCCGACTCCGCCCGGGTCTCCGGTTCCAGGACGGCCAGCTGTTGACGACGGCGGACGTCAAGTGGACGTACGAGAACTATCGCGGCCTGAACTTCAAGTACCTGCAGGAGAAGCTCGAGCACATCCAGGTCGTGGACGACCGCACGATCATCTTCCACTTCAAGGAGCCGTTTCTCGACTTCCTCGACCTGTACAACGGATCCGGCAGCGGGATCGGATGGATCGTCCCGCGACACTACTACGAGCGCGTGGGCAGGGACGGCTTCAGGGCGCGGCCCATGGGCGCCGGCCCCTTCAAGTTCGTCAGCCAGGAGGCCGGCGTCCAGGTCTCCGTGGAGGCCTGGGATCAGTACTGGCGCCGAGCGCCCGGCGTGAAGACGATCAACGTCAAGGCGATCCGGGATCTGGCCGCCCGCATGGCCGGCCTGGAGACCGGTGAGCTGGACGTGGCGTACGGTATGACCGGCAAGCTGCTGCAGCGAGTGATGGCGGATCCCAAGCTGCGCTGGAATCCCAACTTCACCGCGCCGTGGCACATGGTGTTCCCGGGCTACAACGAGCCGTCGAGCCCCTTCCACGACCAGCGCGTGCGCCAGGCGGTCAGCCTGGCGATCAATCGCGCGTTTCTCGCGAAGCAAGAGACGCAGGGCATCGCCAAGCCATGGGGCAACTGGATCAGCCACGAGACCCGGGACGCCCTGCGCGGCGATGGCACGGACTTACCGGTGCCGCCGTACGATCCGGCGAAGGCGAAGCAGCTGCTGGCGGCTGCCGGCTATCCGAACGGCTTCGACTTCGACTGGTACGTTCCGTTCGTGCCCTACTTCGACATGGCCGAGCGGATCCTGAACGACCTACGCGCCGTCGGGCTCAGGTCGAAGGTGCAAATGCTGGACGCGCCGGCGTACATGGCGCAGATGAGCAAGGGGCGCAAGGGCTTCCCCGGCAACCGCACGATCGTCCAGCGAATCGACCCGCGGCCGGGCGGCGCCAAGGAGCTGATCCGCCTCTACGCGGTGTGTGGTGGTCAGGCCTCCTACATCTGCGAGCCCAGGATCGAGTCGTTGTGGGCCAAGCACGAGGCGAGCCTCGACGTGGCCGAACGCGATCGCCTGTCGAGAGAGATCCAGCGTGTCGTCATCGAGGGCTACTACCTCGTGCCGATCTATCTCCAGCCCTTCGTGCACGCCGTCACCCAGAAGGTGCTCCCGGAAGGCGAGGCCGTGCACCGCTACTGGGACACCCAGAACGCGCCGTTCCCGTGGCCGTGGGAAGTCTGGGAGGTCAAGGGATAACGTGGCGCCGCTGCTGCTCGTCGAGGACCTCCGGACGTACTACGTCGGCTTCGGCGGAACGCGCGTGGTGAAGGCGGTGGACGGCGTCAGCTTCTCCGTCGAGGCCGGAGAAACCTTCGGCCTCGTCGGCGAGTCGGGATGCGGCAAGACCACCACCTGCCACGCGATCGTGCGCCTGCTCGCGCCGAGCGCCCGGATCGTGAGCGGCCGCATCGAGCTGGAGGGCGAGGATCTCGTGCCGAAGAGCCAGGGCGAGATGCGCCGCATCCGCGGGCGGCGCATCGCGACGATCCTCCAGGATCCGATGGCGTCGCTGGATCCGCTGTTCTCGATCTACGACCAGGTGGCCGAGCCGGCCTACTATCATCAGGGGCTCCGAGGCCGGAGCTTGCGCGTGCGCGTGAAGCAGCTGCTGGACGCCGTTCGGATTCCGTCGCCCGAGCTGCGCATGAAGGACTATCCGCATCAGATGAGCGGGGGGATGCGGCAACGCATCGTCGGCGCCATCTCACAAGCCGGCGGGCCGCGGATCATCATCGCGGACGAGCCCACCACGAATCTCGACGTCACCATCCAGCTCCAGTACCTGAATCTCCTGAAAGACCTCCAGCGCGCGACCGGCGTCGCGCTGATCTTCGTCACGCACAACCTCGGCATCGTCGCCAAGATGTGCGACAGGGTCGGGGTGATGTACGCCGGAAAGATCGTGGAGATGCAGTCGGTCCGAGGCCTGTTCTACCGGCCGCGCCATCCGTATACCCGGGCGCTGCTCGACTCGATCCCGAAGCTCGGCGTCCGGGAAGCGCTCTGCGGCATTCCCGGCCAGCCGCCGGATCTGGCGGACCTGCCCCGCGGCTGCAGCTTCCATCCCCGCTGTCCGCGGGCGGTCGACCGCTGTCTCGACGAGGAGCCGAAGTCGCACGCGCTCAACGGTGACGGCAGCGTCCGCTGCTGGTTACCGATCGGGGAGCCGGCGGCGAATGGCTAGCCCCCTGCTCGAAGTGCACGACGTCCAGAAGCATTTCCCGATCGGCGGCTCGCTGTTCGGCGCGAAGCGGGCCCTGGTCAAGGCCGTCGACGGGATCAGCTTCACGATCGATACCGGGGAGACGCTCGGCCTCGTCGGCGAGTCCGGTTGCGGCAAGACCACCACGTCGAAGCTGGTGCTGGCGGCCGAGACGCCGACGGCCGGCCGCATCGAGTTCGAAGGGCGCGACGTCGCGCAGCTGAAGGGCCCGCAGCGACAAGATTACCGGCGCAAGGTCCAGGTGGTTTTCCAGGACCCCTACAGCTCGCTGAGCCCCCGCATGCGCGTGGGCGACATCATCGCCGAGCCGGTCAGGGCGCACGAGCGCCTCTCCTCGGCCGACGTGCGAGCGCGGGTCACCGAGCTCCTGGAGCTGGTCGGCTTTCGGCCCGACGTAGCGCGGCTCTTCCCCCACGAGTTCAGCGGCGGCCAGCGACAGCGCCTGGCCATCGCGCGCGCCCTGTCGACCAACGCCCGGCTCGTCGTGCTCGACGAGCCGGTGTCGGCGCTGGACGTCTCGATCCGTGCCCACATCATCGCGCTTCTCGAGTCGCTCCAGGCGCGGCTCGCCGTGAGCTATCTGTTCATCGCCCACGACCTGGCGGCGGTGGCGCACCTGAGCCAGCGGACCGCCGTGATGTACCTGGGCAAGCTCGTCGAGGTCGCCGAAAGCCTCGAGCTCTGCGCCCGGCCGCTGCACCCCTACACGAAGGCGCTCTACGCGGCCTCACTGCCGTCGCACCCGGACGAGGCGCGCGAGGAGATCGTGCTCGCCGGCGAGGTGCCGAGCGCGATCGACCCGCCGCGCGGGTGCCACTTCCACCCGCGCTGTCCGTTCGCGATGCCCCGCTGCTTGGAGCAGGAGCCCGCGCTGGTCGAGCTCTCGCCGGGCCACCGCGTCGCCTGCCACCTCTACTGACGGCGAGGGATCGGGACTAGCGCGAGCGGGCGACTAGGAGCGGAGCGTCCAGACCGTGCCGTCGGCGGTGTCGCGCAGCTCGATGCCGGCGGCGATCAGGCGGTCACGGACACGGTCAGCCAGCGCGTAGGCTTTCTCCGTCCGAAGCTCGGCGCGCAGCTTGATGAGTCCCTCGACCAGGGGCGCCAGCAGCTCCTTCGGGTCGCGCAGACCCTGCGAGGCGGCCTCGCCCAGGCGATGCACGAGCGAGTGGAGCACGGCGCGGGCGCGGTCGGGCTCGTCCGTCTGCAGCGTGTCGGCCGACCAATCGAGGATCGCGCGATCGAGGTTGAGGATCGCCTCGACCGCGTCGGCCGACCGGCGCGCCGCGAGCGCCCCGGCGAAGCCCTGTTCGAGCCGCGCGGCTTCGCCGAGCAACGGCGACCGCGTCGGCGCCGCCTCGGCGGGCTCCATGGCGTCTCGCGGGCCTTCGCTCGGGGCCGGGGTGGCGGCCGCCGTCTGGTGGGCCTCGTCGCGCGCGGCCTCCGCGAACGCGGTGAACGGGACGCGCGTCCCCGCGGGGAACACCTGCGAGTGGTCGCGCCGGCGCACGGTGACGCCGCCGCGCCCGGCCACGCTGGCCGTGCGCGCATCCAGGTCGAAGACGAGCGCGGTGTGCTCGTCGACGCCGAGCACCCAGGCGTCGGCGGGCAGCATGTCCTCCATCGCGCGGAGGCGCCGCTCGCCCATGTAGCAGAAGCGCGTGTCGTGGGTGCCGCCCTCGGCGTTGTCGTAGTGGGGAATGACCACGCAGTTGGCGCCGAGACCGAGCGGGGTCAGGAGATCGAGCCCGTCGAGCCAGTGAATCGGGTGACCGACCTTGTAGATCTCGTAAACCGGCAGGGCGTACCGGCCGATCGTGACCGCGGCGGCGCTCGCGAAGATGACGGCGCCGCCCTGGGTCAGCTTGTCGGCGAGCGCCTCGGGCACGACCGAGCCGCGCCACGTCGAGAGCGCGTAGGTGGGGCTGCCGGGACCGGAGAAGACGAAGCTCGCCGTGCGCAGCCGCGCGAGCGCCGCCGCGGTGGGCTGAACCGAGCGCTCGCGCGGATCGACGGCGAGCGGCCCGGGAAAGCCGGCGACCTCGATCGACAGCTGGACTCGCTTGGCGAAGTAGTCGATGGCGCGCGTCGAGATCTCCGCCGCGTTTTCCTGGAAGCCGTAGGGCGTGTCGAGCAGCACCGCGCCCGACGGGTTGCCGCCGAAGCGCGCCACGATCTCGCGGTGCGGCGTGACCATCGTCGGCGCGGTCTCGCCCGAGCCCATGATGACGAGTAGGCGGGGAGCGCTCATGCGAAGAAGCCGTCGCTGACCGCGTCGGCCAGGAGCGCGGCCACCCGGTCCGGGTACTGCGAGTGCACGTCGTGGAGGGCGGGCGAGAACCAGTGGGAGCGCACGTTCGCCGCCGACGCCTTGGCCCGGGCCTCGGCGTGGCGCTTGCGCTCGGTGCGGGCGGTGTCGCCGGTGTCGGCCAGCACGAGGAGCGTGGGCACCGTGAGCTCCTTGTAGCGGGCGGACGGGCGGCTCTCCCAGAGCGAGCGCACGATCTGGAGATGGCGGTGCAGGGCCAGCCGCGGCTCGATGCGTCCATCCTCGCGGACCCTGAAGCACTCGAGCGCGGCGGCCACAGCGCGGTCCGGGAGCTGCGGGGTGCCGGCGCGGATCCGGGCCTCGAGCTCGGCGCGGGTGAGGTGCGTGAGGGTCGGCGGCGTCATCGCGGCCAGGCACGCTTCCCACGACGGAAACCAGTCCGCGAGCTCGATGATGCCCCCGTCGACGCAGACGATGCCCCGCGTTTCAGGAGGAAAGCGGCAGCCGTACTCGAGCACGACGTTGCCGCCCCACGACTGTCCCGCCACGATGGGCCGCTCGAGGCCGAGCGCCTCGACCGTGGCGCGCAGATCTTCCACCGCGACGGCGTTGCCGTAGCTCGACTCCGGTGCGTCGGAGCGGCCGTGACCGCGCTGGTCGAGCGCCACGACCGTGTGGCCCCGCGCCGCGAGCTCTTCGGCCACGCCGTCCCACAATCGTAGATTCGACGCGAGGCCGTGGACGAGCACGAAGGGCGCGGCGCCCGGGTTGCCGTCGCGTCGCTCCACGTACAGCGACACTCCCGGGGCCACCTGCACGCGCGATTCCTTGACGCTCTCGCTCATGGTTGGTCCGTGCCTTTCTCCGGGCGATGGTAGGACGCCGTGCGCCTTCTCGCAAGCCGTCGGCGACCGACGCTAGAATCGCCCGGGGAGGGCCATGATGGACCAGGGGACGGTCCGGGGCGTCGCGGGTGTGCTGATCTGGACGGAGGCGAGCCGGTTCGAGGCCATGGCGCGGTTCTATCGCGATCAGCTCGGTCTCGTCGCGCGGACCTCGAAGTCCGACTTCATCAACTTCGAGTGGAACGGGCTGCGGCTCAGCGTGAGCGTCCACGACCGCGTGCGGGGCGCCAGCCGCGATCCCTACCGCATCATGGTCAACCTGCTCGTCGACGACATCGACGCCCTGCACGCGCGGCTGGCACGCGCCGGCGTCGCCTTCACGCGTCCGCCGCAAGTGGAGGACTGGGGCGGCCGGGTCGCCACGTTCCTCGACCCGGACGGGAACGTGCTCCAGCTCTTCCAGCTGCCCGCCTGAGCAGGAGGCTCGCGCGCCGCAGCGGTCACTTCGGCGCCCATCGAGGATTCGCGCCGAGCAACCCGTCGACGATCCCGATCTCGTAGGCGAGAAAGAGCCCGAACAGGATGCTCACGAGGCTGGTGGCCACGCGCAGATGGCGATGCCATCTGACGAAGCGCCCTTGCGCGTACGCGAACGGAAGGCTGATCGCGGCGGTGATGAGCATCATCCCGACGATGGTGCCGGCGCCGAAGAGCAGGAGGTAGAGCACCGCCCACCGCGGATCCCTGATCGTGGCGAGCACGAGCAGCGCGACGGCGGCCGAGCCCGCGAGCCCGTGGACGACACCGACGACGATCGGGCGCGCCGTGCGATAGACGCCGAGGCGGCCGAACATGGCGTCGAGCCGCGCCAGCGGCGTCTCGCTGGCCTTGTGGCCGTGGGAGCCGGGATCGTGGCCGTGCGGATGCTCGTGGACGTAGCCCTGGTGACTGTGGTGATGCGCGTGGAGACTGGCGTCGCCCTCGCCGGACGCGCTCGGCCCACCAGTCTTCCGGACCATCCCGGCCAGGTTCAGGATCCCGAGCAGGATCAGCATGAGCGCGACCGCGAACTCCATCGCCAGACCGAGACGCGGTGGGATGACGACCTCGAAGAGGATGATCGCGCCGCCGACCACCGTGACCGTGACGGTGTGGCCGATGCCCCACAGACCGCCGATGAGACCGGCGCTCCACAGCGTGCGCTCGCGACTGACGATGGTGGCCACGGCGACCACGTGGTCGGGGTCCATCGCGTGACGCATGCCGAGCAGGAGGCCGAGCCCCAGGATCGCGAGGTCAGTCGTGATGGCGGCGCTCCGTCGGTGGCGGCTCGTACGCGCGAATCGGCGGCAGCGGGCCCGTCCACCGCTCGATCTCCACGAGCGCGTGCTGCCCCGTGCAGCCCTGGGCCAGCTTCGAGGTGCCGCGGTCGAACGTGAGGACGTTCGGGTTGCCGTGGACGCACATCGCGTCGGGATCGGCCGGGTCGAGCGGATCGTACCAGGCGCCGGTCGAGAGCTGGACGACGCGCGGGCGCACCGCGTCGGTCACGACGGCGCCGGCCAGACAGCTGCCGCGGTCGTTGAACACGCGGACGACGTCGCCGCTCGCGATCCCGCGGGCGGCGGCGTCCTCGGGATGGATGCGGATCGGCTCGCGGCCGCGGATCTTGCTGGATTGACTGAACGCGCCCACGTCGAGCTGGCTGTGCAGGCGCGCCGTCGGGTTGTTGGCGACCAGATGAAGCGGAAAGCGGTCGGCCAGCGACGCGCCGAGCCACTCGGTGGGCGGCAGCCACGTCGGGTGGCCGGGGCAATCGTCGTAGCCGAACCCGGCGATGGTCGCCGAGAAGATCTCGATCCGACCGCTCGGTGTGGCGAGCGGTGTGCGCTCCGGGTCGGCGCGAAATTGCTTGAAGAGCACCAGGTCGTCGTCGGCGCCGGGCACGTCGAGGAATCCGGCGTCCCAGAACTCGTCGAACGGCGGCGCCGCGCCGCCGTCGTCGGCGATCCGCTGGCGCCAGCCGTCGTAGAGGTGCCGCAGCCACGCCATCTCGTCCCGACCCTCGGCGAAGCGCTCGCCGACGCCGAGGGCGGCCGCCAGCTCGGCGAAGATCGCGAAGTCGCTCCGCGCCTGGCCCCACGGCGCCACCGCCTGCCGCATCGCGATCAGGCACGCGTCGTTCGGCGAGCCGCCGATGTCGTTGCGCTCGAGCGTCATCGACGCCGGCAGCACGACGTCGGCGTGCCGGGCCATCGGCGTCCAGAACGCGTCGTGGACGACGATCGTCTCGGGTCGCGCGAGCGCCGCCCGTAGGCGCGCGAGATGCTGATGATGGTGGAAGGGATTGCCGCCCGCCCAGTAGACGAGCCGGATGTCCGGATAGGTGAGTCGTCGGCCGTCGAAGTCGAACGGCGTGCCCGGCTGCAACAGCATGTCCGCGAAGCGCGCGAACGGGATGAAGGCGTCGACGCCGTTAGGTCCCTGCGGCAGCGTGGGTGGACCCACCCGCAGCGGCGCCCGGCCGATGTAGCCGAGCGAGCCGTAGCCCTGGCCGAAGCCGCCGCCCGGTAGCCCGATCTGGCCGAGCATCGCGGCCAGCGTCACCGCGAGCCACGGCGCCTGCTCGCCGTGCTCGACCCGCTGGAGCGAGTAGTTCACGTTGATCAGCGTGCGCCGCGAGGCCATACGGCGGGCGAGCGCGCGGATCGTCGCGGCGGGCACCTCGGAGAGACGCGCGGCCCACTCGGGCGTCTTGGCGCAGCCGCCGGTCGTGCCGAGCAGATAGCGCTCGAAGCGCTCGAAGCCGACGCAGCAGCGCGCGAGGAACGCGCGGTCGTGCAGTCCCTCGGTGACGAGCGTGTGGGCGAGCGCCAGCATGAGGGCAACGTCGCTGCCCGGCACCAGCGGCAGCCACTCGGCGCCGACGAAGTCGGGCAAGTCGTCGCGGAGCGGGCTCAGCAGGACGAACTCGGCGCCGCGGCGACGCGCGGCGCGCAGGTGGTCGCGGGCCGGGTGACGGCTGGCGCCGCCTGGGCTCACCATCGTGTTCTTGACCGGGATCCCGCCGAAGCAGACGAACAGGTCGGTGTGCCGTTCGATCACCGACCACGCCGTCGCCCGATCCAGGAACTCGCGCATCGAGCCCACCACGTGCGGCATGATGACCGACTGCGCGCCGTTGCTGTACGTGTGCTCGCCGCGCACGTAGCCGCCGAGACAGTTGAGGAAGCGGTGGAGCTGGCTCTGCGCGTGGTGGAAGCGGCCGGCGCTGCTCCAGCCGTAGGAGCCGCCGTACACGGCGCATCCGCCGTGCCGGTCGTAGACCCGGCGCAGCTCGCGCGCCAGCAGGTCGATCGCCCTCGGCCACTCGAGCGGCACGAACGGCTCGGCGCCGCGGCGCGCATCCGGTCCCGGGCCGCGGTCGAGCCAGCCGGCGCGGACCATCGGTTGCGTGATCCGGGCGCGATGACGGAGACCGTCGACGATGTTGCCGAGTAGCGGCGACGGATCGGGATCGTGGCGATAGGGATGGATCGCGACGACGGTGCCGTCGGCGACCTCGGCCTCGAAGGCGCCCCAGTGGGATGCGTGCGGCAGGAGCTCGCGAGTCATCTCGGGTTACACTACCATCCGATGGCGAGCGAGGGTCCCAAGAGCGCGTACGAGCTGGCGATGGAGCGCCTCCGTCAGAAGGATCGCGACGCGGGCGTGGAAGAGCGTCCGCTCACCGAGAAGCAGAAGGCCGCGATCGCGGACGCGCGCCAGGTCTATCAGGCCCGCGTCGCCGAGCGCGAGATCCTCCACCAGGCCGCGGTGCGCAAGGCGCAGAGCCGCGAGGAGCTGGAGAAGCTCGAGAGCGAGCTGTCCCGCGACCGGGATCGGCTCGCGAACGATCGCGACCGCAAGATCAACGAGATCAAGCAGCAGTCGTCGACGTAGCGCCGCTCAGCGCTCGTCGAGCCCCAGCGCCTCGGCGAAGCGCCGGTACGCCTCCAGCGGATCCCCGTACTTCCGATGTCCCGCGGTGTGCTGCGCGCTCGCCAGGAGCAGCCGCTCGCGGTCGTGCGCTCGGGTGTGGAGGTAGTCCTCCAGCGTGCACAAGCCGAGCTCCTGGTTGTGCGGATCGTTGCCGATCTTGCAGGCCGCGGTCGCCAGCACCTGCACCAGTGGGCCCCGATCGTAGCCGCCCTTGAGATAGGCCGCCGTCAAGTCCACCGACTCCTCGGCCCGCAGCGCGAGTAGCGCGGCCTCGAGCTTCTGGAGGATCTGACGCGACGACCACGCGTCCGAGCCGGCCGGCGGCGCGATGGCGCGCCGCCCGTTGCCCGGCGTGTTGGCCTGGTGCTCGGAGCCGCGGTTGATGAAGAGCGCGGCGACGAACAGGAGCTTGAGTCGGTGCGGGTGTTCGAAGGTGTCGTAGAACCAGCCGACGGTGTTGCAGTACTCGTAGCCGTGCTGCGCCATCGAGTAGTTGTTCGGCTCGCCGGTCTCGAGGATCACCTGCGCCGCGGCGACCTGGACCGCGTCGAGGATGCTGCGCGGCCGCCGCCCGGCCTTGAGCAGCGCCACCACCGCCTCGACGACCGAGTACTCGCTCTGGCGCAGAATGGTTTCCGCGAGCATCACCTCTTCGGCCGGCGTGAGTGGCGTGTCCTGGCGCAGGATCTCCGCGTCGCGGCCGTCGAGGACGTTCTGGACGATGTTGCAGCCGGCCTCGTACGTCGAGTACCAGCGCGGGCCGACCGCGATGTCGGGGACGCCGGCGTAGAGCACGTCGTGGGCGCGGTCCCAGCCGATGGCGTTGCCGATCTCGATCGTGGCGCGCGCGCGATAGCCCTTGTGGCCGGTGGTGTACGAGCGGTTGTGCCACATGCGGTCCTGCACGTCGATGAGCCCGGCGAAGGCCAGGTGCGCCAGCACCTCGCGCCGGTTCGGCACGTCCTGCATCAGCCCCAGGAACATTCGATACGCGGGCAGCACCTCGCCGCGCTGGACGAGCGTGAGCCAGTGGTTGAGCCGCTCGCGCAGCGGGCCCTCCACGTGCACGGGCTCCTGATCGGGCCAGTGCCGCTCGGGCATCGGCGGCGTCGTGTTCACCTGGATGTCGTAGAGCCGCGTGTAGTGGCCGGGCGCCTTCCCGAGGAGCTGGTTCCACGGATCGAGCCCGGTCGGCGTGTACCAGACGGTTTGCGCGAGCGGCAGGTAGGTGAGCTCCGGCGCGATCATCGGCACCAGCGACAACCCGACCCGCTCGCTCAGCAGGCAGTGGTCGTTGTTCACGAACTTGACCACCCCGTCGTCGAGACGCTGATGATAGGGCACGTGCGTGTACGGCGCGTGGATGCGCACCGTCTCGCGCGTGATCTCGGTGACGGGACGGCCCTGCTTCGCGAGCCGGTAGAGCACATCGCTGGCGCCCTTCTGGTCGCGGGCGATGATGCGCTCCTCGAGACGGGAGTACTCGACGCTGGGCGCCGATTCGTTCAGGGCCGCGGCTGTCGTCGCCATGGGATCCTCAGGCCTTCAAAACCACCTTTTTGTGAACCATCTCGACGTTCTGTCCGACGCGATCGCGATACCGGCCCAGCGTGTGCTTCGACATGCCGGCCTCGTACTTCGGCGCGAGCTGATCGCCGATCTTCGTCTGCATCTCGGCGAGCGTGGCGCCGCCGGCCGACGCCTTCTTCACGGCGTCGATGAGGTCGCTGAGATAGCCGCGGAAGAACGCCAGATGGCCCTTGGGCTGGACGTCGCCGTGCCCCGGGACGATCTGCGTGAAGTCGAGCTTCTCCAGGGCGGTCAGCGTCTGCACCCATTCCTCGGGGTAGCCGTCGTTCAGGAACGGCATCCAGTCGATCAGCGCGTCACCGGTCGCGACGACCTTCTCCTTCGGCAGGTAGATGTAGAGGTCGCCGTTGGTGTGACCCCGGCCGAGCGCGTGCAGCTGGATCTCGCGGCCCGCCTCCTTCAAGGTCAGCGTGGTGGCGACGGTGCGCGTCGGCAGCGCGGGCTTCATTTGCTTGAGCTCCTGCAGGAAGGTCTCGGCCTGCTGCAGGTTGGACTCGAGGTTCTTCTTCTTGGCGGCGTCAGTCTCCTTGAGGATGTCGGCCTTCAGCTTGTCGATCTCGCCGGGCATGTTCGCGATCTGCTTCTCGATGTAGGGGACGCCGCCGACGCCGGCATCCGGCTTCGACATGTTCTCCTTCGTCTTCTCGCTGGTGATGATCTCCATCTTGGGGTTCTGCGCGGCGTACGACTCGTTGCCCTGCCAGTGGTCCCAGTGGAAGTGCGTGTTGATCACCTTGATGACGGGCTTCTGGGTGATCCCCTGGATCTGCTGGTACACCGCGCGCGAGGCCGACGGCTTGGAGTGCGTGTCGACGACGATGACGCCGTCGTCGGTCATGATGACCGCGGCGTTGCAGTTCACCTTGTACCGGGTCGCCGCGATCGCGGCGTACACACCATCGCCGAGTTTTTTGAGCTCGAAGAGATCCTTGTCCGCCGTCTGGGCGTGGGCGGCGACCGTACAACAGAGCTCGTGAGGATCGAGGGTGTGAACCGCCGCCGCAGCGATTCCCATCTGGGCCAGCACCTGTCGACGCGTCCACTGGGTCGCCATCACGTCACCTCCGTTGAGAGTCGCTGGATCCTCAGGCCTTCGTGACCACCTTCTTGTGAACCGCCTCGATGTTGATCCCGATGCTCGCGCGATACCGCCCGTACGGATACTTGGACATCGCCTGCTCGTACTTCGGCGCGAGCTGCTCGGCCACCTTGGTCTTCATCTCATCGAGGGTGGCGCCGTCGGCGGCCGCTTTCTTCACGGCGGCGATAAGCTCGCTGATGTATCCGCGGAAGAACGAGAGCCCGCTCTTGGGCATGACCTCGCCGTGCCCGGGGATGATGTGGGTGAAGTCCAGATTCTCAAGGGCGGTCAGTGTGGTGACCCAATCCTCTGGATAGCCGTCGTTGAGGAACGGCATCACGTCGACCAGCGCGTCACCGGTCACCACGACCTTTTCCTTCGGGAGGTAGATGTAGAGGTCGCCGTCGGTGTGACCACGGCCCAGCATGTGCAGCTGGATCTCGCGGCCCTGCTCCTTTAGGGTCGACGTGGTCGCGATCGTCCGTGTCGGCAGGGCGGGCTTCAACTGCTTGAGCTCCTGCAGATAGGTTTCGGTCTGCTGCAAGCTCGACTCGAGGTTCTTCTTCGTGTCGCCCGAGGCGGCGAGAACGTCGGCCTTCAACTTGTCGATCTCGCCAGGCAGAGCCTTGAGCTGCGTTTCGATGAAGGGGATGCCGCCGCGGCCGGCGTCCGGTCGTGTCAGATTCTCTCGTGTCCGCTCGGTGGCGATGATTTCCAGTCCGGGATTCGCCGCCGAGTACTCCGCGTTCCCCTGCCAGTGGTCCCAGTGGAAGTGCGTGTTGACGATCTTGCGGACGGGCTTGTTCGTGACCCTCTGGATCTCCGTGTATACTGCCCGCGCTGCGGATGGCTTGGAGTGCGCATCGACGACGATCACGCCGTCGTCGGTCATGATGACCGCGGCGTTCGAGTTGATCTTGTACGCCGCCGCGGCGACGGCGGCATAGACGCCGTCGGCCACCTTCTTGAACTCGAAGAGGTTCTTGTCGGCGGTCTGCGCATGCGCGGGCACGAAACAACAGAGCTCGTGAGGGT
>Ga0209376_1002440_pt1 | contig 17620 bp, 18 predicted proteins | sample GraSoiAngelo_134_FD_185891 | JGI IMG/M metagenome (GOLD analysis project Ga0209376, IMG submission 185891) | Grasslands soil microbial communities from the Angelo Coastal Reserve, California, USA - 14_0929_05_30cm (SPAdes) (version 2) | ecosystem: Environmental > Terrestrial > Soil > Grasslands ... | reverse complement strand
CTCGGCGTAGAGGACCTGGCGGATCCCCTGCCCTCCTTTCGGGTAGATCTGGACGGAGGGCCGTACGCCGGTCGAATCCCGGTTGAAGAGATAGCCCTCGATCGTCTCCCCCGACTGCAGTTGCAGCGTCACGTCGCCACGGTAATCGAACGCCAGCTCCACCGCCTCGGCCAGCTCGTTCGCCGTCGCCGGGCGAAACACGCGCCCCTCGAGCGAGCTGGCTTCCGGCGTGTGGTACTTGGAATCAGTCATCGGTTCGCGCGTTGAGCACGGCGGGCGTGATCGTGAAGGCGGGAGTTACTGCACGTTCGGCATCACCGTCGTCTTGATCGTGCGGCCGAAGCCGGACCAGGAGCCGAACGTATCTTCGACGGCCGAGGCCTCGTACCCACAGTGCACCATGCAGTCGGCGCACTTTTCATTCCGTCCGGTGCCATACCGGTCCCACTCCGTGTCATTCAGCAGCTCCTGGAACGTCCTGGTGTATCCGTCCTGCAGCAAGTAACAGGGCTTCTGCCACCCGAAGATATTGTAGGTCGGGTTTCCCCAGGGCGTGCACTGATACTCGCGTTTGCCCATCAGGAATTCCAGAAACAGGGGGGATTGGTTGAAGCGCCAGGTGCGCTTGCGATTGCCCAGAATCCTGGCGAAGAGCTCACGGGTCTTCTTCCGTTTGAGGAAGTTCTGCTGATCCGGAGCTTTCTGGTAGCTGTATCCGGGAGAGATCATCATCCCCTCGACCCCGACCGTCATCATCTCGTCGAAAAATGCGCGCACGCGCTCCGGGTTCGCGTCATCGAACAGCGTCGTGTTCGTCGTCACCCGGAACCCCCGCTTCAGGGCCGCCCGAATGGCTCTGACCGCCACATCGTAGACCCCGTCCCGGCAGACCGCGAGGTCGTGCTCTTGCCGCAGCCCGTCCATATGGATGCTGAAGGTCAGGTACTTGGACGGCGCATACTCGTCCAGTTTCCGCTCAAGGAGGATGGCATTGGTGCAGAGATAGACGTACTTCTTGCGCGCGACCAGTCCCCGGACGATCTCGGGCATCTCCGGGTGAATGAGCGGCTCGCCTCCAGGAATGCTCACCATCGGCGCGCCGCATTCCTCGGCCGCGGACCAGCACTGCTCCGGCGTCAGCCGCTTGTCGAGCACGTGATCGGGATATTGGATCTTGCCGCACCCGGCGCAGGCCAGGTTGCAGCGGAACAGCGGCTCGAGCATGAGCACGAGCGGATAGCGTTTCACTCCCTTCAGCTTCTGGGTGAGCACATACGTCGCGACCGTATACATCTGGGAAACCGGAACAGCCATCCCTTGCCTTCCTTCGTCTGGTTGAATAAAGAGCGGCGGCCGCACGGCCGCTGCATTCCGGCACTGCGCAGAAAGTTCAAAGTCCGCGGAATTCTAGCATCCCGCGGGGGGCACCGTCAAATCCCGACCCTGACTTCCCTCGAGAAAGCCATCTACCCGGCGATGTGCTGGGTGCGCTGTTATGCGCCTCTCCGGATCTCCCGCTCCGCCTGAAGCCAGTCCTCGAGGGCATAGCCGTCTTGGCGACCGCGTTGCTCGTACAGCTCGTAGGCCCGCATGGCAATCCGTGCGTCAGCGGTGAGACCCGGGGCCTTCCTGCCGCGGCCTTCAGAGGCCTTGCGCATCACAGGAGAGGGTGGCTTCGGCTTACTGGTCGTGTGAGTTTTTCTTGGCTTCATCTTCCCTGCTCCTTGTTCTGGGATTTGAGGAAGGAGACGTCGCAACTCAAAGACGTGCGCATGGCGGACCTGCAGAGGCGAGCGGCTCAACCGAAGTGGGGACCCTCGTCGCCGCCCGCTTCAATCCCGTCATCCGGGCCTTCTATCAGCGCCTGCGCGCCGCCGGTAAAGCGAAGAAGGTGGCCTTGGTCGCCTGTATGCGGAAACTGCTGACAATGCTCAACGCGATGCTCAAGCATCGGACGCACTGGCGGACGGAGCAGCCTCAGCACGCTTGACAATCAAGACAGTTGCTGACCCCGAATGTGACCCCGAATGGTTTTGACGTTCGTACGACCAGGTGTCCTCAGAGAATCCCTCTCCGCATGACAAGGCTAGGCCGACCGTGGAAAGGAGTCAAGCGGCCGCGCGAGCGCAGGGGCGTGTGAGGTTGGATCGTGGTGGTCGGCCATTGCCATCGCCAGCCCAAATCAAATGTGTGATTGCAAGACCCGGCCCTCAAACCTCCTCTATTATAAACTGTCCGAGTCCTCGACAAGTGAAGGAATTTGGTCTACAGTATGCGATCAGGGCCCAATTCACAGTTGTTTTGAGGGATTCCATGTTCCTACGAGTCCGAAATCCCCTGCTCTCACGCTTATTGGTTCTACCATGGCTCGTCACGTGGGTCCTCACTATCCCGCTTTTCCACATTCATGCCCTCGATGCACAGGAGAACAGCTTCCGTTCCCAGGCAGTCCTACTACACACAGTCTTTTCCCCTGATCTCCCAGGTGAATACGCTCCTCGAACCGTCGCTCATCAGGGTGGGATGGCAGAAAATCAACAGGCGTTGTCGAGCCATTTCCCGCAGTACTCTGAGTTTGCTATCGGTCTTTTTAGCGAAGATGATTCTAAGCGGAAGGACAGGATTCAACCTATTCTCTCTGCCCATTTCTTCTCACTGAGACATTGCCCGCTCGGCACAAGTCGATATGTAATCCCCGAACCGCCGTCACCACCTTTTGTGCTGCTGGCATCTTCTGTCTCCCCGCGCGCTCCTCCTCCGTCCGTCTCCTGCTAAGTCTTTCAATAAATCTCTCAAAAGGCACTACTGAAGGCGTTACTGAGGTAGTGCCTCGATGACTGTTCGCAGAAGACGGACGCGAGTTCCATGTTGAACAATCAGGCCGGAATACAACACGGCAGGTGCACGAGCAAGCGTGTCACTGTGACGGAGGTGTATTGTGATTTCGACGGAACGATCACCTGCATAGATGCCACCGACGCCGTGCTGGAAGCCTTCGCCCTGCCGGCCTGGCGAGAATGGGAACAGCGATGGGTGAGAGGCGAGATCACGAGCCAGCAATGCCTCTCCCGTCAGGTCGAGTTGATTCAAGCCGATCGGGAGACTCTCGTTCAATTCGTGACGGATATTCCAATTGACGAGGGAATTCTTGCGCTCGACCGGCGGTGCGCGGAACAAGGCGTCCCGCTCACGATAGTGAGCGACGGCTTTGACCTGATCGTCGAGGCGGTCTTGCGCCAGCACGGCCTCTTGCACCTCCCAGTCTTCTCGAATCACCTCCGTTGGGACGAGCAAGGGCTCCCGGTGCTCAGCTTCCCATTCGCGGCGCAGGGGTGTGAGAGCGGAGCCGGGACCTGCAAGTGTTTGTTGACATGCCCATCGGATCCCGCATCGGCCCGTCTGGTCTACATCGGGGATGGCCAATCCGATCAATGCGTGTCATCCAAGATCCAGACGGTATTTGCCAAAGGGACGCTCCGAGAATGGTGCGAACTCAGGGCCATCGCCTATGAACCATTCGAGACGCTCAACGAAGTTGCGGATCGTCTTTTCCCAAGGGAGGATCGTATCGCATGAAACCCTTACCAATGATCCGTGCCACCGAAGAAGAACTTCGCGCGAAGGAAGCCAAATACTGCTCATACGGCGATACGGTCCATTACTCGCCTGTGCCCAAGTTTTTTCAAGGTTGCGAGGGCAGCTTTCTCTACGATCGTGAGGATCGCCCCTATCTCGACCTGCAGATGTGGTACTCGGCGGTCAGCTTCGGCTATCGCAATAAGGCCATCACCGACGCCGTCAAGGCTCAACTGGATCAATTGCCTCAGCTTGCGTGCCAGTATCTGCATACGGAAAAAGTCCTTGTGGCCGAGAAGCTGGCCGCAGAATGTCTCAGAGCGTTCGAAATGGAAGGCCGTGTGCAATTCAACGTCGGTGGCGCGCAGGCGATCGAGGACTCCATGAAGCTCGTCCGCAACCACACGGGGAAAAGCCTCTTCATGGCCTTCATGGGGGGCTACCATGGCCGAACGCTGGGCGCGTCCGAGATCACCTCGAGCTATCGCTACCGCCGCCGCTTTGGTCATTTCTCGAACCGCGCTCACTTCGTGCCGTTCCCGTACTGCTACCGTTGTCCCTACGACAAGAAGGTCGATACCTGTGAGTACTACTGTGTCAACCAGGTCGAGCGCTTGTTTGAGACCGAATACAACTCCTTCTGGGATTCGAGAGCGAATGAGCCAGAGTTCGTCGCCTTCTATGTGGAGCCGGTGCAGGCCACGGGCGGGTACATCATCCCGCCGCCGGAGTATTTCTCGCGGCTCAAGAAAATCCTCGATGAGCGGAAGATCCTGCTCGTGGACGATGAGATCCAGATGGGATTCTTCCGGACCGGGAAATTCTGGGCCATCGAGCACTTTGGGGTGAAGCCGAATATCGTGGTCTTCGGCAAGGCCATGACGAATGGGCTCAATCCCATCTCGGGGGTGTGGGCGCAGGAAACACTCATCTCACCAGAAAAATTTCCGCCGGGCTCGACCCATTCCACGTTCTCCTCGAATCCGTTGGGGACGGCGGCCGCATTGGCTACGCTGGAATGGATCGAGCAGCAGGATTATGAAAAGAAGGTGGCCGAGTCGGGGGTGTATTTCCTTCAGCAGCTGAGAGACCTCAAAAACCGCCACGCGACCATCGGCGACGTATCCGGTTTAGGCCTGGCCCTTCGCATCGAAGTGACGAAACCTGACCGCTTCACCCCGGACAAAGCTCTGACGGATAGGATTTTTGAAGCCGGGCTCGCTGGGGATATTCCAACGGCACGGGGCCCAATGGGGTTGGTACTGGATATCGGCGGACATTACAAGAATGTCTTCACCCTCGCGCCGTCTCTGGACATCACCCGAGAGGAGATTGATCTGGGAATCGAGTTGCTGGATTATTTGTTCGCCCAATGCACGAAACACCAAACATAAGACAGAACCCTGCCAAACCGCCAAGCCCGCTCGATGGCATGGTCGGCCGCCGGAGCACCGATCTGGCCTTTTACAGTGACTCGAAGGTGCTGGTGTACCTGATCCACGGTGTGACCGGCACACCGACCGAGATGCGCTACCTGGGCCGGGGGTTGGCACGCCACAAGTGGGATGTCTACGCGACGACGCTGCCAGGCCACGGCACGCGGCTCAGAGACCTGCTGCGGACCAATGACCATGACTGGTTGGAACATATCAAGGCACAACTTGCCTTTGCGCGAGATCGCTACGACTATGTCTTTGTGGCCGGCCTCAGCGCAGGCGGCCTCCTGGCCCTGGAAGCCTCGGCCTTCGTGGGAGTTGATGGCGTCGGGGTCCTCTCCCCGACATTCATCTACGATGGGTGGAATACTCCCTGGACACACGCAATCCTGCCATTGGCCATGAAATGGATCCCCCGCCCCTTGCAATCTGTTTTCTTTCACGTCGATGGGCCTCCCTTCGGGATCAAGGACGAGCGACTCCAGGCCCGCATGCGGGAGTCCTATAGTCCGATCTCGTTGCTCCGAGAGTGGCTGCGCGCCTGTTGGGCACGCCGGAAGAACCATGCCGCGGATAACAGGACTCCGGCTTCTTCGGCAGCAACGACAGGATATCCGGTATTTCCATTGAAGACGTTCACCGATCTTGATCGGCTAAACACACGCGTTCGCAGTCGGTTGAGAGCTGTCACCGCGCCCACCGTCATTCTCCAAGCCCTGGAAGATGATCTTTCCAGCCCACGCAATGCCCAGATCGTCCATGACGAAATCTCCTCCAGGGAGAAGCGGGTGGTCCTGTTGGAGGACTGCTACCACGTGATCACGGTCGATAAGCAGAGGCACTCAGTGGTGGCAGCGTTGGCCGAGTTTTTCGGCGCCCAGTTGCCCAAGGAGAAACCTGCGCAACGCAATCACCACCTCGCCGACTCCCTGCTTCCATGACTCGTCCAATCATCGGCAGAGGCTGCCCGCATCTGGTATGTGAAGACTAGACGCACCGGCGACTGACCAGTGATCCAGCAATAAATTGAGGGAAAGTTGTGGCTATGCAACGCGTTGTTGTAACTGGGATGGGTGCGGTCACACCCCTTGGAGTAGGGGTCCAGAGTTTTTGGCAGGGTCTCATAGCAGGACGTTCTGGTGTCGGTCGGATTACGCGGTTCGACCCCCACCAACATAGAACGCAAATCGCTGCGCAGGTCTCAGATTTCAACCCGCTAGCTTTTATGGAAAAGAAGGACATCCTCCGGACGGATCTCTTTATTCAGTACGCCCTAGCAGCAACCGCAGAAGCCGCTGCGCAGGTCTCAGATTTCAACCCGCTAGCTTTTATGGAAAAGAAGGACATCCTCCGGACGGATCTCTTTATTCAGTACGCCCTAGCAGCAACCGCAGAAGCTCTGCAGGATGCTTCGCTCGTCTTGCCTGGAAGGATCGCTGACCGGACAGGGACCAGTATTGGTACGGCAATGGGGGGAGTGCCGAAGCTTACGGATGCCCTGAGTATCTTATCGCAATATGGAGCCAACAGAGCGGTACCTTATATGATCCCGGCGATCATCCCCAATATGGCTGCGGGATGGATATCTATGCGTTATGGCGCTAAAGGACCGAATGTCTCTCCAAGTACCGCCTGCGCTGCTGGGAGCCATGCCATTGGCGATGCCTTTCGGCTAATTCAGCGCGGCGATGCCGACATCATGCTGGCTGGAGGGAGCGAGGCAATCATTACGCCACTTGTTCTGTGGGGTTTTGACTCGATGCGGGCACTTTCATCCCGGAACGAGGCCCCTCAGTATGCCAGCCGTCCCTTTGATGCGCAGCGGGACGGCTTCGTGCTGGGCGAAGGGGCAGGTGTTGTCGTGTTAGAGGAACGAGAATACGCCCTTGCCCGTGGGGCTCGCATCTATGCCGAACTCTGCGGATACGCGATGACGGCTGATGCTTACCACCCCACAACCCCCGCGCCCGATGCCGATGGGGCTGCTCGATGCATGGCCCTGACGCTGTCCGATGCTGGTTTCCATCCCTGCGACATCGATTACATCAGCGCCCACGGTACCTCCACCGTGCTCAATGATGCAAGAGAGACAAAAGCCATCAAGCAGGTTTTCGGTCCCCATATTTCGAAACTGGCGGTGAGTTCAATCAAATCCATGATCGGGCATACGCTCGGAGCTTCAGGAGCGTTGGCGATCATCGCTTCGATCATGGCGCTTCGCGACCAAAGCTTGCCCCCCACCATCAATTATGAAAACCATGACCCGGAATGCGATCTTGATTATATTCCCAACACCACTCGACGTACCGAGGCGCGGACAGCACTGGTCAACGCCTTTGCGTTTGGCGGTTCGAACGCAGTTCTTGCGCTGAGAGGGGTATCCTCTTGACCCTTTTCGACTTTCTTGCAAGAGTGCACTTCCAAAAGTTAGAATGCTCGAAGATTAACGCCTCATCAAGGAGTTGGCTTGGATGGATCTGGAACACCTACAAGAACGTTTAAAGAAAATCTTGATCGATAAGACTGGGGTGAATAAGGAAGTGATCAAGCCTACAGATCGTCTCGTCGACGACTTGGCTCTGGATTCGCTTGATGCCGTCGAATTAGCAATGGGCATAGAGGATGAGTTCGGCCTTACAATTTTAGATGCTGACATCAAGAAGCTTCAAACCGTCGCAGATGTCTTAGACTTGATTAGTCATCGACTCTCAGAGTCTGATGCGGAAGCAACCTCGGGTTAACCGAAGAGAAGAAATAGGTCACGACGAAACTTTAGAAGGAGGGTGTGGAGGCGCCGGGCGGGTTCGAACCGCCGCATCGCAGTTTTGCAGACTGCTCCCTTAGCCACTTGGGTACGGCGCCCCGCTGGCCATTATATCGGGGCATGTCCACGAACTCAACCGACGCGAAACCCCTCACCCTCTCCTCTTCCCCTCAAGAGAGAGGGAAAACTTGTGAAGAGGCGGGGTATGGATAGCGGATGTGCTAGGGCTTAGAGCGGAATTCGCCGGAAGAGCGGGGAACCCACCGAGACTTTGTCGGGAAGGAAAGCTGGAACTGACTAAGGCACCGCGATCATCAGATCGCGGCCGCGGGAATTCCAGAAGGGTTCCACCGGACAAAGCCCGGAAGGGTCGCTCTGGGAGGCGCTGGAGCGGCTAAGCCCTGGCACATCCGTCTTCCACAGCAGAGAAGCGGGGACGCACGGAGCGGAATCCACCGTCCGACAGACCTTACTTTTTGTTGGGGAGGATCGGCAGGTCGCGAGTGATGCTGGTTTGTGAATCGGAAGGTTTCCCGAGCAGGCTTTGAACAGTTCCGCCGTTGCCTGGCGTGGCCGCCGACGCCAGCTTTTCCTCGCCCGCTTCCTCGGCCGCCTTCTCCTTGGCGAGCAGCTCGACTTCCCGGATCAGCGTCTCCATCAGCTCTTCCGCCGGCACCTTGCGCAATAGCTTCCCCTTCTTGAATAGAATGCCGACTCCCTCGCCGCCCGCGATGCCGATATCCGCCTCCTTGCCTTCGCCGATCCCGTTCACGACGCAGCCCAGCACCGACACGTTGAGCGGGGTCTTGATGTGGCCCAGTCGTTTCTCCAGCTCGTTGGCCATGCGCACCACGTCGATTTCCACCCGCCCGCAGGTCGGACACGCGATCACGTTGATCCCACGATGGCGCAGCTCCAGCGACTTCAGGATTTCAAAGCCGACTTTCACCTCCTCAACCGGGTCCGCGGCCAGGGACACCCGCAGAGTATCGCCGATCCCGTGCGAGAGGAGCCAGCCGATCCCGATCGCGGACTTTACGGCGCCGGTCTGCGCGGTACCCGCCTCGGTAATGCCGAGGTGAAGCGGGTAGTCCGACTGCAGAGAGAACAGCCAGTAGGCGTCTACCGCCAAGTGGACGTCCGAGGCTTTCAACGACACCTTCATGTTGGTGAACCCGACGTCCTCGAGCGCGTGCACGGCGTTGAGCGCCGACTCGGCCAAGGCTTCGGGACGTCCTCGAGCGCGTGCACGGCGTTGAGCGCCGACTCGGCCAAGGCTTCGGCCGTGGGATATCCGTATTTCTCCAGGAGGGGCCGTTCCAGGGACCCGCCGTTCACGCCGACCCGCAGGGGAATGCCACGCTCGTTCACCGCCTTGATCACCTCGGCCGTCTTCCACCACGCGCCGATGTTGCCGGGATTGATCCGCACGCAGTCCACCACCTCGGCCGCCTTCAAGGCCAGGCGATGGTCGAAGTGAATATCCGCGATGAGCGGCACGGTCATCTGAGCCTTGATCTTCGGCAGCGCCGCCGCCGCCTCCATGTCGGGGACCGCCACCCGGATGACCTCACAGCCGGCCTGCTCCAGTTGCTGAATCTGCTCGACCGTCGCCTTCACGTCGCGGGTGTCGGTCGTGGTCATGGACTGGACGGAGATCGGAGCGTCGCCGCCGATCCCGACCTTGCCCACCTTGATCTGCCGGGTCTTTTTGCGGGTAATGTACATCCTCAACTCGCCCTAGCTGCCTTGCTCATCTCCCTTATGCTCTTCCCTCGCCAGCGAAGCCAGGCTGAACCGCTGGCCCTGGCCCGTTCGAAGGGGGCGTTGATCGGCAGATCCCTCGCGTGCGACGGCGGGCGAGGAGACCTTTTCGAGCAACGCCTTGACGCCCTGGTAGATGCCCTCGGCGGTCAGCCCGTATTTCTCCCGCAGCAGGTCCTGCGGGCCCTGCTCGATGAACCAGTCCGGCAATCCCAGGACTTTGGTGGGGAGGCCGGTGACGCCTTGGTCAGACAACGATTCGAGCACCGCTGAGCCGAACCCGCCCATCCGGGCCGCTTCCTCCACGGTCACGAGGCACCTTACGCGCCTCGCCACCTCGCCGAGCAACCCCGCGTCCAGCGGTTTCACGAACCGGGCGTTCACGACGGCGGCGGAGATCCCGTCCTGCTCGAGCCGTTCGGCCGCCTTCATGGCCTGCCAGACCGTCACGCCGACGGCTACGATCGCCACATCGGTCCCGTCCCGCAAGAGTTCCCCCTTCCCGATCGGCAGCGTGACCGGCTCCGGAGCCATCTCGACGCCCAGGCTGGTGCCGCGGGAGTACCGCACCGTGGCCGGCCCATGATACGTGAGACAGGTCTTGATCATGTGCTGCAACTCGTTTTCATCCTTCGGCGCCATCACCACCATGTTCGGCACGTGCCGCAGATAGGCGTAATCGAACGCGCCGTGGTGCGTCGTCCCGTCCTCTGCCACCAGCCCACCCCGATCGATGCAGAAGGTGACCGGCAGGTTCTGCGTCGCCACGTCGTGGACGATCTGGTCGAAGGCGCGCTGCAGGAAGGTCGAATAGATGGCCACCACGGGGCGCATGCCCTGCGCCGCCAACCCGCCGGCGAAGGTGACCGCATGCTGCTCCGCGATGCCCACGTCGTACAACCGGTCCGGAAACTCCTTCTCAAACGCCGTGAGGCCGGTCCCTTCGCACATCGCGGCGGTAATCGCGACGATCCGCCGGTCCTGCCTCGCCAACTTGACCAGCGTGTTCACCGCGATCGCGGTGTAGCTGGGGCGCGGCGCCTTCTTGGCCGGCTCACCGGTCTCCCGCACAAAAGCGGGACAGGCGTGGAACCACACGGGGTTCTCCATGGCGGGCTGGTAGCCGAGCCCTTTCTTCGTGATCACGTGCAGCAGCGTGGGGCCCCTCAACTTGAGCACGTTTTCAAGGGTGGGGAGGAGATGCTCAAAATTGTGGCCGTCGATCGGCCCCACATAGCGGAAGCCCAGCTCCTCGAACAGCAGTCCCTGGAGGATGATGCCCTTGGCCAATTCCTCCGCCCGGTGGGCGATCTTCGTGATCGGTTGACCGATGCGGGGGATGGCGCCCAGGAACTGCCGGGTCTCCTCCTTGACGCGGGTGTAAAACTCCCCGGTGAAGGTCCGGTTCAGGTAGGCCGAGATGGCGCCCACGTTCTTTGAGATCGACATTTGGTTGTCGTTCAGAACCACCAGCACATCTCTGTCCAGGCCTCCCGCGTGGTGGAGACCTTCGAGGGTCAGGCCGGCGGTCATCGCTCCGTCCCCCACGACGCACACCACTTTATGGTTCTGGCCGAGCTGCTCGCGGGCCTCCACCATCCCCAGCGCCGCAGACACACCGGTGCCGGCATGGCCCGCATTAAACGTGTCGTACACGCTCTCCTCCCGCTTGCAGAACCCGCTGAGTCCGCCGAACTGCCGCAGGGTGTGGAACCGCTCCCGCCTTCCCGTCAACAGCTTGTGGGCGTAGGCCTGGTTGCTCGTATCCCAGACAATCTTATCCTTCGGCGTGTCCAGCAGCGCGTGCAAGGCCACCGTCAGCTCGACGACGCCCAGGTTCGAGGCAAGATGCCCTCCGACGTTCGAGACGACCGAAATGATCTGCTCACGGATTTCCTGGCACAACTCCGGAAACTGCTCCGTGGACATCCGTTTCAGATCCGACGGACCGTGAATGCTCTTCAGCAACGACATAGTAGTCTCTCTCCTTTTTGCTTGGCGCGTCAGCTGCTGGTGTCAGGACCGCGTCGAGTCTGGCTGGCAAACTTCTAGCAGGCAGCTTCGGCTTCTGTCCGAAATTGCGACTCAGTCTCCCACACGCCACTTCGTCATGTCAAGCGTTTACGCCCAGACTCCGCTCCCACACCATGTCCTCTCAGTGGCTGCCGAACCGATAGGTGACGAGCGTGGAAAGGGTAAAATCGGCCGCGCTGCCTCTGATGAAGTCCAGGTTCTCGACGCCATAGACCTGCCAGAGAAGATTCTTCCGCAAGCGATAATTGAACCCGACCGTCGCCTCGGTGACGCCGTCATCGAGGATCCCGGTTCCGGTTCCATGAAACGGGCTGGAATAATAATCAAACTGCGCCACGAAGGACACTGTGGGCGACCAGAGATACTCGGCGGCCGTCAGCGCGCTCACAGCCGGTTGGACAGTCAGGCCGTCGACCGGTCCGGTAGGAAAAATCCCGTTCACGTTTCCGTACAAGATCCATCGGGTGGCGAGCGATTTTTCCACCGCGAGCCCGAGGCCGACATCGGCATGGCCGCTCCCGAAGACCTTACCGCTGTCGCCGGAAGGCACCTTCACCGCGAATCGCAGGGCCACGGCCGGGACTTGGGCGGACTGATCCAGGAATTGATACTTGCTGATCAGTGTGATGTCGCCCAGTCCCAGTTCACCCTCCCCGCCGCCGAACACCGTCTGCCCATTCCGGCTCAGGTTAAAGGCAAACCCGGTGCCTTGGAGCGCCTTGCGAGCCGGCGCCAAGCCGGTCGTCGCCCGTTCCGTCGCGGTGATGGCGCCGCTAAGAAAACCGCGGTAGCGGTAGAGGACGGGGACCTCGATGCCAACCTCCAGACGGTCCAGCCACCCGTACCGGAGATACAGACCCGTGCGGAGCTGCTCAACCTTGACCCTCGCGGTCACCTCGGCGCTTTGCTCATTGAAGACCGTGCTGGTTTCCGCCAGCTCCACGCGAACATCAAAGGCCCCTTTCCCGACCACCTCGGCTCGGTCGCCGAACATACCTAGAAACAGCAGCTGGAACGGCTGAAAGTTCCGCGCTGGGAAGGGACCGAATCCGTCCGCGCCGGCTTCGGCCGCGCCGGCAACCGTGAGGATGACGAGTGCCGCCACCCATCGGGCGGCCTGTGTTAGACGCCTGCGTGTCACCATTAGGATTCGTTAGAAGGGAAAATCGAGCCCGGCAAACACCGCTCCCCCCTCGCTGCTGTACCCGTAATCCACCCGCCCCACCACGCTCGGCCGTACCATGGCGCGGAACCCGATCCCCGGGGTCATTACGTAATCCTGGAGTTGCCGCTTCTTAAATGTGTTGAACACCTTGCCCATGTCCACAAATGGCGCAATCTCGAACTCGGCCGCCACGTTAAAAATACGAGTGCGCATCACATGAATACGTTCCTCGATGTTCAGGACGACCAGATCGTCGTCGATAAAGCGATCCACGCCGTAGCCACGCAGATTGTTCTGCCCCCCTAGTGAGCTCCGCTCGTAGAACGGCACCTGGTGTCCGAACGTGGTTTGGAGGTTGCCCCGGACGACCAAGATCAACCGCTTCGACTCGCTGGGAAGCAACTTCGTCACGTCGAGCGCGTACCGGTAGTACACAGGGTTGTCTCCGTTCTGCAGATTCTGGTTCAGCTCCGCATAGGCCGACACCTGGGTCCCGTCGGTGGGCGCCACCAAGCTATCCCGGGTGTCGTAGTGGAAGGTCGCGCGGTGCCCCAGAATGGTTGCGCCCTGGATGCCATCCACGGTCGAAAACACCGCCGCGGTGAACGGCAGATCGGTGGCCCCTCGCTGGACGCGGACCTGCCGGAACCGTTCGCCGACCGCGATCTGCGTTACCTCGTTCAGGTGGACGCCGAATTTCCAGTGCGCACGACCCTCCCGGGCCGTGTAGTTGGTCTCGTTACTTTCGGGTGTGTCCTGGCTAATGCCAAAAAACCGCATCGTGGCGTTCTTGTAGAATGAGGCCCCGATGCTCAAGGCGTACCGGCCGTTACTGAATGCCGGATCGATGTAACTGAACATCAACTTCCGTTCGATCTTCTCGCTGTATGAGGCAATCACCCGCATCTCCCGTCCCCCCGTATCGTACCGGAACATATTCAGGGACCCCTGGGCGCCCACGATCGTGTTCAACACGAACACGGGCGTCACGAGATATCTCAATTCTTTGTCCTGGTCGGTGACCAGGTTCGGGACGATCAAGCCGTAGGAGGTGCCGTCGTTACGAGTGGTGGAGACGGAAGGGATTACAAACCTGGAGACTTCCGCTTGGACCTCGCTCCCCGCGGCCAGCAGGAAGGTCACCCCGACCGCGAGCAGGACACCAGTGGAGCGACAGATCGCAGGCTTCACGACGCTCCAGACCCGGGCTAAGGAGCCTGAGGCTGCTCGGACTTTTTCTTGGACTTCTCCCGCAACTTCTCCAGCAGGTCCGCGTAGGAGGATTCCCGGATGATCTTGGTGAACTGGCTGCGGTAGTTGTTGACCAGGCTGACCCCGTCCACCACGACGTCGTACACGCGCCAGTCCCCCGACTTGTTCAGCAGACGGTAGTCCAGCGGGATCTCGGTCTTGTCGGAGGCCACCTTGGTCCGGACCTCGGCATAGTCTGCCTCCAGCCGTTCGTTGAGGTAGTGCACCTGCTCGCCGGAATATCCCTCGATTTTGTCGGTATAGGTGCCCGAGAGCAGCCCCTTGAACAGGTCCACGAACTCCTGCCTCTCCTGGTCGCTGAGCTTGTTCCACTGCGCTCCCAAGGCGCGCCTGGCCATCTCCTCGTAGTTGAAGCGGTCCCCGATGACCTTTTCCAGCAGGCGGCGACGCTCCTCCGCCCGCCCCGGCTTCTTCAGCTCCGCATCTTTCAGGACGCGGATCACCTCATTGATCGTGCTCCTGACCGCCTCAGTGGCAGCGCCGCCGGGGTCCGCTGATGCGCCCCCGACCAGCAGGATCACGGCCGCGAGGCCTCTGATGCAGGCAAGCAGGGTTCGCCCTGCGCTCCTTACGTCCAGCATGGCGTCACTTCACCTTCCCGTGAATGTACTGGCTGACCAGCTCTTCCAGATCGAGCCCCGATTCCGTATCCCGGATCCTGCCTCCCGCCCGGAGGATTTCGCCGCTCCCCCCGATCGACAGCGAGACATATTTTTCCCCAATGATCCCGCGCGTCTTGATCGACGCAATGGTGTCGTCATACAGCTTGACGTCATTGCGGATCGCCAGGGTGACCACGCCCCGGTCTCCATTCAGCTCAATCCCCTTCACCCGCCCCACCTCCACGCCCGCAATCTCCACCGTCGCGCCGGCCTTCAATCCAGAGACAGAATCGAATTCGGCTCCACGCCCGCAATCTCCACCGTCGCGCCGGCCTTCAATCCGGAGACAGAATCGAATTCGGCGTTGACATCGTAACGGTTGCCGCCGATGATCTCCAGCTTCCCGAGCTTGATCGACAGGTAGCCCAGACAGACAATCCCCACCAGCACGAACACCCCGACCACCAGCTCCAGTTTGGCTTTCTCCATGTCAGCTCCCAAGCGGTTCGTGATTCAGCGTTGTTATGCCCCTATGGCGATGAATTCTCGGATCGCCGGATCGGTGGTGCGCTGGAATTCCGCCGACGGCGCCATCGCCGCGATCTTTCCGTCTTTGAGCATCGCCACCCAGTCCGAAATGGAAAAGATTTCCGGTATCTCGTGGCTCACCATGATCGCCGTGAAGTGAAACGTCCGATGCGTGGCCACGATCAGATCGTGGATGGTTTTGGCCATCAGGGGGTCCAATCCCGTGGTCGGTTCGTCGAACAGAATGATCTCCGGCTCCATCACGAGCGCCCGCGCCAACCCGGCCCGTTTCTTCATGCCGCCGCTCAATTCGGCCGGAAATTTATGGCCCATGCCGGAGAGACCCACTTGTTCCAGCATTTCCTCGACCCGTCTGACCACCTCGGCGTCCGCCAACCGGAGTTTTTCCCTCAGCGGGAAGGCCACGTTCTCAAAGACCGTCAACGAATCAAACAAGGCGGCGCCCTGGAACAGCATGGCGAACCGCTTGCGCACCTCGTTGAGCGCTTTGCCCCGCAAGCGCGAAATCTCGATCCCATCCACCCAGACCTGGCCGCGGTCCGGCTGCAGCAGCCCGATCATGTGCTTCAGCAGCACGCTCTTGCCCCCGCCGCTTCGTCCGATACCGTCAACGAATCAAACAAGGCGGCGCCCTGGAACAGCATGGCGAACCGCTTGCGCACCTCGTTGAGCGCTTTGCCCGCAAGCGCGAAATCTCGATCCCATCCACCCAGACCTCGCCGCGGTCCGGCTGCAGCAGCCCGATCATGTGCTTCAGCAGCACGCTCTTGCCCCCGCCGCTTCGCCCGATAATGGTCGTGAGCTTCCCGGCCGGGATGGTCAGGTCCACCCCGCACAACACGGGCTGCCCCCCGAGCGTCTTCTCAACCCCGACGAGTTTGATCATGATGAGCAAATAGCTAATAGACAATAGCGAATAGCTCGAAGCTGCTCGCTACCCGCTGCTGGCTACTAGCATTTTTACAGCAGCACCGAGGTCAGAAAATAATCCCAGACCAGGATCACCACCGACGACAGCACGACGGCCTCGGTCGTCGCTGTTCCTAGTCCCTCTGCGCTCATCCGGGTGAAATAACCTTTATAGCAGCACACCCAACTGACGATCAGTCCGAAACTGATCGACTTCACGATTCCCCCGTACACGTCCTTCCACTCCACGGCGGATTCGATCGAACTCCAGTACGACCCCGCGTTGGCGCCCAGCAGACTCACACCCACCACGTAGCCCCCGTAGATCCCCACCACGTCGAAGACCGCGACCAGCAGAGGCACCGCGATCAGCCCGGCCACGAATTTCGGGGCGATCAGGTACTGCAGAGGATTGATGGCCATCGTGTCGAGGGCATCGATTTGTTCGGTAATCCGCATGATGCCGATCTCAGCCGTCATGGCCGAACCGGCACGCGCCGTCACCATCAGTGCGGCCAGGACCGGGCCCAGTTCCCGGATCATACTCAACGCCACGACGGAGCCCAAGACCCCTTCCGACCCGAACTTCCGGAGCGTGTAGTAGATCTGCAGGCCCAGCACCATCCCGGTGAACGCGGCGGTCAGGACCACAACGAACGTGGACTTGAAGCCGATGAAATGAAGCTGTTTGAGGATCTGGAAGGGGCGAAGGGGAGGCCGCGCCAGCCAGGCGAAGGTGGCCAGCATAAAGAGGAGCATCCGCCCCATCTCTGCGATCAGAAACAGGGTTGTGCGACCGATCCGTGCAACGCTCCGGGTCAACACGCGCAAGCCGGAGGATTCGCGCTATTCAAGATCATCCAGAAACCTCCCCCAAAACCTGGTCATCCTCTCGGACGCCAGCGCGGTCTGCGCGCGGAGTCGGTTCAGTGCGATCAGGGAGGAGGGCCGAGCGAGGCACGTGAGAGTCCCGCGCGCCCACCCGGTCGGGCTCAGCCACAGGTTGAAGTCAAACGGGAGATCTTCATCGAGCAGGTCGGAGACCGCGCGAACGATCGCGAAGGGGATGTTCCGCTCGAGCGCCGCGGCCCCCACGGCGGCGCTCTCCATATCAAGGCCGACTGCGCCGGTGCCCGCCGCGATTTCACGCTTGTCTTGTGCACGCCAGACGACGCGCGGAACGGTCACGAACCGGCCGGCTCGCGCGGGGAGGCCTGCTGCAGGCGCAGCACGGACCGCCGCAGCGGTCAGGTGCTCGGCACAGGGAATGACGCGGCCGGCGGCCGGCGGATTGGCTGTCGCCTGATACATGATGACATCCGTGCCGATCAGCAACTCGCCGATATCGGCGGCCGTGAGCGCACACGCGAACCCGCATGAGACGGCGAGGTCCAACGGATGGCTGGCAAAGACCTTCCGGCAGACCGCGTCGGCCTTCGCGGTCCCCACACCCGTCTGGAACACGAACAGCCGTCCGTTCCCCCGGCGCCCGACCAGGCCGCGAGCCCCCCCGATGCGCGTCTGCTCTTCAACCAGGATCGCCCGGCGG
>Ga0209376_1002435_pt1 | contig 17653 bp, 16 predicted proteins | sample GraSoiAngelo_134_FD_185891 | JGI IMG/M metagenome (GOLD analysis project Ga0209376, IMG submission 185891) | Grasslands soil microbial communities from the Angelo Coastal Reserve, California, USA - 14_0929_05_30cm (SPAdes) (version 2) | ecosystem: Environmental > Terrestrial > Soil > Grasslands ... | reverse complement strand
CAACTCTTTTTCGGTCGCTTTAAGCAGGTCCTCTCGTTTGCGTGCGCGTTCTTCAGCCAGGATGGGATTCTTACAGGCGATTAACCGTTCTCCCGGATAGGCGGGATCGGAGATCTCGGCCAAATCTTTTGGGTGCGGCTCTTTTAGAACGAAGTAATTTTCTTGCTCGCGACTGTTGGAAACGGGGGGAGGAGTCCGTTGCTTAAAGGTAAAGTGACGCTGGCGTGAGTCGCGGGAGATTCGTGCAGGCTATGAGTTGTCGCATGCAAACAGCGGCGACCCGAAGGACTACTTGACGCGCTTGAGATGCTTCTTGGCGCGGCCACGGATCGGAGGCACCTGACCGCCCGCATAGAGCGCCACGTGATTACGGCGATACTCCTGCTCTTCATGGAAGCGCCAGTAGGTATCGAAGTCGCCGCTGGTTCGCAGCGCACGTAGACGCAGCACGGCTTCTGCGCCTGTCAGACTCCAACGGGCTCCCGTCCGATCCATGCGGTCTTTGACCAGATAGCGGCAAGCGCCTTCGATAACGCCGGTGGCGATGGGCAAACCCATGTTCAGATACTCGTTATACTTCATATTCTTCTTGTACTTGAGCAAGTAATCCGCGCAGGAGTCGATGCGCTGCCGCGCTTGTTCGTCGAATCCATGCCGTGTGGCGCTGCGCCGGATGCCGGCAGCCACATGGGCAGCGCGCCCCTTCAGAATGGCCAGCAAGCGTTTCGAGACCCAGGCTTCCAGTTCCGCAGTTCCTTCTTTATGGAAATCCAGACCGGCCTTCCAGACCCGCTCGGCCACATGAATGAAATCGAGAATAATCCACGGGTAATAGCCTTCTTTGTGAAACCGCTTGCGCAGGATATCCAGTTGCGTTTCGTTGCCGTCCACCAGCGCGATCCATCGCTTGTGTCCTTCCGGATCGCGCCGCCGGGCTTCGCGAAAGGCTTCCTTAATGACGTCCTCGGGCGGCTTTTCCAAACTCGCCCACACGCGTTTGTTCTCCGGACGTGGACGACGACAACCTTCCTGCTCGTGGTGCGGCGCCAGACCTCCCAGAACATCCTCGGGTCTCCGGCTGTAGGGCTGGATGGTATAAACGGCCGCGACTGTCGCCATGCGTTTGGCGTTGCGCTTCTCGCCACGGCTGAGCCGACCCGTTAGCTTATGTTGAGTCGTTTCCGCCTTCCTCTGCGTGGCCTCGCGCAGGTCTTCATGACGCATGACAACGCCCTTACCATCGACGGTAACGACCATAAGCGGTCCCGTCCGCTCGGGCTGCCGGAACTCATATCCCTCTTTGTAGAACGCGTCGAAGTCTTCGGCTGCCCGGACTACCAACTGCTCGACCTGCCGTTTGCCGACCTCGGCTCCGGTCGTTTCCCTCAGCAACCCAATCACCTCGTCGAAGGAGTTTCCCGCAGCGGCCCAGGCCGTCCGCCGTCGTAGCTCATGAGAATAGAGTTCCTTGGGCAGGTTTAAATCCGCATCCATCGGATGCAGGCCAGTCTTCCCTTCGGCAAGATAGCCGGCGCGTTCGATCCTGACCTCGCCGAACACGGTCTCCAGTCCCCGTTCATGAAGCCGTTGCTGCACGCGTTCCTCTCCATCGCTGCCTTTCACCGGCGCGGCAGCCTCGCCCGGACCCCGAACTTCGACGTGCGCTTCCAACAGCTGCCGCATCAGTTCCCGGCCCCGTTTCTCGAGTTCTCGTTCCAAATCGCTTTCTCTCAAACTGCAGGCCTCCTTCGAGCCCAAAAACGTCTCCAGCGCCGCGAAGCTTTCACGCGCTGGCGCAAAGGCGTCACGATCGACTGCCGGCTGAGCCGACACCGCTCAGCACTCCCTCAATTGCCGCGCCGCGTCGCGCGTCAGAGGATAAACCAACACCGTCTTGGGTGAAACCTCGCCGCCGCTCCGCCGCCGATCCATTCGTCCCAAACCGCTGGTCCGACCCAAATCAATCCAGTTCGCCGCGCGGTAACACGTGCCGCGATACCGTTGCGGATCCACCAGCGTTTCGGCCAACAGCGGCTCCAGACCATAGCGCCGTTTCCAGTCCACCACGATGCGTCCGGCGGCTTGCCCTAAAATCCGGCTCGCCAAATTTTTGATTTCGACCCATGGCAACACGAGGAACCGGCTGTTATTGACCACATGGCCGAGATTGCGCACGCGGGCCTCATCGTCCCATCCGATCCATTCGTCGCGCACTGCCATCCGCCATGCCGCGCTGGAAAACTGTAAGCATGCCACCAGACTCCGTTCCGGCAGGTCGGCATAAATCAAGTAGCGCAGATGCGCTCCAAATGGCACGGCGTGCCCAAGGTAGTGATACCGGCCCACCAGTTCTCGAAATAGCCGTCGCGCGTCATCGCTCTCGACCAGTTCCAACTCCAACCGATCCAGTTCATGCGCTGTTGTCTGAATCACAGCGCCGGGACTGCCGAGTTCCGTTACCGGTACTGCTGTCCGGCTTCCCACGGGACGCCCCGCTCGCTTTTCCGGCAACACCAACAGCCCGGCGGCTTCGAGCTTCTCTAGAAATTCCCGGCACTCCCTGCCCTTTAGCGATCGGTTCCGCCGCTTCCAGCCCAATAACTCACACACTGTCCGCGCCAGTTCCATCCGGCTCAGACCATCGCAATCGGCGATCACGTCCTGGATCAGTTTCAGATCCTCGCCGGTTACCCGTCGGCCTAAGAAATGCAGTTGCCGTCTCTCCACGCCTGTCGTGAACCTCCTCGACAGACCTACCCTACCAAGGCCGAAGACAAATGTCCACTGAAATTGATGAACTCAAACAGGCGAGATATCGTTCCGACAAAACCATAAGTGGCCACAACGCGTTTCTCAGGCCACCAACAGGTGAGACTAACTCAGTGGATACACGCGGTTTTTACTTCGTTCTAAAAGAGCCGCACCCAAAAGAATAGAGGGAATCCGTCGATTGCCGTATCTTCGTTGTGAATAAGGGACTAAAGGAGGCTGCATGGTAATGCGAATTATGGCTGCGACGAGTTTGGTTACATTGCTGACGTTTGCAATTTGGGCACAACGGGGACAGGCGCCCGCGGGCGCGCCGGCCGCACCGGCGATTACTGCGTCGGAAGTGGCCGCGATGATCGCCAAATCGCCGTCCGATAAGAATGCGCTGGGACAGCGCATGCTCCAACTCGGCACGTACAACGTCAACATGGAACACCGCGTTATGGGTCAGGCGGCTGCCGTTCATGAAAAAGAAGCGGAGTTGTTCTACGTCATCGAGGGCGCAGGCACAATCGTAACTGGTGGGAAACTCGTTGAAGAAAAGCGCACCAATGACGCGAATCTCAGCGGGACTTCGATCCAAGGCGGGGTTTCGAAACGAATCAGCAAAGGTGACTGGATCATGGTGCCGGAAGGCGTTCCCCATCAGATTCCAATGATCGAAGGCGCCCTTACCGTAATGAGTCTGCACTTGCCGCGCTAACTGTAGCGGCGCTCTGACCGCCGGTATTGCGTTGCTTCCAAAAAGAACGGGCGCTCATAAGAGCGCCCCTGCAGTTGAGCTTTCGGATGGCTGCGGCTACTGTCGGACGCCAGGTCCCAAGATCGCCTTGCCGGGTTTGGCGCCGGTGTGATTCCCGTTCTCTACGACGGCGACCCCATTGACGAGGACGTGCTCGATGCCGGCTGGGTACTGTTTGGGTTTCTCGAACGTCGCGACGTCTTTCACGGTTTTTGGATCGAAGACCACAATGTCCGCCCAATGGCCTTCGCGCAATATTCCGCGGTCCTTCAACCGCATGATTTGAGCGGGAAGCGATGTCATTTTTCGCACGGCATCCTCGAGCGAAATGACCCTTTCTTCGCGGACATACTTCCCAAGCACTCGCGGATTGGTTCCGAAACTGCGCGGGTGAGGTAGCCCGTCGCCCAACACGCCGTCCGGCCGAAGGGCAGCGCCGTCGGACCCGATGGCCACCCACGGCAACTTCATGATCATCCTCACGTCATCCTCCGACATGTTGTGGTAGATGCCGAAGATGTAATTGCCCTCTTCGCGAATCAGGTTGAAGCATGTGTCTGCGGGGTCCTTATCGCCACGCATTTTCGCGATCTCGGCGATGGTCTTTCCTTCAAGTTGCTTGTTTTTCAGATTCGTGATGCGCGAAGCGACGATTCCTTCGAATCCACCGTGCTCATCAACGTATTGGTGGAACAGCGGATCCTTTTTGATCTTTTCCCGGGTTGCCGGGTCCGACAGCAGTTCGATGATTCTTTCGCGTGGACCATCCACGGCCCAATCGGGAAACAGGCGGCTCCAGGGATGCTGCATGGCGGTGTACGGATATTGATTCGCAGTGATCTCCAATCCGCGGCTTCTCGCCTCCTCAATCATCGCGATGGCGGGACCCGCTTTGCCCCAAAGATTCTTGCCGCGGATCTTGAGGTGAAAAATGTGAATCGGGATATGCGTGACTTCGGCGACCTGAATCGCTTTCTTGATTTCCTCCGTGAGCTGGTACCCCTCACTGCCCACGTGCGTCGCGTAATAGCCGCCGTATTGAGCGGCCACTGCCGCCATCTCAAACATCTCCTCGGGATTATCGTAGCCGCCGCCGTTGAAAGCCGACGACAACCCGACCGCGCCTTCCCGCATCGCCTGCTCGACCAATTTCTTCATCCGTACAATTTCATCCGGTGTCGCAGGCCGGTTCTGGTAACCGATCACGGCGCGCTTGATCTGCTGCGGTGCGACGCTGATCGCAATGTTGATTGAGACGCCCTGTTTTTGCAGCCTCTGGACATAGCTGCTGACCGTGGTCCAATCGACGTCGAAGTCGTATTGCCGTTTTTGCGCTCTTTTGAACTCCTCGAGAGCGACGCCTTCCAACGGCGCGACTGATTCGCTCTCGCCGATGACATCAAGCGTCACACCCTGACGAACAGCGCTTTGCGCGGTTCCGTCGACGAGAACCGGGATGTCGGAATGCGTGTGGAGGTCGATAAAGCCCGGCGAGACGGCTTTGCCGGACGCGTTGATCGCCTTCCGCCCCGCGGAAGGCGGAATCGTCCCGATCTTTTGAATTCTACCGCCTGCGATTCCGATGTCCGCCCGATACCACGGATTGCCCGTGCCATCGACGATCATTCCGTCGTGAATCACCACGTCGTAGAGCGCTTGCTGCGGAAACGCAACCATCGCCACAACCAACGCCGACAAAACAGCAATACTCACCTTTTTCATACGCCCCCCGGGTTCGCTCGTGAGAGTTTACAACAGGTGTAATTCGGGGTCAGACGGGTGACCCCGAATTACACCACCGGAGGAGACGTTCGCAGCCCAGGAGGGTACCTGAAGTTAAAAGTTGGAAGTTAAAAAGTTAGAAAGTTAGAATGGCCCTTTTAATCCGGTTGCCGCGTTGTTCGGGAACCGATCGAGGAGGACGTATGCGATTAGTTCTGCGGATGATGGCCGCTTGGTCACTCATCGTCATGGCTTATGCGACCGAGGTCTCCGCACAGACCGGTTTTCGAAACATGTTCGACCACTTGCACCTGGCGGCTCCGGATCCCATCAAGGCCGCGGAATGGTACCGGAAGAATCTCGGCGGTCAGCCAATGACGGAAGGCACCGACCGCCTGATGTTCGGCGAGACGCGCGTCATTTTTCAACGGAACGAGAAGCCAACGCCCAGTGCGGGCAGCGTAGTCGACCACATCGGGTTCTCGGTTAAGGACGTCGATGCGGCAATGAAGGCGATGGAAGCTGACGGCGCGAAAATCGAGGGGCCTGCTCGCGAAGTGGCCGGACTGTTCAAGCTCGGGTTCGTGGTCGACCCGTTCGGTACTCGCCTCGAAATTGTCGAGGACCCAGCGAAGCTCGGACTGCACCACGTACACCTGCGTGGACCGGATCCGAATGCGTCGCTGGCGTGGTACGTCGATAAGTTCGGCGGCACTATCGGCAAAATGAAAGATCGCATTGACGGGATCAACTTCGGCGGCGTCTGGCTCCTCGCCGCGAAGGGCGATGCCACACCGAGCGCCGGCCACGCGATAGACCACATTGGATTCCGTCCCCTGAACGTCGACAACGCCGTTGCGACGCTCAAGACGAAGAACGTCAAGGTGACGACCGAGCCGCGGCCGCTTACGCTTCCGAGCGGTGTATCCATGCGGTTCGCGTTCGTGGAGGGGATTGACGGCGTCCGGATCGAGCTCGTCCAACGATAAATCACCTTTGACCGATGGACGATTTTCTGCAGACCCGACCGCGTTAAGCGATCAACTTTGATGGGGACAGCCTACCAGACAACGCTGGGCTTCTGGCAGATGGTGCATCAGATTAAAGGCACCTTACTCATCGCGTGCCCGGGGTTCGCATTGACCGTGATGCTCTGGCTTGGTAGCGGCAGCACCATTGAAGAGCTGGCCGAGTGGGTACATGCTCGACCCGAACGAATCGCTCTCGCACCTGCAGGTCTGTGGTTATTGTATATGGCGTATGCCGCCGGAACGGAAACCGCCGGTGTAAGGCCCGCTCTGACAATGGCAGCGTACTTGGCAGCTCCCTTTCTGGCGATGAGTTTCACGGCACGGGCCGAACCGCTTGTCATTCTATGGCTGTGGCTGCCCCTGGAGCTTGGAGTCATTCGCGGCGTTTTAATCACGAGCACAACAGGTCTGGATTTGCATTACGTATTGGCGCAACTTCTGGCGCTCGATGCCGGGGTCATTGCCTTTGCCGTCTGGAACAGAACGCCGTCGATTGGGTATCGTTTTGAAACTGACCAAAAGATTTTGTCGAGCGGATTGACTCATTTTCTCGTGTTCGCGGCAATTGCAATCCCGTTGGGATCCGCAATCGGATTCATCCAGTACAGTTTTACTACTTCGAAGCTCTACACGGCGCCGCTGTTATTTATCGGTATATTCCTTTTCACCGCGTTGCCTGAGGAATTTCTATTCCGTGGGCTGATTCAGAATTGGATTGAACGAACGACACGAAGGCAAATCTTCAGCCTGGCCGCCGCATCGCTCATTTTTGGGGCATCTCACTTGAATAACGGCCCGCCGGTTCCCAACTACAAATATTTCTTTATGGCCAGTATTGCGGGACTGTTCTACGGCCGGGCATGGCGGAACACCGGGAGCTTGATGGCTTCATCACTGACCCATGCGCTGGTCGACACATTCTGGAGTATGATTTTCCGCTGAATTGCCACTCATGGTGTTTCTCGCCTCAGTGGCTGGACATCCGGAGCAATATTCGCAGCGTTTCAAATTCCGGGCGAGACGGTTCGCCCAATCCGCTTAACCCGAAAGGGCGCTACCTTTTTTACCGGGACTGCCTATATTGGTCATAAGCGAGAGGTAATGCCTCTCGCCGCCGGGGGTCAGCGACTTTCAGAAGATCTCCTTTCGAAGTCGCCCCCGGCACTTGCGTCGCTACGCTGCGGCCTATAAATCCTTCTAATCTGTGTTGGGAGGCATGATTGAAGGCGCCACGTGGTTGAATATCGCCGGAATGGCCACCAACCGTCGATGCGCGATCGCAATCAAAACCAACTAGGTCTTTTGGGGTTCGGCGGCCAGACCGGCTTTGCCGGTACGAAGTTATCGCGATTGGGCATCTGCACCTTCGGCAGACTCTGCGCGTCCATGACGTCGGTGTCCTGAATGATCCCGTTCATGTAGAGCAGATACGCGGTCAACGCGTAGACTTCGTCGGGTTTCAGCGAACCACCGCGATTGGCGGGCATGGCGCGGTTGATGTAGTCCCAAACCGTGGTCGCATAGGCCCAGAAGCCGATCGGGTGCCTGTCTTGGTCCGTGTACATTCCTTGATGCGGGTTGCCGGGGCTGCCCATTACGAGACGGTCGGCCACGCCGCCTTCCCCGGTCTTCCCATGGCATACTGCGCACTGCTTGGCGTAGAGCTCCGCTCCTTCTTTTGCAGTTCCCTTGCCCGGAGGAAGGTTTTTTCCTAACGGGTCGACGATCACGCCCAGGCTCTGGATTTCTTCCTGGCTAGGCGTCCGGCCGATGTTGCTATAGGCGCGTTGCGCCAGCCCCACTCCCGGGGTTGCCAGCAGTGCCAATAGAATCAAGGGCACGAGGAATCTAACCGAATAGCACATCTGTTATGCTCCCATCCTTAGCAATCTTCCAGGGTTGAATCGCATTCCAGTAGTGAGTGTTGCTGATCGGTTCCAAGCGATCCTTCTCGCTGCGGCCCCAGTTCCGGTTCAACTCGGCGAGCATCGGTTGCACTTCGCCCTGGTCATCGGTACACCGGGACATGATCACCGTTTCTTCTCCGTCCCAGGTCCAGTCGAAGCTAAACCGGGTATGCGCCATGGAAAGGATCGGGTCCTGGAGCTTTGCTTCTTTCCAGGACTTGCCGCCATCGACGGATACCTCTACTTTGCGGACCTTACCCCAACCCGACCATGCCAGGCCGGTAATCTCGTAATAGCCGGGCGCGTTCAGCTTGAGTCCGGCCGACGGACGTGTGATGACCGATTTCGGCGGCCACACGAAATTGAACCAGCGCGACTTGTTACCCAAGTCCACGCGTGCCGCGGCGTGGTGCACGCTTTGATCCCACGTTAGGTAGGGTTCATCGGTAATCAGGAGGCGCCGCAGCCACTTGACGCTGTGGTTGGCTCCAAAGCCGGGGACGAACAACCGCGCCGGAAAACCTTGTTCCTGACGCAACGGCTCACCATTTTGCATATAGGCCACCATGCAGTCATCCAAGGCTTTCGTCATAGGGACGCAGTAGGAGTACTTGCTTCCGTCCCCTCCCTCGGCAACCACCCAGCTGGCTTCTTTCTTCAGGCCGACTTCTTTGAACAGTACCGATAGCGCCACACCGCCCCACTCGTTGCAGCTCATGATGCCGTGCGTGAACTGGACTGTGACCGGAGTTGCGTTCCTTCCTTCGCCTTTAACATGGCGCCGCGGGCCCGTATTTCCCAGGCACTCCAGGAACGCGATCTTGGAGACGGAAGGCAGGCGCTTCAGATCTTCCATGGTGAATGCCAGCGGACGTTCCACTAAACCGTGGATGATGAAGCTGTACTTTTCGGGATCGATGTCCGGCAGGCGGGAATGAGACTGCATGAAATGCAGCGATGCAGGCGTGATGATGCCCACAGAATCCGCCAGCGGAGTGTAGTAGGTCGTGTGCGTGATCGTCTTTGTCATCGCGCGTCCCGCGGGAGCCGCGAGTCGCGCGGGCTGACCGTGTTCGTGCGTGCCAGGCTGTGCTCCAGGAGCTGACGCATTCGTTCCGCTCTGTTGGGCGCTTACGGACTGCTCCGCGCCTACGGCGGCCAAACCCGCCAACGCAGCACTTTTCAGGAACCGTCTCCGGCCGGATTGCTTGGAATTCATAATAGTTGTCTCCCCGAGATTAGGTTGGGCCCAAGGGCCTGAACCGAACGCCTTGTAGTTTTCATCAAAATTATCGCCGTGTCATCAAAATTAGGCAGTACCCCAACTGAGGTTGTGATTTTTGAGGGGCAGCGAACGAATCCGCTTCCCCGTGACGGCAAAAACAGCATTGCACACAGACGGGGCAACCCAACCAAGGGCTTCTTCGCCGATACCGACGATCGGATCGTCCGTCGCGCGTACAAAGTGGACCCTGATTTCCGGCATCTCCGTCGCGCGCAGCAAGGGATAGTCGTGGAAATTGCTCTGCACCGTGCGCCCTTTCTCGATGGTGATTTCCTGGCGAAGCGTGGCTGCAAGCCCCATTACCATTTGCATCTCGATTTGGCGTTCCGCGGCCAGCGGATTCACCAGGAAAGACCCGGTATCCATCGCTACATCGAGTCGTTCCACCCGAACGTCCCCCTTCCTGCTGACGGACAAGGTGGAAACCACCGCGCAAATGGTGATCTCTTTGACGCCCGGCCGCCGGCCATCCCCGATGGCGATTCCCATGGCGGTTCCCGCGGGCAGCTTCTTTCCCCAGCCGGACTTCTCAGCGACGGTGTCGAGAACTTTCATCCAGGCCTTCGCGCGCGGGAAATCGCTGTTGCTGTCGAGTAACGCGCGCCGGTAGTGGTAGGGGTCTTTCCCGGCCGCATGGGCCAGTTCATCCATAAAACTTTCCAGATAAAACTCGTTCTGCGACCGGCCCACCGAAGTCCAAACTCCGGTAGGAACATGCGTCTGCCGCAGGTGAAAGTCGACGAACTGATTCGCCACCGCATAGGGAACCTGATGCAAGCCTCGAACGGTTTGCGCAGTATCGGCCGGCGGATTCTGGTCGATCCCGATAACGCGGTTGATCCAGGCCACGGGGTTGCCGTCCGGGCCCAGACCCGCGCGGAATCTAGCCACGCGCATGGGGCGATAGTAGCCGTGGCGCATCGTTTCTTCGCGGCTCCATACGACTTTCACGGGACGATCCAGCTGTTTGGCGATGGCTACGGCCTGCCGGACATCGTCGTTTTGGTTGCGGCGGCCAAATCCGCCGCCAATAAAACAGTTGTGGATGTGGACGTTCTCCTGAGGAACGCCGGTTATTCTCGCCGCATCCAGCAGCGCTTCTTCAGGTCTCTGCGTTCCCACCCACACGTCCACACGATTCGCCGTGACTTGCGCGGTGCAGTTCATCGGCTCCATAAAGGCGTGATCCAGATACGGCACGTCGTACACCGCTTCCACTACCTTGGCGGCGCCTTTGAGCGCCGCTTCCGGGTCGCCCTTCTTCACGAGGACTTGCGCGCCCGGCTCATCCAGCGCGGCGTGAGCCATTCGCAGAAACTTTTCCGAAGTGTCCTCGCCGTGCGCGCCGTCATCCCACTCTATCGGAAGAAGGTCCAAAGCGGTTTTGGCATGCCAGTAGCTGTCTGCCACTACCGCCACTCCTGCTTCAATATTTTGGCCGCCGAATTCGACTACCGAATGCACACCGGGGCGGTTCTTGACCGCTGTGGCGTCGTACTTCTTTACTTTCCCGAGGAACACCGGCGACGCCTTGGCCGCGGCATAGAGCATGCCCGGGAGGCGCACGTCCATTCCATACATGACGCTGCCATCCACCCGCAGTGGTGTTTCCAGGAACGGGGTGGGCTTGTTCATCAGTGTGAACTGATCCGGTGTCTTGATTTTCGGCTCTGCGGGCAGCTTAATCGCAGCGGCTTTCTGGGCTACCTGGCCGTAGCGCAGCTTTCGGCCCGTCGGTGTGTGAGTGATGATCCCGTCCTTTACCGCCAACTCCGAGCGCGGCACGCCCCACTCGCCGGCGGCTGCAGCCATCAGGCGCTCGCGCGCGCTGGCGCCCGCCTGCTGCAAATATTCGCGGCTGATGCGGACGGCGCCGCTCGCATTGGTGGCCATGCGCCGGTAAACCTTATTCTCGCGGAAGTGGCGATTGACGGACGCGTACTCCGCGCGCACCTTGGACCAGTCGCACTCGAGCTCTTCGCAGATCATCTTCGACCAGGAAGTAAATGTCTGTTGCCCCATTTCGCTTTGGGCCACACGGATGGTCACCGTATCGTCCGGCGCTACCACGAGCCAAGGGTTGATCTCCGTGTCGGCATTTCCGACGAGCGATTCCCACGGCTTGTCCGGAATCTTCGCGGCATTGACGGCGCCTTCCACTTGACTCCCCGGAAACGCCAGCGCCAGCGCAAAGCCTCCGCCAACCGTCAGAGTCGTTACGATGAACTCCCTGCGGTCCATTTCCTTCGTCGCTTTCATCGTTTTTTTAAGGCTTCGCGCTATCGCGCTCGCGCTTCGCCCCCTCCATAGAAAAGCTCTACTAACTCTTCGCCGCTAACTCCGCCGCCCGGTGAATTGCCTGCCGAATCCGCGGGTAGGTTCCGCAGCGGCAAAGATTGGTAACCTCGCGAGTGATGTCCGCGTCGCCGGGCTTGCTGTTCTTAGCCAGCAGCGCCGCAGCCGCCATGATCTGTCCCGGCTGGCAATAGCCGCACTCGGGCACATCACCTTCCCGCCAGGCGATTTGGAGCGGATGCTGCGCGTTGGGCGACAGTCCTTCGATCGTCGTCACATCTTTTCCGGCCGCTTGGCTTACCGGCTGCGAGCATGCTCGCACCGCCTTGCCATTCACATGCACGGTGCACGCCCCGCACAGCCCCATCCCACAGCCGTACTTAGTTCCGGTCAGCCCAATCGTGTCGCGGATCACCCACAGCAGAGGTGTTTCCCGCTCGACGTCAACCGAATACGTCTTCCCGTTAATTCTGAGTGAGAGCATGACAAGCGCCTCCCAATGATGACTGGCCCCTCGACCAATAACAGCCACAGAGCTCAGCGAGACTTCGCAGTCAGCCTGTGGCAGGCTGGGAGTGGATACTATCACTTGGGACTGGTGTCAATCCAGTTATCGTGATGGGCCACACTACACCCTTTCGGTGCCCCTCACCTGAGGTCTGTTAGCGTCCACGAACACTCGAGACATGTAACGGCGGAAGGCGGTCTTTCCACGGCATTGCTTCCTCGAGCGCCGCGGCGAGCTGAAAGATCACATGTTCAGCCGACGGTGTGGTTCCCAGTTGCACGCCGATCGGCAGGCCCGACGAGTGCATTGCCAACGGCAATGAGATCGCTGGAGTTCCAGTGATGTTGTGCGGAAGCGTAAACTGGAAAACCGGTTGAAAGATGGTTTCCGAAAGAGTGTCCATGGTCACATCCGTGCGGCCAAGGTTGTACTTCCCCCATGGTTCGGCGACGCGCGCGGTCGTCGGCGAGAGCCACACATCGTACTTCGTAAAGTAATGTCCGAGGCGGCGTCGCGCCGTATTCAGCGCAGCCATCGCGTTCAGGAATTGCACGGGCTTCATTTGCCTGGCGTACTCATAGATCATGAAGACGACGGGCTCGAGAGTTTCAGGCCCGATCGGGCGGCCGTTGCGTTTGGAGTAACCCTCAAGACGCAGGTCGAAACCGAAAAACCACACGTCGGCCATGGTCCTCATTACGGAAGGATCGAATTCCGGACTGTCTTCGGAAACCTCGTGTCCCATTTGTGCGAGCGCCTTCGCAATCCTCTCAACAACCTGAGCGACTTCCTTGTCAGTTTCGATATTCATCAGCGCCTTCGTCGACCAGCCGATGCGCAGTCTTGGCGGCTTTTTCCGCGACAACGTCGCATAAGATTCCGCCGGCTTCGGAATGATGAACGGATCGCCGGGCTGAGGAACTGCAAGACAATCCAGCATGGCAGCGCAGTCGCGCACGGTCTTGGTCTGGACAAAATTCTGAGCCAGACCAAATCCATTCTCATCCAAAATCGGCCCAAATGAAATGCGCCCGCGCGAAGGTTTGAGACCGACCCCGCCGCAGAAACTCGCTGGAACACGTATCGATCCGGCTATGTCCGATCCGTGGGCGATCGGCACGATCCCTGCGACGACCGCCGCCATTCCCCCGCCGGTCGAGCCCCCGGCCGAGTAACCTCTTTTCCACGGCGTGGACGTATTGCCATAAAGAGCGCCTTCCGTCGTGCCCGACATCGAGTACTCGGGCGCTGCAGAACGGCCGAGAATATTGACGCCGGACGCCCGCAGGAGCTGGCAATAGTGCGTGTCCGTCTGAACGATCATGTCTTTACAAAGACGGCTGCCGAATTCGATCTTCCGGCCGGCCTCATGTCCGAAAACGTCTTTCATCAGGAAGGGGACACCGCGAAATGGACCGTCACCCAGAATCTTTTCGTCCAGGCTCTCGATCCGATCGGGATAAGTTTCAACGATCGCGTTGATCGCCGGATTGATCGCTTCGATTGCCCGGACGGCGGTCTCCGCCAGTTCCTTGGGTGAAACGTGTCTCCTCGACACTAATTCCGCCAACCCGAGCGCGTCATACTTTGCGTATTCGTTGAGATTCATGGACAACGATACTAATACGCCGGAAAAATGCTGCGCTCAGAATTTTCAGAAAAACCACGGCGTCGACAGCACGCGACTTCCGAGCGATGTGGCCGGCCCGGGCAGGACGTGCTCGGCCTGTGTGAGAGTAGTTTAGACATATTCACGTACATTTTGTACGTTATGGTACGTTACGAAGTACGGATTGCTGCCAGTGCAGATAAGGATCTGGCCGGCGTGCCCAGAGTGCTTGGCGAACGAATCATTGAGAAATTCGGCGAGATTAGCAAAGACCCTCGCGGCACGGATTCCAAGAAACTGAACGATGCAACTTATCGAGTCCGGGTTGGGGACTACCGGATCGTGTACCACGTTAATGATACGGAGCGCTCGGTTCTAGTTACGAGAATCCGGCATCGGCGCGAGGTCTATCGAAGGAGGTAACGATGGCGAAGATTGCAGTCATTGATGCTCGGAAAGACCTGGCGGACATTCTCAATCGCGCTGCTTACGGCAAAGAGCGGGTTGTGCTCACGCGCCGAGGTAAGGATGTGGCCGCCATTGTTCCCATGGACGATTTGGCGATTCTGGAAGCAATCGAGGATCACATGGATATCACGGAATCGCAAAAGATTCTGGAACGTGTCCAGCGCGGTTCCGAGGGAACCCTCTCGCTGGAGGAAGTGAAAGCAAAATACCGGGCCGGAAAACGAAGAGCGAAAGCCGGAAAGGGGAAACAATGAGCATCTTTCGGAAAAAGGGCGGAGGCGGAGTCCGCTGCGTCTCGTAATTTGCTTGGCCATGGCGAGGCCGCTCCACCTTCCGCCGACAATGGCCACATCCACGGGTTTGAGATTTGTCATGTTCCTAGCTTTCGTTCGCCGCGTTAAACAAGTCCGTTCAGCCGGTAGCACCGCGCCGCAGAACCGGCGAAGAGATCGGCTTTCTCGCTGCTGCTCGCGCCCTTCGCCATCAGCTTGCAGGCATTCCAGAAGACGGGATAACTGTAGGAGATTTTGTCGACAGGGAAGTTACTCTCAAACATGCAGCGCGACGCCCCGAAGGCCGTGATACAGGTTTCAACGTAGGGGCGGAATCGCGCGGCCACCTTTTCCGACGATGGCGGTTCTGCGTCCCCATCGAAGCGCAAGGCAGTGTAGCTTTGACCGAGTCCGCCGAGCTTGACGAACACGTTGGGCCGGGCAGCGAGGGCCTTGATCGATGACGCCCAACGCGAAAACACTTCCTCTTGCTTGCTGCGGTAAGAGCCTAGCCCGAGAACGCCGCCGACATGATTGAGGACGATTCTGGTATTGGGTAACGCACCTGCGAGATCGGCGACTTCGCCGATCTGGGTATGATAGAGCGACACATCGTAGGAAAGGCCAAGACGGCCGACCACCGCGATGCCTTCCCGGAACTTCTTGTCGGCCAGCATCCCCGCGTGGGTATTTGGATTCGGTCTAAGGGTGGCAGCCTCGGCCTCCCATGAGACGCCGTGGCGGATCCCGCGAAAGCGATCGCCCCCCGCGCGCATCAGCGCGTTCAAGACCGGCTCGACACGGCTGCCCAACATCATGTCCGCGTGTCCGACGATGCCGGCGGCTACCCTGGTTTTTCCGAACACGCCGCTGCCGCACATCGCCGCGACGCCGTTGGCGAACTCCACCTCACCGACAGGCCGCATTTCCTCGGGCCCCCGGTCGCGATACATCGAGCTCGCTTCCATGTACACGGTCGCGACGATATTGTGGCCGCTGCCGGTATCCGTCAGCAAGTCATCGAGCAAATATCGCCATCCGGGGCGCTGCCATAAATGGTGATGCGGATCGATGATCGGCAGTCCTTGTTCGAGAATCGGTTCTTTGTGCCGCGCAAGCCAATCCAGGCGAGGCGCCGGGTTCCCTGGCGCGGCCTGCTGTTGTTGTGCGGACGCCCGTGGCGCCCACCTGGCGGCCGCGCCGACGACGAGCATAGAAAATTCGCGTCGATTCACTGGTGACCTCCGTTGCTGAGTGGGATGAGGAACTTCTTCAATTTACCTCAGACTGGGTTCGGCGCGAAGGGCAAACGGTGGTCGCCACGGATAGGCGTTTCCACCGGCCGTATAACCGACGTTTTGCAGGATCGACTCGCGGACCTCGTCGATGCTTGGTTTACGAACGTCGAACATGGGAGCGTGTCATGAAACTACAAGACCAGCGAGTGCTGGTGACCGGCGCAACCACCGGAATAGGCCGGGAAACCGCCAGGCTGTTCGCCCGCCGCGGCGCGACCGTGGTCATCACCGGGCGCGACACCGAACGAGGAGCGCAGACGGTCGCGGCGATCGAGGCCGAGGGCGGACAGGCCGAGTTCATCGCCGCCGACCTGAACGACATCGAATCTGTGCGACGCCTGGCCGAACGGGTCGGTGAGGTCGACGTGCTGGTGAACAACGCGGCCGCGCACCATTTCGCTCCGACACTGGAGCAGGACGTCGACTCGTTCGACATGACGTTCGACGTCACCGTTAGGGCGCCGTTCTTTCTCACCGCGGCGCTGCTGCCAAAAATGATCGCCCGCGGATCGGGTGCCATCGTCAACATCTCCGGCGCGTTGGCTACGTCAGGCAACACAGGCGGCACGCTGGTCGCCGCCGCCAAGGCGGCACTCGAATCATTCACCCGGTCCTGGGCCGTGGCCTTCGGCGCCCACGGGATTCGTGTCAACACCATCGCGCCCGGGCCCACCCGCACCGACTCGGTCATCGCCACACTCGGCGACAGGTTGGAGCAGCTGGGCTCCGCGACAGCGTTGGGCCGGACCGCTGACCCGAGCGAGATCGCCGAAGCCATCGTTTTCCTCGCGTCGCCACAAGCGAGCTACATCACCGGCGCGACGTTGATGGTGGACGGCGGCTACACCGCGGTCTGACCAATGCTTGCGCGAGTGTTGCTCGCTCAGCCCACCGGCGGCGCGAGCTTCACCGCGACGAAGAGTAACGCCGCGGCCTGCTCGCCGCGGTGCCAGCAGCGGCGACAACGCCACGGACTTAATACGCCGCGCGGCCTACGCTCGAAGGAGGCTAACTCGTCCAAGGATAGGAGCAGCGCCCAGAAAGAGGTACGACATGACGCAAGGCACAGCAGCAGACTTCGCCCGGCGACACGTGGAGGAAATCATCAACGGCCGCCGCCTGGATCTAGTAGACGAACTCTACGCCCCAGACGCGGTGTTCCACGACCCCGTTGCCCCAGGCGGCACGGCCCGGGGCCGCCATGAGATCAAGGCCTTCTTCTCGGCGATTTTCCAAGCGATGCCTGATGTCCGCTTCACCATCGAGGACAACTTCGGGACCGCGGACCGCGGCCTGTGCCGTGGCACCATCACTGCAACCCTGCGCGGCGACTTCGGCTCCCTCCCCGCCACCGGAAAGTCCGCCACCTCTCCCATTGCCGAGATCTTTCGGATCGCGCACGGGCAGATCGTCGAGGTCTGGGTCTACTCCGATACGCTGAGCATTATGCAGCAATTCCGGATTATCCCTACCTCTGGCGGCGCGTAGCGCCGATCGCGAAGCCCGGTTCAGTCCTCCTCTGCGTGGTCGAGGAAGCGGAGGCAGAGGTACGCGGCGTCGGCTAAATTTGCCCGAGCGACACGGCCATGCCTAATCTAAAGGAGTGACGACAATGGGTAGGCTAGCGGACAAGAATATCCTTATCACCGGCGGCAACAGCGGGATCGGGCTGGCCGCAGCGCAGGAATTCGACAGAGAGGGCGCGCGCGTCGCCATCTGCGGCTTGAATGAGAGTACGCTGCAGGCG
>Ga0209376_1002433_pt1 | contig 17673 bp, 13 predicted proteins | sample GraSoiAngelo_134_FD_185891 | JGI IMG/M metagenome (GOLD analysis project Ga0209376, IMG submission 185891) | Grasslands soil microbial communities from the Angelo Coastal Reserve, California, USA - 14_0929_05_30cm (SPAdes) (version 2) | ecosystem: Environmental > Terrestrial > Soil > Grasslands ... | reverse complement strand
TTCCGGTTGACAACGCCCTGGGTATTCGTCAAAATCCGATCCCCCGCAACTCAACGAAAAAGGAGGCTCAACTATGCAGGTGTCAAACAAAAGATTGGTGAGTTGGTTCATGGCCGGAGTGCTTGCGCCGCTCGCGCTCCTGTGGCTGAGTGGCTGTGCCGCGACCCAAGAGGCCAAGTCGGTGGAAAAATCGGGCTTCCTGGGGGACTATTCCATGCTGAAGGAGGGCCAGCGCAGTACGTTCAAGGAAGGCTCAGAAGACCAGGCCTTGTCGGTCTACAAGAACCCTGCTGTCGATTGGAAGAAGTACAAAAAGGTGCAGCTCGATCCGGTGACCGTCTGGCTGGGGCCAAAGTCTCAGATGAAGGATGTGCCCGCCGAGGATCGGCAGCGGCTGGCCAATCTGCTGTGGTCGAAGCTCGACGAACAGCTCAGGAAGGATTACGAGATGACGAGTCAACCTGGCCCGGACGTGCTGCGGATCCAGGTCGCCATCACCGAAGGGGAATCATCCAATGCCGTGTTGGATACGCTGTCGAGCATCGTGCCGCAACTGCGGATGCTGTCCGGCGGTAAGAGCCTCGCGACTGGGGTTTCCCTGTTTACCGGCAGTGCGAGTGTCGAAGCGAAGGCCACCGATGGCGACACCGGAGCGCTCCTGGTTGCTGCGGTAGACCGCCGGGGCGGAACCAAGAGCCTGAGCGGAGTGACCAACTCCTGGAATGATGTGGAGCAGGCCTATCGTTTCTGGGCCGAGAAGCTCCGCTACCGCTTGTGTCAATGGCGGGGGGGCTCGAATTGCGTGGAACCGAAGGCCTAACGGAGCGGGAGAGTGGGGAAAGATTAATGAAATGATTCGTGCCCATGGAAGCGGAAGTTCTATTGGGAAAGTGACTCCTGGTGGAGCTGTCTACGCCGCTTGAAAAACCGGGAATGTTTCTTCATACTCCTCCTCCGTCCATTTGCGCACTTCACCGAGCGGTCGGGTCATGTCGTGTTCCGCGTGGCACCAGCAAGTCAACATCGCGTCCAGATCGCGGGTAGGTTCCGCGTTCGCCCCGATTGTCCTCGTGCTGCTCCTCCTGTACATGCCGGCACAGGCGGACGCTGCGCCGCTCCGTGAAGGTGCTCCGGAACAGCCCACGCCGGTCAAGATCGGAATCAAACTGCAGCAAATCACCAACGTGGACCAGAGGGCGGAGAATTTTAGCGTCGGCGCCACGCTGATGATGCGCTGGCACGATCCGGCGTTGGCCTATAGCCCCGATTCCGATCCTTGTCGGTGCCGATTCAAGACCCTCAAAGAGAGCAATTTTGATCAGTTGATCATGGAGAAGGGACGAAAGTGGCCGGAATTCACGATTTACAACCAGCAGGGGAATCGGTTCTCGCAGAATCGTCTGTTCGGCATCTTCCCGGACGGTGACGTCCTGTACTTCGAAAGGTTTACCACCACGCTCCAAGCGCCTGATTTCAATTTTCGACGCTATCCCTTCGACAGACAGCAGTTCTTCATTCACGTCGATTCCGTCTATCCGAAGGACTTCTATGTCTTTACCGACTTGGAAGGGTTCTCGGAAGTCGGCGCTCGGTTGGGACAGGAAGAATGGAAGGTGCAGCGCTTCGACACGCTCGTGAGCAGCGTCACCGCCAGCACCCGCGGCGCTACCTCGCGGTTCTCCTTTCGCGTCGTTGCGCAACGCCATCGAACGTATTACATCTTCCGCATTCTTCTCCCCATCTGCATCATTCTGGTTGTGGCATGGGTCACGTTTTTCGTCCGAGATTACGGCAGACGGATCGATCTCTCCAACGGCGTGCTGCTCTTGTTCGTGGCGTTTAACTTCACGATCTCGAATGATTTGCCACGGTTGGGGTACCTGACGTTCCTCGACACCATCATTTTCTCCGCATTCATTGTGACGAGTCTGGTCGTGATTATCAACGTGTACCTGCAACGGATCGAGTCGGCCGACAGGCGCGAGTCGGCTCATAGACTGGACCGATATGTTCGCTGGGGCTACCCCGCAACCTGGTTGGTGCTTGTCCTGTTCTTGGTCTCGGTTTTCCATTGGTTGTAAGCTATTAAAGAACACTGGAGGGTTCGAGAACGAAAGGGGATGGTTATGGCGCAAACAGCCGAACACACTCGATTGCTGAGTGACGGACAAAACTGGAAAAGTTGGGGTCCCTACCTGAGCGAGCGCCAGTGGGGCACGGTCCGGGAAGATTATAGCCAGGACGGAAACGCCTGGGACTATTTCACCCATGACCAGGCGCGCTCCCGCGCCTACCGCTGGGGCGAAGACGGGCTAGCGGGAATCTGCGATCGTCACCAGGTCCTGTGTTTTGCGTTGGCCCTCTGGAACGGCAAGGACCCGATTCTCAAGGAACGGCTGTTCGGGCTGACTAACAGCGAGGCGAACCACGGCGAGGACGTCAAGGAATACTATTTCTACCTCGACAGCACGCCGACCCACTCCTACATGAAATATCTCTACAAGTATCCCCAGGCGGCCTACCCCTATGACAATCTCGTGAAGACGAACCGGAGCCGCAATCGCTCTGAGGCGGAGTATGAGCTGCTCGACACGGGCGTGTTTGACCAGGATCGCTACTTTGATGTCTTCGTCGAGTATGCCAAGGAATCCCCCGACGATATACTCGTCCAGATCAGCCTGTGCAACCGGGGGAAAAAAGCGGCCTCTCTCCATGTGTTGCCGACATTGTGGTTCCGCAACACCTGGTCCTGGCCAGGCGGCGGGTCGAAGCCGGTGCTCCGGTCGGTCAAGGCAGCGAAACGCAGCGTGATCCACGCGCACCATACCGACCCGCTGTTCCAGGAGTCTCTGACCGACTCCTACCTGTACTGCGAGGACACGGTCCCCCTGCTGTTCACGGAGAATGAAACCAACCACGCCCGGCTCTTCGGCGCGGCCAACCGGAGCCCCTACGTCAAGGACGGCATCAACAATTACGTCGTCCAGGGGCAGAAGGATGCGGTGAATCCCGATGGGGTCGGCACGAAGGTCTCACCGCATTATCAACTGACCGTCGGTCCGGGAGCCACGCAGGTGGTCCGGCTCCGTCTGTCACAGACGGCACCAGGCGAGCTCCGCGATCCGTTCGGGAAGTTCGATGCGGTGGTGGGCGCGCGACAGAAGGAGGCGGACGAGTTCTATGACGCCCTGACCCCGCCGGCCATCAAGGCCGATCGCGACCGCGCCAACGTCATGCGACAGGCCCTCGCGGGGATGCTCTGGAGCAAACAGTATTACTACTTTGACGCCGACCAGTGGTTGACAGAGCATCACGCCCATCCCTTGCATCGGGAGGACCGGCAAGCGAGCCGCAATCGCGAGTGGTTCCACATGGTCAACGACGACATCATCTCCATGCCCGACAAGTGGGAGTACCCCTGGTATGCCGCCTGGGACCTCGCGTTCCATACCGTCGCACTTTCGGCCGTCGATCCGGACTTCGCGAAGCAGCAGCTCGACCTCATGCTCTCCCAGCACTACCTCCATCCCAATGGCCAGATCCCGGCCTATGAATGGAATTTCAGCGACGTGAACCCGCCGGTCCACGCCTGGGCGACGCTGTTTCTCACCCGTGTATTGACCGCCCGCTCAGGTGAGGCTGACGTCAGCTTTCTCAAGTCAGCCTTCTCGAAGCTGCTCTGCAATTTCACCTGGTGGGTGAACCGGAAGGACCGGTTCGGCAAGAACGTGTTCGAGGGCGGCTTTCTCGGGCTCGACAACATCGGTGTTTTCGACCGGAGCGCGCCGCTGCCCACGGGGGGGCATCTGGAACAGGCCGACGGCACGGCCTGGATGGCCCTCTTCAGCCAGAACATGGCGGAGCTCGCGGTCGAATTGGCGGCTCACGATCCCATCTACGATGAAATGGCTGCGAAGTTCTCGGAACACTTCCTCTGGATCGCCGCGGCGATTAACCGACCTGGTGCGGACGGGATGTGGGATGAGGAGGACGGGTTTTATTACGACATTCTTCGCCTTCCGGACGGCAGCGCGACGCGGCTCAAGGTGCGCTCCATGGTTGGGCTGCTCCCTCTGTGCGCCACGACCGTGGTTGAACCATGGCAACGCGAACGGATCCCCAGAACGATCGCATCGAATTACGAACGCATGCAGAGGATGCCGGAACTGCTCAAATTCATGCACCCCACTGGTCCGGGACATTTTGGAGTGGCCGAGCGGGGGATCGCCGCCCTGGTCAATCCAGAGCGGCTCCGCCGGATCCTCACGAAGATGCTCGACGAGGGAGAATTCCTCAGCCCCTATGGGATCCGCTCGCTCTCCAAGTTCCACGAGAAACACCCGTATATCTTCACAGTGGGCGGCCAGGAATACCGGGTGGATTACCTGCCGGGGGAGTCGGACAGTGGGATGTTCGGAGGGAACTCCAACTGGCGGGGACCGATCTGGGTGCCGGTGAACACCCTCATCATCCGGGCGCTCATGCAGTTCTACCTGTACTACGGCGACAACTTCAAAATTGAATGCCCTACCGGGTCCGGCAAAATGATGAACCTGTTTGAAGTCGCCAAGGAGATCACAGACCGACTTGCGCGGATCTTCCTCCGCGATCGCAACGGGCGTCGGCCGGTGTACGGCGGCACCAAAAAATTCCAAGAGGACCCCCACTGGCGTGACCATCTCCTCTTCTACGAGTACTTCCACGGTGACAATGGAGCGGGACTTGGCGCGAGTCACCAGACCGGCTGGACCGGCCTCGTGGGTGGGCTCATCCGGCTCGTTGGCGCCATGGACCCCGAGCGGGCCCTGGAAGTCGGGAAAATGGTGACCTTTTCTGAGCTAGGAGGGCGGGCACGGGGTGGCCAGGGCGGGAGTGCGGCTCGCCGCCGCGAGCGCTGACATGCCGAACTCGCTGTCGCCGTCACTCTATCAGATCAACACGCGCGTGTGGCTGACGGACCTTTCCCGGACGCTCGGCCGGCCGGCGACGCTGGACGACATGCCAGACGCCGAGCTGGACCGCCTGGTGGAGATGGGCTTTGATTGGGTCTGGTTCCTGAGCGTGTGGCGGATCGGCCCGGCCGGGCAGCGCGTGTCGCGCGCCAACCACGAATGGCGCAGGGAGTTTGAGGAGACGCTGCCGGATCTGCGCGAGGAGGACATTGCCGGCTCCGGGTTTGCCATCACCGGCTACACGGTGCACAACAATCTGGGAGGCGATGCGGCGCTGGCGCGGCTCCGCGAGCGCCTCCGCAGGCGCGGCCTGAAGCTCCTGCTCGACTTCGTCCCCAACCACACGGGCCTGGATCACCCCTGGGTGGAAGACCACCCCGAGTATTACATTTCCGGAACCGAACCCGACCTGGCGCGAGCGCCGCAGAACTACACCTGGGCCAGGCGCAAGGGCGGCGACTTACTGCTCGCCCACGGGCGCGATCCGTACTTCCCTGGCTGGCCGGACACACTTCAGCTCAACTACGGCAATCCCGCCACGCAGGAGGCGATGATCGGGGAGCTGCTGAAGATCGCCAGTCAATGTGATGCTGTGCGCTGCGACATGGCCATGCTCATCCTGCCCGACGTCTTCGAACGGACTTGGGGTCTTCAAGCGGAGCCGTTCTGGCCGAAGGCGACTCAGTGCGTGCGCGAAAAAACTCCGGGCTTCTGCTTCATGGCCGAGGTCTACTGGGACCTGGAATGGACGCTTCAGCAACAGGGATTCGATTACACCTATGATAAGCGGCTGTATGACCGCCTCCGCGAAGGCCATGCCCGTCCCGTGCGTGACCATTTGCGCGCCGAACTCAACTATCAGAACAAGATGGCCCGGTTCCTGGAAAACCATGACGAGCCCAGGGCCGCCGCGACCTTCGCGCCCGGCATGCACGAGGCGGCGGCCGTCATCACATTTCTCTCGCCGGGCCTGCGCTTCTTCCACCAGGGGCAGTTCGAAGGCCGGAGGAAGCGCATCTCGCCGCATCTGGTTCGCGCGCCGCTGGAGCCTAGCGACGACGCGCTGCACCGGTTCTACGATCGTCTCCTGGCGGTACTCCGGCAGCCGATCGTTCGAGAGGGTGAGTGGCGCCTGCTTGACTGTGCGCCGGCGTGGGAGGGCAACGGGACGTGGGATGGCGTCATTGTCTGGTCCTGGCAGGCTCGGGCCGACCAGCGACTGCTGATCGCCGTCAACTATGCCGGCCACCAGAGCCAGTGTTATGTCCGTCTCCCGTTTCCAGATCTGACCAATCGCATGGTGCGGTTCAAGGATTTGATGGGTCCCGCTTCCTACGACCGCGACGGAGACGAGCTCCTGTCACGGGGTCTTTTTCTCGACGTGCCAGCCTGGGGCTATCACGTCTTAGAGATATCCATGATGTCTTAACCCAGGTCATGGCGGTCCGGTTCTCGTCAGTGCCTTCCTTCACAGACTCCACCGCCACACTGTCAGATTTTCCAGTTGCTTTCTCACCACGACTCGTGTATCTGCTTTTGGCCCCGTGATGGGGCCAGGAAGAACAGAAGCCGTTACTTCATTCGAGCGTGCGCCGCTGGATCGGGCACGATCACACAATCCGAGAAAGGAGACCAATGATGAAACGCTTGCCAATCTTTGTGCTTGCCGCGACTGCTATCTTTGCCACCCCGGTGATTGCCCAGGAAGCCGCGAACACCAACATGGAAATCTTCATGCAAAAGGTCAAAGCGGACAAGAAGCTGCTGGTCGCCACCAACATGGAGTTGACTGACGCGGAAGCCAAGGCCTTTTGGCCGCTGTACGACGCCTACCAGAAAGACCTGGAGCAGGTGAACGGGCGCTTGGGCAAGGTGATCAAGGAATACGCCGACGCCTACAACAAAGGCCCGGTCCCGAACGACACGGCGAAGAGGCTGCTGAATGATGCTCTTGCGGTCGAGGAGGCGGAGCTGAAGCTGAAGCGGTCGTACGCGGAGAAAGTGGAAAAGGTCCTGCCGGCGACGAAAGTCGCGCGGTACATCCAGATCGAAAACAAAGTCCGGGCTGCGGTGAGATTCGGGCTTGCTGCAGCGATTCCGCTGGTCTATTAGGCGTGGATCCGAGAACAGGGCACCGCCTGATGCTGCTTGTGACGATGACGCGATGCCGTAGCCCCATCAGCGAATCGTGCAAGGAGTGGGGATGCCTCTCACGCAGCGTGCGCTGATCGAACTGATTGCCATCACCGCGGCCATCGCGGTGCTCTTGGCGCTGGCCTACCAGGTCATAGCCCCGTTTCTGGTCGCGCTGGCCTGGGCGGGCATTCTGGTCCTCGTGACCTGGAAGCCGTACGAGCGGCTTGCCCGCCTGGTCCGCAGCCGGTGGCTGGCCGCGACGCTCATCGTGCTGCTACTTGGTTCCGTGCTGGTGGTGCCGCTGGTGTTTGCCGGGATCGAGCTGTCGTCCCGCATCGACGCGATCGGAACCTGGTATCAGGAAAAAATGGCGACCGGCTGGCCGCCGGTGCCGCACTGGATCGCCACCCTGCCGTTGGTTGGCCCCAGGATCGAGCATTTCTGGACCGGCCTGGGCAGCGGGGATCCAGCCGCTGTCGCCAAGGCACGGGAACTGGGCGGGCTGCTGATCGCGCTCCTGCTCAAGGTTGCCGCTGCTTTGGGCCAGGGGCTCCTCCTGGTGGTATTGAGCCTGGTGTTTGCATTGTTTTTCTATGTCGGCGGCGAGCCCCTGTCGCGCTGGCTGTATGCCCTCGCGTCGCGGATCGGGGGAGCGCAGGGCAGGGAGCTGCTGGATGTGGCGGGCGAGACCGTGATCGCCGTCGTGTACGGCATCGGCGGCACCGCGCTCGTGCAGGGGACCCTGGCGTTTCTCGGGTACTGGATCGCGGGGGTGCCCTATGCGCTCAGCTTCGGCCTCGTGTCCGGCGTCCTCGCGCTTGTCCCGGATGGACAAGCCCTGATCGGGCTGCCCCTGGCGGTCTGGTTGTATCAACAGGGCCAGACGGGGTGGGCCATCTTCCTGGCCGTCTGGATGCTCGGCGTGGTCGGCACGATCGACAACGTGCTCAAGCCGTTGCTGATCGGCAAACGCAGCAGCCTGCCTGTCGTGCTGATCCTGATCGGCGTCGTCGGCGGCGCGCTGGCCTGGGGCGCACTGGGCATGTTCCTCGGCCCGACCCTGCTCGCGGTCTGTCACAACGTGCTGGGGCACTGGGCCTTCCCGGAAAAGGATGCGCCGACCCCCGTCCGGCACAGCGAGTGAGGAAGGGCGCCGCGATAGGCGAATCCGTGGGACAGTGATATGTCTGGGGGGCGGCTAGGCCTTCTCGTTATTCTCGCCATCACGCTGGCGCCTGTCGCCTCATGGTCCGCAGACGAGGCCTCCCCCAAGGGCCCCCCCAGCGAATCCGCGTCGGAACCGCAGGAGAGTGAGCGCCGCCCGCTGCGGGAGCTGCTGTACGGCGCCACGCCCGAAGAGCGGGAACGGCTCGCCGAAGAACGAAAACGTCTCTCGGCAGCCGCCGCGGCCTTCGGCACAGACCCCACCGCCATCATCGGGTACTATCAACTGACGTATGGGCACAGTGCGTTCACCAACAACCTGCGTCTCGAGTCGGCCACTGCCGTCGTCCAGGTGCCCCTCACGCCGAACTGGTTTGTTCGTGCGACGCTGCCCTATCTGTGGGCTGATTCGAACCAGCCGGGGGGATCGACCACGGATGGCACCAGCGACACGCTGGTGCGAACAGCCGGGCGGTTATATGCCAGCCAGAATGTGGCCCTGGTCATTGGCACCGACGCCTCATTCCCGACCGCCGCGAAAAAAGGACTCGGTACTGGGAAATATACCGTCGGGCCGGGCGGCGCGGTGGCGGTCCCGATGCCCAGGCTGCGCTCGTTGTTCTTTACAGTGCTCCAGGACTTCAACTCCGTGGGGGGTGATCCCAGCCGCGCCAACCTCCACTTCATGCTGGTCCAGCCGGTCTTCAATACCATCTGGTCCGAGCATTGGTGGACCTCTATCCAGGGGACCTTTTACATCGATTGGAACAATAACCGAAAGACCACGCTAAACCTGCAGGGCGAGGTCGGCCACAACTTTGACAACCATTGGAACGTATTCGCCGGGGCCGGTGCGGGGGTGTTGGGACAGGATACGTCTTTGGGGCTGGACTGGACGGTGCAAGCCGGGGTGCGTTGGGTGTTCCGGACGCCGCTCTTTCCTGAGCGCCTCTTGGAACAGCTCCCAATACAATGATGCCGAGCCGAACCTCGAGCGACTCAACCGGGGCTGACAGAAGGTCTTACAGTCGGGAAAGGATTAAGGGGACGGGCGACTCTAGTTAGCCGACTCGGCGCGCGAGGTGCAATGAAAAACCAGCCTGTCCCCTTTAGATGTCCCCGGCACTCACCCCAAATCCCTCCGACATCGTAAGGCAGTTCTAACGGACGGAGTGAGCGCGCCAGAACGGAGCCATGCTCGAACAAATCCATGAGTTGCTGTCGCATCTGTCCTTGCTCAGCCTCATTGCCATTGCCTTCGCGGTCATCCTGTTCGTCCCGCCTCTGTGTGCGCGCGTCGGTCTGCCCGCCGCCGTCGGCCTGCTGCTGGCTGGAGTAGCCTTCGGTCCCAACGGCCTGCACATTACGAAAGAGGGCATGCCGGTCCTGACCTTCCTGGCGGAAGTCGGCAAGCTGCTGATCATGTTCTTTGCCGGCCTGGAGATCGACCTCGCGCAGGCCAAACGGACCGGTGGACATTCCTTGCTGTTCGGCTCGCTGACGTGCCTGCTGCCGCTGGCCGCAGGCACGTCGGTCGGCCTGACCTTCGGTTACTCGTGGGTGTCGTCCCTGCTGATCGGCTCGCTGCTGGCCTCGCATACGCTGATCGGGTATCCCATCGTCCAGCGCCTCGGCTTGGGCGGCAAGAGAATCGTTGCCGTGACCGTCGGCGCCACAGTCCTGACCGATATCGCCTCGCTCATGGTCCTGGCAGTGTGCCTGCCGATTCACACCTCCGGCTTCTCGACTGGAAGTTTTGCGATGCAGATCATCGAGCTGGCAATCTACGTTCCTGTAGTGGTGTTCGGGTTGAGCGCCGTCGGCAAATGGTTGTTTCGCCGGAAAGGCTACACGAATGAGTACCAGGTCGGCTTTACGCTGATGGTGATCGCGCTGGCCGGCGTGGGCGCCGAGCTCATCAACCTGGAAGCGATCATCGGCGCCTTCCTGGCCGGATTGGCCGTCAACCGCGCGATCAAAAAGAGCGAGGCTAAGGATGAGCTGGAATTTGTCGGGAACCTGCTCTTCATCCCGGCCTTTTTCATCGCAATCGGCGCGCGCATCGACGTACCGGTGTTTATCGGGACGCTCATCAACAATCTGAGTCTCGTGGCCGCGATCGTCGGCGGGCTGGTCGGAACCAAATTCTTGGCCGCGTTTGTCACGCAACGACTGGTCGGCTATACGCAGATGGAAGGCTTGCTCATGTGGTCGCTGTCGCTGCCGCAGGTCGCGGCGACGCTGGCGGCCGCCGTGGTGGCCTATAACGCGAAGAACGCGGCCGGCGTCCGTTTGATTGACGAACCGGTGATCAACACGGTAGTGGTGTTGATGGTGGCCACTTCCATCCTCGGTCCGATGCTGACGGAACGCTTCGGCCGGACGCTCGCAGGTCGCGAGCAGTAAGGATAGGGACAGGATTAAGGGGACAGGCTACTTTCGTGAGCCGACTCGGCGAGTGAGGTGCAACGACAAACAAGCCTGTCCCTTTATTCAGATCTGGCGGTTTTCCGCAGGGGCGGCGGACGAGCCTGAGGCCGTGAAGGCCCGGCGTCTCGCCACTCTGGCCGCTCTGGTGGTGAGTCTCGTGACGGCGGCTCCGGCCATCGCCGAAGTCACAATTCAGGGCCGGGGCATCCTGTTCTATACGGACGATGTGGGAATTTTCTCGGCGACCCGACGCCTGTCCCGCGACGGCGATCCGACCCAACCGGCCATTGATTCGCGTTTGACCAACCAGGGCTCCGATGTCGTCTTCGAACCGGATCTGAACGTCGCCACGTCGTTGGGCAACCGGTTCGGGACGCTCGAGCTGAGCGCAAAGGGGCAGGGCTTCGTTTACACCGACCACTCCCGCTTCAACCATGGCACCCTGCGCCTGCAGGCCCTCCAGGCCCTCTCGCCGGAGACGCGGTTGCGGCTGCGGTTCTACTATGCGCCGAATCTATTCCTCGGGGAGAACGAGAACCGGCAGCCCGGCGCAACGGGGCTGGTCGAGGAATCCGTCACGAGTTACATCTGGTCGGCGCGGTTCGAACACATGCTGACGCCGGACCTGGAAGTCAGGCTATCGACTCGATACGGCCTGCGCCGCTACAACGAGGCCTTCGCGCAACGCAACACCGATTTCTGGACGGTCGGCCCGCATTTCGAATGGCGCGCAGCCCCTCGGGTGAAGATCGGGGTGGGGTACCATTATGAGCGCGGGCTGGCGGATGGCCGGTCGCAGCCCCAGCTCGAGGATGACGTGTCCTACGTCAACCATTACGGCAGCGCAGATGTCGAAGTGGAGCTGACCGACCGGCTTTCCTTCGCCGCAGGGTTTCATTACGAGCGAAACAACTGGACGAGCGGCATCGTCGGCGATGAGCGGCAGGGGGCCCATGAAAATATCTTCCAGGGTGATGCCGTCTTCTATTACCGCTGGACTGAGAAGATGCGTATGGGGCTCGGTGTCCAACGGGCCAGCCGCAAGGAGAGTTTCGACGCGTCCTCTGTGAAGAACACCAACGTCGGAGTCGGGATGGAAGCCGCGTTCTAAGAGGAGAGGGATGCGCAGGAAAGGAACTATCCCGACGTTGATCCGCTGAAGATTATCAGCTAGCGCTCCAATTCCTTCAGGCGGGCGCGCGCTTTCTCGATTTGAAGGCGGGTGTCAGGGGTGTCCTTCTCCCGGGCAAGATATTCTCGGAAGGCCTTGGCGGAAGATCCGCCACGCGAACTTGCCTGCGCCCCTTGACGCCATCGAAGGGCGGGGGATATCCTCAACCAATGCACGGACGCGCACGGCACCCCAAGCTCACGTAGGAGCGAGCGTGATGGATTCGCCCGCATCCAACCAGGACTACGTCGAGGAACTGGTCAAGAAGGCCAGGGCTGCGTCCCTGCGGCTGGCGACGCTTCCCACGCTGGTGAAGGATCAGGCCTTGCTGGCGATGGCAGAGGGCCTGCTGGCGAAGTCCGAGGACATCTTATCGGCGAATGAGCGCGATCTGGAGGCGTTCGGGACACGAAAAGAGCAGGAGGCGATGGCGGATCGTCTCCGCCTCACTCCGGAGCGAATCACCGAGATGGCCGACGGGATACGGGAGATCGTCAAGCTGCCGGATCCGGTCGGGGAGACGATCAAACTGTGGACTCGGCCGAACGGCATGAAGGTGGGGCGGGTGCGGGTGCCGATCGGTGTGATCGGGATCATTTATGAGTCCCGCCCGAACGTGACCGCCGACTCGGCGGCGCTGTGCCTCAAATCCGGGAATGCCTGTATTTTGCGCGGCGGGTCCGAGGCGATTCATTCGAATACGGCCATTGCCGTCGTGCTGACCGAAGCGGCCGAGAAGGCCGGCGTGCCGCCCGGCGGGATCTCCTTCGTCGAGCGGACCGACCGCGAAGTGGTGCTGGCGCTGCTCAAGCAGGATCGGGACGTGGATCTCATCATCCCGCGCGGCGGCGAGTCGCTCATGCAGACGGTAACGGAGCAGTCCACGATTCCCGTGATCAAGCACGACAAAGGCATCTGCCATGTCTATGTGGACGCCGACGCCGATCCAGCGATGGCAGAACGGATTTGTCTGAACGCCAAAGTGCAGCGTCCCGCTACCTGCAACGCGATGGAGACCTTGCTGGTCCACCAGACGATCGCGCGCACGTGGCTGCCCGAGTTGATTCGGAAACTGAAGCAGGCCAAGGTGGACGTGCGGGGCTGCCCGAAGACCTGCCAGCTCAGTCCGGAGGTCAACCCGGCCTCTCCGGAGGATTACGGCCGGGAATTCCTCGCGCTGATTCTGGCGGTCAAGGTGGTGAAGAGCATGGAGGAGGCGATGGAACACATCGCCCGCTATGGCTCCCGCCACACCGAAGCGATCGTGACGAACGATTATGCCCGGGCGCTCCGCTTCCTCCGCGAGGTGGATGCCAGCGCGGTGATGGTCAACGCGTCCACGCGGCTGAACGACGGCTACCAGTTCGGCCTCGGCGCCGAGATCGGCATCAGCACCACGCGCATTCATGCTCGAGGCCCGATGGGACTGGAGGAGCTGACCTGCTCCAAGTTCGTCGTGTTCGGTTCCGGCCAGATCAGAGAATAAGGTTGAGGCTGAGGCTAAGGTTAAGGTCGGACAGACTACTCCGAATGAATGCGGGAGTTCCTCACCGCTCAACCTCAACCTAAACCTGTGGATCCCGTAATCCACTCCGCCCTCTCGCATCCTGGCAACATTACCTTCCACGCCAATCGTCCGTTCGTGCATGACCTGTCGGCTGCGGGCGGGCGGGTGGTGCGTCAAGCCCGTGGTCACTTCATCTTCTACGGCCCCGACAACCGGCGGTTCCTGGCCACCGATCCGGAGGGGAACCCCTTCCATGAGTGCGAGTGGGTCGCGGCGGCAAAGGGGACGGTGAGGCTTGCCCGGGCGCGCGTGCGTCTCGACTGGGGGCAATGGGTGGGGGTGAAGCCGGAGGGCCTGGCCAACTGCACCACGCTGGACCTGTCCAAGAAACCAGGCTGGGAGCGATTGCGGGCCGACGATCTGCGCAGCATGGCCGCGCAAGCGATGCGGGTCTCCCTCGAGGAGGTCCGGTTCTTTTATGGGGATGAGGATCTGGTGGTGGACGCGCGGGGCCAGGCGACCATCCGGCACAAAAAGGACGCGCTCTCTGTGTTGGAGGCCGGTACGTTTGAGCGAAGCCGTTTCATGGCGTGCCTGGGGACCATGCATTGGGCCCGAATTGATTTCCTGCCGGTGGTGGAATTATTCCAATCGCTGCTGCCGGGTACCGGCTCCGCCGTGTTCGAGCTCATCCGCGGGCTCTATGACGATCAGAACCAGACGTCCCCCCTCCCGCTCCGCTACCGGGGCATTCCAACCTACCCATCGGAAGCCGCCTACCGGCTGTTCAACAGTTTTTTTGCGCCGCAGCTCCCGGGCGGGGGAGACCCCTTTCCGGTCTTCATGGATCCCCCGCGCTCCCAGGAAGTGACCTGGCTGCCCATTCCGGACCCGCCTCGACGCTATTTCGATCCGGCGCGCCACCTCTGCGTGACCCTGAAGGGGAGCACGGTGCAGAAAGTAACCGTGGCGGATGATCCAGCCGGTCTGCCCTATGTCGCGGCTGATCATCAGGGATTCGCGCCGGGTGATCGGACCGTGGCGGTCTTGCAGGGGCGCTTGGTGCTGAAGGATGGCGAGAAACGGGTCGAGATGCCCCTCAGCCCGACCTGGGGCGATATCGGTGGTTCCCTCCCGAGCCGGGCGCCGTCCTATCCGCTGGACTGGCGTGCGCTTTTTGCGGGCCCGCCGCCACACGTGGCGCCGGCGCGGGCTTTTTCTGCCGTGCTTCTCTACCCCGATGATGAGACCGAGATTGAGGAAGCCCCGACGCAGCCCTTTGTGGCAGATTACCTCCATGACACGATGGAGCAGGATTCTAATCTACGAGCCCACCTGGCCCGAACCGAGCGGGCCTTGATTCACAACTTCGATGCGGTCCTGACGACCTGTGTCAACTTGGATCGCGCCAGGGACTATACCATTCTGTACTCTCGTCCGGACTTTGCCCAGAAGCAGGCGCAGGCCTTGTGGAATCAGTTGGCGAAAGCCGGACGCGTGGAGTGGGCGAAGCGAATCAGGCTGATGTCGGCGGAGTCCGCTCGAACGGCGGCCTACTCGCAACCATACGACCTGATCTATACATGGATCCCGTTTTCCCAGTTCGACCGCCTTGCGCAGGTCGAGGAGACGGCGCGGGCCGTAGCCGGTGCGCTCAGACCAGGCGGCCTCGGGTTTGTGGTGGGGCCCTCGGCCTTGAGCCAGTCGTTGCAAGCCAACCGACTTCGACTTCTGTCCACTGAGCCGGTGGAGACCCTGCCGACCTTCAGGATGCACCAAAGCATCCTGCCGAGCGCGCACGTGAAACCAGATCTGTGGCTGGTGGGGATCAGGAAGGAGTGATGGGGCAACAGGCCGCTTGACACCGTCGGGCTAACCCGGTAAAATCCGCTCACCTTTAACGCTCATCCCGCGAGGTGAGCAAGGAGTGTGACTCATGCGGAGCGGCCGGTCCCGCGCCGTCGCCGACCCTGTGACCTTCTCGCCATGGCTTACTTGGCGAGGAGGTTTTTTTATGCCCTCTTTCGGGAACGTTTAACGATGAACTGGCTCACATGATCGCTCCTGAGAAAAAGGCCAGAGACCAGGAAACGCTCGTGATGGATGCGAGTGAGGTGGCGCGGGCATTGACGCGCATCGCCCACGAGATTCTGGAGCGGAATAAAGGCACCCAGGAAATCGCGCTCGTCGGGATCCGGACCGGGGGGGTGCACCTCGCACACCGGTTGGCGCGACGGATTCAGGAGATCGAACGCGCGCAGGTGCCGATCGGCGAGTTGGACATCACGCTCTACCGCGATGACCTTGGGATTCGGAAAGATCAACCCGTCCTGCGAAAAACCTCGATTCCGTTCAACGTGTCGGACCTGAACGTCATTTTGGTGGACGACGTCCTGTTCACCGGGCGGACGATCCGCGCCGCCATGGATGGGTTGATTGACCTGGGCCGGCCGGCTGAGATCCAGTTGGCGGTCCTGGTTGACCGGGGGCACCGGCAACTCCCGATCAAAGCGACGTACATCGGGAAGAACATTCCCACCTCCCGCGAGGAGATCGTGCACGTGTACCTCGAAGAAGAGGGCGAAGAGGACCGGGTTGTTCTGCTGAAGAACGCGAGCGGAGGCGCGCGATGAGCCTCAAGCGCAAGGATCTGGTCAGCATCGCCTCGTTGACCCTTGACGAGATCACGCTCATCCTGGACACCGCCGATTCCTTCAAAGAGGTGAGCGGGCGCGAGATCAAGAAGGTGCCGGCGCTGAGGGGGAAAACGGTGGTCAACCTCTTCTTCGAACCGAGTACGAGGACCCGGACGTCGTTCGAATTGGCGGCCAAGCGGCTCAGCGCCGATGTCATCAACTTTTCGCCGTCCTCCAGCAGCGTGGTGAAGGGCGAAACGCTGCTGGACACGGCTCGCAACATCGAGGCGATGCAAGCCGACATCATCGTGCTGCGCCATCCGGACGCGGGCGCGGCGGAGACGTTGGCAAATGGAGTGAAGTCCTCCGTGATCAATGCCGGCGACGGCTGGCACGAACATCCGACTCAGGCGCTCTTGGACTTGTTCACGATGCGGGAGAAGAAGTTGAACTTCAAGGGGCTTCGCGTCGCGATCGTGGGAGATATCGCGCACAGCCGGGTCGCCCGGTCCAATATCTTCGGACTCAGCAAGCTGGGCGCCGAGATCAGAGCGGTGGGCCCGCCGACCATGATTCCGGCCCATCTCGACCGACTGGGCGTGCGCGTGTATTACGACCTCGACGAGGCTTTGCGGGGCGTGGACGTGATCATGATGCTCCGTCTGCAATTGGAGCGCCAGGGGCGCGCGCTCTTCCCGTCCATCCGGGAGTACTCGCGGCTGTACGGATTGACCGCTGAACGCGTCAAGCTGGCGGAAGCCGGGGCTCTGGTGATGCATCCGGGTCCGGTCAACCGTGGCGTGGAGATGGCGCCTGAGGTGGCTGACAGCTTCTCCTCGGTGATCCTGGACCAGGTCGCGAACGGCGTGGCGGTCCGCATGGGACTCCTGTATCTGCTTGCAGGAGCAAATTGAATAGCGAATAGCGAACAGCGAATAGCTGGTAGCGAATAGCCAATTGCGAGTAGCTCTGAGCTATTAGCTGCAAGCTGTCCGCTACTAGCTAACGAAGCTACTCGCTAGTGGGTGATAGATGAGGATTCTGATCAAAGGCGGTCGGGTGATCGACCCCGGACGCGTGAACGGCCCGGCCGATGTGCTGGTCGACAACGGGAAAATCGTGGCGGTGGGGCAGAAGCTTGACCCGCCGGCGGGCAAGGCCGACCCGTCGACCACGACCATAGATGCGAGGGGGAAACTGGTGCTGCCGGGGTTGGTGGACCTGCATGTCCATTTGCGGGAACCGGGCTTCGAATACAAGGACACGATCCAGACCGGAACCGCGGCGGCCGTCGCCGGCGGGTTTACCTCGGTCTGCTGCATGCCGAACACGAGTCCGGTCAATGACAACCAGTCGATCACCGAGTTCATCCTCGAGCAGGCCCGCTTGGCCGGCAACGCTCATGTGTTTCCGGTGGGGGCCATTACCAAAGGCTCCGAGGGCAAAGAACTGGCCGAGATCGGCGAGCTGCGTCACGCCGGCTGCGTCGCGATTTCAGATGATGGGCAGCCCGTGATGAACAGCCTGATCATGCGCCGCGCGATGGAGTACGCCCTGGCGTTCGATCTGCCGGTGATTGATCACTGCGAGGATCTGCATCTTTCCGAGGGGGGTTGCATGAACGAAGGGCTCGTGTCCACCCAGCTCGGCCTGCCGGGCATCCCGTCGGCCGCGGAG
>Ga0209376_1002432_pt1 | contig 17674 bp, 19 predicted proteins | sample GraSoiAngelo_134_FD_185891 | JGI IMG/M metagenome (GOLD analysis project Ga0209376, IMG submission 185891) | Grasslands soil microbial communities from the Angelo Coastal Reserve, California, USA - 14_0929_05_30cm (SPAdes) (version 2) | ecosystem: Environmental > Terrestrial > Soil > Grasslands ... | reverse complement strand
GAACGCGGAGTGGCCGAACGACACCATCCCCGTGTAGCCGATCAGGAGGTCGAGCGACATCGCGAGCAGCCCCCAGATCAGGATCTCGGTCACGAAGCGCCGCCAGAACTCCGGGAGCACGAGCGGAGCGACGACGAGCAGAACCAGGACGACGGCGAAGCCGATCCAGTAGCCCGTCGCTGATCTCGTCATTTGGGCGTCGGGACGAAGAGGCCCGTGGGCCGGAACAGCAGGGTCAGGATCAGGACGACGAACGAGACGATCACCGCCTGGGCCGGGCTCACCCAGATCGACGCGAAGGCCTCGAGCAGGCTCAGGAAGATGGCGGCCAGGATGGAGCCGCCGAGGTTGCCCATGCCACCCACGACCACGACGATGAAGGCGCGCAGGATGAAGTCGAGTCCCATGGCGTGGTTCACCCCCGTGAGGGGGCCGAAGAGGACGCCGCTCGCCGCGGCCATCGCCGCGCCGATCGCGAAGACCACCGTGTGCACCAGCGGCACGGGGATCCCCATGGCAGCGGCCATGACCCGGTCCTGCGTGGTGGCGCGGATCCAGATCCCGTACTTCCCGTACTTCATGAAGAGCCAGAGCCCACCGATGATGGCCGCCGAGAGCACCGCGACCAGCAGGCGATACCACGGGTACTCGAGGTAGAAGAGCGAGAAGTGCCCGGTGATGGGCTCGTTGATCTTGCGCGGCACGGGCCCGTACTGCCAGAGCGCGTAGTTCTGGAGCACCAGGGACAGGCCGAACGTGGCGAGGATGGTGGTGAGCGGGTCGCGGCCGAGCAGGGGCCGCAGCGTCGTCGTCTGGATCACGGCCCCGAGCAGGCCGATCCCCATAACGGCGGCGCCGAGCGCAAGCCAGAAATTCCCGGTGGTGAGGAACACCGTGCTCCCCAGGTACGCGCCCAGCATGAAGAGCTCGCCGTGGGCGAAGTTGACGACGTCCATGATCCCGAAGATCAGCGTGAGGCCCGAGGCGACCAGGGCCAGGATCATCCCGGTGACGATGCCGTTGATGACCTGGATCAGGAGCAGATCGAACGGGATCGTCACGCTACACTCCCAGGTACTGGTGGATGACCGCGTCGTTCCGCCGGAGGTCGGCCGCGGGCGCGTGATGGCGCACCACACCTTTCTCCATGAAGTACACGCGGCTTGACACTTCGAGGGTCAGTCGCACGTTCTGCTCGACGAGCAGGATCGCCACCCCGTCGCCGTGGAGGACGTCGATGATCTCGTGGATCTGGGCGACCATGCGGGGCATCAGACCCTCGGTCGGCTCGTCGAGGAGGATGATCTTGGGCTCGAGCATCATCGCCCGCGCGATCGCGAGCATCTGCTGCTCGCCGCCCGAGAGCGTGCCACCCGCCTGGTTGCGCCTCTCCCGCAGCACAGGGAAGCTCCCGTAGACCTTCGCGAGCAGGGCGTCGCGTCGCTCCGGCGGCACGCCGGGCCGGTCGAGCCCGGTCCGGAGGTTCTCGAGGACGGTCAGAAGCCGAAAGATGCGACGGTCCTCCGGCACGTAGGCGATGCCGAGCCGGGCCAAATGATACGGCGCCGCGCCGGCGACCGAGCGCCCCTCGAAGGTGATCGTGCCCTCCGAGGGCCGGACGAGCCCCATGATGGTCTTGAGGGTCGTGCTCTTGCCGACGCCGTTCCTGCCGAGGAGGCCGACCACCTCTCCCGGGCCCACGTCGATCGACACGCCGTGCAGGATGTGCGACTTCCCGTAGTAGGTGTGGACGTTCTGGACGGACAGCATCAGGTCTTCAGATAAACTTCCTGGACGCGGGGGTTGGCCTGGATCTCGGCCGGCGTGCCCTCCGCGACCACCTCGCCGTAGTGCAGCACGGTGATGGTGTGGGCGAGCCCCATCACCACCTCCATGTCGTGCTCGACGATGAGGATCGTGAGGTCGGTCGCGATCTGGCGGATCAGCTCCACCGTCGCGCGTGTCTCGCTCACGCTCATGCCGGCCGTCGGCTCGTCGAGGCAGAGCAGCTTCGGCTCGGTGGCCAGCGCAATCCCGATCTCGAGATGCCGCTGCTCGCCGTGAGAGAGGTTGGCCGCCAGCTCCTCTTCCTTGTCACCGAGCCCCACGGCGTCGAGCACGGCCCGAGCCCGGTCGATCACGTGGACGAACGCGCGGTGGTGGCGGACCAGGCTCCAGCTGTGGTGGCGCGACTGGGCGGCGATGCGAACGTTCTCGAGGACGGTCGCGCCGGGCAGGATGTTGGTGATCTGGTACGACCGCGCGATCGCCTTCTGGGAGATCCGGTGCGGTGGTAGCCCGGTGATGTCCTCGCCGTCGAAGACGATGCGGCCGCTGGTCGGGCGGAGCACGCCGGTGACGCAATTGAAGAAGGTCGACTTGCCGGCGCCGTTGGGGCCGATCATGGCGCGGATCTCGCCGCGAGGCACGGCGATGGTCACGTTGTTGAGGGCCGTGAGCCCGCCGAAGCGGACCGTGAGGCCCTCGGTCCGGAGGATCGGAGACCGGACGGCCCCCCGCCCATTGCCGTGCGGGGGACTGTGCTCCGGCAGTCGGTCCGGCGTCACGCCTTGGAGAATGTGCAGGCGGGCGGGACGACCGTCTTCTCCTTGGGAATCACCTCGACGAGACGGTGTTTGTTGTCCTTGATCTCGAAGATGAACTCGCGCAGGAAGGCCTGGTGGTCCTCCTTGCGAAGGGTCTTGTCGCCCTGCGGAAAATCGTCACTCTCCTTGACGTCCATGCCCTCCAGCGCCTCGATCAGCTTCATCGTGTCGTCACGCCCGCGGAACCCGGACCTCTGCATGCCGAGCTTGAGAAAGTTCATCGCCTCGAAGTTCGATTGGACGTAGCGGTCCGGAAGCGGCCCGGACGGGTCGATCTTCTTGAGAGCCGCCACCGCCTCGTCGAAGAACTTCCTGTGGTGCGGCGTGTTCAGCGGGGGGTCGAGCACGGGCACGTAGCGGTTGATGCCGACGAACCCCTCGATCTTGTGGCCGAGGGCGGGCAGGTGGGTGGACTCGGCGATGGCGCCGTCACCGGCGAACTTGTACTTCCGCGTGAGGCCGAGGTCGTAGGCCTGGGTGGCCAGGACCACGGCGTTGGCGCCGAAGAAGATGCCGAAGAAGCCGTCGAAGTTTCCGCTGACCTTGGAGAGGAACGGCGTCATGTCGGCCGTCCCCAGCGGGATTCCCGTTCCCCCGACCACCTCGCCGCCCAGCTTCTTGATCTGCTCGACGTAGGCGTCGCGGGTGGACTGGCCCCACGCGTAGTCGAGATACGCGATGTGCCACTTCTTCCCCATCTTGTTGACCAGGTAGTGGGCGAAGGCGACCGCCTGGGCCGGGGCGTAGTCGAACGGCCGGAACACGTAGCGGCTGCACTTGGTTGTCGTGATCGTGGTGTCCAGGCACACGCCAACCATGAAGACCGTGCGGTGCTCGTCGAACACCGGCATGCAGGCCAGGCAGACGTTGGAGAGGTATCCGCCCTCGGCCACGTCGACCTTGTCCTCTACGAGCAGCTTCTCGACCTTCCGGCGGCCGACGTCGGGCTTGGACTCGTAGTCGGCTACGACGGCCTCGAGAGGCCGGCCGTTGACGCCGCCCGCCTTGTTGATGCGGTCGACGGCCATCATCGAGCCCACGAGCGCGGTCTTCCCGCCCGCCGCTGCCACTCCGGTGAGCGGTTGCATGATCCCGATCTTGTAGGGCTTTGCCTGGCCGAACGCTTCGCGCCACGGCGCGGGGACCAGCATGGTCGCGCCGAGCGCGCCGGCAGTCGCGGCCGAGAGCCCGAGGAAGCGGCGCCGCGTGGTCTTGCCGCTGCACCAGATGTCCTTCGCCCAGGGTTCGCCCTGCCAACGTTCGGCCATGGTGTCCTCCTCAGCGCGCGAAAATGCGTCGAATCGACCCGAGGATTGCCCTTTATAAACTAATCGGTCGGACCGCGCAAGGGGTGCCGGGCTCAGAGCGTTCCCGGGTACGCCCCGCCGTCGATGAGGAAGTTCTGCCCTGTAACGAAGCCCGCGTGCGCGCTGCAGACGAAGGCGCAGAGCTCACCGAACTCCGCAGGATCGCCGAAGCGGCCGGCGGGGTTGGCCCGGTAGCGGTCACGCACGACCTCCTCGACAGTCCGGCCGCTCGTCTTCGCCTGGATGGCGATGGTCGAGCGCAGCCGGTCAGTGTCGAAGGGCCCCGGGAGGAGGTTGTTGATCGTGACGTTGTGGCCGACGGTCTTGCGCGCGAGCCCCGCGACGAAGCCCGTGAGCCCGGTGCGCGCCCCGTTCGAGAGCCCCAGGATGTCGATGGGGTGCTTCACGGCGCTCGACGTGATATTGACGATGCGGCCGAAGCGGCGCGCGATCATGCCGTCCACGGTCGCCTTGATCAGGAGGATCGGCGTGATCATGTTCGCGTCGAGCGCCTTGATCCAGGTGTCGCGGTCCCACTCGCGGAAGTCGCCGGGCGGCGGACCGCCCGCGTTGTTGACGAGGATGTCGGGCGCCGGGCACGCGGCGAGCAGCGCCGCGCGCCCGGCCTCGGTCGTGACGTCGCCGGCGACGGCGGTCACGCGGACGCCCGTGGCGTCGCGGATCTCTTTCGCGGCCGCCTCGAGCACGTCCTTCGTGCGGGCCATCATCGTGATGTTCACGCCCTCGCGGGCGAGCGACATGGCGCACGCCTTTCCCAGCCCACGGCTCGAGGCGCAGACGATCGCGTTCCGGCCCCTGATCCCGAGGTCCATCGGCCCCTCCTCTACGAGTCGCCCCTGTCTACACCAGCTACGTGGTGACTGGGAGGCCCGCGGCAAGGATCGCGCGGCGAATCGCCTCGCGCTCCGTGGCGCTGACGGGGGTGAGTGGCGGGCGCACGTGCGCGGCGGGGATGCGGCCGAGGAGCACGAGCGCCTCCTTCATGCGGTTGTGCATGTCGACGAACGGCGGCGCGTAGAAAACCCTCACCAGGGGGTCGAGACGGTCGTTGATCCACCGTGCGCCGTCCACGTCCCCCTTCTGGCACGCCTCGAAGAGTTCGGCCTGGAGGTCGGCGACGACGCTCCCCATTCCCGAGATCGCGCCGTCGGCGCCGAGCAGGAACGTCGCCATGAGCGACATCGTGAAGGCCGAGAGCATCGCGACGGGGCGCCCGGTCGCGCGCAGCGCTCGGAGGTTCGCCTCGAACGCGACGATGTCGTTCGACCAGTCCTTGACCGCGCAGACGTGAGGGATCTCGGCGAGTCTCGCGAGCGTCTCGGGGCTGTAGCCGATCCCGGAGGCTGGCGGGTACTCGAAGACGATGATCGGCACGTCAGCCTTCGCGGCGATCTCGGAGAAGTGGCGCAGGACCATCTCGGGCTTCTCCTGGGCGCCCCACATGAAGAGGGTCGGCGGAAAGACGAGGACCCCCGCCGCGCCCTCGGCTCTGGCATCGCGAGCGAGCGCGACTGCCTCCTGCGTGCCGTCAGAATAAACACCCGCGACGACTGGGCACCGGGTGCCCACCTCGTCGAGCGCGATCGCGACGGCGCGCGTGCGCTCCTCGCGTGAGAGCGAGGAGACCTCGGCGGCGTGGCCGTTGGCGACGATCCCGGTGACGCCGCGGGTGTCGGCGAGCCAACGGAGGTGCTTCCGGTAGGCCAGCTCGTCGATTGCGAGGTCGGCCGTGAACGGCAGGAGGTTCGCGGGCATGATTCCTCGGAACTTCACCATCTCGACACCTCGTCGGTGATTTCCTTGGCCGGGACCACCCGGCCGTACGCCCGCCCGATGATATCAAGGGTCGAGCGCTGGATCTCGGGCCAGAGCGTCGCCACGCCATCCTCGACCACGGTCACCCGGTACTCGCGGTTGAAGGCCCCGATGACTGTGGCCAGGACGCAGATGTCCGTCATCGTGCCCGTGATGACCAGCGATGTGACGGAGCGGGCGCGGAGGGCGCCGTCGAGCGGCGTGCCGGCGAAACCGTCGTACCAGCGCTTGCGCACGACGAGCTCGCCCGGCCGGGGCCGGAGCTCCTCGACCGTCTCGGCGCTCGGCGTTCCCTCGAGACACGCGGAGGAGGGCATTCCGAATCCCGTCGGCACCCCGTGTGGGGCCGGCTTGTGTTCGGGGTGGAGCTCGCCGACGAGCAGCGGTACTTCGGGCGAGTAGACGAACTCCGTGAAGACCACCGGCAGGCGCCGGGCGCGGAAGAGGTCCACGAGACCCCGCACCGTCGGCACGATCGCGCGCGCCTGCTCCACCGCCATCGCCTCGCCGGGCAGGACGAAACCGCGCTGCATGTCCACGACGAGGAGCGCGGTCCTGCCGGGCTCGGGGGCGAGGATACGGGCGAAGAGCTCGCGCCGGACGCTCACGTGAGCCTCGGAAGGACCTCGTGCGCGATGCGCTCGACCTGCTCGGGCTCGTAGCGGTAGGGGATCAGGACGATCCGGTCCACCCCCGACGCGACGTGGGCGCGGAGCTGCGTCACGCACTCCTCGGCGCTGCCGCGGATCGCGTGCTCGATCGTCGACTCGCTCCAGGCGGCGACGTCCCACTCCGTCTCGAGCCATCGGCGCATCGGCGTCTCGGTCTCCTCGCGGGAGCGGCCGACGTAGATCGCGAGCTGGTTGGTGCCCGTGAGCGTCTTCGGGTCGCGCCCGGCCTCGCGGGCGAAGCCCACGATCTTCTCCCACGACTTCCGGTAGCTCTCGGGCGTGTAGAAGTAGGTGAGCCAGCCGTCGCCCATCCGGGCGACGCGCCGGAGGACGGCGTCCACGTAGCCGCCGATGAGGATGGGCGGGCGGGGCTGCTGGACGGTACGGGGCCGCATGACGGCCTCGCGCAGATTGAACTCGTCCACGCGGAGAGTCACGCGGTCCTCGGTCCACAGGCGGGTCAGGATCTCGAGGTTTCGCTCGAAGAGGCGCCCGCGCTGCTTGAAGGGCACGCCGACGGCGTCGAACTCGCGCGCGTACCAGCCGGCGGCGACACCGAGGATGAGCCGGCCGTGAGAGATCGCGTCGAGCGTGCCGAGGGCCTTCGCGGCGAGCGTCGGGTTCCGCAGCGGGAGCACCAGCACGCCCGTGCCGAGCTTGATCCGGCGCGTGCGCGCGGCGAGCGCCGTGAGGACGCCCACGGCGTCGAGGATCGGGAAGGCGGGCTCCACGCCGAGGATCACGTGGTCCCAGGCCCAGAGCGACTCGAAGCCGAGCGCCTCGGCGCGCTCGGCGTACGCGTAGAGCGTGTCCACATCGGGCGTGTCGCGCGGGCCGACGAAGTTCCTGAGCGCGAGCCCCCAGTGCATTGCAGCGCTCAGCCGAGGAACCGCCGCTCGGGATCGAGCGCGCGCAGCCTCTCCAGCTCCTCGGCCGACGGCGGCTCCGTCGTCTCGACGCGCGGCGCTTCCCCGAGCTCGAAGCCAGTGTGCTCGCGGATCGTGGCCACGGAGACGCCGGGGTGGACCGCCTCGATCCGCATGCGTCGCGATTCCGGATCGAAGCCGAGGATCCCCAGCGTCGTGACGACGCGAGAGACGCCGCCGAAGCGGAGCCCGGCCTGGTGCCGTGAACCGTCGCCGCGGAGCCACCCCGGGCTCGTCACGAAGTCCACGCGCTCGACGAAGCGGCGACGCTCGTGCGGCGTGACGATGATGACCTCGCGGCAGAGGGAAGCGATATCGTTGGCGCCGCCCGTCCCTGGCAGCCGCACCTTCGGCGCCCAGTAGTCGGCCCCGATGACGCTCGTGTTGACGTTGCCGTAGCGGTCGATCTGGGCACCGCCCATGAAGCCCGTGTCCACGAAGCCGCGCTGCGCGAAGAGAAACGCGTCGGTGATCCCCGGCAGCATCGTCGCGCGGCGGCCGGCGCGCATCTCGTTGGTCGAGATGGGCAAGCGCCCCGGCGCGATCTCGGGGCCGATGATGCCGCCCTCGATGACCAGCGTGAGCCGCGGGGCGTGGCGTTGCTTGGCGAGCGCGGCGGCGAGGAGCGGCACGCCGACGCCGGCGAAGACGGTCGTGTCGTCCCGGAGCTCGCGGGCGGCGACGACGGCGAGCAGTTCGGACGCTGTGACGCCGGTCACAGGCCCGTCAGCTCGCGGGCGCGCCGCCCCTGGAGCGCGAGCCGCTCGCCGCCGAAGAGGTCGAGGTAGTCGCTCCACGTGGGGGGCGCGTACGCGTAGCGCTCGAGGTAGTCGGCCACGGCGGCAGGCCCACGCGCGTCGATCGCCCGTGTGTACTCGGCGAAGTGGTCGAAGTCCGCCTCGTAGAGGCCGTAGCACTCGTGGGGGAACGACCCGAACGGCACCAGCACGAGGGCGTCGACGGCGAAGCCCGGGATCACGGTACGCTCGGGGCGGCGGCGGATCGCCTCCTCGGTGACGACCTCCTCGGTCGTGACGAGCACCGTCGTGGCGGCGCGCGCGATGTCGGCGTCCATGTGCGGGTAGCCGTCGATCTGGCAGTTGCCGAAGACGTCCGCGCGATGGACGTGCAGCAGCGCCACGTCGGGGAACAGCGCGGGCACGGCGGCGAGCGTCTCACCCGTGTACGGATCTTGTAGGCTCTTCATCCCGCCGACCGCCATGAGGTCGGAACCGAGCATCGTCAGCGCTGGCAGGAACGGGACGCCCATCGCCGCAGCGCGGAAGCGCAGGCCCAGCGCGAGGTGGCTCCACTCCTCGAGCGCCACCCGCCCGGACTCGACGAAATGGCGGAGGATCTTCGAGACGCCCCACGGCAGGCCGATCGACATCCACGCCGTCACGATCCGCTCGACCGCGCCGGCCACCATGAGGAACTCCCCCTCGGTGCACGTGAGGTTGCGCGAGAGGGTGAGCCCGCGGCGGCGCTCGCGGAGGAGCTCGCGCACGAGCGCCATCGGCGTGCGCGAGAAGAGGCAGCCCCCGACGGCCACGTGATCGCCGTCCTTGATCCGGGCGACGGCGTCCTCTAGCGACGTGAGCTTCTCGGCCGCCGACTTCGGCTTGGCCTCGAGCCGCCGCCGCGCAGCGACGAAGTCGTACTCGGCGGGTTTCACCGGAGGAGCTCCCACCCCGCCTGATACCGGTCGAGCGCCTCGCGCGTCCGGGCGTCCATCGGATGGTCGCGCGTCGGGACGTCCACGTGCTTGGCCTCGCCGCACAGCCCCGTGGTGAAGTAGCGCTGCCCGGTATCGTTCGCCATCGTCACGATCGGGGCGAGCTCCGGGTGACGGAGCGCGAGCTTCAGCGCCGCGGCGACGTTGCACCCGGTCGAGATACCGCAGAAGATCCCCTCCTCGGCGCCGAGCCGCCGCGCCATCGCCACGCTCTCGTCGGTGGTCGTCGTGATGACGCCCGAGAGCAGCGCCACGTCGAGGTTCGCGGGAACGAAGCCGTCGCCGATGCCTTCGATCCCGTGGGGCCCCCACTCGCGCCGCGCGAGGAGCGCGCACTCGTCGGGCTCCACCGCGTAGAGCCGGACGCGCGGATCGCGCTCGCGGAGGAGGCGACCGACGCCGGTCAGCGTCCCGCCGCTGCCCTGCGCGGCGACGAAGGCCCCCACCCGGCCCCCGCACTGCTCCCAGATCTCGGGGCCCGTCGTGCGGTAGTGCGCCTCCACATTGTCGGCGTTGTCGAACTGGCCGGGCACCCAGTAGCCCGCGGGGTCGCCCGCGCGGATCTCGGCGAGGCGGGCGAGTGCCAGGTCCACGTCGCTCTCGCCTCCCGGCGTGAACACCAGGTCGGCGCCGTAGGCGCGCATGAGCTTTTTGCGCTCGTCGCTCATGCCCTCGGGCATGACGATCGTGCACGCATAGCCCTTGACCGCCGCGACGAAGGCGCACGCGATCCCCGCGTTCCCGGTGGAGCACTCGAGGACCCGCATGCCGCGCGTGAGCTCGCCGCGCGCCTCAGCGCGCTCGAACATGTGCAGGTAGATCCGGTCTTTGAGGCTGCCGGTGGGGCCGTACCACTCGATCTTGAGCAAGACCTCCGGCTTGACGGCGGCGGTCACGCGGTTCAGTCGGACGAGCGGCGTGCGCCCGACCGCCTCGGCGATCGACGCCAGCGCGGTGCGGGGCGCGTCCCATCGGATCGGCATGCGTGCGGGATTGTACCCGCGTCAGTCTCGGCGGTCCAGCGAAGGCGAACGTCGGCCGCGGCTTCGGCGCCGCTCGACGGCGAAAAGAGCAATAATGTCCGGCGAGGAGGGGGCCATGCGACTCAAGGACAAGGTCGTCATCGTCACCGGAGGCGCCAAGGGCATCGGCCGCGCGTACTGCCTGGGCGCGGCAGCGGAGGGCGCGCGCGTCGTCGTGGCGGACCTGGCCGACCCGAAGCCCACGGTCAAGGAAGTCGAGGCCCGCGGAGCGCAGGCCCTCGGGGTCGAGTGCGACGTGTCCAGCGAGGCGGACACGCAGCGCCTGGCCACCGAGACGCTCGCGCGGTTCGGCCGCATCGACGTCCTCGTGAACAACGCCGCCCTCTACGGCACCCTGAAGCGCCGGCCCTTCATGGACATCCCGCTCGAGGAGTGGGATCGGGTGATGTCGGTCAACCTGCGCGGGCTGTTCCTCTGTGCCCGCGCGGTGTTCCCGGCGATGAAGGCGCAGGGCAAGGGCAAGATCATCAACATCGCCTCGAGCACCTTCTTCAAGGGCGTCCCGCACTACATCCACTACACTACTTCCAAGGGTGGCGTGGTGGGGTTCACGCGCTCGCTCGCCCGTGAGCTCGGGGAGTTCGGCATCCGTGTGAACGCGATCGCGCCGGGCTTCACCCTCAGCGGCGAGAACGAGAAGAATATCTCGGAGGAGCGGAAGCAGGCCAACGTCCAGGCGCGGATGCTGCAGCGGGCCGAGGTCCCGGAGGATCTCGTCGGGGCGCTCGTCTTCCTGGCCTCAGACGACAGCGACTTCATCACGGGCCAGACGATCCTCGTGGACGGCGGCGGCAGCGTCCACTGAGCGCGGGCAGGCGGTGTCGGCGTTCAGACGCTGATCTCGATCCACGCGCGGCGCCGGATGCGCCCTGCGAGCCGCGAGACCAGATCGGTGAGCCACATCTGCCAGCCGTACTTCGCCCGCAGCGCCGCGTGCGCCCGCTCGATCGCCGCAGGCTCGCTGACGAGACGTGCGGTCGCGTCCCGCCACACGCCTTGCACGCGCCCGCGCGCATCCGAAGGCGCGACGCGCGCCCGAGACGAATGGCGCAAGCGCTTGACCTTGCCGGAATCGCCCGCCGTGAACACGTAGAGCCTTCCGCCGGCCTCCGCGAACCAGACGGGCGTCGCCACCTCGGCACCGCTGCGACGGAAGGTCGAGAGGGTCATGTAGCGGTGCTGGTCAAGCTCCCCGGCCGGAGTCAGTCGCACTCGGAACCGATACCCTCGACGATGACTTGCCGGAGCACTCCCGGGTCTCCGAGCCGCTTGGCGGCGTCCAGGATTTCGATATCCGCTAGCCGACCTTCGGCATCGTAGTCCGCGGCGATGCCTTCTCCGAGGTGCTTGGTAGTGACGGTCGTTTCCCGGAACCGGAAGTACAACGCGTCCACTTCGCGGTCGAACGTGATCCTCATCGGCCCTCCCTCGAGAAATAATACACGTAGACCGTCACGACGACGATCTCCTCCGGCTCGTCGACGAAGATCGGCCGAACCTGCTTTGCGCTCCAGCGACAATGTGTCGGAATCGATACCCTGCATGAAGGGCCCGGCGCCGAGCTTCGGGCGCGAGGCGCGGAGCCAGCGGGCCAGCCTTGTGATATGGCTTGGATCAAGGAGGTCACTGCTATGCCAGCACGCACAGGAAAAGACTACCTTGCGGGACTGCGGGAGCAGCGCCGCGAGATCTACCTGGGGGGCCAACGAGTCGAGGACGTCACTGCGTTTCCCGGTCTGGCCAATGGAGCGCGTTCCGTTGCGGCCCTCTACGATATGCAGCATGACCCGGCGCTTCGGGACGAAATGACCTACACATCTCCCACCACCGGCCAGCGCGTCGGCCTTTCGTTCATTACGCCGAAAACCACCGACGACCTGGCGCGGCGGCGGGTGATGATGTCCCACTGGGCCCATACCAGCTTTGGCATGATGGGCCGCACGCCGGACTTCCTGAACACCAGCCTCATGGCCATGGCCGGCGCCGGGGACTACTTCGCTCAGAACCGCCCGGAGTTCAGGCAGAACATCATCGACTACTACGAGTACGTCCGGGAGCACGACCTGGTCCTCACCCATACTCTGGTCAACCTGCAACGTAACCGCGCTGCCCCGGGCACGCTCCTGGACGACCGGACGGAGGTCGCCCTTTCGGTGGTTCGGGAGAGCGATGAAGGGATTGTGGTGCGCGGCCCTCGTGTCCTGGCGACTCTGGGGCCGTTGGCCGACGAGATCGCCGTCTATCCTGCCAGGTCTCACAGACTGCCGGGAACGGCACTGGACCGTTACGCCTTCGCCTTCGCCATCCCCTGCGGGGCGCCGGGCCTGCGGTTCCTCTGCCGCGAGAGCTACGACCTGGGCCGCTCCCGCTTCGATCACCCGTTGGGCTCGCGCTTCGAAGAGATGGATGCCATCGTCTTCTTCGACGACGTGCTCGTGCCCTGGAAACGAGTCTTCCTGTACGGCGACACCGAGCTCTGCAACAATCTCGCGATGGCCACGAACCAGTACGCCCATTCCGGGCACCAGGTGGTGACCAAGAACGTGGCCAAGTGCGAGTTCGTCGTGGGGCTGGCCAACCTGGTGGTGAAAACCCTCGGCTCGGAGAGCGCACCCCATGTGCAGGTCATGCTCGCGGAGTTGATCGAGGACCTGGAGATCACCAAAGCGCTGCTCTGTGCAGCCGAGGTGCACGCCACACTGGACCGGTGGGGGGTGATGTGTCCGGCGCGCGCCCCGATCACCGTCGCCCGCAACCTGTTCATCCGCATGTATCCGCGGATGGCGGAGATCATCCAGCTGCTTGGCTCCAGCAGCCTGATGGCCCTGCCGGGCGAGGCAGACTTTTCCGGGCCGTTAGGCAGGAAGATCGAGGAGTACCTGGAGACGGATACGGCCAATGCCAGGGACCGGGTGCAACTCTTCCACCTGGCCTGGGACGTGGCGTGCAGCGCCTTCGGCTCGCGCCAGGTCCTCTACGAGCGCTTCTTCCAGGGCGACTGGATGCGTAACGCGACCCTCCTCTACAGCACCTATGATGTCGAGCCGCTGATGCAGCAAGTCCGGCGGTTCATGGCGGGGCGATCCTGAGATCCGCGCTTGCGCGAGCGTGGCCTGTGCGGCGGTTCAGGGGGCGAGATGCTGTAGAAGGCGGGGGTCGTTGCGGACGGACGCCGAACGGCCCTCGAGCGCGACCCGCCCACTATCGAGCACGTACGCGTACTCGGCGACGCTCAGGGCGAGATCGAGATGCTGCTCGACGAGGACGATCGCCATCTCCTTGACGAGCGCCCGCAGGCGCTCGGCGATCTCCTCGATCACACCGATCCAGACGCCCTCGGTCGGCTCGTCGAGCAGCAGGAGCTTGGGCTTGGACAGTAGCGCGCGGCTGATCGCGAGCATCTTGCGCTCGCCGCCGCTCAGCGTGGCCGCCGGCTGACCGAGCCGCTGCGCAAGCTTCGGAAAGATCGCGAGCACCGAGTCGATCGCCTTGCGGTCGCCGGCGGCGGCGGCGCCCACCTCCAGGTTCTCGCGCACCGACAGGCGGCCGAACACACCCTGCTCCTGAGGCACGTACCCCACGCCGAGGCGCACGCGGCGCTCGGTCGGCAGGTGCGTGGCGTCGCGCCCGTCGAAGACGATGTCGCCGCCGCCTGCCGCGACCTCACCGACGATGGCCCTCATCAGGGTCGTCTTCCCCGCGCCGTTTCTGCCCAGCACGGCGATCGCGCCTCGTCGCGGCGCCGTCACGCTGACGCCAAACAGCACCTGGCTGCGGTCGTAGGAGGCGCAGAGGTCACGAACATGGAGAATCGCCGCCGCCTCAGACACGGGTCAGGTAGACCTCCTGGACCTTGCGGCTTTTCTGGATCTGCTCGACGGTGCCCGTCTCGAGCACGCGCCCCTGGTCGAGGACGGTGAGCACGTCGCAGATCTCGCGGATGAAATCGAGATCGTGCTCGACGATGACGATCGAGCATGCGCGTCTCAACGGGACCAACAGCTCGCCGGTCGCTCGCCGCTCCTCGAGGCTCATCCCAGCGGTGGGCTCGTCGAGCAGCAGGAGCCGCGGCCGGGAGGCCAGCGCCATGGCGATCTCCAGCCACTGCTGCTCACCGTGCGAGAGGACGGCGGCCGCGGCCGCCCCCCGGTCGAGAAGGCGAAGCTCCGCCAGGATCTCCATGACGCGTGCGTGGAGGCCCGGGCGCGTTCGGGAGAAGGCCAGGACCGTGAGCGGGTTCTGGGCCTGGAGGGCGAGCAACACGTTGTCGTAGACGGACAGTTCCGGGAAGACGCTCGTGACCTGGAACTTGAGGCTCAGCCCCGCTCGGGCCCGCGCGGATGGCGTGGCTTGGGTCAGATCGCGGCCGAGGAAGCGGATCCGCCCGCGGCTCGGCAGCTCGGCGCCGGCGATGCACTTGAGCAGCGTGCTCTTGCCCGAGCCGTTGGGACCGATCAGGCCGTGGAGCTGCCCCTCCTCGACCCCGAAGTCCACTTCGCTCAGCGCCGTGAGCTGGCCGAAGGCCTTGGTGACCCCCGTCGCCTCAAGCAGCGCCATCGTCGGCCTCCTTTGGGATCCGCCGCGGGCGGCGGGCGGCGACGAGGAAGATGCCGACACGCGCCCTCCGGGGGACCAGCAGGCTGATGAGACCGCTCGGCCGGAAGAGGATGACCACGAGCAGGAGCACGCCGAGGATGATGGGCCAGACCGTCGGGTACGCGTCGGCGAGGACGAAGCTGACGATCTCGATTGCGATGACGCCGATGACGGCCCCGATCAACGTGCCAACGCCACCGAAGAGCGCATACAGGATCACGCCGAGCAGGTTGGGCCACACGAAGCCCTCGTGGAAAGCATAGAGCCCGCCCGCGAGGCCGGCGATGGCGCCGGCCACCGAGAAGACGATGGCCTTCAGCGACTGAACGCCGTACCCGAAGAACGCCATGCGCGCCTCGTTGATGCGAATGCCGGCGAGTGCCAACCCGAGTTGCGAGCCGACGAGATATCGACAGGCGGCATAGACCGCGATCAGGGAGGCCAGCGCCAGATAATAGTAGGTCACGCCCTCGGTGAGCTGCAGCGGACCGGCCGTCATCGGCGGAATCGAGGGAATGCCGTTCTGCCCCCCCAGGTAGTACCAGCCGCGCGCGAGGCGATCACCGGCATACGAGCCGGTCAGCGTCCCCAACGCCACGAACGTGATGCTGGGCGGGTTGCGGCCGAGCAGCAGAAAGGACGCGACGAGGAAGGCGAGCACGAGCCCGACCGCGAGCGCGGCCGGCAGGACCAGGAAGATGGACGTGACGCCGGCATCACGGGCGAGCAGCGCAACGGTGTAGCCGGCCGCCCCGAAAAACAGCGCCTGCCCGAAGCTCATGATGCCGGCGAAACCCCAGACGAGGTCGAAGCTGAGCGCCAGCAGCGCGAGGATCAGCACGCGAGTCACGAAGATGACCCAGAAGTCTTGTAGAGCCAGCGGCAGCAGTGCAAAGACCACGAGCAGGAGGACCTCGAGGGCGGCGACGATCGTCCCCGGCGACGGGCTCGACCGGACTCCGCGTGCCGCGAGGCCCGCGCCCGTGACGCCCGCGCGCCCACCGCTGCCCGCTGGCATCACGCCTCCGCCGCTCAGCACTCCTTGGGATCGACCAGCCCCTTGCTGCGGGCGACGATCTCGTACGTGCCCTGCTTGGCCACGGCGGTGTACATTCGCATCTTGCAGTGGCGCTTGCCCGGCACCATCTCCGCCGGGCCGCCCGGTCCCTCGGTGATCCTGGCGTGATCGAGCGCCTTCGCCACCGCCTCCCGGTCAACCGAGCGCGCCTCCATCACGGCCGCCTCCCACAGCTTCAACCCCCGGTACATCCCGGTGGCGGCGCTCCCGGCCGCGAAGACGATGTTGCCCGGGAACTGCTTGTCGTATTCGGCCTGGATCCGCGCGCTGCCCGGCTCGTCGTTCGTCACCGCGCGGAAGTAATCGAGGCAGCTCGCCAGGCCTTCGATCTCGTGCGGGGCGTTGATGTTGAGCGTGTTCTCGTCGTAGTACACGCAGGAGAGCCGGCCGCCGCGCTTCGTGAAGCCCGCCTCGTAGAGCTGCTTGAAGAACGGCCCCACCCCGGGCGGGATGACCGTGTTGAACACGACGTCGACCTTGTTCGTCATGATCTTGTTCACGGTCGCGCTGTACTCCACCTGGTCGAGGGGGTAGTACTCCTCGAAGATGACCTCGCCGCCGTTCCCCTCGATCACCTTGCGCGCGTACTGGTTCAGGACGTGGGGCCAGACGTAATTGGCCGAGGGCAGCGCGAAGCGCTTGCCACCGTTCTTCATGAGCCACGGGATGAACTCGTCGCACTGCTGGGCCGGCGTGGGGCCGGTGCAGAAGATGTAGGGCGTGCACTCCTTGCCCTCGTAGAGCTGTGGGTACACGTAGAGCGTGCGGCCGCGCGTGACGATGACGTCCTTGATCGCGTTGCGCATCGAGCTCGTGATGCCGCCGAACACGACATCGACCTTGTCGCGCTGGATCAGCTTGCGGACGTTGGCGACGGCGGTCGACTCGTTGGACGCGGTGTCCTCGACGTAGAGCTCGATCGGTCGTCCGAGGATCCCGCCCTTCCCGTTGATCTCCTTCATCACGAGCTTCGCGGTGTTGGCGTTCGCGTTCCCGGCATAGCCGATCGCGCCGGTGAGGTCGGTGGCGATCCCGACCTTGATCGGGGTCGCCCCCCAGGCGGGCCGGATCATCCAACTCCCCGCGCCGGTGGCGATCGCCCCGGCCATCCAGGCCGTGCTTCCCAGGAAACGCCGCCGAGTCGTCATCGACGCGCCGTCATCAAGCTCGCTCTTGTCGCTCATGTCTCATACCGTCCTTCCCGCGGTGAACCCGCGCGGCCAGACTCTCACGAGCACCACTGCGATGACGAAGACCAGGACGTCGGCGAGCACGGGCGCCACGGCCCACGGCAGGGCCGCGCTCATGACACCGATGACCCCGGCGCCGACGACGGAGCCCTCGAAGCTCCCGACACCGCCGAGCATCACGGCGAGGAAGCCCTGGATCAGGAAGCGGATGCCGAGATCCGCCGAGAGGGAGAAGACGGGGACCACGAGGGCCCCCGCGAGCCCGGCCAGCGCCGCGCCGAAGGCGAACGTGGCTGCGTAGACCCGGTCGGTCGAGATGCCCGAGGCCCGCGCCAACGAGGGGTTCTCGAGGGCCGCGCGGACACGGAGGCCGAACCCGGTCCGGGTCAGGAGGAGGTAGCTGCCGACCATGACCAGCGTCGTGATGACCACGATGGCCAGACGCCACCGCGCGATATGGATGGCGCCGATGTCGAACGAGCCTGGCAGCGGCTCGGGGACGGCACGATAGAGACCGCCGATCAGCCCGCGGACCGACTCGCGGATTGCCAGGCCGAGCGCGTACGTCCCCAGCATCGCAATGACCGGCGCGGCGTAGAACCGTCGTATGACGAGCCGCTCCAGGACCAGGGCGACGGCGGCGACCACCGCCGGCGCGACCAGCATGCCGAGCCAGATCGGCAGCG
>Ga0209376_1002431_pt1 | contig 17674 bp, 21 predicted proteins | sample GraSoiAngelo_134_FD_185891 | JGI IMG/M metagenome (GOLD analysis project Ga0209376, IMG submission 185891) | Grasslands soil microbial communities from the Angelo Coastal Reserve, California, USA - 14_0929_05_30cm (SPAdes) (version 2) | ecosystem: Environmental > Terrestrial > Soil > Grasslands ... | reverse complement strand
GGCGGCGCTCGCCGAGGTCGCCCGGAGGATCTCGGAGGCGCAACCCGCGATGGCGATCGTCCACAACGTCGTCCACATGTACGCCCGATTACTCGCGGATGGACACGAACCGATGGCCGTCCTGCGGGAGCTCCATTCGGAACTCGACTCGGCCCGCGAGCGGATCGGGAAGACCTTCCTCAAGGTGGCCCCGGAACGGGCGACCGTCGTGACGCTGAGCTACAGCGAGAGCGTCCGGGCCTGCCTCCTCGCGGCCCATGGGAGACGGCGGATCGTCCAGGTCCTCGTCATGGAGGCGGGACCCGTCTTCGAGGGGCGCACGATGGCGAAGGTCCTCGAGGCCGACGGCGTGCCGGCGACCATCATCCCGGATGATGCGGGGGTCGTCCGCGTCGCCGAGGCCACGTACGTCCTCACGGGAGCCGACTCCGTGCTGCGCGACGGGTCGGTGGTGAACAAGCGCGGAACGCGAGCCCTCGCGGAGGCCGCCGCGAAGCATGGTAAGCCAATGTATGTGGCGTGCGAGACCTTGAAGTTCGATGCCCGCTTTGACGCGGCCTCCTGGCCTGGGCCAAGGGTGGGGAGCCTGTTCGACATGACGCCGGGCCCTCTCGTGACGACCGTCGTGACGGAACGGGGAACGTACGCACCGGAGATCATTCGCACACTGCTGGCTCCCTCCCGGGCCTCCTCCGCCAAGGACCGGCCGCGGGAAAGTTGATTTCGAAGGGCTCCGTACGCGCATCGGTGGCGGCAGCGGACCAACGGGGCCTGGATCCGATCCAGGAGGCAATCCGGCTCTTCAACGATCGCTTCTTCTTCGAGGCCCACGAGGTGCTCGAGGAGGTCTGGCGCCAGGAACACGGCGAATCGCGGGTCTTCCTCCAGGGGTTGATTCAGATTTGCGCGGCCTATCATCATACACAGAATGGAAACCTCATCGGGGCGGTAACTCTCCTGGAGCGTGGCGCGGAGAAGATGCGCCGGTACCCCGCGGGCTACATGGGGATCGAGACGGCCCCGTTCCTCGCCCACGTCGATGCGGATCGGTTAAGGCTAAAGCAACTGCCGCCCGACGAGAACACGTCCGCATTCGAGTACCCACGCGTCGAGCGGAGAATTCAAGGCTGACCCCCGTCCAAGATCCTTCGGGGAATTCGCATGGACGCGACGAGGATCACCGAACACCCGACGCCGGCCAGCGTGGAGCGAACTTTCGGGGCCCCACGCGAACGCGCATCGCTCGCATTCTGATGCCGACATGGGGCCTGCGCGCGGACCCCCGAGCCAGACGCGGCTCGCTAATATTGGCCGGTGAACCGACTTCGATCGGCGAGGCCCAGTGGGCCCGAAAAATCTTGTGAGGGAAGGTCTGCGAGAAACCGCCGAACTTCGTCCCTTGGAGTACCAGCGATTGTCGAAGAATACGGCGGTGGCAAACCACTGGGGTAATCCTGGCTCGACGTACGTGGTCGGAGGATGGCCATCCAAGATCGAGAAAGCCTTCTTGGCCCCCAGTCGCTGCCGGATCGCCTCGAGGGCGGCCTGACTCGCGGGAGGACCTTTCTTGGATGAGATGAGGCCGATCTTCTCCCGCAGAGGTCGAAATCCCCTGGCCCACTTCGACCTCTGATCGGTGCTCGGGATCATGACCTGCCGGCTCGAGTCGATGAACAGAGAGAAGAGCCAACCGGTAGGTCCCCCTCGTCCACCTGCCGAGAACTGTTGGAAGACAAGGCCATTGTCGAAGACGACCTGAGGTCCGATGAAACGTTTGTAGCTCGCTTCGCGGATCCGGGGCTGCAGCGTGCGAAGGAACGATATCTTCCCCCGGTTCATTTTTCGCGCTGAGAAAGGCATGAACGACACCGCGACAAGTGAAACCCCGACGACTCCGTAGAAATAGAGAACTCTCCAGTCCCGTAAGGAAGGCACGCCCGCCAAAGTGACCAGGACCGCCAGGACGACAAACAGTCCTGAGGCGACCGCTGCAATGATCGTCGCATTTCGAGTCACCCGTCGGAGCGCCACTTCAACGCCGTCTAGGTCACTCGTTCCCCCCATGAACGGGGCGCTTTAGGCCCGCGGACGCTTGAACGTTGCGTTGGTCCCAAGCTTCCTTCAGAGGAACTCCGAGAGGAGCTCCTCCGGATCCTCGACCCCCAAAGGCTGTCGGACCGGAGGGCCCTTCCGGAGCGAAATCTCCAGGTCCTCGTAGGTCGGCATTTCCTTGTTCCGATAGAAGAGCCCAAGAGGGATCCGGTCTCGCTGAACCATCGGCCACTCGGTCGCCTTCGCGAAGGCCGCCTTCATGTCGCTCGGATCGTGGCCTTCCTTCGCCAGATCGTACACGCGTTCGCGGAAGAAGTCGTAGGTGTTCACCTTGTTGTACGTAACGCACGGCGAGAGGCAGTCGATCAGCGCGAAGCCTTTGTGCTCGATCCCGCCCTTGACGAGCTCCGCCATCGTCTTCACGTCGCCGCTGAAGCCGCGGGCCACATAGGTCGCGCCGGACGCGAGGGCCAGGGAGATCGGGTCGATCGGGTTCTCGATCACCCCCTCGATCGGCGTCGACTTCGTCTTCATGCCCTTCTCCGAGGTCGGGCTCGCCTGGCCGGTCGTGAGGCCGTAGATCTGGTTGTTCATGACGACGTAGGTGATGTCGAAGTTCCGGCGCATCGCGTGGATGAAGTGGCCGAGGCCGATCCCGTATCCGTCGCCGTCCCCGCCGGTGACGATGACGTTCAGCTCCGGGTTCGCGAGCTTGGCGCCCTCCGCGACCGGGAGCGCCCGGCCGTGGATCGCATGGAATCCGTACGTCGACAGGAAATGCGGGAGGTTGCTCGAGCAACCGATGCCCGAGACGACGAGGATGTTCCACGGCTCGAGCTGGAGCGCATGGACCGCGGTCTGGAGGGCGCGCAACACCGCAAAGTCGCCGCATCCGGGGCACCAGGTCGGCTTGATCTCCGACTTGTAGGTGTCCATCTCGAAGGCGGCCTTCATGCGACCACCTCGAGGATCTTGTCCGCGATGTCCCGCGACGCGAACGGCTCGCCATCGTACCGGCCGTAGAAGTGGTCCGGCTTGTAGCCGGTCTCCGCCCGAAGGAGCCGCGCGAACTGGCCGGTGTAGTTGCCCTCGACCGCGAGGGATTGCTTCACGCCGCGGAGCAGTTTCTGCGCCTCGTCCACATGGAACGGGAAGATCGTCGGGAACTCCAAACTATTCACCTTCATGCCTTCCTTCTCCTCGACCTGCAAGATCGCCTCGTGCGCGGCCCCCCACGTGGACCCCCAGCTGATCAAGGTCAGGTCCGCGTTCCGCGAGCCCCACATCTCGGGGGGAGGCGAATCCTTGCGGAGCCCGTCCAACTTGCGCATCCGCTTCTCGTGCATCTTGCGCCGCTCTTCGACGAACTCGGGGAGGCCCGCGAGGACGTCGGAGATGAGCTCGCCGCTCTCCATGTGCTCGTCCGTCGCCCCGATGAACTGGTAGCCCTTCGTCCCCGGGAGCGCCCGCGGACTGACGCCGCTCTCCGTGATCTCGTAGCGTTTGAAGTCCTTCGCGGTGCCGCCGTCCGCGGCCATCATCCCGCGGACGATCGGGACATTGAAGTCGAGCTTGTCGACCGTCCGGTACCCCTCGCCCAGATACAGGTCCGAGATCACGATGATGGGCGTCTGGTAGATCTCCGCCAGGTTGAACGCCTTCGCGGTGAGGGAGAAACATTCCTCCGGATGCCGCGGGGCCAGGATCGCGCGGGGCCAGTCTCCTTGGCCTGCGCCGAGGGCCAGGTTGAGGTCGCCCTGCTCCGTCTTCGTCGGCAATCCGGTCGAGGGACCGCTGCGTTGCACGAGGACCGCGACGAGGGGGGTCTCCGTCATCCCGGCTTGGCCGATCGCCTCGACCATGAGGCAGAATCCGCCGCCGGAGGTGGCGGTCATCGACCGCACGCCCGCGAAGCCCGCGCCCACCGCCATGTTCATCGCGGCGAGCTCGTCCTCGACCTGCTTCACGACGACCCCGTACTTGGGCCCGTGGGACGCCATCCAGTGCAGGATCGACGAGGCCGGGGTCATCGGATATTGCGCGAGGAACTTGACGCCGGCGGCGAGGGCCCCGAGGCACACCGCCTCGTTCCCGGTCATGAGGTACTTCGCCTGATTCGGGTAGGCGAGTCCGAGCGGAAGGGGGCCGCCCAGGTCCTTGACCGCGTCGCCGCCGAGTCTGGCGGCCGCGACGTTCTGTTGGACGATCTCCGGTTTCTTGTCGCCCCAGATGTCCTTGAAGGCGCTCTCCACATGGCGGAAGTCCATGGCGAACAACGCGACGGCCGCGCCGAGCGCCACCGTGTTGCGCATCAGGGCGTTCGGCGAGAGCGTCTGCGCCTTCTTGCGCAGTGAAATCCCGATCAACCGGACGTTCTTGCGGATTTTCGTCGGGTCCGGTTTCACGGAATCGACGTCGTAGATGATCGCGCCGCCCTCGAGCACGTCGGCCTGGTGGACGTCCATCGTCTGCTGGTTCAGGCACAGGACGACGTCCGGATCATCGCCGTGCGACAGCAGCGGGTCCAATCCGCCGCGGACCTGGGTCCACACGTGCCCGCCGCGGATCACGCTCTGGTACGACGAATAGGTCCACGTGTGGAGGCCACTCCGCGCGCTGATCTTGGCGAACGACTCGGCGGTCGAAGAGACACCGTCGCCCGCGGCGCCTCCGACGCGTAAGGCTAGGTCGCGTTTCGACATGTCGACATTTCACCTCAGAGGGTTACCTGGCGGTCCGTCCGATTTCCTCCTTGCACTACGTCCCAATTTCTTATACTCTTGCATCGACAAAACGGGAAGTTCCGGTGCGTTCCGGGGACCCGCCTTGGACTCTGGCTCCCCTCCGAGGGCCCGCCGAGGGTCACAATCCTTTTGGGCCCCGCGGCGTTCCCGCGGCGGCGGATCATGAAGGGAATCCCGGAATTGCCCAACCATCCGAAGCCGGTCGGGCCGTATTCCCATTGCGTCGTCGCCAACGGCCTCGTCTTCATCTCCGGACAGGCGCCGCTGCGCCCCGGGGCGAAGTCGGGCGAATGGGCCGCCGCGGACGTCGGCGGGCAGACGCGCCAATGCCTGCGGAACATCCAGTCGATCCTCGAAGAACTGGACCTGGGCCTCCGTTCCGTCGTCCGGACGACGGTCCTCCTCTCGGATCCTGGAGACTTCGCGGCGATGAACGAGGCGTACAGGGAATTCTTCCCGGAGGAACCGCCGGCTCGATCGACGGTCCGGCTCGGCTTGGAACTTCCGGGATTGCGGGTGAGCATCGACGCGATCGCGGTGTACGAACCTCAGACGGAGGAGTGAGGTCCGCGTGTTGACCGGCACGTTGGTGGCGCTCCGGGCGTTCGAGCGGGACGACATGAAGCTGCTCCACGAATGGCAAAATGACGAGGAGCTGATGCGCCTCGCGCGATCGTTCCCCGACCACACGATCTCGATGGAGGCCGTCCTCGCGCGGTACGACAAGGCCGTCAAGGGAGAGAGTTACGCGGACCGGGACTACATCATCCAGGAGAAGTCGAGCGGCAAGCCGATCGGCTGGGGCGGGATCAGCATCCACCAATGGACTCGGCGTGCGACGGCGGGCGACATCGGCCTCGCGATCGCGGAGAAGGCCTACCGGGCCAAGGGCCTCGGCACGGAGGTCGTCGGCCTCCTGTTGCGGGAGGCCTTCGAGCAGCTGAACCTCCACCGCGTCGGTTGGTGGACCTACGCGGAGAACGAGGGGAGCCTGGCCCTCGCACGGAAGATGGGCTTCCGAGAGGAAGGCCGCGTCCGCGACTCCGTCTTCTTCGACAACCGGTACCACGACAGCGTCGTGCTCGGCTTGTTGAAGGACGATTACGAGCGGACCAAGCCCGAACGGTCTCGGTAACGGCATCCACGTCCCACGAGGCATCCGCGAGAATCAAAATGCGACGCGGGCCAGGGTCTTCGTCGCCTTCACGCCGGCGATCGACCGGATCTTGGAGACGACGACCGCTCCGATCGCGTCGTACGAATCCGCTTCGACCTTCGCGATGAGATCGTAGTCGCCGAAAAGCGGGTACAACTCGACGATCTGCCCGATCTTCATCAGGGCCGCATAGATCTCTTTCTCGCGGGTCGGTTCGATGTCAATCAAGACGAATCCGATCGCCGTGTCGGCACCTGCGGCTCGCCAGAAGTGCGCGGTAGATAAGGGTATCTCCGACCCATCGCCAAATGTGCTCGCCTCGGTTGCAAGCGAGTCTCACGGTGGATTTTCAAGACTGACATTTCTAATAGTCCGGACCTCGTGAATTCCCCCGTGCGACTCAAGCCCGGGGCGCCGGGCGAAACGACACCGGCCTTCCCTGTCGAGACGTTGCGGCACTGGTACGTCACGCCGTTCGGCGGCATGTCGACGGAGCTCGGCCTCTTCCAAGTCGGCATCAACCGGGAAGCCCTCGAGCGAAACACGTCCCTCGATCCGTCGAGCGACCGAGTCCGCGTGACGGTCCTCGGCCGGATGCGCCGTCCGATCCTGTTCGATCGGTTCTTCGAAGTCGTCCCCCTAGACGAACGCCACCCGGATGCCCTGAGTCAGTCGCCGATGGGCGAGGCCGTCTTCCCAGAAGGCGACCAGGTCCTGCGGCCGCGCGACTCGCCCCATCCGGGGGACGAGGTGATCCTGAGCAGCGCCGCGAGCCAGCGACTCGGACTCCTCGCGGACTCGGAGGCTTTCGCGGGCGTCGTGCAGGAACTGTTCCGGGCTCGCCGCGAGCTCGACCGCGAAAACAGCTGAGCCCGCAAACCGTTTTAATCGGGCGTCGCCCTAAGTCCTCCCGATGCGGATCGGCGTCATCGGGGTCCAAGGCGATGTGAGCGAGCATGTCGACGCCGTCGCGCGGGCCCTGAAGGAGACGGGCAAGGCCGGCGAGGCGATCGCCGTCCGCCGCCGGACGGATCTGGACCGCGTCGATGCGCTGACGATCCCGGGCGGGGAGAGCACGACGATCTCCAAGCTCCTCGTCCAGCTCCACCTGTTCGACGAGATCGTCCGCCGCGCGAGCGACGAGGCGATGCCGATCATGGGCACCTGCGCCGGCTGCATCCTCCTCGCGAAGGACGCGGGCGTCCAGGCGGACAAGACCCGGACGAAACTCCTCGGGTTGATGGACATGGCCGTCGATCGGAATGCCTTCGGCCGCCAGCGAGAGTCGTTCGAGGCCGACCTCCAGGTCGAGGGCCTCGAGACGCCGTTCCACTGCGTCTTCATCCGAGCGCCCGCGATCCTGCGAACGTGGGGCGAGTGCGCACCGAAGTCCCGGTACCAGGACCGGATCGTCCTCGCGCGCCAGAAGAACCTGATCGGATCCGCGTTCCATCCGGAGCTCGGAGGCGACCTGCGGATCCACCGATGGTTCCTCGATCTGGTCTAGAACAGGACCATCACGAGCGCGCCGAGGGCGACCGCGCCGCTCAAGGTGATGAACAGCGCCGGCCGCAGGACCGCCAAGGTCGAGTTGATCGTCGTCGTGAGGCGCGACGCGGACTGCGGGCCGAAAATGCGAAAGTCGGGGATGTCGGCCGCGAAGGCCCCGGCCTCGGCCGGCTCCAGGCTCTCGATCGCCTCGCGGACGGCCGCCTCGGCGTGGGCGAGGATCGTCTCCATGTCGAGGACGGCCCCGACCGCGTTGAAGCCGTCCATCGTCAGGTTGACAGAATGGTTGTCCGTCGTCATCGCCTCGGACTCCTGCACGAGACTCGCGATCCGCGCGCGCACCGCGTCGCGGACCCCGGGCACCATGTTGTTCCCGTCGAAGAGGACGTAGGCGGTCCGCTGCCCTCCGGCCTCGACGACGAGCGCCTCGATCCCTCGCGCGCCGATGCCTTGGTCGGGGTTGCAGAACCCGCGGCGGGTGCCGTATCCGACGCGGACCGGATCTTTCGGGGCCTGGAGGGCTTCCTTGGTCGCGGCCTTCGACGCCTCGATGATCTCATGGCTCCGCTGCGTGCCGAACAACGTCAGGCCGACGCCCGGCTCGAGGCAGTTGTGCGCGTCGACGAAGATCGCCTCGCGGGCCCCGAGGAGTCGCGCCTCCTGGACCGCGGCATGTCCGGTCGCGCTGTCGATGTCGTCCGTCGGCTGCGGGGCGAAGGACGCCACGATCAGGACGACGTCGCCGAAGGCCTGCGCGAGGGCCGTCGCCCTCTTGAACATCGCCCGGCAGGCCCGTCCAACCGGTCGCGTGTACGCGAGCGCGCCGAGGGCCTTCCGGATCGTCTCCCCGACCTTGTGAACCTCGGACGTCGTCGCGGGATTCTCATCGTGCGTCGTCGGGCCATGGGCGACCAGGACATTCGGGGTCAGGTCCGTGAGGTCCCGCGCGATCTTCGAGGGCAGGTCGCTCCCGCTGACGTAGCCCATGGGGCCCGGATGGACCGTCGGGGCCACGAAGAGCGCCTTGAGGCGCGCGCCAACGCGAAAGGCCAGCCCTCCGACTCGCACGCGGGCAGCGACGCTGATCGAGTCGAAGAAGGCCTCCAGCTCCGCGATCCCGGACGCCTCCGGCTCCGTGTAGTGATCGAGCGTCGAACGAAGGAGCTTCAGCCCGTCCACGCCGAAGGAGCGGAGGAGCGGTCGCTTCGCGATCTCCGCGTAGGCGATCGCGCTGAGGAAGAACAACGCGTAGACGGCGAGGGCGAGGACGACCTCGTCCGGCCGAAGGGAGACGAACAAGGCGAGTCCGGCGAGGCCGAGGACGGGGTGCAAGGAGGCGGCGGGGAGGGACCGCAGGTGCTTCGAGTTCGAGGTCGCGGACAAGATGACCTCGCGGACCCAGAGGACCGCCCCGTATCCCAAGATCGTCACGCGGTCGATCCGGCCCAAGAAGGAGCTGTTGAAGGCAATCGCGTTGATCGTCAGGACGACCACCGCGACGAGTTGGAACGCCCCGAGCAAGATCAGGCCGACGAACGAAAGCAGGAACGAACGGCGGAAATACATGCGGCCGCCGAGCCGGTTCGCCAGCGGGACCGTGCCGAACGCGGACAGGTACGCGGGGAGGGCGATCGCGACGCCGCCGAGCAAGACGCGGCTCCAGTCGAGCGACGGATATACGAGGAGATAGGCCTCCATGAGCGAGAAGGCGACGATCGGCAGGACAATCCGTTGGGGGGGCGGGGAGATGAAGAGCCGGCGGGCAATCCGGGTCGTCTCCGCAGCGCTCTCGCCCGCCGTCTTGGCGCGGACGACGTGCATCATCCCGCCTTCACGGTCTCGATGATCCGACGGAGCGCATCCCCTTCGCGGGCTACCTCCACGATCGTGCCGGTCACGACGATGTCGGCCCCTGCGCGGATCGCGGCCTTCGCCGCCCCGGGGGTGCGGATGCCCCCTCCGACGACGAGGGGAATCTCGATCGCCTCCCGGACCGCATGGATCAGCCGATCCGGCACCGGTTCTGGGGCTCCGCTCCCCGCTTCGAGGTACACTAGCTTCATGCCGAGGAGCTGCGCGGCGAGGGCGTACTGCACGGCGACGGTCGGATTCTTGCGGGAGATCAACTCGGCATCGCCCACCTCGCCGGCTCGCATCCCCGGTTCGACAACCAAATAGGCCATCGGGATCGTCTCGAGGCCCCAGGCCCGGACGACCGGCGCCGCGAGACGTTGCTCCCCGATGATGAGGCGCGGATCGCGGCTGTTGAGGAGGCTCATGAAGTACAGCGCGTCCGCGTGGGGCGAGAGGTTCGCGGCGCTCGCGGGGAACAGGATGACCGGCACCTTGGCGGCCTCTTTGATGGCCAGGACCGTGGCGTCGACCTGGTTTTGGGTGACGCCGGTGGAGCCGCCGACCATGATCGCATCGGTCCCCACGGCGGCCGCCTCCGAGGAGAGGGCGGCCGCCTCCGCCGGGGCCTGCTTGTCCGGGTCGAGCAAGGTCATGTGGAGGGGTCCCTTCCGTCGCCGCTCCAAAATCGACTCGTACACGTTCACGCGAGCGCACCTGCGAGGAAGGCTGCGAGGGCGACGATCATGCCGTACTTCGCCACGCGCTGGGACCGCGCCGGATTTGCCGCCGAGTGGAGGGCGGCGTAGATAAACATTCCGTCCGCGGGAATGACGAGGGCGGCGTAGGCCACCGACAGGACGTGCAAGGGGAGGGGCGCCAGGCTCAGGAGGACGCCGACGAGGAAGGAAAGGGCGGCGGCCCATCCCGCGGGCCGAATCCCGATCCGACGCGGGAGCGTCCGTCGGTCGACGTCGCCCCGCACGTCCTGGATATCCTTCGTAATCTCCCGGCCCACGGTTGTGAAGAAGGCGAGGGCCGCGAGGAGGCTCGTCCGGACGAGCGGCGCGGTCGACGAACGGAACACGCTCACCCCCGCGAAGAGGAACAGGGATCCGACGAGGTAGGCGATGACCAGGTTCCCGGGCGCACCCTGGGCCTTGAGCGCCGCCTCGTAGAGGACCATGAGCGCAATGTTGAGAATCACGACGGCGAAGGCGAACACGTTCACGAGGGCCGCGAGGACCGCCGTGACGACGAACGCAGCGGCCGTGAAGGCCCGTGCCTCGCGGAGCGTGACCGACCCGGACGGCAGCGGCCGGTCCGGATGGTTGACCCGGTCCGTCTCGCGATCGTACAGGTCGTTCAGGGCGTTGCCGCCCGCGGTGAAGGATGCGGCGGCCGCGCCCGCCAGCGCCAGCGGCCCGGCGAACTCGCCCCAGGCGCCCGATCGCGCGGCGACGACGCCTCCGATCCCCACCCCGAGGGCCGACATCACGCAGTTGATCGGCCGCGCGAGTTGGAGGAGGCCGGCCATTCCGGCGCGCGGTACGGTGCGACCCGTACAAATCGTTGCCCATTCACGGTATCGAAAATGACAGGACCGTCACGAAACCCGCGGAAGGCCTCCATCGGAACACTTATCCGAGGTTCTCTCAATATATTCCGTTACCCATCGGTTTTCGCGAAGGTTTTCTCGACAACGGGAGGGACTGACGCCGTTCTCCGAACGGGGGGATCACATGTTCGACGACAAGGGACCGGGGATTGGCTTCCTGAAGACGACGCGCGCACGGCACGCGGAGGAAGCGATCGGACTGACGGAGGGACTCGTCACGGTACTGCGCTTGACGCAGGCCGACATCAAACCCGCCGAGGACGCGTTGACGGTTGCCAAGGGATTCTTCGACGCCCATCAGTACGCGAAGGCGGTGCAGGCCGCGAAGCGCGCGGAGTCGATCGCGATCGCGCTGGATGAGCGATTCACCGGATACCAGAAGTCTTTGCAGGATTTGCAAGTGCAAATCGAATCGATGAAAAAACTCGGTCTCGACACGGATGCACTGGAAAAAGTCGCCGGTGTCGCGGAGGAAAAAGTCGTCGCCGGGATCTGGGAAAGCGGGGCGTTCGTGCCGAATTACATGGAGGGACGTGGCCTCCTCGACAAGGCGACCAAGGAGGGCCGCGCGTTCCAGGAGAAGGCCCAAGTGGCATCGAACCAAATCTTCGTCGCGGAGCTGGCGATCGAATCCGTGGCGAACCTGCGGGTAGGAGGAGGGGAACCGGGGTCCGAGGCCTTCGCCCACGGCGCGGTCTCGAGTTTGGAGACGGCGCTCCATGATGCGACGAAGGAACTCGCCCTCGGAAACGCGGCCGGGGCCGCGACGATCGCAAGGGATCTGGAGGAGAAGGCCCGGAGTCTGAAGGCCCAATTCGGGACCGCGACGACGGGCCTGAAGGAGATCGACGGCAAGCTGGCGGACCTTCGATCGGAAGGAGTCCTCACCGTGTCCGTCGAATTGCAGGCGAAGATGGCGCGCGACCTGCTCGACCGCGGCCTGATCGAACCTGCGGCGGCGATGGCCACCCGGCTGCATGTCGAGACGAAATCCCTTGGAGACCAATACCGGAAGGCCACGACGACGCTGTCCGATGCGGAGATCCTGTATAGTCGACTCCAGCGGGAGGGCTTCCATTCGTACGAGGCCGATGCCGCGTTGCGGGACGCCCGCCGATGCCTGCGCGAAGGATCGTACGCCCGGTCGATCCAGCACCTGGAGAGGGCGCTGCAGGCCTTCGCCCGCCGCACGAACGCGCGGGCCTCCCTCGCGAAGGCGATCGAGGAAACCCGGACCCGCGTGAAGCTCCTCGCGGGCGGAGGCCTCTCGTTCATGCCCGACATTCAAGAAGTGCTCGGACGAGCGGAGCGCGAGTTCCATCAGGGGAACTACGCCGGATCCAGCGAGGACCTGCGGATCGCGACGGTCCTCCTCGACGGCGTGACGCGCGCGCCCGGGAAGAAGTGAAGCGCGACCTTAAGCGGGGCGTCGAGCTTTCGCCGCCGCATGGGTGAGCAGTACTTCGAGACGCGACCGCGGTCCACCCATCGACCCGGGCGATTCGCGGTCACGATCCGCGGCCACCCGTTTACGTTCCAAACCGATGCCGGGGTCTTTTCGGGCCGCAGACTCGACCGCGGGACCGAGCTCCTCCTGGCGGCCCTCGAAGTAGGACCGTGCGAGTCGATCCTGGATCTGGGATGCGGTTATGGCATCATCGGGATCGTCGCCGCTCGCCTCTCGGAAGGAGGCCGCGTGGTGCTGACCGACGTCAACGAGCGCGCCGTCGCGCTGGCGAATGCGAACGTCAACGCGAATGGGATCCGCAATGCGGAAGTCCGGACCGGGGATCTGTACCAGCCCGTCGCGGACCTGGCCTTCGATCACATCCTCGCGAATCCGCCGATCCGCGCCGGCCGCGTGATCGTCGATCGCATCGTGGTGGACGCTCCGCCCCGGTTGCTCGAGGGCGGCAGCTTGTGGCTCGTCGCCCGCACGCGCCAAGGCGCGGATTCGATTCGGGTGCGCATGGCCAAGGCCTTCGGGAACGCGACGATCGTCAAGCGCGGGAGCGGCTTCAAGGTCCTCCGCTCCACGAAGTCGGGGGCCTGAGCAGATGGCGGGACGGGCGGGCACCCCGCGAGTCCGCGTCCGCATGGCCCGTTTGGAGGATGCACCCGGCCTCGTGCCGCTGTTCGAAACCTTCTACGGCGCGTTCTTCGGAGGGCGAGTGACCGAGACCGCGGTCGCGGGACGCCTCCGACTCGCCGCGCCCCATGAGTCCGTCATCGTCGCCGAGGTTGACGATCGGCTCACGGGGTTCGCGAGCCTCCGAGTGACCGATTCCCTGGATCCCGATCCCTACGCGGAGCTGGCCGACCTCTTCGTAGAACCGGAGTCTCGTCGGCTCGGCGTCGCGTCGCGGCTCGTCAAGTACGCCGAGGGCATCGCCCGCGAACACGGCGCTTCCCACATCGTGGTCCTCACGGGACAGAAGAACACGGAGGCCCTCGCCTTCTACCGATCCGCCGGCTACGAGGAATTCGCGACGGCCATGCGGAAACCGCTGAAGCTCGCGGAATCGCAATGACTGCCGAGCCACGGTCCCGCCACATCGTTCGTTGGCGAAGGCTCGACCGGCCCGGAATCGAGCGGGCAACGCTCTCCGCGTCGAACGGTGCGTGGCACCTCGACGGGAGGATCGAGACGGATTTCGGCCGAGGGCCCGCGCGGATCCGTTACCGGATCAGCCTCGATGAGGCTTGGCGGACGCAGGCCGCGTGGGCGACTCTAAGGGAAGGACAGGACCGACGACGCATCGAGCTGTTCGTCCGAGACCATGTCGACTGGTTCGTCAACGGAGAGGAGCAAGAGAACCTCAAGAGGTGCATCGACCTGGACCTGGAGGTCTCCCCCGCCACGAACACGATCCCGATCCGGCGACTCGACCTGAAGGTCGGCGAGGCGCGAGCGATCCGAGTCGCTTGGATCCGCTTCCCCGAGTTTTTCGTCGAACCGGCCGCCCAACGATACACCCGCAGGGCCCTTCGCCGGTACCGTTTCGAGAACGTCGACTCCGGATTCACGGCGGACCTCAAGGTCGACGAGGAGGGTCTCGTCCTCGAATACCCGGGTTTGTGGACGCGCTCTCCTTAATCCTTAAATAGCTCCTGAAGTTTGGAAGTCCGTCCCATCTGGGGATTCCATCGATGCCTGAGGAGAAGCCGAGCCCTGAACCCGAAGGTCCGCCGGCCCCGGCGAAGGGCGAGAAGCCCGAGCGGGCGCCGAGGAAGAAGGCCGAGGAGAAGGAAGAGCCGAAGGCGCCGAAGGGACCGAAGAAGCTCGAGGGCGTGAAAGAGGACTTTCGGTACATCGTGCGCATGGCGAACACGGATCTGGACGGCACACGAGCCGTCGCCTACTCGCTCACCGCGATCCCCGGCGTCGGCATCCGCGTCTCCGAGGCCGTCGCGGACCTCGCGGGCGTCTCCAAGACCGAGAGACTCGGGAACCTGTCCGAGGAACAGACGGACAAGATCGAGGCGACGTTCGGCAATCTCGGCGAGGCCTTCCCGCACTGGATGGTGAACCGGCCGAAGGACTGGGAGACCGGCCTCGACCTGCACGCGGTCGGCGCGGACGTGGAGATCCGGCGCCGGGACGACATCAACCGCATGAAGATGATCCGATCGTACAAGGGCGTCCGCCATGAGACCGGGCAGAAGGTCCGCGGGCAGCGGACGCGGTCGAACGGCCGGACCGGCCTGACCGTCGGGGTGACGAAGAAGGCCGCCCTCGCCGCCGCCCAGGCGAAGAAGGCGGAGGAAGCCGGCGCCGGCGCGAAGAAGGAAGAGAAGAAAGAGGAGAAGAAGCCGGAAGCGAAGGTGTGAATCGTTGGGCGATCCGAAATTTTCCCGCGCGAAGTTCGAACGCCCCTCCCATCCGTGGGAGGCGGAGCGGATCAAGGCGGAGAACGAGCTCCTGAAGAAATACGGGCTGAAGAACAAGAAGGAGCTGTGGCGCTCCCAGTACGTCCTGCGGCGGTTCCGGCAGCGGGCGCGGGAGCTGCAGGCGCGGATCCGCACGCGGGACAAGCAGGCGGAGAAGGAGCGGGAGCAACTGCTCCGGCGCCTCGGTCGCCTCGGGCTCCTGCCCCTCGAGGGCACGACCCTCGACGACGTGCTGGCCCTCGACGTCGAGGCGATCCTATCGAGGCGCCTCCAGACGCTCACGTTCCTCAAGGGCCTCGCCTTCACGCCGCGGCAGGCGAGGCAGTTCATCGTCCACGGCCACGTGTCAATCGGAGGCCGGCGGGTCACGATCCCCGGCGTCCTCGTCAGCCGGACGCAGGAACCCGGGATCACGTACGACGAGCGGTCCCCGATCTCGAACGACCTGCATCCGGTCCGCCAACAGGGCCAGATCCCCGGGCCTCCGGCCGCCGAGGGCGAGGAAGGGCCCGACCTGTCCGGCGACGAGCCGAGCGCGCCGACCGCGGAAAAGCCGGAGGGGTGAGCCGTGCCACGATGGGGGGTCGCGCACATCTACGCGTCGTACAACAACATCATCATCACCTTGACCGATCTGACCGGATCCGAGACGATCACGAAGGCGACGGGCGGGATGGTCGTGAAGGCGGCGAAGGACGAGGCTTCGCCGTACGCGGCGATGAAGGCCGCGGAACGGGTGGCGGATGCCGCGAAGGAGAAGGGCATCGACTCGATCCACGTCCGCGTGCGCGCGCCGGGCGGGAACCGCTCGAAGTCCCCGGGTCCCGGGGCCCAGGCGGCCATCCGCGCGCTCTCCCGCGCGGGCCTGCGCATCGGCCGGATCGAGGAAGTGACGCCGGTCCCTCACGACGGCACGAAGCCGAAGGGAGGTCGCCGGGGGAGGCGGGTCTGAGATGAAGATCAAGGTCCTTTCGGCGGCGCCGGAGGCCATGCGGCTGCTGATCGAGGAGACGGAGCCCGCGTACGCGAACGCCCTGCGACGGGTCCTCGTGGCGGACGTCCCGAAGATGGCGATCGAGGACGTCGAGTTCCATCTGGGGCCGATCCGCGCGGAGGACGGCAAGGAGTACGAGAGCGTGAGCCCCCTCTTCGACGAGATGATCGCCCACCGCCTCGGCCTGATCCCCATCCCGACGGACCTCGGGTTGTACAACCGCCGGGAGGGTTGTCCGAACTGCCACGGCGAGGGCTGCCCAAACTGCACGATCATCTATTCCGTCAACAAGCGTGGCCCGGGCCTGGTCACCTCGGCGGACCTCGAGCCGATCGGGGACGCGAAGCTGCGGCCGGCGGACCAGAAGATCCCGATCGTCAAGCTCGGCGACGGACAGGCGATGCTCGTCTACGCGACCGCGATCTTGGGGGACGGGAAGGACCACGCGAAGTGGCAGTCGACGCACGGCGTCGGCTATCGGTACTATCCGATCCTCAAGGCGGGGACGAAGACCTTGGACGCCTTGGATCCCGAGGTCCCCTTCTGCGAGAGCCACATGCAATCGACCGCGACGGAAGAGGAGGAGACCCTCGAGCTCGCGAGCGACTGCAAGACCTGCAAGAGGTTCATGGACCTGTACAAGGTCGAGTCGATCAAGGCCGGCAACGATCCCACGCGGATCGTGATGGAGTTCGAGACGGACGGATCCCTCAGCACCAAAGCGGTCCTCGTCGCGGCGTTGGACATCCTCGCGAAGCGATTCTCGGAAACCGCGACCCAGGCCTCGGCCCTCGCCTAGCGATTCGCGGTTCGGAACTCGGACCGGAACCGACAAGTTTTAACTAGATTACTATCCATATAGTAGTCTGCATGGAACTCGGAGAGCTAGAACTCGCCGTCTTGAGGGCCGTCCGGGGCCTCGGCTCGGCGACGTCGGGCACGATCTACGAGGAAGTCCGCAAGTCCCGGGACGTCGCTTACACGAGTGTGACGACGACCTTGTACCGACTCGTCGACAAGGATGTCATCGCGATGCGCAAGGCCAGCGAGAAGAAGGTCTTCTATCGCCTCAAGGAGGGCCGGGCCTATCGGAAGGCGATGGCATCGATGATCGACCGCGTCGTCGAGACGTTCGGCGGAGCGGCGGTGTCGTACGTCCTCGCGAACCCCGGCTCCCTGACGGACGAGGAAGCGGCCTCCCTTCGGTCCCAGATCGAAAAGAGGCGGTCGAGGGAGAAGCAGGATGCCTAGCCTGGTCGAGGTCATCGGCGAAGCCCTCCAGCATTACTGGCTTTCGCCGTTTCCCTTGACCGTGCTCGCGGTCTGCGGGGCGTCCATTGGCACGCTCCTGTACGTCTTCCTCACGAACGCCCGCAATGCGAAGCTCCGAGTCAGTCTGCTCACGGGCCTCTACGCCCTTTCGATCTTCTTCTGGGTCTTCATCGCGGTCAGCCTCGTCCTCTGCGTCTCCCAAGCACGGATGGTCGCCTATGCGAGGAACGGCGTGCCCGTTGCGGTGGGGGGTGCGGTCATCGGCGGCCTGCTTGCGTCCGGGATCATCTCCGTCGCCGTTTGGCGCTACGGCAATGCCGCGGTGATTCGGAAATTCGCGCCCCGAGGGCTCGCCGAGAGCGAGAAGTGGCTCCAGAAATACGTCGACCTTTTGGCGGAGTTCGAGGGCGTGGGGCACGTCGAGGTGCGAATGGTGGAATCGGAGGAGCCGTTGGCCATGGCCATCGGCGGGACCGATCGCACAATCCTGGTATCGCGGGGCATGGTGTCCCTGCTCGAACGAGATGAAGCGGAGACTGTCGTTGCGCATGAGGTCATGCACCTCAAGCACCACGATGCGGAATTCA
>Ga0209376_1002430_pt1 | contig 17688 bp, 17 predicted proteins | sample GraSoiAngelo_134_FD_185891 | JGI IMG/M metagenome (GOLD analysis project Ga0209376, IMG submission 185891) | Grasslands soil microbial communities from the Angelo Coastal Reserve, California, USA - 14_0929_05_30cm (SPAdes) (version 2) | ecosystem: Environmental > Terrestrial > Soil > Grasslands ... | reverse complement strand
GTGCACGCCAGGTACATGCGCGGATGCGGCTTCTGGAGCGGCTTCGGCAGCACGTGGCGCTTCGGTACGTTCCAGAATTTCCCTTCCCAGGAGAACTCTTCCGACTGCCAGATGTGCGGCAGCATTTTGATGGACTCTTCCCACATCGCGCGCGTGTTGCGGGGGTCGATGCCTTGACCGACCTGCTCGTAGGCGTTGGAGCGACCGGTCCCGAACTCCAGGCGCCCGTCGGTCAGCTGGTCCAGCATCGCGGCGCGTTCGGCCACGTGAATCGGATGGTGCGACGGCAGGATGCACACGCCGAAGCCGATCCGGATCCGCTTGGTCAGCTGGCTCAGCGCGCCCAAGATCACCTCGGGACACGGCGAGGCCGAGAACCCGGTGAGGAAGTGGTGCTCCACGAACCACAGGTTGTCGAAGCCCATACGCTCGGCCAACACGCACTGCTCGATCGTCTCTTTGTAGAGCGTATTCCAGTCGATGTTGGTCCCGGTGAACGGTCGCTGAGTTTCGTAGAGCAGACCGAATCGCATCGTCGTTCTCCTGGCCCCGATAAAGTGAAAACCGCCGCCATGCTAACACAGAGCAACGCCCGAGACGGTCCAACGGCGGGCCTTCACCCGCGCCTCGCGGCTTCAAAAGACTGGCTGGATCGCATGCGTGTCTGCCTCGTCGTCGAGGACGCCACGCTTGACGGGTCGCGTTGACACGGTCGTCGGGAGCCCGTATAAGCGGCTTGCCATGGCCCCGATCCTGTCCGTTCGCGATCTCACGGTCCGCTTCGGCGGCATCATCGCACTGGAGTCCGTGTCCTTCGACGTCGACGAGGGCCAGATCGTTGGGCTCATCGGCCCGAACGGCGCCGGGAAGACGACGCTCTTCAACTGCCTCTCGCGGCTCTACACGCCGGACCGCGGCGAGGTCCTCTTCCGGGGTCGCCCGGTCCTCCCGCTGCCGCCGTACCGCATCGCCGAGCTCGGTATCGGGCGGACGTTCCAGAATCTCGCGCTCTTCCCAACCCTCACCGTGCTGCAAAACGTTATGGTCGGCCTCCACAGTCGGAGCCGGAGCGATTTCCTCTCGAACGCGATGCGCTTGCCGTGGGTCGGTAGAGAGGAGGCGCGCATCCAGGCCACGGCGCTCGAGCTCCTGGAATTCCTCGACCTCACGGCGCTCGCGCAACATCCGGCGGCGGGCCTGCCGTTCGGCACGCTCAAGCGCGTCGAGCTGGCGCGCTCGTTGGCGAGCCAGCCCTCGCTCCTCCTCCTCGACGAGCCGGCGAGTGGGCTGAATCACGAGGAGGTATTCGCCATCGGCGCTCTCATCCAAAAGGTCCGCGCCACGCGCGCGCTGACCGTGCTGCTGGTCGAGCATCACATGGGCATGGTCATGCAGGTCTCGGAGAAGGTGGTGGTGCTCGACTTTGGCCGGAAGATCGCCGAGGGCACGCCGGCCGAGGTGCGACGGGACCCCAACGTCGTCCGGGCCTATCTCGGAGAGGCGGCATGAGCGCGCTCCTGGAGGTGCACGGCCTCGAGGCCTTCTACGGGCGGACCAAGGCGCTGCACGGCGTGAGCTTCAGCATGGCGGCGGGCGGAATCACCACCATACTCGGCGCCAACGGCGCGGGAAAAACCACCACGCTGCGGGCGATCTCCCGCATGGTGCGGACCGCGGGGACCATCCGCTTCGAGGGCCAGCCGCTGGAAGCGCGGGTCACCGAGGATATCGTTCAGTTCGGCATCGCCCACGCCCCGGAGGGCCGGGGGACCTTCGTCCACCTCACAGTGGAGGAAAACCTGAAGGTGGGCGCCTGGGGCCGGCGCGAGCGGGGCGGCCTCGAGGCGGATTTCGAGCGAGTGTTCGGCTACTTCCCGGTGCTGCGCGAACGGCGGAGGCAGATGGCCGGCACGCTGTCCGGCGGCGAGCAGCAAATGCTCTGCGTGGCGCGTGCTCTCATGTTGCGGCCGCGGCTGCTGCTGCTCGACGAGCCTTCGCTCGGCCTGGCGCCGCTGGTCGTGCGCGAGATCTTCCGAATTCTCCGGACGGTGAACCAGGCGGGCGTGACGATTCTGCTCGTCGAGCAGAACGCCGCGCTGGCCCTGGACCTCGCCGATCACGTGTTCCTGCTCGAGACGGGCCGGGTCGTGCTGGAGGGGCCGTCGGACGTGCTGCGCAGGGACGACGCGATCCGTCGCGCGTACCTGGGCTACTGAGGAGCCTCGTGGAGATTTTCACCCAGCAGGTCGTTTCGGGTCTCGCCACCGGCGGCATCTACGCCAGCGTCGCGCTGGCCCTGGTGATGATCTACCAGGCCACCGACGTCGTGAACTTCGCTCAGGGCGAGATGGCGATGTTCGCCACCTACATTTGCTGGTCCATGCTCAACGCGGGCCTGCCCTACTGGGGGGCGTTCCTGGCCACGCTCGGCTTCGCCTTCATCGGTGGCGTCGTGATCGAGCGTGTGGTGATCCGCCCGGTGGAGAACGCGCCAATCCTGTCGATCGTCATCGTGACGCTCGGCCTGCTGGTCATCTGCAACAGCGTAGCGGGCTGGATCTGGACCTACGTGCAGAAACCTTTCCCCAGCCCCTTTCCGTCCAAACCCTTCAAGGTCAGCCTGGGCGCCGGCGAGACGATCATTGGGGCCCACGACATCGGGCAGATCGGCATCACGCTGTTCGTGCTCCTCTGCATCTACCTGTTCTTCCGGTTCACCCCCCTGGGGCTGGCCATGCGCGCGGCCGCGCAGAACCCGGTCTCGAGCCGGCTCTGCGGCATCCGCGTGGGGTGGATGCTCGCGTTGGGCTGGGGGCTGGCCGCGGTCTTCGGCGCGGTCGCGGGTATGATGGTGGCGCCCAGCCTCACCCTGGAGCCCAACCTCATGGGCGGCGTGCAGATCTACGCCTTCGCGGCGGCCACGCTGGGCGGCTTCACCAGCCCGGGCGGGGCGGTGCTGGGTGGCTTCATCGTCGGCGTCGTGGAGAACCTCGTGGGCACCTACGTGAGCTTCATCGGCACCGAGCTCAAGTTCACGGTGGCGCTGGCCATGATCATCGTGGTCCTGCTGGTCAAGCCGAGCGGCCTCTTCGGCAGCACGGTGGTGAAGCGGGTGTGATGACCTCGCGCCTCGCCCGCCACGCCGGTTTGCTCGCGGTGGTGGCGCTGGCCTGCATGCTCCCGTTCGTGCTCAGCAACTTCCGCCTCTTCCAGTTCACCCAGGTGTACATCTACGCCATCGCGATCCTAGGCCTGAACATGCTCACCGGCTACAACGGCCAGTTCTCGCTGGGGCACGGCGCGTTCTACGCGGTAGGCGCCTACGTCTCCGCGATCATGATGGACCGCTGGCACGTGCCTTACGGATGGACGATCCCGGTGGCGGGTGTGATCTGCCTGGTCGTCGGCTTCCTCTTCGGCCTGCCGGCGCTGCGCCTGGAGGGCCTGTACCTCGCGCTGGCTACTTTCTCGCTCGCCCTGGCCGTGCCGCAGATCCTCAAGTACTTCGAGCACTGGACGGGCGGCTCGCAGGGCATCGTGCTGTCGAAGCCGAAGGCCCCCCTGGGGCTGCCGTTGAGCCCGGACCAATGGCTGTACTTCCTGACGCTGGCCGTGCTCGTGATCCTCTTCTGGCTGGGGGCCAACTTGTTGCGGGGCCGCGTGGGTCGCGCCATCGTGGCCATTCGCGACAACCATATCTCCGCCGAGGCCATGGGGATCAACAGCGCGCTCTACAAGTCGCTGGTCTTCGGGGTGAGCGCGGCCTACACCGGGGTGGCCGGCGCGCTCTCCGCCTCGGTCATCGCCTTCGTCGCCCCGGACTCGTTCAACGTGTTTCTCTCGATCACGCTCCTGATCGGCAGCGTCATCGGCGGGCTGGCGTCGATCTCCGGCGCCATCTTCGGGGCGTTCTTCATCCAGTTCGTGCCCAACTGGGCCCAGGATATCTCCAAGGCCGCGCCTTGGGCCATCTTCGGCGTCTTCCTCATCGTGTTCATGTACGTGATGCCCTTCGGCATCGCCGGTGCCGTCGGGCGCATCTGGATCCGGATGACCCGTTCTCGTGTTCTCCAGGCGGGGCGGGATCCTGCACCCGCGCATCATGCCCACACCACGACGTAGACGGAGGACTCTATGACCCGCACCAGGAAGCTGCTCATCGCCGTTCTGGCTGTCGGTTTGGCCGGGCTGATCCCCGCGCTGGCCGCCCAGACCGTCGTTGGCGTGACCGCCACGGAGATCAAGATCGGCAACACCAACCCCTACAGCGGCCCGGCGTCGGCCTACGGCACCATCGGGAAGGTCATCGGGGCCTACTTCAAGAAGGTCAACGACGAGGGTGGCATCAACGGGCGCAAGATCAACTACATCACCTACGACGACGGCTACTCGCCGCCGAAGACGGTGGAGATGGTCCGCAAGCTGGTCGAGCAGGACCAGGTGGCCTTCGTCTTCCAGACACTGGGGACGCCGACCAACAGCGCCATCCACAAGTACGTGAACCAGGAGAAGGTGCCGCATCTCTTCGTGGCCACCGGCGCCACCAAATGGAACGACCCGAAGAACTTCCCCTGGACGATGGGCTTCCAACCCAACTACCAGACGGAAGGGCGCGTGTACGCGGCCCACGTCCTCAAGAACCACCCTGACGCGAAGGTCGGCATCCTGTACCAGAACGACGACTACGGGAAGGACTACCTCAAGGGCTTCGAGGACGGCCTGGGCGAGGCCGCCAAGAAGATGATTGTGCTCAAGCAGAGCCACGAGGTCACCGACCCCACCATCGACTCGCAGATCGTGAATCTGAAAAACAGCGGCGCAACGGTGTTCTTCAACATCACGATCCCGAAGTTCGCGGTGCAGGCGATCAAGAAGTCGCACGACATCGGCTGGAAGCCCGTGCACTACCTGAACAACGTGTCCAGCTCGCTGGCCACCGTCCTCAAGCCGGCGGGGCTCGAGGCCTCCAGGGGTCTCATCACCGCCCTCTACATGAAAGAAGTCACGGACCCGCAGTGGAAGAACGACAAGGGCTTCCAGGACTGGGTCGCCTTCATGAAGAAGTACTATCCCGAGGGCGCGCTCGACGACCAGGCCAACGGCTACGGCTACAACGTCGCAATCCTCGTCGCGCACACGCTCAGGCAGTGCGGCAACGACCTGTCGCGCGAGAACATCATCCGCCAGGCGGCCAACCTGAAGAACGTCGAGCTGCCGCTGCTGCTGCCCGGCATCAAGGTCAACACGAGCCCGACCGACCACGCGCCCATCGAGCAGGAGCAGCTCGCTCGCTTCGACGGCGAGCGCTGGGTGACCTTCGGCGAGCTCTTCGACGCCTTCCGAAAGCAGTAGTCGGTTTCGCAGCGCGTTGCCGAGGGCGACATCGGGCCGCCAGAGCCCGGTGTCGCCGTCGAGGCACCGCGCAATCGTAGTGGAGGCGACCCGGCGTCTTGACGCTGCGGCCGGGCGCAGCATAGTGTCACAGAGCCATGCGTGAGCGCCTGCTCGCCATCGAGACGCCGTCCGGCCGGATGGAGACCTTCGTGACGCATCCGGAGCAGGACGGGCCCTTTCCCCCGGTCGTCATCTACATGGACATCTGGGGCGTGCGCGAGGAGCTTTTCGAGATCGCCCGCCGGGTAGGGACCGTCGGCTACTACTGCCTGGTGCCCGACCTCTACTACCGCCAGGGCAAGGTGCGGCACGAGTTCCGCGACGCCCAGAACCGGATGATCTCGCTCCACGCCCTCGACGACGAGCTCAAGCAGCGCGTGACCGCGCCCGGCCGGAAGCTCTCCAATCAGATGGTCGTCGACGACACCGGCGCGATCCTGGATTTCCTGGGGCGGGGCGAGCCGGCGCGCCCCGGCGGCGTCGGCGCGATCGGCTACTGCATGGGCGGGCGGCACGTGATGTGTGTGGCCGGTCATTTTCCGGAGCGCGTCAGAGCCTCCGCGAGCCTGCACGGCACCAGCCTCGTCAGCGAAGCCGCCGACTCGCCGCACCGCCTGGTGAGACAGTTTCGCGGCGAGCTCTACTGCGGCTTCGCGGAGCTGGATCCCTACGCGCCGATGTCGATGGTGAAGGAGCTCGACCAGCTGCTGCGCCCGTGCCCGGTCGTATATCACCACGCGGTCCACCCCGGTGCCCAGCATGGCTACGCGCTACCCAACCGCGACATCTTCGACGCGCGCGCCGCGGCGCGCGACTGGGAGCTGATCTTCGCGATGTTCAACCGTCAGATTCCGGCGTACCGCACCTAGGATAGAAGCGGAGGGGCCATGGACTGGATCGAGGCGAACGGCGCGAGCCTGAGATACGAGCTGAGCGGGAGCGGCAGCGAGACCGTCGTGCTGATCCACGAGGTGGGCGGACTCATCGAGAGCTGGGACGACGCGGTCGGAGCGTTCCAGCGGTCCTTCCGCGTGCTGCGCTACGACCAGCGCGGCTTCGGGCTGTCCGAGAAGACGCGCGTGATCACGATGGACGGGATCGTGGCCGACCTGGCGGCGCTGCTCGACGCGCTCGGGCTGCGGGCACCGGTGCACCTGGCCGGGTGCGCGATGGGCGCCGCGATCTCGCTCGCGTTCGCCGGCCGCCATCCCACGCGCGTCTCGCGCGTCGTCGCCGCCAGCCCGGCCACGTGGGCGAACACGGTCCGGGTCGGCAGCCAGAGCCGTGTCGACCAGTTCGAGCGCGACGGCGTGCGCGCGGTCGAGTCCGTGAGCCTGAGTGCGTCGTATCCCGAGATCGTGCGACGCCTCGACCCCGCGCGCTTCGAGCGGTTCCGTCGTCGCTGGGTCGGCAACGATCCGGCGGCGATGGCGGCGATGCTGAGAATGTCGACGAATCCCGCGTTCGACCTGAGCGCCGACCTGGCGCGCATTACGGCGCCGACGCTGGTGATCGGCTGCACGCACGACGGGATCCGGACGCCGGACATGGTCGCCAAGGCCGCCGCGGCGATTCCCGGCGCTCGCTACGTCGAGGCGAACACCGGGCATTTCATGGCGGTGGAGACGCCCGACCTGTTCACCGAGCTCGCGGTTCCCTTCCTGAAGGGAGCCTGAGCCGAACCGGTCGTTCCTGATCTGACTAGGCCAGGGCCTGCTTCACGCGCTCGGCCGTGAACGGCAACGCGCGGAGTCGCTTGCCGGTCGCGTTCGCGATCCCGTTGGCGATCGCCGCCGCGGCCGGACCCTGTGCCCCCTCGCCGACGCCGAGGAACCGCTCGGCGGGCTGATCGAGGAGCACGACCTCGACCTCCGGCACCTCGGTGAAGCGCAGGATCGGATAGTCGGACCACGATCGAGTGGTTACCCGAGTGCGATCGAAGCGCACCGATTCCATCAGCGTCCAGCTCGCCGATTGGATGATGCCCCCTTCGATCTGATTGATCACTCCGTCCGGGTTGACGATCTGGCCCGCATCCACGGCGGCGACGACACGGGTGACGATCACCCGGCCGGTCGTGCGGTCGACCTCGACGTCCGCCACGGTCGCGCAGTAGCAGGCGAGGTTCTTGTACTTGGCGAATGCGAACCCTCGACCGCGCGTCCCGTCACCGAGGAGACCGGGTTGCCAGCCGGCCCGCTGCGCCGCCGCTTCGATGACCGCGCGGCCCCGCGCGTCTTTCAGGTGGTTCAGACGGAGCTCGACCGGATCGGCCCCGGCGACGAGCGCGAGCTCATCGACGAAGGACTCGAGCGCGAACACGTTCGCGTAGCCGCCGAGCGTGCGCAGCGCCGAGGTGCGCAGGGGCGCTTCGGCGATGTAGTGCTTGACCACTTTCACGTTCGGGAAATCGTAGAGCGGGATCGCGTTCCGGGCCGCGCCGCCGGCCGGCTGCGGGACATCCGCGGGGAGCACGGGCTGAAAGGCCTGGGCCAGGTGCCGGGCCGCTAAAAGATTCACGCCGGCCGAGGAGCCGGGTCGGGTGCTGTGCGGGTGGCTCCACATCTCGTGGGACCAGCTGACGATGTTGCCCTGGCCGTCGATGCCCCCCGAGAGCTTCACCGCCATTGCCGAGCCGTACGGCGCCCACATGAATTCGTCGTCGCGCATCCACTGCAGTTTCACCGGCCGGCCCCTGGTCGCCCGCGCCATCAGGGCCGCGTCGAGTGCCACATCGTCGGCGCCATTGTGGCCATAGCAGCCCGCGCCCTCGGCATGGATGCATCGAATGTCTTGAGGCTTGACGCCGAACACCTTGGCGAGGTCCGCCCGTAGGGGGAACACCCCCTGGCTATGGGTCCACACGGTCAGCTTGCCGTCCTGCCATTGGGCGACCGCGCACGACGGTCCGATCGAGCCGTGGCTCTGGTAGGGTCGCGTGTAGAGCGCCTCGAGCGTCTTCACCGGCGCCCCCGCGACCGATGAGGTTTTCTCCACCACAGTATCCCCGGGCGCCGGCGAGCTCATCAGCTGCCGATACAGCGCCTCGCCGGTCGGTGGCAACGACGCGGCCTCCTTCCAGCGCGCGCTCCGCGTGAGCGCTTCGCGCGCGCGAATGGCTTGCTCTTCCCGTTCCGCGGCGACGGCCAGGAAGCTCCCGTCGCGAACGACGGCGACGACACCGGGCAGGCGGCGTGCCGCCGCTTCGTCCACGGAGAGGAGCTGAGCGCCCGGGGAGGGCGGGCGCACGACCCGGCCGAACACCATGTTCGGCAGGCGCACGTCCTGCACGTACGCGGCACCGCCCGTGAACTTCTTCGGGATGTCGCGCCGGGCGATGCTCTTGCCGACCCACTTGTGCTCGGCGGGCGGCTTGGGTTTCACCTTCGCGGTCGCCTGGCGCTTGAAATCCGTGTCGCGTGCGAGATCCCAGTACGTGACGGTCGCGCCGCCGGGCGCCGAGATGGTCCCGTCGCTCACTCGCAGGTCGGTGGCCGGCACGCCGAGCTTCGCGGCCGCCGCCGAGACCAGCATGTCGCGCCCTTCCGCGCACGCGAAGCGCAGCGCGGTGCCGCTCTGCTCCACCGAGAGGCTCCCGGCGGTCTGACCCTCGTTCGGAGTTCGTGCGGTGTCGCCGTAGACCACCTCGATGCGCTGGAGGTTCACGTCCAGCTCGTCGGCGGCGATCTGCGCCAGGGCGGTGCCGATACCCTGGCCCAGCTCGATCTTGCCGGTGAAGATCGTCACGGTGCCGTTGGGCTCGATGCGCAGCCAGGCGTCGAGCATGCGGTTCGCCTCGAGGCTGCCCGGCAGTCGGTCCTGGCTCAGAGCCAGTCGCGGAGCGAGCGTGAATCCGATGACGAGTCCTCCGCTCACCTTCAGGAAGTCACGGCGGGAAACGTTCTGAGTCGGCGTCGCGCTCATGACCGTGCCTCCGCCCGTAGCGCCGCCGCGGCGCGCTGCACGGCGCGGACGATGCGATTGTGCGAGGCGCATCGGCACAAGTGACCGTTCAGCGTCTGCTTGATCTGCCGGTCGGTCGGGCGAGGATTGCGATCGAGCAGAGCCTTGGCCGACATGACCATGCCGTTGCCGCAGAAGCCGCACTGACACGCCTGCTCGTCGATGAACGCCCGCTGGAGTGGATGGAGACGGTCGACCGTGCCCAGGCCTTCGATGGTCGTGATGCGACCCTTCGCCGCCGTCGACACCGGTGTCACACACGAGCGCGCCGGCTTGCCGTCCACCAGGACGGTGCAGGCGCCGCATTGCGCGAGGCCACACCCGAACTTGGGGCCGTTGAGCGCGAGATCGTTCCTCAAGACGTAGAGGAGTGGCGTGTCTGGCTCGACCGACACGGTCTTGGTCTCACCGTTGATCCGCAGCGTGAAGTTGGCCATGGTGCCCTCCGGGCGTATGGGCGGGGCCTCGATACGGCAGCGACTCCGTGTATCATCCAGTCTCCGCGACTTGGAGAGGAGATAATCCCATGGCGACGACGAGCTTTCAAACCCTGACAGCCGACGAGGTCGTGGCGCGGCTTCGGGCGCTCCGGACCCGGCAGCCGGTCAAGTACTGGGCGTTCTACTCCAGCCAGCTCGGCGGGATCGTGACCGACCCCGCGCTGATGGTCATCCCGTTCGACGATCACATGGTGCACCGCGGGCACGGCATCTTCGATACCGCGGCCATCCAGGACGGGAAGATCTACGACCTGGAGGCACACCTCGATCGGTTCGTCCGATCGGCGCGGACCTCGAAGCTCGAGCTCCCGCCGCGCGAGGAGATGCGCGACATCATCGTGCGCACCACGGCGGCGAGCGGGCGGCGCGATGGCTCCATCCGCTACTGGGCCTCCGCCGGCCCGGGGAGCCTCGGCCTCACCCCGGCCGCCGGCGCCGAGCCCGGGTTCTTCGTCATGATTTTCGCCGGGCTCGCGTATCCCGACGCCTGGTACACGCGAGGGCTCCGGGTCATGACGACGACCTACCCCATCAAGCCGCCGCTCTACGCCGTCACCAAGAGCACCAACTACCTGCCCAACGTCCTCATCCAGCTCGAGGCGCAGGCGCACGGTCTCGACAACGGCGTCTTCATCGACGCGGCCGGCAACGTGGGCGAGAGCTCCAACATGAATGTGGCGTTCGTCACAGCGGACGGCACCCTGAAGCATCCGAAGTTCGATCACATCCTGTCCGGGTGCACGTCGCTCCGTCTGCTCGAGCTGGCCGCCACGCTGCGGACGCGGGGCCTCGTCAGCGACATCCAGGTGTGCGACATCCCCGTGGCCGAGGCCCGAACGGCCCGGGAGATGCTGTTGATCGGCAGCTCGATCAAAGTCGCGCCGATCGTGGAGTGGGACGCGAAACCGGTCGGCGACGGTACGCCCGGCCCCGTCGCCCGTGCCCTCCGCGAGCTGCTCGACCAGGACATGCGCTCGGGGCGGGGGCGGCTGATCGAGGTGAGCTACTGACGCCGAGGGAGCCATCGTGCCGACCCGCATCGATCACGTCATGATCTGCGTCCGTGATGGCGGCCGACGCGTCAGTCGAGGACCGCGATGCCTTCGATCTCGACCAGGAAGTGCGGCTCGGCGAGGCCCTGCACGACGACCAGCGTGTTGGCCGGGTAGGGCGGCGCGGGGAAGACCTCGTCGCGCGCGGCGGCGACGAGCGGCCGGTAGCCCCAGTGGGTGATGAACGTGGTGGTCTTCACCAGATCGCGAAGCCCGCCGCCGTAGTGCGCGAGGATCGTCGCGAGGTTCTCGTAGCACTGTCGCGCCTGAGCCTTCGCGTCTCCGACGCCGACGACCTTGCCCGAGACGTCCATCCCGAGCTGACCGGCGAGGTAGAGCGTGTTGCCGACGCGCGCCACGTGCGAGTAGTGGGCTTGCGGCATGTGAACGCCGGGCGGATTCCGAAGCTCGCGCTCCATCACCGAGGCCCCCCTCTGATCAAATCGTCGAGCTCGCGATAGTCCGGCAGCGGCCGCTCGATGGCGCGGCCGTTGCGGAGCACGACCCGGTTCGCTTGAGGTCGCGAGAGCAGCTCGCTCCACATCCGTCCCTCGAACAGCACGAGATCCGCCGGCAGTCCAGGCCCGATGCGGCCGGCTCCGCTCAAGCCCATCAGGTCGGCCGGCGTCGTCGTCACCGCCCGCGGCCAGTCGCCGTAGGGCCGGTCCAGGTGACAGAGGCGCGTGGCCTCGCGGAACACCTCCACCATGTCGTGGTCGCCGAAGCCGTAGAATGCGTCGCGGCAGTTGTCGCTGGCCACCGCCACTCGCACGTGCCGAGCTGCGAATTCGTGGAGGAGCGTGACGCCCCGCCAGCGCGGCGTGCGACCGGGCACGCGATCTTGGAGGTAGAGGTTGCACATCGGCAGGCTGACCACGCTGATCCCGGCCGCGGCCGTCAGATCGAGCGTCTCGGCGACGACGTCGGGCGGCTGGATCGCCAGGCTGCAGCAGTGGCCGCAGACGGCCCGGCCCGCGAACCGCCGCCGTACGATCGCGCGCGCGATGTGCGCCAGCGCCCGCGCGCCGACGTCGCCGCTCTCGTCGCAATGGAAGTCGACGGCGAGCCCGCGCTCAGCGGCCAGATCGAGCAGGCGATCGAGCAGCGCGTCGATCTCGGGCGAGACGAAGGCGACGGCGCCCAGGATCCCGCCGGCCGCGGCGACCCGGTTCGCCACCTCCGTACCCTCGGCGGTGCCGAAGACCTGGAGCGGAGCCAACGACACGGCCTGGAGCTCGATGCGCCCCGCCCACTGCTTGCGAAGCTCCTCGAACACCGGCCAGGTGATCGCGCCTTGCGGGGACATGGAATCCAGGTGAGTGCGAACCGCCCGGGTGCCGTGCGCCCAGCTGCAGCGCAGCCCGAAGTCCATGCGGCGGCGGACGTCGTCGGCCGACCAGCTCGCGGCCCGGTCCGCGGCGACCGTGCGCAGGGCGCCGGCGAAGGTGCCGTCCGGATTCGGCGCGCGCTCCCACGTGTGCCCCTTGTCGAGGTGCGTGTGCATGTCGATCAGGCAGGGCCAGACCTGCGCCCGCTGGAGATCGACGTCGGCGTCGGCCAGCGGTGACTCCGTCGGCGCCAGCACCGCGGCGATCCGCGCGTCGCGGATCGCGAGGTCGACGACGGCGAGCCCGTCCGGCGAGACCGGCACGCCCGGCGGCACCCCGGTCATCAACGCCGCCGGCACCGTCGCGTTGCGGAGCCGGATGGCGTCGCGCTCGGGGACGGTGACGAAGCCTGCCGTCACGGTCAACTCTCGCGCCTGACGGCGCTCTCGTGCCACTTGCGGAGGATCAGGTGCGACAGCCCGGTCAGCACGAGGAAGATCAGGATCCCGCTGCACGTGATCATGAGGAGCGCCGCGAACATCCGGGGGATCTGCATCGTGTAGCCGGACTCGAGGATGCGATAGGCGAGGCCCGATTGCGATCCGCCGGTGCCGGCCACGAACTCCGCCACGACCGCGCCGATCAGCGCGAGCCCGCCGCTGATGCGCAGCCCGCCGAGGAAGTACGGCATCGCGCTCGGCAGCCGCAGGTACCAGAAGACCTGACGCCGCGAGGCGCCGTAGAGCTGCAGGAGGTTGAGCAGGTTGTGGTCCGCGCTGTTGAGGCCGAGCGTCGTGTTCGACACGATCGGGAAGAACGCGACGAGCCACGCGCAGATCAGCAGCGCGAGGGGAATCGACTTGACCCAGATGATGATGAGCGGCGCGATCGCCACGATCGGCGTCACTTGAAGAATGACCGCGTAGGGGAACAGGCTCAGCTCGACCAGCTTGGACTGGGTGAACACGATCGAGATGAGCACGCCGGCCACGGTGGCCACCAGCAGCGCCGCGCCGGTGATCGCCAGCGTCACCAGGAGCGAGGGATAGAGCGTGCCCCAGTCGCGCACGAGCGTCCGGAGCACGAGCAGCGGCCCCGGCAGGATGTAGTAGGGGATGTCCTTCAGCCGGACGATCAGCTCCCACAGCACGAGCCCGGCGGCGCCGATGACGACGGGCGGCACGACGCGGCGCAGGGCCCGGCCGAGGTCGAGCGCGCGCGGTGGGGCGGGCGTGGCCGACTGATCGACGTCGCGGGCGCCGGCCCGCGCGCCGTCAGCGCCGGTCGCCGCGCGCTCGGACTCGACCGACGTGCCCGCCACGCTCAGCGACTCACGCGCGGGTCGCTTCGGCCAGACGGGCCGAGACCTGTCGGCAGTAGTCGTTGTAGACGGTCGAAGTCCGAAACGCGTCGTCGCGGAGCGCCGGCGCCTGGATCGCGACCTCGCTGGCGGTGCGTCCCGGGCGGGCGGTCATCACGGCGATCCGCGTCGAGAGATAGACCGACTCGTACACGCTGTGGGTCACGAACACGACGGTCCACCGCTGGCGGGCCCAGAGCGCCAGCAGATCGTTGTCGAGCTTGAAGCGCGTGATCTCGTCGAGCGACGCGAACGGCTCGTCCATCAGGAGCAGCCGCGGATGGGTGACCAGCGCGCGGGCGATCGATACGCGCATCTTCATGCCGCCCGAGAGCTCCCGCGGATAGGCGCGCTCGAAGCCGTCGAGCCCGACCATCCCGATCGCTTCGCTCACGCGCGCCTCCGCCTCGTGCGGCGCCACACCGCGCAGCTTCAGCGGCAAGAGCACGTTCTTGAACACGGTCGCCCACGGCATGAGCGTGGGCTCCTGGAACACGAAGCCGATGTCGCCCCGCGGCAGCCCGGCGCGGCCGTCGCCGCTCGGCCACTCGATGCGGCCGCCGGAGACTTCGCCGAGCCCGGCCACCAGGCGCAGCACCGTGCTCTTCCCGCAGCCGGAGGGACCGAGCAAGCTGAGGAACTCGCCCTCGCCGACATCCAGGTCCAGGTGGCGAAGGGCGACGACGCCGTTGGCGTAGACCTTGTCGACGTCGTGCAGGCGAACGATCACGACTTCTTGAGGCTCATCCCGTGCTTCTTGTTGACGAACTGCAGGGTGTAGGCGCGCTTGAGGTCGAGGTCGGCCGTGTAGAGGCCGGCCTCCACCATCGTCGCGTGGAAGTCCTTCCAGCGCGCGTCGATCATCGCCCCGATCCCGAGCCGCTCAGCGTCGCCGGAGTCGACGATGCCGTACTTCTTGAGCGTCGCGAGCGAGTGCGCGATCTGCTCGTCGGTCATCTCCGGGTTGTCCTTCTTGATCAGCGCGTTGGCCGGTCCCCCATCGCCGTAGAGGTAGCCGTACCAGCCCTCGATGGTGCCGTTCACGAACCGCTGGACGAGGTCCGGCTTCTCGTTGACGAGCTTCCACGACGTCTCGATCGTGGTCGCATAGGTGGAGTAGCCGCCGTCCGCCAGCAGGTGGACGACGACCTTGGCGCCGGCCTTCTCGAGCTTGAACGGCTCGCTGGTCAGGAAGCCCTGCTGGATGGCCGACTTGTCGGCGAGGAACGGCGCCATGTTGAACGTGTACGTCCGGATCTGCTCGTCGCTATAACCGTACTTCACTCTCAAGAACTGCCAATATCCAGCGCGAGCCACCGGCGAGATCATGATCGGCTTGCCCTTCAGCGCCGCCAGCGTGTCGTTGCCCTGGCCGGCGTGGGCGATCAGAACTTGCGGATCCTTCTGGAAGACCGTGCCGACGCACACCATCGGGATGTTGTTCTTGACGTAGTTCAGGGCACTGAAGCAGTTGCTCCCCATGTTGAAGTCGATCGCGCCCGACGCGAGCAGCTGCGGGTGGTTGATCTGCGGCCCGCCCATCCGGATCGTCACGTCGAGGCCGTACTTCTTGTAGATGCCGGTGGCGACCGCCTGGTAGTACCCGCCGTGCTCCGCCTGCGCCTTCCAGTTCGTGCCGAACGTGAGCTTGTCGACGGTCTGCGCTCGCGCGGGCGCCGCCGGGCGGGCGGCGAGCGCACCGGCCGCCGCGAGGGCCGACGCGGTGAGGAACGAGCGGCGGGTGACGCTCATGGGGTCTCCTTCGGCGCCAGGTGGATCTCACGCTTCGGACTGCGGTAGATCGACTCGAGCAGCTCGGCCAGCCGCACGGCCTTGGCCTCGCACATCAGCCGGCCCTTGTCGGCGGACGAACGGTGCGGGTTGCCGATCGCGCCGGTCTTGGAGAGATCGGAGGCGACCCACGCCTCGATCACGTCGTGGCCCTTGAACGAGTAGCCGATGTCGGGCGTCGAATCGAACACGTAGCCCTCGGCGCGATCCATGTGCACGAGCTCGGGGGCGAGGTGGCGGACCATCGAGGTCTCGGAGTCTCCGGAGTGCATCGCGATCGCCGCCTCTTCCGGCGCGACCAGACCGGGCACCTGGGCGATGCCGCCCAGGAAGATCTTGAAGACCCGCAGATCCGTCTCCATCCGGAGATCGCGGAAGTAGTCGTCGGTCGTGCCAACGTTGCCGCCGTGGCTACCGAGCAGCACGAGCTTCGTGAACCCGCTCCGGGCCACCGACGCCGCCAGATCCCTCAGGACCATGCGCAGCGTGTCGCCGCTGAAGGTGAGGGTGCCGGGGAACGTGATGTGCTCGACGCTCTTGCCGAACATCGTCGGCGGCAGCGCCAGCACCATCACGTCGTCGGGCAGGCGGGCGAGCGCGGCGCCGAGCAGCTCCATCCCCACGAGCGTGTCGGTGATGAGGGGCAGGTGCGGGCCGTGCTGCTCGACCGCGCCGACGTTGATCACCGCCGTCGCGTTCCGATCGTGCTTGGCGATCGCGTCGATCTCCTGCCACGTGTAGTACGCCCAGTAGCGGGAGGGCGGGATCGACCCGTGCAGGCCCGTGCCCATCTTGTCCGGTAGCTTCTTCAGCATGATCGCCTCCGCCTCATTCATAGCTGCGCCCTCGGTCGGCGGGGCGAGCGTTGGAGAGGGGAGCTACGCCCCCCTCTCGACTCCCCCAGCCCGCGACGACCTGCGGCGCACGCTTCGGTGTCACACGCCGGCCGAGACCGGCTGGCTCACCGGCGCGCGCGCGGCGAGCGCTGGTCGTACGTCGGTCCAGAATCGCCCGAGCTGCTCGATGGTCTCGGCCCGCCGCATGCCCGGCAGGTGCGGGAAGATCACCAGCGCCTCGAAGCCGAGCTCGGACTGCATCTCGAGCAGCGCGTCGCGCGCCTGCTCCGGCGTGCCGACGATCCACGACTTGCCCCCCATGCGCTCCTCGAGCGTGAACGGCCCGCGGCTCGCCAGCGCAGGATTGCGCCGGATGATGTTCGGCCACAAGAGCTTGGTGAGCTCGTCGTGGCCGCGCCGCGCCGTGCGCATCGCCGCCTCCGTCGAGTCGGCGACGTGGATCTGCACCTGGAGCATCCGGTCCTCGCCCGGCCGCAGCGTGACCCCGTGCGTCTCCTCGACCAGCTGGCCGTACTTCCGCCACCACGGCACCATGCGCTCCCACGGATGGTTGGCCAGCACGCCGACGTGCCGCTGGCGCGCGGCGTAGACCAGCGTCTCCTCGCTGCTGATCGGCTGGTAGATGCGCACCGGCGTCTCGATCGGCCGCGGCACGAGCGGGAACTCCGTGACGGGCTCGCCGCGGAACGTCAGCCCCGCCGGCGGGATCGTGTAGTGCTTGCCGCGATAGGCGAAGCGCTCGTTCGTGGTCGCGGCCTTGAAGATCTCCACCTGCTCCTCGAACACGTCGCGATTGTGCGTGTCGTCGGCGTTGCCGTTGTAGCCGACATTGACCCCGAACACGTTCGACTCGCGCTCCTCGGTGCCGCGGCCGAGGCCGCACAAGAGCCGCCCGCCCGAGAGCACATCGGCCAGCGCGTAGTCCTCGGCGAAGTGGATCGGGTGCCAGGTGGTCAGCACGTGGATCAGCGCGCCCAGCCGGATGCGGCGCGTGTGCTGGGCCAGCACCGCGTTGAAGAGCACGACGTTCGGCACGACCTCGAACCCGTGGTTGTGGAAGTGGTGCTCGGCCGTCCACATCGAGTCGTAGCCGAGCGTGTCGCACGCCTGTGCGTAGCCGATCAGGTCGTCGTAGGCGCGGCGATAGCTCTCCTGGCCGTAGTTCCGCGCGTGCGCCGGCGGCCCGTCGACGCCGGCGTCGGGCATGTCCACGGTGCCATAGAAGAACGCGCCGAAATGCATTCGACCCTCCCGTGCCGGCGCGATGTCGGCCCGCCGTGTATGCACGTCGACTCTCGCGCGGCCGTCTTCCGGAGATACACCAGGATGGCGGACCATTGCAACACGCCGGGGCGGTCGGGAGGGGCTCAGGGAGTCGGGTGGGGTCACGGCGACCACGCGGCACGCGTGCGCTGCTCCTCGGCGGCTGGGCTCCGACTCCCT
>Ga0209376_1002428_pt1 | contig 17709 bp, 17 predicted proteins | sample GraSoiAngelo_134_FD_185891 | JGI IMG/M metagenome (GOLD analysis project Ga0209376, IMG submission 185891) | Grasslands soil microbial communities from the Angelo Coastal Reserve, California, USA - 14_0929_05_30cm (SPAdes) (version 2) | ecosystem: Environmental > Terrestrial > Soil > Grasslands ... | reverse complement strand
AGGTCCGGACGGCTATCGACAAGGGGACTGTCCAGGCGAAGTTGAATGTTATTCCTATCCGTCGGGGTTGTGGGAGTTGGGAGTGTCGTTGTGGGACGATGCATACTGTCCCGTTTAACGTGACTGGCAAGACTGGCAGTGTCCGGGTGGAGGTGTTGCCTGGACCTCGGGGCCTGGGTCTCGTGGCGGGTGAGATTCCGAAACAGGTACTGCGGCTGGCTGGGGTGCGGGATTGCTGGACTCGGACGTTCGGCTCGACTTCGACACTGACGTCATCTGCGCTCGCGGTCTTTGACGCGCTGACGCGGACATACAGTGTCGTGACGCAGGGTGACTGGGTGAACTAGTTGGAAGAGTCGAGCAAGGGTTTGCTGTTTGCGGTCAGGTTGCGCGGGACGGCGTCTGACAATCCCGATGTTAGGAAGACAATGGAGTCTCTGAAGCTGGAGCGGCCCTACCAGGCACGACTGTTGGATAATACACCGTCGAATCTTGGTATGTTGAGGTCGGTCAAGGCGCTCGTTGCATGGGGGGAAATAAATCCCGAGATTCTCGGGCATGTACTCGTCAAACGTGGCGAGCGGAATGGCGCGGACGGTCTGGACGATAGTTTTGTGAGGCTACTCGGAAGGACGAGTTTCGAGGATCTTGCAAAGGCAGTTGTGGCTGGCGAGGTCGGCATCCGCGCATTGTACCAGTCAGGATTGAAGCCACGTTTTCGTCTACACCCTCCACGCGGCGGGTTCAAGCGGAGTCTGAGGAGAGCGGCCACGGATGGTGGCGAGCTGGGCTACCGCGGTGGGGACATTAACCATCTCGTCAAGCGTATGATCTAGTCGACTGGTTTCGCTAGCTCATATACCGCTGGAATATTCGTCTCTGTGGATGGTTGCTGTTTTGGCTCCGAAGAAAGAATCTCGTCGTCGCCACAGCCGATCAGGCTGGTGGTTTGACGTGTTCGAGGAGATGGAGCGGATGGACCGTTTGATGGATGATATGATGCGTAAAGCGGTGGAGATGCCGAAGACGCAGGAGGGTGTCTCGCCGTTCGTCTACGGCTTCTCCATGTCTCTCGGTGCTGATGGGAAGCCGGTCATTAGAGAGTTCGGAAATGTCGCGCCAAGTGCTCGTGGGCCCTTGGTGAAGGAGGAGCGTGAGCCGCTGGTGGATGTTATGGACGAGGGGCACGAGGTCGTGGTCGTAACTGAACTGCCGGGCGTGGAGCGGGACGAGATACGGTTGGAGTCAACGGACAGGTCATTGAAGATAAGCGTGGACTCGGCGAAACGGCGTTATCTCAAAGAGCTCGACCTAGGGCATCTGGTCGATCCTCGTACCGCGAAGGCCACGTACAAGAATGGCGTCTTGGAGGTCCGGTTCATCAAGAGCGACGAGAAGAAGCCAAGCCGGCCCATTCAGATAGAATAGCTACAGACTCCAAAGACCACTCATGTGTCGCGACGATTAACGCTCTGGAAATTTTCTGGAGAGAGAGGTCGAACCAGTTGAAACTGGTCTGGGCGAGACCGGCGATTCTGGGCGCAGAATAGGCCGGTCGGACGACTTGCTAGGTGCGAGTTATCCGCATGACTCAGCGCGGAAAAGTCGCGGTTTCAAATCGGATGCCTGGATTTGCAATCTGGGCTTGTTCCAGGCGATTTTCTGGCAAGAACAGTTCTACAAAGAGAACGTTTGCGTCACGAGAATTTTTTTATTTCTAAATCTTGGGAGGGGTCTTCCCGCTGTCTGCAACAGATTTGGGCGAGATTGTCGGTTTGTCTTGCAGAACGGGCTTGTCGGCTGTTTTCCATAGTTGCCGTGCGGCGGCCTGCAAGCGTGCGAAACCAGCCGCGTGAGACACCCCCTCCCGGATCGCTGATCAGGGCTTATTCTGAACGATTTCTCGGCTGATGCTTTCCTATCGTATCTGCTCGGAAGAGCTTGCACTTCTACTATTCGGACTCCAAAAAGTATAGTCTCGACTGATGAAAAACCTGAAAACCGCGTACGCGATTAGATCAATCGGACCTCCAATGGAGCCCTCAAATCTCCCAGACCCCCTGCGACCCCGACCCATAGGGCCTCTGCCCACACCGCTGAGACCTGGACAGTACATCGGACCACGAGAAGAAGAACTCGGAAGAATCCTCAAAGAAATACTCGACAAACTAACCCTCATAGAAAACAGACTCAAGACAATCGAAGAACAACTCAAGCTGAGGAAATAGTATTCCTGGATCCTACGAGAAGAGAGGATAGACTCCTCTCTGCACTGGCGAGTAGTGATGGTTCTAGTAGGATTCCTTTGAGGATTTCCTGAAATATCCTTTCCGCCACGAAACTAGAGCTGCTCCTACAAGAGCCAGAGCAGCAACCCCGGCTGTTCCAGCGATTGCAGGTTGTTGCGACGTGAGCCAAGGCAGTTTGACTTCGAACGAAGCTATGTTTGAGCTGTCGCCGGTCCCGGCTAGGTGAGCCGCGGCGACGAGGGAGTAGGTTCCTATTGGAGCTGTCTTCGGAAGCGAATACGCGGCCATGAAGAGGCCACTTCCAAGGCGGGTCACGTTGAGGGCAACCTTCGTATTATCAGGTCTCGTCAATGTGATCGCTAGTTGGAGGTTTGTTGAGCTGACGGGTAGACCGCCTGATGTGACTAGAACATTGGCGACCGCCTTGTCCCCGGGGAAGTAGACGATTCCAACCGTGAGGCTCAGCGAGAGACCCGAAGGTGCAGCCGTGACTTGGAAGGGCGCAGTGGCCGTGATTAGAGAGCTGTTGCCGGGGAAGAAGAGGGATTCCGACGCCTTTACCGTGTGCGGTCCTGATTGGGCGAGCGGGACGTTGAAAGTGAAGTCGAAGCTGCCGGTTGGTGTGAATGTGAATCCCATGAATTGATCGTCAAAGGTTACCAGGATCTCTGACGACCCATACTGAACCGGAAAGCCTGAACCATGAGCGAGAACCGTGGTCCCCGTCGGTCCGCTAGTGGGTGTTACCGTCAATTTGGGCGGTGGTCGAACCTGCACCGTGATGGGCACGGTATGGATTATCGTTCCGGCCTGGCCGGCAAAGACGATTGTATAGTTTCCTGGTGGCGTTGTTGAGAGGCTCGTGATGGTGAGGGTAGAATATGCTGCATAGGAGTAGGGTGAGATTGTCACCGCGGATGGATTGACCGTAGCCGTGAGGCCTGTGACTGGAGGAACAGTTGCTGAAAGGAATAAGGTCAAATTGGCACTTAGAGGCTGTGCTGGAGATACTTGGATGGTAGAAGTAGCCGATGAACCGGCGAATACGGTCAGGGATGTGGGGTATGCATTGATGAAGAAGTCGGGCTGGGGCGGAGCTACAACCAGTATTTCTCCTGTGAAGGATTCATGTAGGAAACCGCCTCCGAAAGGAGCAACTCCGTCTATGGTGTAGTTGTAAGCACCCGCGGTTGTGTTGAGACTCGTGAAAATCGTCAGCGTTGAAACGCCTGAATAGCCTGGCGAGATTGTGACGTCACTTGGATATAGCGTCAAGAGGGGTCCGGTGGCTAGGCTAGGCTGATGGCTAGCAGTGAGGCTTACAGTCCCTGCAAAATTGTTTAGACTTGAGACGAATACGCCTTGCTGAGTCGCGCCTCCAGCTGTTACCGAGATGAAGGGCGGAGCATTGATGTTGTAGCTTGGCGGGAGAAGAATCATTGATGTCACGTGTACCTGCACGTAGTGGGCTAGTGAGCCGCTTGTCCCGTTAATGATTAGATCAAAGCTAGAAGTCTGGTTGGTTTGTGATGACACGGTAAGGGTCGCCGTGGCTGTGCCGTTGCTAAGTGGGGTCACCGCGGAGGGCTGGATCGTCGCAGAGAATCCGATGGGAGGCTGGCTCAAGGTTAATGCTACACTATTGGCGAAATTGTCCAGGCTGAATACCGTAATAGTCGAGGATGCAGACTCCGACGCAGACACAGTCAAGGTTGAGGGGTTGGCCGAAATCGCGAAGTCAGGGGCCGTTGGGCCTGCCTGCACCGCGTCTCCTATCGACATCCAAGCGTCGACCACTGTATCGTTGAATGTCACAGGTAAATTACTAATCGTCGAATTCACGACTTTGAATTCCACAGCCTCGTAACTGGGTTGGGTTATGATAGTGAATCCCGGTCCTGCGGTCGGAAAGCCAGAAGGATTACCGTGTACGACTGCGGCAAATATCATGTCATAGGGATTGATTGTAGAGACTTCCACGGAAGTATCACCGCCATAACCGATGGCACTATTCGGCAGCGCATTATCGGGATCGAACGGATTGTAGAGGTTAGCTCCATTTATCCCGAAGATCATCATGCTGTTGTAGTTATTGCCGCAACCGATTATTGATTCCGTAATCATGTCAGAGGACAAGGGGTTGACACTTTTTGCCCAGAATTCCTGCAATTGCGAACGACCCATGTCAATGGAGAGACTCTCCGATCTAGAAGTCCAAGATAGACCGGAGGTGTCGGAAATGTTGAACGTGCATACCGTCTGGAGGTCTAACTCTTCAACGGCGAAAATGATGATAATGTCATTCCCGTGCTGTGTGCTGAAAGTTGTTGAGCAGGAGCTGGTGTAGTTCGGACACCACGCCTGAGCTGCACCATCGACGCTCAGCGGGCTGACTGCAGGCGATGAGCTTGGAGTGCGTACGGCCGTAGGTACTGCTTGTCGGGTAATTGATGGGAGCCCTGTAGCAAGGGCGAGGAGTATGATTATGAACATGATAGTGTGTTTCCTTCGGCAATCTTGCAAAAGACTTGCGGCAGGCTTCGCTCATAAATTCCGTCAAGCTAGGGGCAGATGGCGATTAATAAAGGATGATCTCTCGCGCCGCTGAGCCTTGATGGAACATACTGTTGAGGATTTCACCTACGGTCCAAGAGTACTAGAAGTGATGCCCAAGAGCGTACGAGATAGCTCAAGCGATTTCGGCGCGCTCGATGCTAGGCGGTGGTCTGTAGAAGTGGTTGTCTTGGATGTCCAACACTCTGGCCTTTGAGGAGGTTGTCGGCTCGGGCGAGGATGCGGTCGAACTCCTCCTTCTCCTCAGGACTTAACGCGTTCTGTTCACGCATTACCTTTGCGAGCCCCCTTGCAGTGAGAACCATGAGGGGCAAGAACACCTCTCGCTCCTTTCCAGGGATCAGTTTGTATACGTACGGATTTGACTCAGTCGATAGAGAAGCATCTGCCGAGTATGCACCAGTTCTTTTCATATGATAAAGGCCGAGCAGAATGGCTGCCGGTACCGAAACAAACACGCCAAATATTGCAAATACCCAGAGGGAAGAGAAGACACTCTCTAGGTAGTGGTTGCCCACCACTCCAAGCTTGTAAAGCACGACCAGGTTGCTAGCATAGCCTATGAGCAAAGCGATGTATGTACCATAACCAGCTCTAAAATAGAACCAGCTTCTCCAGACCAGACTTCTGAGCTTATTTAGCATCGACATAGACTGGATTATGATTCCAATGATATATCAATGTCTTTCACAAAGAGAGAAACTCGTTTTTGGGGCATATACTGGTTTGATCATGTGCTTTAACTTCGACACTTGAATGAAAGCCTGAGGCGTCCAGTTTCGATTTGCCGGTCATCGAGACCTCTTGGCAAGAGCGAACTTCTTCGGAGCAGTAATTGAAATCATCTCATACAGGGAGCTGTTCTTGAAGTCCACTTCGCGCACAACGTGAGGAGGAAGCAACGTTGTCCGACAAACTTGAAACAAGAAAAAAAGTGTGGAGGGAGAGTATTCGACTCAAAATTGTCTAAGTATGCCTCGAAATGGCTTCGACGTTGTACACGCGTGCGAAGGAGACGTCGTTGTTTCTTATGCTGTATGCGAGATCCATTTGACCGCCGACTATCTCGGTCGTGCTGCCACTAGGTCTTGGATCGAAACGGAAAGGTTGAACAGATGGAGTTCTCTTAAACAGAATCGCCTTGCGAGTCAACATCGCCTTCATGGTTCTCGTGGGACCGTACATAGTGATTAGAACGGCCTTCAGAGCGGTCTTGGGCCGTCAAAGGGCTTACCAGGTTTTTCTCGATGCAGGTCTTCCCTCAACAATGGACTTCCTAGGAAAGCTCAAGATCCCAAAAATGGCTAGGGTCTGGATTGAGGTCAGAACGCGGTACGCATTCGAGCGAGAAGTGATGCGTGTAGTCTTACGTATCCGAGGAAACCTATTCCTTGACGTAGGCTCGGGTGTGGGCTACTATTCTGCGCTCCTGTCAAAGAACTTCGAGTCTATAATCGCCTTCGAGCCTCATCCGCAAACCTTGGAGTGGCTTAGGCTTACGATAGCTGCTGGCAGACTACTCAATGTTGAGACGGTGGGTAAGGCAGTCTCGGACATCGATGGGACGACCCTCTTGCATCTTCACGAGATAGGTGGCCGGCACTCAATCGAAGGTAACTTCAGCGGGCAAGTGTTACCTGTTCAAACAGTCAAGCTTGACTCCATCGTTCAGGGGAAAGTAGACCTTGTGAAAGTTGATGTCGAGGGGGCAGAGTGGAAAGTAATGAGAGGCGCTGAGGTCAGCATGAAAGCCGGCAGAATCCTAAGATGGGTGATTGAAGTCCATGAGATAGAGGCTACAGACGAACTCGAGCATTACTTGAGACAAAGGAATTATGAGACGCAATGGCTGGGCGACCGCCACCTGTTCGCCAGTCTTGCGAGAATTACGGACCGCTCGGTTCTGTGAAGGTAGGGTGTAATAACGAGACACTAATTCTTGAATGAAAATCCTAGTTCGATTCGCATTGATTCAATGGAGCGCCCCATTTTTTCCTTCAATCGTTCAACGCCCCGCCTAGAGTCGGCGGTACATCATACGCAAAGTGCGGAGGCGCAACGAGCTGTAAAATAGAACCGGCTTCTCGAGACGACCTCCTAAACTGGTGGGACATCAACATAGATCGTCTCACTTTGGTTCAAACGATACGTCTATGGCTTGCACAAAAAGAGAACTCGCTGTTGGGCAAGTTAGGGGGTCATTAGGTGATCATGCGCTTTAACTTTGGAATTATTGCTAGCTTTTTCATTAGATAGGAAGCATTCTTGCCCTTGATACCCACCGGCATCCGGATTATGGTGGTGAAGATGAAGGCGAGAAATGGCATGACCCCGAAATATCTGAATTGTATATATGCGAAGTAGACTTGCCACGGTGAGATCTTCACCACTGTGGACGCCGAACCGTGTCTGACGTGATATACAACGCTCTTAGGACAATACACTATCCGCCATCCGTGTCTAGCCGCCCGAAGACAGAACTCCATGTCCTCGCAGTAAAGGAACATCTTCTCATCCAGTAGACCAGATGTCTCAAACACTCTTCTCTTCACAAGGACTGAAGCGAATGTACAGGTCTTCAGTTCGGTCTCAGAATCATACTGTCCCCGGTCGACCTCTAGTGCCCCTCTATCGCCGGGCATATAGACCCCGTATACGAAAGTGTATCGGTGGCCCGTACTATCCAGGAGTCCTGTTGGACGCAGGGTCTTAGACTGAACGATACCTATCTTGGGATCCAATTCCGCCGTCTCGATCAGCTTCTCAACCCATCCTTCAGTTACCCAAGTATCAGGATTCAAGAGAACGATGTAGTCGCCTCGAGCTTTGCGTATGAGGAGGTTGTTCGCCCTTGCAAAGCCCAAGTTGGCATTGGGCGGACTGTTGTCGTGAACCAGAACCTCATAATCGCTCGTATGTTCGCGAATACTCTGCAAGCATTTTTCCAAAAGGTCCGGGACCTTGTAATTGACAATTATGATGCTCGTCTTCAAACTGAGTCTTCAGGACACGCGATTGCTTTAATCCTTGAGTTTTAGCGACGGAGGTTGTCGAACTGTCTGCAACCTCCCATTGAACTCTTGAAAATGTCAATTATGAACAAGGTGATCTAGAGATGAGAATTCTGGTTGTTCATCCTAGAATGAGCATCATGGGCGGCGGTGAACGTGTCGCCATTCATTCAATGCTCGCCGGAATGACAATGGGGCATGAGGTCACGCTTTTGTCAGAAGAATTCGACGTTCAGCGGTTTGAGGACTTTTTTGGATGCCACGGACTCTTTGAAAATATCCGCATACTCTCTTACCCATGCTTCAAACCACTAATACGATCGTGGGCTCTTCTCTATCAGAGGCTCTACTACTACCAGACCCAATTCCGAAAGACTCTATCAGGAAAAAACCAGTTCGATATTGTTCTCGGTACCCAAGATGTCGGATATGTCCCGACTACCCGAGCTCCTGTAGTCCAATACTGCTACTTTCCTGAATACTTTAGACACCTACAATCGACACCCTCATCACCCTTATGGAAGCTATACTATTCACCAGCTCGAATTTTCTATCGAAATCGGGTTAAACGAATAGACAGGTTCCTAGCGGTCTCTGATTATACGCGAGGGTTTGTGCAGCAGATTTGGCGAAGGGACTCGACTACCCTATACCCACCATGCCCCATACAACTCTACAAGTCATCTAACAGCGACAGGGAAGACTTGGCAATTACCATTGGCCGGATAGTACCCGAGAAACGAATGCATCTTCTCATAGCGCTAGCCAGGAAACTTCCGAAGACCCGGTTCATAATAATAGGAAGCGTGGGGAGCGAAAATGACGCCTACTTCAAGTATCTCAAGAAGAACGCGCCCACCAACCTTTCGATCGTATTATCACCACTCAGGAAGACAGGAGACCTTGTTGCAAGGGCCAAAGTCTACATCCACTGCGCCGACAACGAACACTTTGGAATCACGATCGTCGAGGCGATGGCCGCAGGCTGTGTCCCGGTCGTGCACGACAGTGGCGGTCCGAGAGAAATCGTGACCCAGGACGTGGGATACCGATGGAAGAACACTGACCAGGCCTCACAACTAATCTCGAAGCTCATGGAGGACGACGCGTTGCGAGCTCGGCTCTCTCGGTACGCTTCCGCACGGGCAGAAGCGTTTAGTCCTCAAGTGTTCGAATCTTCCCTTACGCATACGCTGAAAGAATATGGGGCCTGAAGGTTACAAAGATTGCCTTGGAGTGTGGACTAACTTGAACGCCTCTTGAGGTAGAGAGATCCCAGCAAAAATGCCCATGCGAATCCAAATGCGACTATTGATAGGTTTTCGATCGACTGCATGAAGAGATCGAAGAAGACAATCAGCCAGAGTGTTCCCAGGAGGCCATAATAGATGTAGTTGTGCTGATAGAAGAGGCCGCGGCCGGTATCCCCGAACGCGTGCAATGGCAATCCGATCGGCAGCTTGGCGATTGGCGCGATGATTAGGAACAACCAGGCGATGGGTCCTAGGACAATGATCCAGTCTATCGTTACATTCCAGGGCGCACGAAGGAGTTGGAAAGTGCCTATGAACAGGTAAGCGGCGAATCCTAAGAGACCCAAGGCTTGGCTTAGCCACAGAAAGAGGCTGTCAGCAAGCGCGAGTGCGATCATCCATCTTCGGCCGTCGTAAGCGGCAAGTTTGGCGAAAGGTAGATTGATCCCATACCAGAGGAGCCCATAGGGCGCATTGCCTTGGACCTTAACCTCGCCCCTAAGGACTGGCCGAATCCGTTGCAATCCCGACATGATTGCTTGCTGTACATCGTGCGGGAGTGGACTGGTGGCAATCCAGAACGTCCTTACCGCGGTGACGACTGCTATTGCAGCGACTATCTCCCAGGTCATTAACGTCCACCTATGTTGGCAAATCGCGGGAGGCTCAATTCAGGATTCTTGGTTCTGGAAAGGGAATTATGAATTTTCCGCCTGATTTGAGGTATTCTTGCTCCTTCTGAACAATTTCATCCTTGAAATTCCAAGCGAGGAGAAGGGCGTAATCGGGCCTTGATTTTCGTAATTCGTCTGGCGAAACTATCGGAATTCGTACTCCTGGAACGAATCTGCCTTGCTTCAGAGGAGTGGTGTCCGTAACGAAGTCGAGCACAGACCTGCCTATGGAGCAATAGTTCAGCAAGATCGTGGCCTTGGCAGGCGCGCCGTACCCAATGATCTTCTTTCCTTCCTTCTTCAACCTTTGAAGCATCTCTGATAACTCGGTCTTGATGGAGTAAACGTGGTTCGCAAATTGTTCAAGCGCTTGAAAGCTTGCGCCTCTTTCCTCATTGAGGAATGCTTTCTTGAGGACGTTAGACTGTTTTGGGAGGGCATCAGTATGTGATGCCAGTCCTCGTAGAGTACCGCCATGGATTTCGGGGAAATGCTGCAGGTCGATTAGTTCCAGATTGTGACTCTCCAATACTCGTGTCAGAGGCTTGAATCCAAAATAGGAGAGATGTTCATGATAGATGATGTCGAAGTTGTAATTGTGCATGACATCGACCACCCAGGGGACCTCGAAGGCAAAGAGCCCTTGAGGGGCCAGAAGCATGGATACTGTCTTCATGAATCCGTTCAAGTCGTTGACATGTGAAATGACATTATTTGCTGTTACCAGTCGCGACTGATTTCTCCCGATTCGTTCCACGGTTTCCGGCCCAAAGTACTCGTTAAGTGTGGGTATCCCCTCCTCTGTAGCTCGGCTTGCTAGGTTGTGGGCTGGCTCTACTCCCAAGACCTGAGTGCCACGATGTTTGAAGGCCTTCAGGAGGGTTCCGTCGTTACTTCCTATGTCCACAACTAGATCCTTGGAGGTTAGAGAGAGTCTCTTGGTCAGCTCCTCAGCATAGAGATCGAAATGAAGCAATGTTGTCTCGGCAGTAGATGTTAGGAAAACGTAATCGTCAAACATCTCCTTCTGGTCAACCACATCAAGGAGTTGAATGAGCCCGCAATTCTCGCAGCGAAAAACCCTCAGCGGATATAGAGGGTCAGGAGTCGGGTCGCTGGCACGCTGACGCGACAGGAACGAATTCGCCAGAGGGAGCAGGCCCAAGTCGAGGCCAAGTCTTAGCCCAGTGCTACCGCAAGCCCTACACGCTGATAGTTTCGAAAGAACCATCATCAATGTCGGGCCGTTTCGCAAGGTGAAATCATTTGAGGTTCGATCATTGGGAAAAACGCCCACTTCATCCATTGGTAAGATTGATCAGACTATCAGATTAGCATTCTCAATCGTCTACTGAAATACAATTAGATGCTTTTTAATAAACGCGGCTTAGATCCGCTGTCATGCTACCAGGCGTCAAGGTTCAAGACATCAACAAATGGGTTGACGAACGGGGGTTTTTTGCAGAAATAATGAGAGAAGACTGGAAGGCTCTGTTAGGAGAGGATAGAATCGTGCAAGCCAACTTTTCTTTTACCTATCCTGGGACGATCAGAGCTTGGCACAGACATGAGAAGGGCCAGGTGGACTACCTTATTGTCCTGAGAGGTACGATCAAAATATGTGCCTACGATGACGAGGAAGGCTCCTCGACTCAAAAACAACTATCGGAAATCATCGCAAGTAGTGAGAAGCTCCAGATGGTTCGAGTGCCCGGACATTATTGGCACGGTACGAAGACCCTAGGGCTAAAACCCTCTTTCACGCTTTACTTGGTGACTCGCCTCTATGATGCCCGTGACCCAGACGAACAGAGAAGGCCGTGGAACGACCCCCGGATCCTTGATCCCAGGACATCGAAACCTTTTGACTGGAACTCGGTCCCGCACAAGTAGTCGAGAAAAACTCGAGGACAATGGGGTCTATGACTTCCTCTTACAGAATTTCCGAACTGGGGGAGATTGAATGGCAAAGTTGCCCCTCTCTTGTGTGTTTATGGTCGAATGCGACGAGCGCATCTTTAGTATGTAAGAACCCACTCACGCTTTATTCTAGGAAAGGCGGAGTCCCGAAAGTAGCGGGCCTTCCGGCCGCTGATCGGAGCGAATAGAACGTGATGGTTCAGACTGACTTTGCAACCATGCGCTAGAGAATCTGGATGGATCTTCCAAACATGGGCCCCCACGATCCGAGTTTTTATAGCTCCCAAGAATATTTTTGGTTGAAGGATCGATATTCCCCAAATCGCTTCCCTTTTGAAGCCATCATCGAATGGAAACCTGATATCGCCATGATCTGAGACCCTACGTATCTCTCTCAAAGCTTGGTGTGGATTCTTCAAGTGTTCCAGGACATGCCAACAACGGGTAAACTCAAAAGAGGCATCTCGAAAGGGCAAATTATGGGCATCAGCAATCACGTCGGGGTATGAGGGTGCCCCTGTCTGTGTCCTGAAAGCAATGTCGACCTTGACATCTCCCCAAGGGTCGTTCGCGCAGCCCAGATTGAGTGTAGTCAAGCCGAGAGATTCCAATTAGAACGTGTGCAAATCGAGTCTCTAGGCAAATAGTCGATGAACATTCGAATTCGATTTGACTATTTGGAGAGGTATTTGTAACTATTTTGGGCTAACCCAGGATTTGATCGGAGACACATCGATTGGTGAGACACCACGGGCTCGGACGCAGGCTTCAATAGTTCAGCGTAGTCCCAAATGAAAATGACTCTGTAAAATGATGGCGAAGCCTCGCAGAACCTCGAGCGAATCCTCCTTAGCCCGAGAGTCAGGCATGCTTTCAATAATAATCGTCACTTGGAATTGCAGAAAAGAGATCACGACCTGTCTAATGTCGCTTGCACGACTGCAGAATCTTCCGATTGAAATAGAAACTATTGTCGTCGATAATGGGTCAAATGATGGTACCGTCGAATATCTTCGTGAAAGCGAATTGACCCTCAAGGGTATAGGAATGAATGTGATCTACAATTCGAAAAATGCAGGTCTATCAAGGGCTACAGATCAGGCGTATCAGAGAGCAAAAGGAAGCTGGGTCTTGCTCTGTAACCCCGACGTTTCTTTCAACGTAAGTTTCTTGGAATTATTGCGTTACGGAATGTCTCATGCGAATGCAATCATAACGGCGGAGATGGTTTACGATGACGGAAGTGTCCAGAGAGCAGTCACAAGACGTTTTCCAACGGTCACAAGGGTCTTTTTCGACTTTGGCTACATAGGGTCTTTTTTGGATGGGAGGCTGATGAACCATCTTGTTAGAAAGAGATACACCTATCAGGGCGAGGATTTTCCTCAAACCGTTCCTGTAGAGTCACCTGGCGCAAGTTTTCTACTTCTAAGCCGCGTCGTCATCAGCAACCTGGGGTTCATCTTCGATGCCCGCTTTCCTATTTGGTGGAATGATGTGGATCTTGCCCAAAGGGCTGAGAGAGCAGGAATCAGAAGAGTCCTAATCTCTAGCGTTAAAGTGGAGCATCGTCAAGGCCATGGGGGGGTTCGGCAAATGGAGAGCGCAACTAGACGGTATCTCTTTTGCCGGAGCATGATCTTATACGCTCGTAAATGGAATATGCATCCGAACCTTCTGCAGCTCCTCTTCGTTGCCGATGCCATTCTTGGGCTCCCTCTCTCCGCGATGGTACGGCAGAGCAGAAATCGCGGCTTTAGGAAAGCGATAAAGAAGTCATTTCGACACTCGGCATTGCAGGTCAGAGGTGTGATGAGTGTCTAAGCAGGATAGCGCCGAGAAGAACGACATTATTCTTTCCTTTCCTTCAGGTATTCAGATTCAGGCGGCCGTATATTGCCACTGCGACGCCGCTTATTCTCGGCAATCTCAACGTATTATTCGAGTCGAATGTCGGGATTCAATATTCCGACCAGCAGGCGTTCTATTCAATGGTCATCGGGCTTGGATTGCGCCAGCCTCTTCATTTCCGTCAATCCCTCTTGCGCAGTTAGAAACTTCATTTGTAGGATCTTCTCCGCCTTCTGGACTCGCAGACAACAATTCCTTGGCCTTTGGGCCACTTGATCGAATTCATCAGTAGAGACTGGTTGAACCAAATTAGTGGGGTGCCCGAAAATGTGGGCCAACATCAGAGCAAATTCGTACCGGCTAAGACATGACCTGCCTGCGGTGTGAAAGATGCCATTCTCAGTAACCCTTGCGAGTCTGAGTAGTGCGTGAGCCAAGTTGTCTGCTAGAGTGGGAGAATTACACTGGTCTCTAATGGCCCGGACCAGCTCATTCTTACCTAGTTTGTCTAGAACAAACATGGCGAAGTTCATCGCCTTCGTCGAACCAGAAAGTGTTCCGCCAACCCGAACATGCCAACCATAAACGACGCTGGGTCTGGCAATCGCGTAGCTCGAGAGCTGAGCTACAACAGTCTCAGATTCCAGCTTAGTCTTCGAATAATAGTTGATCGGATTAGGCGTATCGTCCTCAGTATAGCGGCCGCGCGTTCCATCGAAGACCGAGTCGGTCGATACATGGACAAGTCTGCTACGGTTCTGTTGTGCCGCTTCAGCTAAGTTCTTAGGTCCGCCAACGTTGACCCGATTAGCTTCTTCCTTATGAGTCTCGCAATAATCTACATTTGTCAGGGCCGCGACGTTGATTATCGCACAGGGGCGGATTTTGGCCACTAGAGCCAGAGTGGCCTCTAGGTCCGTTATGTCGAGCTTTGTAGAGTTTGGGAGGAGCGAAGGCATGGTGTTATGAGTGTTATGTGTCTCAAATTCGTAGGCATGGGCTAGAGATGCTATTTTCGAGCCTACTAGCCCAGAGGAACCAACGATTAGAAGCCTGTCCAAGGGCAGACACAACATAGTATGCATGCCTTTTCAAGCTTGAGCGAAAGTAGACGAATGGCTGAGATGCCATGACCGGAATGTTCGAGGTCATCTTCAATTGACGGATCAAATCATTGTAACTGGAGGTCTAGGTTTCATTGGAAGCAATTTCATTCATCATTTGCTTCGGTCTCCCCGAAAAAACATCGTGATCACTAATATTGACAACGAAAGTCTAGGAAGCAACCATGCAAATCTTCAAGACATCAGCGAAGACAAGCGTTATCGTTTTGTCAAAGGGGATCTCACCAATTATGAGTTCACTCGCCGAATCCTGAAGAACGCTAACATCATCGTGAACTTTGCAGCACAGACTCACGTCGATAGAAGCATTTCGAACGCGGAGCCATTCTTTGAGAGCAACGCTAGGGCAGTCTTCAACCTCGTTAGAGCCGCCAATGAGGCGAACGTTGACAGGTTAGTGCATATTTCGACGGATGAGGTCTATGGATCGATCGACCGAGGATCTTTCGACGAAGAGAGTTCCCTCAATCCGTCCAGCCCTTACTCGGCAACCAAAGCCGCCGCTGACCTAATCGTGCGTGCCTGGACCGCCACCTACAAGCTTCGGACAGTTATTCTCAGGTGTACGAATAACTTTGGACCGTGGCAACACCCCGAGAAATTCATTCCCAAAGCCATCATTAGATCCATACGAGGAAAAAGTATTCCAATCTATGGTGGCGGAAGACAAATTCGAGATTGGATATACGTGGATGATTTCTGCAACGCAATAGAGCTCACGCTAGAAAGGGGAGATCCAGGGCAGATCTACAACATCTCGGCCGGAAATGAATTGTCGAATAGAGATCTCGCGCAACTCTTGCTTCGGCTTCTTGATATTCCGTCGGCCGAGTTAGTTGAGGTTGATGACAGGCCGGGACACGATTTCAGATACAGCCTGAACTCCGAAAAGGCACGTCGCCAGCTCGGATGGAAGCCCGCAATGGAATTTGACTCCGCATTGACGAGGACTGTGAATTGGTACCGTGAACACACGTCTTGGTGGAGGCGTCTAGCGACTGAGAAGGTTCTTTCAGAGCTTCCATGGAAGGAAAGTTGGTGAATTCCTATCGACTGGTCGGCCGACAGAATGGGGGGTGGAAAACGTTCGGCAGACGAACATGGTTCAAAGTGTAGTTACAAGAGGGCTCCGGAAAAAAAGTAAGAGGTATTGTTCCGAGTAGCCTGCCCATTTCCGCCAACTTGGAAAAATGGCGAATTAGTCCACCTGAGTGCCCGTGGACAACGCTCGGTGGCAGAACCATCGGTCCCTGTCCCGTGTTCATCCCTATGAGGGGCGTGGAGAGATGCCCAATTTCAGAAATTAACCCAGCTTCGAAAAAACTCTGAGCGGCTCACGACAATCCGAATACTATATCAATATCTCGTTGGAGATTGCGGTTGAAGATTCGATGCAGAAGCGGATCGCCCTTTTGCCAATTATTTGGGGCTTATACGGCCTGGGAGAAGTGACGATCGTCAACTATCTCTTGGGGCCAATACTCAACAGCCTGCCCACCATTCCCAACGATAAGCCGATCGGAGGATCGTATTTTCCCGTTCTGTTTTTCAACATCGCTGCCTTGCTGGCAATGATTGGATTCAGTTTTTGGGCTCTAGGCGTATGGACGATTGATCTGGCCAATCCGAAAGCTAGGAGAGACATAGCCGCCTTAGGAGTAATGTTCGCAAGCGGCTTCTTGGTCTTCTACTATGCGATATTCGTCTTTCCTCTCGCGGTTTCATTAGTGTATTTTCTGGCGACGAACATAGAGTAACCTTGGTTGACTTCTTCTACAGTCCTCGTCTGTGCACATAATGAAGAGGACTACATAGGCGACTGTCTAGAATCAATTCTAAGACAAAAACCGTCGGCCGGACTTATCATCGTTGTTGCAGATCGATGCACCGATCGAACAGTGGATCTTGCGAAGAAGCAATTAGAGAAAAGCCCATCGCTGATTCTTCAAAAGCATCGTTTGAATTGGAGGAACAGCATATCAGAAAATCTACAACTAGGCTTCAGCAGAGCGATTGGAGATGTCCTGATCGTCGTTGACGCTGACATGACCCTTTCTCCAGATTTCTTGGCGATCATATTGCCCCAGATGGATAGGTTCGCAGTCGTCTCCGCTATTGCTAAAACCGATTCGTCGAGAAGCGTGCTGAACAGGCTCGTTTCGTTCTGGGAACTCACATATACACTCTCTCCTTTAGGGGAAGAGCCACGCGGAGGGGCGCGAGCTATCTCGATGAGGGCTCTGAAGGCTGTAGGAGGATTCAGAGACGTCTACGCGTGGGAGACCGACCTTGACCAACGGCTCCGGAGAGCGGGCTTCAAGGTGAAGCTGGACCAGGGAGTAGTTGTGTTGCATCGACGACGGATGACACTTGCGAGGTCTATTGCCTACCAAAAACAAGCTGGTCGAGCACGAAGGGAGCTTGGTATTTCTCCAGTACGAACTCTGCTGCATTCGATCATCAGAATGCGTCCTTTCGTCTTGATAGGATATCTCACCCACTGATCAACGGGAGTAACGCGCCTCCGAAGATATTGGGCTAGAGGCTCACGAAAGTGCTTTCGCCCACCACGAACTTTCTTCCTGCGGACTGGTGAGTGGGATCCGAAACAATCCTTGAATTCTTCCCGATAATGCTATCCGTAATCCTTTCCCTACAATTCACTACTGTTCCGTCGAGAACTATGCTGTTCTCAATCTCAGCGCCAAGAATCTTTACTCTGCTCCCAATGGAGGTATAGGGTCCCACCCGTGCCCCGTCCCCGATCTCAGAATTCTCACCTACGATAACGGGCCCGCGCAATGCTGTGTCAGTGTGTACAATGGACCCTTCGCCAACTTCCACACTTCCCGAAACCGAAACGCCCTTCTCGATCTTGCCCTCGACGAGTAGTTTCAAGTCTCTCAACACAAGCTGGTTGGCCTCTAGGATATCTTCAGGTCTTCCCGTATCCTTCCACCAGCCTGATACTTCGTGATAGCCAATCTTTCCCCCCATATCTAACAGCCTTTGTATCGCATCGGTGATCTCCAACTCATTCCTCCAACTCGGCT
>Ga0209376_1002427_pt1 | contig 17712 bp, 13 predicted proteins | sample GraSoiAngelo_134_FD_185891 | JGI IMG/M metagenome (GOLD analysis project Ga0209376, IMG submission 185891) | Grasslands soil microbial communities from the Angelo Coastal Reserve, California, USA - 14_0929_05_30cm (SPAdes) (version 2) | ecosystem: Environmental > Terrestrial > Soil > Grasslands ... | reverse complement strand
CGCCCTCGGCGCGTTTGCGGTCAACCTCCCCCTCGGGCCTTCGCCACTCGGAGCTGCCGTCATCGCGTGCGGCAACACACTCGCGCCGCTGGTATCGTCGGAGCTGCTCCGGCGTGCGGGCTTCCGGCGGCAGCTGGATCGTATGCGCGACGCGATCGCGATCGTGGTGTTGGGAGCTCTGATCGGTATGACGATCAGCGCCACCATTGGCAGCGCGGTGCTGACGCTGTCTGGGGCGGTGCCGATGTCCAGCTTCGCCTCCACGTGGGCTGTGTGGTGGGCGGGCGACGCGATGGGTGTCCTCCTGGTCGCCCCCATGCTTCTAAGTCTCATCCCGCGTCCCGGGCTGCGTCACCTGGGCTGGCGACGCAGCGTCGAGCTGACGGTCCTCCTGGCCGGCATAGGAGTGGTGACCTACTTTCTGTTCGAGAACCAGTTTCGGCTGGAGTATCTCGTTCTTCCGGTGATCGCAATCGCGGCCTGGCGGTTTCGACTCGCGGGTGCGGCACCTGCCGCGCTCATCGCGTCCGTCATCGCGGTGTGGGCGGCGGTCAATGGCGTGGGCCCGTTCACCTCCGAGACGCTGCTCGAAAAGATGGTCACTCTGCAGGCGTTCAACGTCAGCGTCAGCCTTGCTTCCTTCCTGCTCGCCTCATTCGCCGACGCCCAGCAGCAGCGCGAGGAGATGTCGCGCCGCTACCAGTCCGCGGGCCTGGCGATTGCTGCCAAGACCGACGCCATCGATGTGGCCGCCCACGAGCTGGGACCGCCGGTGGCGGTGCTGACCAGCTACCTGGCCATCCTTTCTGACGGCAAGCTCGGGCCGCCTCCGCCCAAATGGAGGGCGATCCTCAATGTCATGGCGGACAAGGCCTGGCACGTGAACCGGATCATGGACGAGCTGGTCGAAGCCGCGCGCATCGAAGCCACGGCGCAGCCGGCAGATCGCGCCTACCTGGACCTTCGAGAGGCGGTCCAAAAAGCGATCGACCGTGCGAGGCCACGCGTGGAGCTGACCGGGGCGCAGATCGCGACGACACTTGGGCCGGAACCGGTGCCTGTGGATGGCGACGCACGCCAGATCGGCCGGATCCTGGACAACCTGATCAACAACAGCCTTACCTATGCGGCTCGGCCGCCACGCCTCAAATTGGATGCGGTTACCAAAGGAAATCGAGCCGTCGTCCACGTCATTGACAACGGCGTTGGCATGTCGCACGCGGAGCGCGCCCTTGTCTTTCAACCCTTTCATCGCACGAAGGACCCGGCGTTCAAGAGTGTCCCCGGCACGGGTCTGGGTCTCTACATCAGTCACAAGCTGGCCGAAGTCAACCGAGGCATGCTGACCCTGGAGAGAACCGAGCCTGGGGTTGGGAGTTGTTTCGCCCTCGACCTGCCGCTTGCCAGATCGAAACCGCTCGTGACGACGGCGAACGGCGAGAAGCCGAGAGCGCGCGGCTCTTAGCCGAGCTGGCGGGCCGGTTGCCTTTCGCGACCGCTGAACGCCAGGAATCCCAGCACTGCAGCCACAGCGCTGACCGCGACCAGCGAGTCGAGAAGCGTCGCGTATCCACCCGGCAGCAAGGCAACCATGCTGCTCGCAAACGGCGCCACCGCCCGCGCGCCGTTCGAAAAGCCGTAGATCACTCCTGACACGGCGCCATAGGCCTGCCTGCCGAAGAGCTCAGCCGGGACGCTCGCGCTCATCAACGTCATCATTCCAGCGCTCGTTCCGAAGATCACCGCGAACACGAACACGCTCGCCTCCGAGCGATTGACACCAAGGATCGTGAGCGCTACCGCGGTAAGCCCGAAGGTGGCCACAGGCAACCTTCGGCCCCGCAGGACTCGGCCAAAGAGAATGAACACCAGCCTGCCCGGGAGCTGGCCGAGCCCGACCACCCCTGCCGCGAGGGCGCCGAACTGAATGCTGTGCCCCGAGTCAGACAGAAACGGAACGAGCTGCACGATCATCACCGACCAGGTGTAGCTGCCGAGCGCGAGCGCCGCGGTCAGGAACCAGAAGCGTGAGCTTGCGATGACCGTGTGCACGCCGCCGGCGCCGTCGGAGTCGCTCTCGCGGTCGGCCGTGACCGGTGGCGGGCGGAGGATCGCCGCGTGGAGCGGGATGGTCACGAGGGCCAGCACGACAGCGAGGATCAGGATCGCATCTCGCCAGCCAAAGGTCACTGTCAGATTGCCGGCGAGCGGCGAGAAGATGAAGCTCGAGAACGCTCCCACCAGCGTGACCGCGGTGAGCGCCTCGCGACGGCGAACGCGAAACCATTTCGTGACCACGGTGAACACCGAGTTGTAGAGCACGGTGGCCATGGCAACGCCGAGCCCAGCGAAAACGAGATACAGCTGAACAGGGTCATGCACTTGCGACCACGCGACCACCAGCCCGGCGGCAAGCGCCGACCCGCCGGCGAGCAGGACGCGCGGGTTGTACCGATCGAGGGCGATCCCGACTCCAACCCCGGCGACAGCCCAGATCGCGAGGGCAAGCGAGAACGCACCGGTGAGCTCGAGCCGCGACCAGCCGAGCTCGCGCTGCATCGGCACCAGCACGATGCCAAACGTGTAGGTGAGCACGCCGTAGGAGACCGTCACCGTTAAGGCCAGCGTGCCGGCGACCAGCCATGCGTAGGCCGAGTCTTCGCCGGTCCGCGGCCACCTGGACATCACCGAAAGTCTATAAATGCATCGGCGATGTCCTCGTCAGGTTCAGCCCACTGCGTTGACCTACCGGCGCGGTCCGGCGGTTCTCCGCGGAGCTGACCCAATGGACTTCGAGCTCTCCCCACAGCAGGCCGAGTTTCGCGATCTCATCCGCGAGTTCGCGCGCCGCAGCATCGCTCCGGTGGCGCGCGAGTGGGAGCTCAGCGGGCGCTATCCGGCGGAGATCGTCGAGGAGATGAAGAAGATGGGACTCTTCGGCATCCTCGTGCCCGAGGAGCATGGCGGGAGCGCGGTCGACGCTGTGTCCTACGCCATCGTCTTCGAAGAGATCTCGAAGGCCTGGATGGGGATTGCGGGCATTCTAGGCTCGCACTCGCTTGCCACCTGGATGCTCGCCCGGTACGGCACTACTGAGCAGCGTCGGCGGTGGCTGCCTGCGCTGGCGACCGGAGAGCGCCGGTCCGGCATCGCGCTGACCGAGCCGGGCGCCGGGAGCGACCTGCAGGGAATCGCGACGGTGGCCAGGCGCGACGGCGCCGGCTATGTCGTGAACGGGACGAAGACGTGGATCACCAACGCCCGCCACGCAGACCCGCTGCCGGTGCTGGTGAAGACGGATCCCGAGGCCGAGCCTCGGCACCGCGGAATGTCGATATTGATGATCGAGGCGGGGACGCCGGGCTTCAGCGTCGGCCGAGACCTGGGCAAGCTGGGTTACAAAGGCACCGAGTCGGCGGAGGTGTTCCTCGCCGACTGCCACGTGCCGGCCGAGAACCTGCTGGGCGGGGAGGAGGGGCGTGGCCTCCAGCAGGCGCTGTCCGCCCTCGAGTTTGGCCGGGTCAACATCGCCGGCCGCGCGGTCGGCGTCGCGCAGGCGAGCCTCGAGCGCGCCCTCGCCTACGCCCGTCAGCGCCACGCCTTCGGCCGGCCGATCGGCGAGTTCCAGGCCATCCAGCTCAAGCTCGCGGACATGGCGACCGAGGTCCAGGCGGCGCGCTTGCTCACCTGGTGGGCGGCCGCGGCCCTGGACGCCGGAAGGAGGGCGGACCTGGAGACGGGGATGGCTAAGCTCTACGCGTCGGAGATCTGCATCAAGGCGTCGTTGGAGGCGATGCGGATTCACGGTGGCTACGGGTACTCGACGGAGTTCGAGATCGAAAGGTTCTACCGCGACGCGCCCCTGATGGCCATCGGAGAGGGGACAAACGACATCCTGCGGACCGTGATCGCCCGCCGCCTCTACCGGGAACTCGACGACGGATCGTGACGGGATAAGATGAAAAGAGACGCTAAAACGAGGGGAGGCTGCATGAAGAAGCACATCCTGGCGTTGCTGGCGGTGGCGGGCCTGGTCACCCTCGCGTGCGGCTCCGGCTCCAACCAGGGAGCCCAGGGCTCGACGATCGTCCTCGGAGCGCCGTTGGGCCTGACCGGATCGCTGACCAAAGAGTCGGCGCTGACCAAGCAGGGCTACGACCTGTGGCTCGACTGGATCAACAAGCAGGGCGGCATCAACGTCAACGGGACGAAGCATCCGGTGACCATCAAGTACTACGACGACACGAGCAACGCCAACCAGTCCGCGGTGCTGATGCAGAAGCTGATCACCGAGGATAAAGCGAACTTCCTCCTTGGTCCATATGGAAGCGCGGCCACAGCGACCGACGCAGCGATCGCCGAGCAAAATCAGATCCCGATGGTCGAAGCGAACGGTGCCGCGCAGTCGATCTTCAACCAGGGTTACAAGTACACGTTCGGCGTGCTGAGCCCCGCGAACAAGTACCTCCAGGGCGTCCTCGACATGGCGGCGACGCTCAACCCGAAGCCGACGAAGATCGCCATGCTGAGCGCCGACGACAACTTCAGCCTGGAGGTCGCGCAGGGCGTCAACGACTACGCGACCGGCCTGGGAATGCAGGTGGTGGTCTACAAGAAGTACAAGAACGGAGCCACCGCCCTGACCGCGGAGGTCCAGGCCGCCAAGGCCGTCAACCCCGACATAGTGCTCAACTCGGGCCACCTGGCGGAGGCGATCGCGATCCACAAGGCCGCCAAGGAGCAGAAGCTGAACGCCAAGATCTTCGCCTACTCGGTCGGACCTTCCACGCCCGACTTCATCAAGTCACTGGGCAAGGACGCCGACTATGTCTACGACGGCTCGCAGTGGACGCCGCAGGTCAAATACAAGTCGCAGTTCTATCTCTCGGTGTCCGATTACGTCGCCGCCTACAAGGCCAAGTACCCCGGCGAAGGCGACCCCGACTACCACGTCGCCGAGTCGACCGCGGCGTGCCTCGCGCTGCAGCGGGCGATCGAAAAGGCCAACTCGCTCGACCCCAAGAAGGTGCGTGACGCGCTCGCGGCGCTCGATGTGACGACGTTCTACGGCCAGATCAAGTTCGACAGCCGCGGCATCAACACCTTCAAGCCCATGGTGGTCGAGCAGATCCAGGGCGGCGAGCATCACACCGTCTTTCCGTCCGACGTGGCCGACAAGAAGCCGATGTACCCGACGCCGAGCTGGGACCAGCGCTGACCAGTTAGAGGTTGGCCGACCTCGTCCAGCTGGTGACCATCGGCCTGCTGGCCGGTGGCATTTATGCGGCGGTCGGGGTTGGCTTCAGCCTTGTCTGGGGCGTCCTGAACATCGTCAACCTCGCGCACGGGGCGCTGGTGATCGTCGGCGCATACCTGACGTGGCAGATCTTCACCGCGTCCGGGCTCGACCCGTTCCTCACCCTGCCCATCGACGCCGTCGCGCTTTTCGCCCTCGGCTACGTGGTCCAGAGGGGCGTCATCAACCGGATCATCCGCGCGCCGCTGCTCTTCACGTTTCTCCTGACCTTCGGCCTGAACCTGATCGCGGTCAACGTTCTCCTTCTGATCTTCAAGTCCGACTTTCGTTCCGTCACCACGGCGTACTCCGGGGCCGGCCTGGATCTCGGCGGAATCGTGGTCCCGTACATCCGGCTGGCGGCGCTCGGCAGCGCCCTTCTCGTGGCGGCCGCGCTTGCGCTTCTGCTCAACCGCACCAGGGTCGGTCTTGCCATTCAGGCGGTCGGCTCCGACCGCGACGCTGCTCAGCTGGTCGGCATCGATCTGCGCCACGCGTACGCGGTCACGTACGGCCTCGGTGCGGCCTGCGCAGGGGTGGCGGGCGGATTGATTGCGATGATCCAGGCGATCACCCCGACCGCCGGTGAGCCCTATACCCTCCAGGCTTTCGTCGTCGTCATCCTTGGCGGCCTCGGCCGCGTCAGCGCCACCGTGGTGGGCGGCCTCGTCTTCGGCCTCGTCGAGGCGTTCGCGCAGTCGATTCCGGGCTCTGGATCGGTGTTCGCCAACGCGATCGCCTTCGGCGTCATGGTGCTCGTCCTGGTGACGCGCCCGCAAGGCTTGTTGGGCCGGCTGCGGTGAGCACCATGACCACATCGCAGCGCTGGCAACGCATCCTCATCGTTCTCGGTTGCGCCGTGATCGCTTACGCGGTCCTCGCGCCGCTGACCTCCCTCGACGGTGCGCAAGCGCTCAACCTGCCGCTGCTGACGGACAAGCTGTGGTTTCGGCTCGCAACCATCACGGCGATGTTCGTGGTCATGGCGACGGCCTGGAACATCATCGGCGGCCTCACCGGCTACGCGGCGTTCGGAAACGTCGCCTTTTTTGGCATCGGCGCCTACACGACGGGGATGCTCATCGCCAAGGCGAAGTGGCCGTTTCTGCTGGCGCTTCCGCTGGCGCCCGTCGCCGCTGCGATCTTCGCCGTCCTGGTCGGACTTCCGCTCCTGCGGTTGCGCGGTCACTATTTCGCGGTCGCGAGCCTGGGCGTCGGCGTCGCCGTCGGCGAGCTCGTCCAGAACCTCGACTATCGAGGCGAGCCGATCTTTGGCGGCGCCAGCGGACTCTTCATGCCAATCTTCGCGGTCCCGAATCGTGACCTCTACTTCTTTTATCTGATGCTCGGCGCGGCCGGCGTTTCTATCGCGGTCACGTGGGCCGTCATTCGCAGCCGGTTCGGCTACGGGCTGATCGCGATCCGCGAGAACGAGGAGGCCGCCGCCGTCATCGGAGTCAACACAACCGCCTACAAGGTGGCCGCGTTCGCTCTCGCGGCGGCCCTGACCGGACTGGCCGGCGGCATCTTTGCGCAGTGGAACGTCTTCATCGACCAGGAGAACTCGTTTCCGATCGCCTACAACGTCGAGATGATCCTGATGGCGCTGCTGGGCGGGACCGGCACAGTTTTCGGGCCGGCTGCGGGAGCCGTGGTGCTGCAGCTGCTGATCCAGTTCCTGAGCGGCAGCCTTCCAATCACGCTCGACCTCCCGTTCGTGCCTGAGGATGCGATGCCTGTGCTGGCCCAGGTGGTCCTGGGCGTGCTGCTGGCGCTGGTCGTCATCTTTGCGCCACGCGGCGTGATCGACTTCTTCGGAGGCCGCAGCCGCCTGACCATCGCCTACCTGCGTCGATCGCTTCGGGAAACTTCAATCTGAGCTCCGAAGTGACTCCTCAGCTCGACCTGCGGAACGTCACGAAGCGCTTCGGCGGCGTGGCGGCGGTCGATGGGGTCACGTTCTCGATCGCCAAGGGCGAGATCCTGGGCGTCATCGGTCCCAACGGGGCGGGTAAGACCACGCTCCTCAACTGCATCAGCGGCGTCTACAGGCTCGACGGCGGGGACATCCGCTGGCACGGCGTCTCGATCGCCGGACTGGCGCCCTACAGGGTGGCGCGGCTTGGCGTCGGCAGGACCTTCCAGATCGTCAAGCCCTTCGGCTCGATGACGGTTCGCGAGAACGTTGCTGTCGGCGCCCTCTTTGGCAGCGACTCGGAACGGCCTCCGCTCAGGGCGGCGTTCGATCGCGCTGACAGCGTCCTCGAGCTCGTGGGCTTGCGATCGAAGGCTGACCTTCCGGTCAGCGCGCTGACGATCCCGGACCGCAAGCGACTGGAGGTCGCCCGAGCTGTGGCGACACGGCCGAAGCTGCTGCTCCTCGATGAGGTGATGGCCGGCCTCAACAATGTCGAGATAGACGACGCGCTCGAGATGGTGCGTGCAGTCCACGAGACGGGCGTCACGGTGGTCTTGATCGAACACGTCATGCGCGTCATCGTCGGCGTGTGCGAGAGAGTGATCGTTCTCGACCTCGGGCGGACGCTGGCAGACGGGCAGCCGGACGTCGTCCTGCGCGACGAGCGTGTGATCCAGGCTTACCTTGGCGAGCGATACGCAAGGCGGCTCCGTGGCGGCTGAGCCGCTGCTGCACGTCAAAGGTCTCACCGCTGGGTTCGCTGCCGGGCCGGTGCTGTTCGGCATCGACGTCGATATCGCACAGGGCGAGCTCGTGGCGCTCGTGGGCGCCAACGGAGCCGGGAAGTCGACCTTGCTCGGCACCCTCAGCGGCCTGGTGCGCGCGAGCGCGGGACGAATTGCGTTCTCGGGCCGCGACATCACCAATCAGCGCCCTGAGGCCATCGTCATGGCTGGCCTGGCGCATGTGCCGCAAGGGCGCCGACTCTTTGACACGATGTCCGTCGAGAAGAATCTCCGGCTCGGCGCCTACGCGCGACGTGACGGCAACATCGATTCCGAGCTGCGCAACGTGCTCGAATACTTCCCCGCCCTCAAGGACAAGCTCAACCGCGAGGCCCGCACGCTTTCTGGGGGAGAGCAGCAGATGGTCGCGATCGGTCGCGGGCTGATGGCGAGGCCGAAGCTCCTGATGGTCGACGAGCTGTCGCTCGGCCTTGCACCCAAGATCGTCGACCGGCTGATCGACGTGGTCAAGGAGATCAACACGGCCGGCACCGCCCTGCTCCTGGTAGAGCAGGACGTGCTCGTCGCGCTTGACGTCGCGCAGCGCGCCTACGTCCTCGAGAACGGACGGATCGTGCTTGCCGGTGCAGCCGCCGATGTCAAAGACGACCCCAACATCCGCAAGGCTTACCTGGGCCTGTGATGGCGTCATATCCGACCGCCAGGGCGCCGGATTCCTGACGCGCCGCGCCTAAACCGTCCCAACTTCATCCGCCATAAGTAGAGTGCGGGCCGTGGACACGGCCGCGCTCCTCACCCAGTGCGATCGCCTGGCAGCGCTCGCCGGCCGGCGTCTCACGCTTGGGACGGCGAACCCGGCGGCCGAGGCCCGCGCGCGCCAGCTGCGCGACCACCTGGACGGCTTCGTCCGTCCGCGGGTCGCCGACATCGACGCCCCGCTGCTGGTGCTGATCCTCGGACCGACCGGCGCCGGCAAGTCGTCGCTGCTGAACACGATCGCCGGCGCGGAGGTGAGCAAGGCGGGTGTCCTGCGGCCGACGACGAAGGACGCGGTGGTGTACGCGAGTGAGAGCGATGCGCAGCGCATTCTCGCAAGCGGCCGCCTCGGCGCCATCGCGAAAGACCGTCTGAGGCTCGCGGCCGCGCCCGCAAGCGCCGATGGCGTTGCGGTCATCGACGCTCCCGACATCGACTCCGTGGAGCGTGACAACCGCGAGCTCGCAGACGTGCTCGTCGAGATCAGCGATCTCTGCGTCTTCGTCACGACCGCGACCCGCTACGCCGACCTCGTTCCGTGGGAGGTGCTGCGCCGTGTTCGCGAGCGTGGTCTCCCGCTCGTGGTGGTGTTGAACCGCGTGCCCGCTGAGGAGCAGGATCGGGCAGCGGTCGTCGCCGACGCCCAGAGGCTCTTCGCCGAGGCCGGCGGACGCGACGACCAGGAGGCGACGGAGCTGATCGCGATCGATGAGGGCGACGTCGACCCGAGCGTGAGTGGACTTGCGCGCGACAAGGCACGCCCCCTTCTCGACCGGATAGCGCGCCTCGCCGCCGAGGCCGACGAGCGTCGCGCCGTCGCGGCCCAGGCGCTGGCGGGGGCGCTGAGGGGCCTCGCGCCGCTCGCACACAGCATCGCCGACGATCTCGAGCACGAGGCCATCGACGCCGAGGCGCTGCGACGCATCGCCGCCTCGATGTACTCCGAAGAGCTCGCGTCGTTGACCCGCGCGCTGCAGGGCGGCCTGATCTTGCGCGCGGAGGTGTTGCGGCGCTGGAACGAGTTCGTCGGCGCGGACCAGGTGGCCAGGTTCATCTCCTCTGGCATCGGCAGGCTGCGCGCGATGCTGCTGACCGTGTTCCGAGGCACGACCGCCCCGCCGGTGACGGTCGTCGAGGCCGAGATGACCAGCACGCTCGAGGCGCTGGCGCTCCGGCACGCGACCGACGCCGCGCGGCGGACAGCGATCGCCTGGTCCGACCGGGCGCAGGCAGCCGAGCTCATCGCCCGCAATCCCTCTCTGTGGTCCGCGTCCGATGGATTCGGCGCAGCCGTCCGCGAGGGCCTTGGTGCCTGGATGCGCGCCATCGTCGATGACGTGCGCTCGCATGCGGGCCGCAAGCGCGCAGTCGCGCAGGTCGCGGCGCTCGGCGTGAACGTCGTCAGCGTCGCCGTGATGCTGGGCGTGTTCGCGTACACGGCCGGCCTCACCGGCGCCGAGGTGGGGATCGCCGCCGGGACGGCGGTGCTCAATCAGAAGCTCCTCGAGGCAGTCTTTGGCGAACGCGCGATGAGCGAGCTCATCGCGAGAGCGCGTGAGCGGCTGGAGGCGCTCCTGGCCTCGCTCTTCGAGCGCGAGCGCGGACGTTTCGAGGCGCTGGTGCCTCCGCCGGGAAGCCTGCGCGAGCTCGCGGCGGAGCTTCGCGCGGCGGTCGACGGGATGGCACAGTGAGCGTCGATCGCTGCCTCGACAATCTCGACGAGGCGATCGCGGCCGCAAAGTCGCTTGGCCTGGACACAGGCGCCGCCGCCGCGACGCGCGACACCGCGCGCTCGCGTCTCGGTTTCCCGAGCACCGCGTATGTTCTCGCGCTGGCCGGCGGCACCGGCGTCGGGAAGTCCACGCTGTTGAACGCGATCGCCGGCGAGAACGTGAGCCCGGCCGGCGCGCGCCGTCCAACCACGGCGGACGCTGTCGCGTGGGTCCCTTCCAGTCGCGGGCGCGAGCTCGCAGGTCTGCTCCGGTGGGTCGGCATCACCACGGTGCGAGAGCACGCGGGTGGCGCGCTGGCGGACGTCGCGGTGCTCGACCTACCCGACTTCGACTCGATTGCCCTCGAGCACCGAGAGCGCGTTGATGCCCTGCTTCCCCGCGTCGACGCTGTGGCGTGGATCGTGGATCCGGAGAAATACAAGGACCACGTCATGCACGGCGGCTATTTGACGCAGTTCGCGCCGCGCATCCGCCGCCAGATAGTCGTTCTCAACCGCAGCGATCTTCTCAGTCCCGCGGACGCGACCCGCGTCGCCGAGGACATGCGCCACCAGCTCCGCCGCGAAGGCGCGGGCGACATCGAGGTCGTCGCGACGCGCGCGCGAGAGGGTGCGGGCGGCATCGGCGAGCTGAGCCAGTGGCTCGATTCCGGGATCGAGGCCAAGCGCGTGGTCGCGTCTCGAGTCGCCGCGGAGGCACGTGAGGCAGCGCGCCAGCTCGCCGCCGGGGCGGGTGTGCTGGGCGACGCCGCCGCTCCGCTGATCGAGCCGGCGCGCCGGGAGCGCGCCCTCTCCTCGGTCTCGCGCGGCGCGTTGGCCCTCATCGACATCGCGGGCCTCGAGCGCCAGGCCGTCGCGGCGACCCGGTTCGCGGCGCGCCGACGCGGCGCGGGTCCGCTGCGATTTGTCACGAGCGCGATCTACCGGCTCATCGGTCGGGCCCGGGCCGCGGCCGACCCTGCCGGCTTTCTGGGGCGCTGGCAGCTGCGCGGCTCGCTCGCGCCGGCGGTCGAGCCGCTGCGCGAGCTCGTGGCGTCGACCCTTCCCACCGTGCCGGCGCCGCTCCGCGGCGCGCTCGCCACGCTGAGCGAGCCCGCGTCCATCGAGGGTCGTCTCGCCCGGACGATCGATAGCTCGCTCGCTGCGGAGGTGGCCGGCTTCCGGGTCCCCACGAGCGCGCTGTGGTCCGTCATCGGCGCCGCGCAGTACGCCGTGACCGCCCTGCTCATCTTCCTTGCGCTGTGGTTCGCGGCGCTGTTCGTCATCCACGACGCGCCGGTCGGCTCGCTCGTCTTGCCGTATCTCGGACCGGTGCCGACTCCGGTCGCGATGCTTGCGGCCACGCTCCTCGCAGGTTATCTGCTCGCGAAGCTGCTGCAGCTGCACGCGGGCTTGCTCGGGCGACGGTGGGCCAGGCGCGTCGGCGCGAATGTCACCCGCGAGGTCCGCCGCCGGATCGACGACGACCTCCTGGTTCCCCTGGATCAGTTCGATGCCTCCCGCGCGGCGCTCCAGAGGGCGGCGCGAGAGGCCGACGACTGCGGCTAGGGGGAGACCTTGCGCCGGCCCTGCTGCTGGAACATCTCGACGATCTCCTTGACCGTGGTCGCGTCCTCGGGACGCTTGTCCGCAGCGCGAAACGAGACGATCCGGGGAAAGCGGAGCGCGTAGCCGGGTCCGTCGCCGACCTTGCCGGCGGTGTGGTTCGTGCCCGGGGTGATCTCATCTGCGAGCACCTCGACCACGACCTCCGGTTTCAGCCACACGTCAGGGGTCAGCAACGACCGGACGCGGGCCGGCTTCTCCTTCACCTGCAGCTTGTCGGCGCGCTGATGGATCTCGCGCCACCCGGCGTCGGACAACCCGGTGCCGATCTTGGTGATGGTGTCGAAACGATCGTGCTCGGCGTCGTAGACGCCCGCCAGCAAAGCCCCAAGGCCGAACGAGGTTCTCTTGCCTTTGCCGAAGTAGTACCCCAGCAGGACGAGATCGACGGTGTCGTTGAGCTGTCCGCTGGTCGTTCGCTTGAGCTTGACCCAGTTGAAGTTGCGCGCCCCGGCCTGGTACGGCGAGTCCATCCGCTTGACCACGACACCTTCCAGGCCCTTGCTGATGTTGTCGAGCAAGGTTTTGGTCAGCTCTTCGGCTGAGCTCGTGGTGGTCAGAGGGGCCGGCGTCAGCACCGTGGAGCCGCCCAGCACCTCCCCCAGGAGCGCGTACCTCTCGCCGTACGGCAGCGGGGTCAGGTCTTTTCCGTTGCGGTAGAGGACGTCGAACACAAACGCGACCAGGGGCAGGCTCGCGGCCGCCTCTTCGATCCCGTGCTGGCGCCGACGCGACGCCGTCTGCTGGAACATCACGTACTCCTCCGACTCGGGGTTGTACCCGATCGCCTCGCCGTCGAGGATCAGGGTGCGGTCCTTGAGCTTTTTGGCCCCCGCCACCAGCTCGACGAACATGAGGCTGAAGTCCTCGAGATTTCTCGAGAAGACGCGCACCTTGGCGCCGTTCTTATGGATCTGCACGCGGATTCCGTCGTACTTGGGCTGGACGACCACGGCGCCCAGCTTGTTGATCACGGCTTCCGGGTTCGGCAGCCGCTCGGCCAGCTGGGGCCGAATCGGCCGGCCGACCGTGATCTTCAGGGCTGCGATGCCCTTCTCGCCCTCGGTCCAGAACGTCTTCGCGATCAGGCCGAGGTCCGAGGTTCGGTTGTAAGCGGCTTCCAGCGATGGACGCAGGGACCGGTCGCCCTTCTTGGCGAAGGAAAGCGCTTCCAGGACCGTGGGGTCGCCGAGCCCGAGCCGGAGGCGGCCGAGAGCCATCCGCACGAGGTGCTTGGCAGATCGCGCATCGAGATCGCGGAGCAGCGAGGCAAAAACAGTCCGCTTCTTCTCGACCGAGCCTGGCCCGGCCGACGCCGCGATCTCCATCAGCCGGGAGTGGGCGTCGGCGATGGAGGGCGTCTTGGCCGGCGACCCCGTCGAGAGCTTCTCGGCCACGAGCCCGAGGTCGCCGAGCGTGTTGAAGAGCTCGTTGACCTCCGCGACCGGCCGGCCCGAGGCTTGAGCGATCGACGCCATCACGAGCTTTTCACCCATGCCCATCTCGACGGGTTCGAAGAACGGGACCAGGCGACCCTGGATCAGGTAGGTCACCGGCTGGATCTCGTCGGGAGACGTTCTGGTGTACAGCTCGGCCAGCGTCTTGACCAGCTCGTTGCGGCTGCGCGTGCCTTCCATGCGGTCGAGGTACGCAGCGACGTCGGCGAATGTCATGGCGATGAAGACACCATGACAGAGTCAGGATCGGGCACTGCCGCCGCTTCCCTCGGAACGGCTACGGTTGGTGGCGATGGACGTGAAGAGAGCAGGGGGCTTCCGATTCCTGCCCGTCGACGGTCCATTCTCCGCCGGCGTCGCCGCGGACCCAGGGTTCGAGATAGCGCGGGTGCACGCTCCGCACCACACGCCGCTGGCGAAAGGCTTCCGGCTGATCGAGGAGACCCTTCAACAGTCGGGGCGCCCGCCCACGGCGCTCTGTGCCGTCGAGCTGCGCATTCCGAAGCCATTCGGCCGGGCCGAGTGGGAGGACTTCAACGGCGGCTACGTGGCGCAGTGGAAGCGGTGGGAGGCGACGGTGGACGGACACATCCCGGGCGCTCGCACGAACGTCGCGCCCGAGTTCGAGCCTCCCTCGGAGCCGTGCCTCCACGCGTTCTCTTACACGGCGGAGGCGGACACGCGTCGCCACGACTTCGTGATCTCGGGCACTCCCGAGCCCGAGGGCACGCTGGGCGGCCTGCCTGCCTACTGGGCGGCGATCGCCGGGGAGATCGAGGACAGGATGGCCGCGCTGGGCGTGACGTGGGACGACGCGACCGAGACCCAGTTTTACGGGACGCGTGCCGACCACGAGCTGTTCGCAGCGCAGGGCTTGCCGCATCTGGAGGAGTTGGTTCGGCCCGGCCTTCGCTGGTTCTTCTCCCGGCCGCCGATCGAGTCCCTCCACCTCGAGGTCGACGTGCGGGGACTCACGCGTGAGTCGTGGCGGTGAGTCAACAGCGCCTCCGTTGACAGTGACTCGACGCCGGCCTTAGGCTCGTGAGGCGGCCGGAACTCACCGGCACGCAACCTTGGGCTTGGGGGAGAAGACCAATGAGTCGTGTGCTGACGCGTTCCGCCCTCGCCGTCGGGGCCATCCTTTCCGTTCTCCTGCTTGCGGCCCCGCCCGGGCTCGCCGCGCGGCCCACGCCGGCCAAGCAGGCCACGGCCGTCGGCGCCGGAGGCGCGGCGGCCAGCGTCGACCCGATAGCCACGATGGTCGCGATCGACATCCTGCGCCGGGGCGGCAACGCGATCGACGCCGCGGTAGCCGCGGCCGCGGCCCTTGGCGTCGTGGAGCCTTTCTCCTGCGGCGTGGGCGGCGGTGGATTCATGGTCCTCTACAGCGCGCGCGACGGTCACGTGCACACGCTCGATGGGCGCGAGACGGCGCCGGCGGCGTTTCGCCCCGACAGCTTCATCGACCCCGCGACCGGGAAGCCGATCTCCTTTGCTGAGGGCGTGACCAGTGGTCTGGGCGTCGGCGTGCCCGGCACGCCGCGGCTGTGGGAGCAGGCGCTTGCCCGATTCGGCACCATGCCTCTCGCGGAAGCGCTTGCTCCGTCGATCGGGATCGCGCGCGGCGGCTTCGAGGTCGACCAGACCTTCCACGACCAGGTCGCCTCCAACAGCTCGCGCTTCCAGGACTTCAGCTCGACCAGAGCGCTGTATCTGCCTGACGGCCAGGCGCCGGCGGTCGGTTCGATCTTTCGCAACCCGGATCTCGCGCGCACCTACCAGCAGCTGGCGGGGCATGGGATGAAGGCGTTCTACGGCGGCGACGTTGCCAACGCGATCGTGACCACGGTCCAGCATCCGCCGCTCGTGCCGGGCGCGACGCGGATCGTGCGGCCCGGGTTGATGACCGCACAGGATCTCGCGGCCTACCGCGCCATCCTGCGCGCGCCCACTGACGTCCACTACCGGGGTTACGAGGTCTTCAGCATGGGGCCGCCGTCGAGCGGCGGCTCGACCGTGGGTGAAGCTCTCAAGATTCTCGAGGGCTACAACCTTGGCTCGCTCTCGCGGGCCGAAGCGTTGTATCTGATGCTCGAAGCGTCGAAGCTGGCGTTCGCCGACCGCAACCAGTATCTCGGCGATCCCGACTTCGTGAACGTGCCGCTGCAGGGCCTGCTCTCGGACGGTTATGCGGCCCAGCGCAGGGCGCTCATCGGCGCCACCGCTCTTCCCGTCCCTGTCGCCTTCGGAGATCCGGCGCCGTTCAACCCGGTCTCGTCGACGACGCACCTCACGGTCAGCGACCGCTTCGGCAACGTCGTCTCCTACACGTTCACCATCGAGCAGATCGGCGGCAGCGCCATCGTCGTGCCGGGCAACGGGTTCTTGCTCAACAACGAGCTCACGGACTTCAACTTCGTGGCCGGAACCGCCAACTCACCCGCCGGCGGCAAGCGACCGCGTTCGAGCATGGAGCCGACGATCGTGTTGCACGACGGCAAGCCTCTGCTCGCGCTCGGGTCGCCGGGCGGCGCGACGATCATCACGACCGTGCTGCAGCTGTTGCTCGAGCGGTTGGACCTCGGCCGCACGCTTCCCGGGGCCATCGCGACCGCTCGGCTCTCGCAGCGCAACTCAGCCACCACTCAGGCCGAGCCCGCCTTCTTAGCGACGCCAGAGCGGACGGCGCTGGAGGCTCGTGGCGAAGCCTTCAGCTCCACGCCGGAGATCGGCGCCGCGACGGGAATCGAATTCCTGACAGGTGGACTGGTTCTGGCGGCCGCCGAGCCCGTGCGCCGAGGCGGCGGCAGCGCCATGGTCGAGCAACCAATGTCCTGACGGGTTGGTGGCCGAAACCGCGAGGACGTCATGTTCGCGACGGCAGGACATACGGGATAGTCGCGACTAACCAGCCCCCGGGCGTCGAAATCGCGCGATAGTCGCGACTAACCAGCATCCTGGGCGTCGACATCGCGCGATAGTCGCGACTAACCACCGTCCCGGGCGCAAAAATCGCGCGATAGTCGCGACTAACCAGCAGCCTCAGCCGCTCGATCACAATGAATCCCTGAGATGCCGCTGCTCCAGGACCTCGTCGCTGCGATCGCCGACGGCAGGATCGAGGTGCTCGACCTGACCGCCACGCTCTCCGACAAGACCCCGATCATCCAGCTGCCGCCGCCCTTCGCCAACACCCGCCGCTTCGAGCTGACCGAGATCAGCCATTACGACGAGCGCGGCCCGGCCTGGTACTGGAACGACATCTCCACCGGGGAGCACGTCGGCACCCATTTCGACGCGCCCATCCATTGGGCCACCGGCCGCGACGGCAAAGACGTCTCCCAGGTGCCCGCCCGCCAGCTGATCGCCCGCGCGGCGGTCATCGACAAGAGCAGGGAGTGCGCCGAGAACCCCGACTTTCTCCTCGAGGTCGCCGACGTCGAGGCCTGGGAGAACGAGCACGGACCCCTGCCCGAGGGTGGGTGGCTTCTCTACAGGACCGGTTGGGACGCCCGCGCAAGCGACCAGCAGAGGTTCCTGAACGCGAACGAGACCGGGCCGCACACCCCCGGCATCGCCGTCGAGTGCGCGCGCTGGTTGGCGAACGAGGCGCCCGTCATCGGCGTCGGCGTGGAGACCGTCGGCACGGACGCCGGCACCGCGCACAGCTTCGACCCCGCGTTCCCCTGCCACGCCTTCCTCCTCGGCGCCGGCAAGTACGGCCTGACCCAGCTGGCCAACCTCGCCCGCCTTCCCGCCCAGGGCGCGGTCGTCATCGCCGGGCCGCTTCCGATCGTCCACGGCTCCGGCAGCCCGGCCAGGGTGCTCGCGCTGGTCGAGCGCTAGGACTCTGGTGCGCGTCGCCGAGGCTCTCGGGCGCGCCGTCGCCCAGCTCGGCGTCCGCGACTGCTTCGGGCTCGTCGGCAGCGGCAACTTCCACCTGGTCAACGCGATGCGCGCCCGCGGCGTGCGCTTCGTCGCTGCGCGGCACGAGACCGGCGCCGTCACGATGGCCGACGCCTACGCCCGCGCGAGCGGCCGGCTCGGGGTGGCGACCGTCCATCAGGGACCGGGCCTCACCAACGCCCTGACCGGCCTGGTCGAGGCCGCCAAGAGTCGCACTCCGCTCCTTTTCCTGGCCGCAGAAGCCACCGCGCCACTCTCCAACTTTTTCCTCGATGAGGAGAGGCTGGCCGCCGCAG
>Ga0209376_1002425_pt1 | contig 17721 bp, 20 predicted proteins | sample GraSoiAngelo_134_FD_185891 | JGI IMG/M metagenome (GOLD analysis project Ga0209376, IMG submission 185891) | Grasslands soil microbial communities from the Angelo Coastal Reserve, California, USA - 14_0929_05_30cm (SPAdes) (version 2) | ecosystem: Environmental > Terrestrial > Soil > Grasslands ... | reverse complement strand
CTCTCGTGCTGGCGGCGGGGATGCTCCTGTTCCTGAGAACCGCCCCAGAAAGCGACTACGTCACCGTCCTCATCCCCGCCATGCTGGTTACGGGCATCGGCGTAGGACTTACGTTCGTAAGCGTCACTATGGCCGCGACAGCTGGGGTCCCCGATCGGGATCAGGGAACCGCTTCTGGTCTCATCGGCACGGCCCAGCAGGTTGGAACGGCCGTGGGACTGGCGATTCTGGTCAACATCGCTGGGTCGGTCACCAGGGTGTATCTGCCGCAAGGTGCAGGTGCCGTTATCGCCGGATACCACCAGGCGTTTGTGATCGCCGCCGCCATCAGCTTCGTGGCGGCCATCCTCGCGCTCATCGTGATCAAGCGCCCTTCGGCGCTGCCGGCAGTTGGTGTGGCGAAAACTATGTTGCCGCGCCCGATTCGGCCACTCAGCGCCGCCGCCCAGAGCCAGCTGCTCTTGGCAAGGTGCGGACCCTTACTTCCACCGGACCGCGTCGGAGAATAGGTGCGGGTAGGCAGTTCTGAGAAAGCTGAGACAAGCAGAAAATCTCGTCGAACCCTCGCGTCACTCGTACTCGTCGTGGCGCCGGAGCTAGAGCGGCGTCGTGTCGCCCTCGTCGCGACCCCTTGGCGTGCGGTCGAGAAGGGCGTAGTAGGCCACCTGACGGCAAGTACCAAGGCTCTTGCCTACATGCCAACGGAGTGTGTACATCCAAGAATGAGGACTCTCTCACCACGGACTTGGCTCGCTTCTAGGTCGTCATTGCATTAGTGATCGTTCTTCTCGGTTTGATCACTGTGGCTCGGTTAGGCCTGGGTGAATTGATGACCGCAGGTCCCCGCTGTGCGCCTGCGCTGCACCGCTGGGCGCACGCTGAGTTCAAACGCCTGCTGGGGGACCACCCTGAGCCGCCGCCAAGAACCGCCCGCGGGCGGGCTCAACGCCGCCGGCGGCCTGGTCAGGCCGGTCGCAATGGGTCCTAATTAGGTCGAGGACGCCGCTGCCGAGTTCAATTCGAGAGTTCAAATAGTGTCCCCTCCCCCGACCAATCCGACATCAGTCTTGTCCAGGCAAGCCTCTATTCCCCGGTGCGCGTTTATCTTGAAGTTGTGACAGCGGCCTTGTGTCGGACTCGGCCGGATCCCGATTTGCTTCGGCCTCACCAGAGTGCAAGCGGGCGCTCACCAACCTGAGCAGGTGAAAGGCGTTCAGGCCGAGGACCGGTACAGCCGTTCTGCGACGAACACATCGATGCGGCTCAGTGCGATAGCTCTCTTCGTTGGTGGCCTGCTCCAGGTGCCCGCAACAGCCTTCGACCCCGATCTTTACGACCCTCGAGCTCTTTTCAATCCGGCGGAGACACCAGCGCACGCCGTCTTTTGGATCGCCTATCTCCTGATCACAATGGGCTTACCTGCCGCCTACTTCATTCACATAGGCAAGTTTGGATGGCTAGGAACGGTGGGCTTCCTCCTTGCGCTGGCCGGCTCGGCCATGACGGCAAGCGTCTCCCTGCTGGACGGCTTTGCGCTGCCTCTGATCGCCACTTCGCACCCGACTGAAGCTGCACCACTCGCACTTGTGGGGCCGGGCGGTGCAGCTGCCGGACTCATGCCGGCGTTGCTGGCTACCGCCGTAACTTTCTTTCCGGGTTACGTGATGTTCGGAATTGCAATGGCTCGGGCAGCGGTGATCCAGGCCTGGGCGGGTTGGCTCCTGGTGACGGGCGCCCTGCTCACGCTCACAGCCTTTGCAGCGCCGGTGGGTCGCATACCTACCATCATGGGCTCGGTACTCCTGGCGGCTGCTTTTGTCACTCTCAGCCGCGCCCTCTGGTCACGCCGCCAGCCATCTCGGCTTTAGAAACAACCTTGAACCGGCGGTAGGGCGTCCAACCGACCGAGATGCGGTCAGCCGTCATGAAGCGCATCCTCCAGAAACCTCGCTGAGGTGTCGTTTCGCTTCAGGCGAAAGCGACCGACTTGGCACCGGCGACGATCTCTTCCACTATCTTCGCGGCCCCGACGATGCTCACACCGTCTGCCAGCTGCTCTGGCGTGATGCCCCGCGGCTTGGCGCAGGCGCCGCAAAGCCACACCTTGCCCTGATTGGCGATGAACTCAGTCATGAGATCGTGGAGCTTCGGCAGCCCCGTCGCCTCGACGCCCTCGCTGCCGCCTTTGCAACCCAGGCGAACCGCTTCGATCGTGCAAAGGACGACTGCCTCCTGGCCCGCCGTGGCCGCGATGTTGGCGGCAATGAAGGGCAGCGTCGCCCGCTCCGGCTCTTCACGACCCCGGGTGCAGTTGAAGATGAGCTTCTCGTTCATTTCTGTCTCTCCACGGTGATGGTGACGCGCCCGTCGTCGTGCGCCTCGGTTGACGTGATCCGCTGCCCTAGCAGCCTTGCCAGAGAAGGCAGATCCCCTTTGGCGGCCGGATCGCTGACGACGACCTCCAGCGACCCGCCTATCGAGACCTTGGCGATCTGGCGTCGGAACTCCTGAGCCAGGCCGTCGGCGCAGCCCATGTCGCCGGCGTCAAAGATCTGCGTCGGGCCGGCGTCGACACTGGTCTCCGCTTGGAATCCTGAGCACAGGAGATCGATTCGCTCGATACCCTGATGCCCGAGATCCAGGTAAACAAGCTGCTCGATTACCTGGCGCGAGCCATCGCGCACGAGGCTGAACCGCCAGCTAATGCGGTGTCGCATTCCGACCTCGTCCTCGGTCGAGGAGGTAAGGTCGAAGACCGTCGCCGACCCGAACCAGCTCCTGATGCGGGCAACGATCGCTTCTCCGCCGTCGTACTCCTCCAGCCCGTGAGGGAGCAGGAACCGAGCGTGGGCGTCGCTCGCCAGGGACGCAGCCAGCCGATCGAAGTCGCGCGCCGCCAGTAGCTCGAGGAACTTGCGCGCGGATGTGCGCTCAACTGTCGCCGCCACATCTGCCTCGGCTGTCGGAACGCGCCCCTGCTCGATCATCTCAATCACCTCCGGAAGTCCGTTGGGCGGCATTCTCCGCGCCTATCCTCAAATTGTCAAGAGATCAATTGAATCATTGACAAAGACGTGTGAGATTGGGATACTGCGCCTCATGCCAGATCGAGCAGTCAAGACTGAGCTCTTCGATCAATTCGCCAAAGTCGCTCAGGCGTTAGCCAGCGGGCGCCGGGTGGAGATCGTCGACGTGCTGGCCAACGGCGAGCGAAGCGTCGAGGAGCTGTCGCGTCAGGTCACCATGTCAGTCGCCAACACCAGCGGGCACCTCCGGGTCTTGAAGGAGGCGGGACTGGTGACCGCAACTCGGGACGGCACACGCGTGCGGTACCGGCTGGCCTCGCCCGTCGTGTATCAATCCTGGGTGGCCCTTCGCTCGCTGGCGGCCGATAGACTGCCGGGTGTCAAGGGCCTCGTAGAGGCATACCTTGGCTCACCGGAAGGCCTCGAATCGATCAGCGCTGACGAGTTGCTTACCAGGCTGAATGCCGGAGAGTCACTGGTAGTCGTCGATGTACGTCCCGCTGAGGAGTACCAAGCCGCGCACGTTACGGGGGCGGTTTCGATTCCACTTGAGGAGCTGCAGCGGAGGCTGCGGGAACTACCGCGCGACCGCGAGATCGTCGCGTACTGCCGCGGCCCGTACTGCGCCTTCGCGCCGGAGGCGGTCCGGATGCTGCGATCAAACGGTTACGCTGCGCGCCACCTTACCGACGGACTGCCGGAATGGATTGCCGCCGGGAATAGCGTCGAGTCAGATGGGGCCAGCATTCGGACGGCGGACCGATGAAGCAGGTCGACCTGACGGCGGATAAGCAGATGGCGATGCTGGCTGACCGCTATTCGCAGCGCGCCGACGCCTATGACGGGTTGTGGAGCCCGATCATCCGGCCCGCCGGCGAGCGTCTGATCGCACATCTCCCTCTGTCTAGCACGACCAAGTACGTCATCGACATTGGCACTGGCGCAGGCGCCTTGTTACCTGCGATAGAGCGGTCGGCCCCAAGCGCCGTGATCGTCGGCGTCGATCGTTCTCAGGGCATGTTGCGCCTGGCCAAAAAGAAGCACTCAACCCCTCTGGCACTCATGGATGTGCAGAAGCTGGCCCTACCTGCCAACCGTTTTGAGGTAGCGGTCGTCGCATTCGTCCTCTTTCACCTGCCATTCCCCGAACGATGCCTTGCGGAGGTGAACCGAGTGTTGCAGCCGGGAGGCGCCGTGGGCACGGTTACGTGGGGGTCCGAGAATGAGCCGCTGGCGAGTGCCACTTGGGATGAGGAGCTGCAAGAAGCGGGCGCCCAGGTCATCGGACTTCCGGCGGTCGACAATCGGACCTGTTGCGACAGCTCTCAGAAGATGACGACGTTGCTGGAACAAGCAGACTTCGTAACGATCAAGGTTTGGACTGAGTCGATTGAGCACCGATGGCGATCGGAAGACCACTTCGACTACCAGGTACGCATGAATTCGCGACTGCGTCTTCAGTCATTGGATGTCGAGGATCGTGAGGCTTGCCTGCGCCGGGTTCGGGATCGCCTGTCCGATGCCGACGACGAGCACTACGTCTATCGCGGTGAGGTGTTCATGGCGACAGCATTCAAGGCTGATCCTCGCGTGGGCAATCAATAGGAGAAGACGATGGCCGAGATACTCGAGGGGGTCGATCTGGAAGCGCTGCGCAAGGAGGTCCGCGAGAAGTACCGCGAGGTCGCCGAAGATCCGACGGGCGAGTATCACTTCCATACTGGACGCGCCCACGCGATTAGACTCGGCTACCCTCCGACACCGCTCGACCGGCTTCCCGATTTCGCCTGTGAAGCTTTTGCTGGCGTAGGCAATCCTTTCTATTGGGGTGGGCCGACACCTGGTGAGAGGGTTGTCGATCTCGGCTCTGGAGCCGGTATGGACTCCTTCCTGGCGGCGCTTTGGGTGGGCGGCGAAGGAAAGGTGATTGGAGTCGATATGACTCCTGAGATGCTGGATCGCAGTCGATCGATGGCAGCGAGGCTGGGACTGGACAATGTCGAGTTTCGTGACGGCCTGATCGAAGATTTGCCCGTCGAAGATGGCTGGGCTGATGTTGTGATCTCTAATGGCGTGATCAACCTCTGCCCGGACAAGATCGGTGTCTATCGACAGATCTTCCGGGTGTTGCGGCCTGGAGGCCGGATGACAGTCGCGGACATCTGCCTTGAGCGACCCGTCCCTGAGGAAGCGCTTCATGACATCGATCTCTGGACTGGTTGAATCGCCGGCGCCCTGCCGTGCGCAGGGTGGGAGACGGTGATCGGTGGCGCTGGACTCACTGACATCGAGCTGGCCAATCCACTCGACACATTCGCGGGCGCTCGCGGGAAGGAGAGCGCTCGGGCGTTTGGAACAATGGGGTATTCCATCAGAGCTCGCCGACCGGAGTAGTCGAGAGCGGTGGTTCGCTGCGCTACCTGACTCGGAGGGCTGGCTATTCCAACCTTCAGAATGTTGCTGTGGCACTAGCGCCCTCGCCATTGGGCGACGCCCGGACCGCCTATAACCGGCACGATTGGCGCGGCGCGGTCGCGCTATATCGCCGAGCAATAGAGGCGGGCGACGATGTGGCCGCATCCGACCTCGAGCGCCTTGGCAAGGCCTGTTGGTGGATCGGCGATCGTGAAGGTTGCCTGGATGCTCATGAGCAGGCCTATGCGCGGTACCTGGCAGCAGGTGACCGCCGCAAAGCCGCGAATTGCGCGCAGATGCTTCGTTTCAACTATGTCAACGGCCTCGGCGACCGTGAGACAGGGTCAGGCTGGAGCGCAAAAGCCGCGGGGCTGTTGGAGGGCCTTCCTGAGTGTGCCGAACACGGCTATCAGGTCCGTCTCGACGCGCGCAGGCTGTGCACTACTGGGCACCGCCAGGAGGGCCTACCCCTCTACGAGAAGGCACTTGATATCGGCCGTCGGTTGAATGATCCCGATCTCATCGCGCTTACGGACACATGGAAGTCTCTCGACTTGATCGAGGCTGGTCGCGTCGAAGAGGGATTTGCCCTGGTTGACGAGGTGAGCGCGGCCGCCGTGGGCGGCGAGCTCGGTCCGTTCGCGACCGGCGTCGTACTTTGCAATGCGATCGCCGCCTACCGAGATTCAGGTGACTTCGCTGGTGCCGGCGAATGGGCAGAGAGAGCTACGCGCTGGTGCGAGCGCCAATCGATACACGGCTTTCCCGGCATCTGCCGAGTCCGAAGGGCGGAAATTATGCGGCTCCGCGGCGCCTGGGTTGACGCCGAGCGGGAGGCACGGGCGGCCGGTGAGGAACTCGAACACTTCCTCGTCGGGTATGCTGCCGATGCCTATCTCGAGTTGGGCGAGATACGTCTCCGAGTTGGCGATCCTGTCGGAGCTGAGACCGCGTTCCGTCATGCGCACGCCCTCGGCCGCGACCCGCAACCGGGCCAAGCGCTCCTTCTGCTGGCTCGAGGCGAGACGGAGCCGGCGGCGCGCGGCCTGCAACGGGCACTCGAAAACGTCAATTTGACCACCATCGAGCACGCTCGGCTGCTCGAGGCGCTGGTCGAAGTTACGCTTGGCGCCGGCGAGATGACGGCTGGCGCCGCCGCGAGCGAGCTAGAGACCATTGCAGCTACCAACCCGCGCCAGGCGCTCCGTGCTATGGCGCTGCGCGCCAGGGCCTCCGTCGATCTGGCCGGCGCGAGTCCCGCTACATCCCCGCTCCGCGAGGCCCTCAAGCTTTGGCAGTCAGTGGACGCGCCGTATGAGGTCGCCCGCACACGGATGCTGCTCGCCGACAGCTACCACTTAGAGGGGGACGAGTCCGGCGCCCGCCAGGAATTAGAGGCGGCGGCCGCGGCCTTCGAGCGGCTTGGGGCCTCGCCGGATCTGGCTCGCGCGCGCGAGAAGCTCGCAGCTATCCCAGGGACACAGCCTGTGCGCACCAGCCGTGCCTTCTTATTCAGCGACATCGTCGACTCAACGAGGCTCGCCGAGACGGTCGGCGACGAGACGTGGGCAAATCTCCTTCGCTGGCACGACGCGGCTCTGCGCGGGCTGTTTCTCGAGCACCACGGCGAAGAGGTGGACCATGCGGGTGATGGATTCCTCGTCGCGTTCGACTCAGCTGCGCCTGCCATCGCGTGTGCGGTTGCAGTGCAACGCATGCTTGCTGTACACCGTCGCGAGCACGGATTCGCGCCAAGGATCCGCATTGGCGTCCATACCGCCGACGCCGTTCGATCTGGTCGCGCGTTCCGCGGCAGCGGCGTCCATGAGGCGGCGCGAATTGCCGCTCTCGCCGGCGCTGATGAGATACTCGCGAGCCGCGAGGCTGCAGTCGCAGCGGGCGCCCAGCATGGAGAGGTTCGCACGGTGGAGTTGAGGGGCATCGCGCGACCAGTTCAGATCGTCACTCTGGCATGGCGCTGATTTAAGGCCGCGCGACGGCGTCGTCTCTCCGGGCCGAGGGGTAACGACCTCAAGCTAACTTCCGTCATGTAGTAGTTCGTGTAGTAATTCAGGCAACTCCGGTGGATGAAAGCGGCCTGGAATCATCCCATGAGTTCGCGAAATGAACTCAAAACCTCCGAAATCGGTCTCGGTTGAACTGCCTGTGAGGATATGTGGGTCCCGCTCCCGGCTGTGTGACCCATGAACTGCCTGGCACCACAAGGCTTGCCTTTCCCAGGATCTGTCCACGGTCGGGGGCATCGCCGGGCGCCGCGAACGGCCGTGACTTTATAGGAGCTTGACCCACGACAGTCCCGTCACAGGTCTGTCCGGCCGCTCGCGACTCCGCCCTCAATCCTAAGGAGCAAACGTGACCGAAGAGACCTTGCCGCAGCAGATCGTCATCGGAGTCGACACCCACGATCTCGTCCATGTCGCTGTCGCTTTGGACCACCTTGGTCGACGGCTCGGCGATCTCAGCATCCCAACCTCGCCGTCGGGTTACGAACGTTTTGTGATCTGGGCTTTGCGCCTGGGAGATATCTCGGCAGTGGCGATGGAAGGCACCGGGTCGTATGGCCGCGGGCTCTGCACAGTGCTCCAGAGTCGAGGGGTGCGAGTTGCTGAGGTATCGCGTCCGTCACGAAAGAACAGGCGCAACCGCGGCAAGGCTGATCTCAGCGATGCTGAGGCAGCAGTTCGAGCCTTTGTTGCCGGCGAGGTCACGGCGAAGCCGCGCGGCAGTGATGCTTCGATTGCCATGATCCGATCCCTGCGGATACCGCGCGAGGCGCTCGTGAATCAGCGAACTCAGGCGATCAACCAGCTGCGGGCACTAATCGTGGCGGCGCCAGCGCCTCTGAGAGAGTCGCTGGCTGGCCTGGCCGCCAAGCAGCTGATTCAGCGGGCGGCCCAATTCCGGGTTGGCAGCATCGCGACAGCAACAGAAGCGTCACGTTTTGCCATGCGGCAACTCGGGCGCCACGTGCTTCACATCGATATCCAGATAGAGGAGCTTGATCGACACCTAGACCCGCTCGTCGCAGGACGTGCACCCGAACTCGTAGCCGTCCATGGTGTCGGCGTTGAGGTCGCAAGCAGCCTACTCGTCGCGTGGGACAACGTCCACCGCATTCGCTCAGAAGCTGCGTTCGCTTCCCTCTGCGGGGTAGCCCCTGTTCCGGCCAGCTCGGGCAAGACCACCCGACATCGTCTTAGTCGTGGCGGCGATCGGACCGCAAATCGTGCCCTTTGGCGAATCGTCCTGACTCGGATGCGAACGGACACCCGGACTCGCGATTACCTGGCGCGCCGCCAAGCTGAAGGAAAATCAAAACGCGAAGTGGTCCGCTGCCTCAAGCGGTACGTCGCACGCGAGGTTTATCGGGCTTTGCAGTCCTCGTCGGCGTCGTGACTAAGCGCTTGACAAACATAGGAGCATCCTGGGTTTGATGGAGGCTAAGGGCTGTCCTGACTTCGGTGGAGCCGAGTTCTTAGATTCATGCCGCTGTCGTTGGCTGACGGCGAGCCTCGAACTCGACCGGCGTGAGCATACCTAGCGACGAGTGGCGGCGTTGGCGATTGTGGAAGATCTCGAGGTAGTCGAAGATCGCGTTCGCCAGCTCGACGCGAGTGCTCCACCGTTTTCGGTCCAGCAACTCGACCTGCACCCGGCTCCAGAACGACTCCATGACCGCGTTGTCGAAACAATCCCCGACCGAACCCATTGAGGGGAGCAGACCGGAGTCGAGGGCTCGCCTGGTGAACGCCCACGAGGTGAACTGCGTGCCCTGGTCGCTGTGAATAATGGTGCTTCGGTTGGGTCGGCGTTGGTCGATTGCCATCCCGAGCGCGTTGGTCACGAGCGCAGTAGTCGGTCTACCGTCGATCGACCACCCGATTACGCGTCGCGACCAGGCGTCGAGGACTACAGCGCAGTAGACCTTTCCTTCTCTCGTCGGGTGCTCGGTCACGTCAGTGACCCAGAGTTCATCGGCTTGGTCGGGGTGAAACTGGCGCGCGACGCGATCTTCTGCGGTCGCCACACCAACCACGCGACGAAACTTTGGTCGACCTGAGATTCCTTGAATTTGGGCCCGACGCATCAGGAGCTCCACGGCCTGGTGACCAACGGTGATGCTTCGGCCTAGCGTCAGCTCGGCATGAACGCGACGGATGCCGTAGATGCCTCGCGAAACCGCGTGGACTTGGCGGATCACATCGGTGAGCCACGCGTGGCGAATCGACCGCGGCGAGGGCGCTCGTGAGCGCCTCGCGTAGTAGCCAGATTCGGAAACCTCGAGGACGCGACAGGCGAGTAGCACCGGGAGACCTTCGGTGGCCATCACGTGGACTGCAGCGAACCTCCTTTTGGGCTTGTGGTGCCCTTCAGCAGCTCCGCTGCCCTGCGGTGGATAGCCAACTCGGTTTCCAGCTCGTGGATGCGCCTGCGCGCCGAGAGCAACTCAGCGCGCTCGGCAGATGTGAGGCCGGCCTCAAGCCCCTGGTCGATCCGATCTTGGCGACGCCAGCTGTAAATCGTTTGGTCACTGATCCCAAGGTCCCGCGCGACGTCCTCAACGCGGCGCCCCGCCGCCACCAGATCCAGAACTCGTTGGCGAAACTCCACTGGATAACCGCGCCTCCCCATGCTGTCCTCCCTTTGCACTGATGGGACAGCAGCATGTCGTATCCAGTAATTCGACTCCACGAAATCCAGGGCGCACTAGTAGACGAAACCGCTTAGATTTCGGGACCGTGTGGCCCCGGGGTTCAAATCCCGGGCCCCGACCAAATCCGAATTCAAAGTCATCCAGCCGGGGGATTAACGTGACATCGCCGCTGTATTACTGCAGCAATTTTGCAGTTAATGTCGCAACGACCTACAGACTGCAGTCGTATTCGGTGCTGGAGCTCGCTCGCGGGATCGGAGGGATCCCCACTTCAATTGCAGGTCCTTCTCGAAAGTCGCTTAGCGCGGCTCCGAGGTTGCGTCAGGTGCTCTCTAACCTGGCGGAGCGGTCTCGGTGCGGTTGTTGTCGTCAATCCACCAACTGGTGACTTTGCCGTTCTGGCAGACGTAGTGGACGTATTTCCCGTTTGCAATCGGTCCTTCGTACCGTTGGCTCAGGTAACGGTCGGTGCAGGCCAGGGTCAGGCGGGAAGGTCACGGAGTCGGAGGGGGTGCGGCGTGGAAGTCGAGAGCAACGTGTCGGAGCATGCACTGACCAAGAAAGTGAGCGCTATCGCGGTCATGGCGGCACCCTTGCGCACGGTGTTGAAAACGATGACATGGCCGGGCAGTTACAAACGCGGGAGGCGCGCCTACCAGAAGGCGCTGGTCGCCTGCCCAACGGGTGGCCGAGAATCCCTGGAGCTGGCCTTCCTGAACTGGGCGCTGGTCGAGCTGGTCGAGCGGGCAAGGAGCTCGTTGGATGAGTCGGTCTCCTTCTGATCTTGCCGCCATGCGCCGGGAACGCCGGTGGACAGAAGGTCGGAGCCGACCTGTCGCGACGTACTGTTCCATCTCAAGCCGTCCTTGCGCGATGCGAACGTTGGCGGGCTGGCCGGTGTACTGGGGCTATGGATGCTGGAGCCAGGTCTCGCTGGACAGGTATCGCCGCCGCTCTGCTCATCACTCTGGTGGTCGGCTCTGGGTCGGCTCAACCAACTCAGGCAAAGGCGAGCCCGAGGGTTCCCGTCAAGACTTTCGCCGGCGGCTGCGCAGGCACAGTGCTGACCGATGCCGAGCCACCGGTCTGGTCACAAGCTGGTTGGAGTCACGCCAAGGGAACACCATGGCCCGTGCCGTGGGCTTTCGGGTCACAGGACACCACGGTGGCCTTCCTTTTCTCGACTGTGCTAGTAGCGGGAAGCGGTCCCCGGGTGGACGGCTCTTACAACAAGGTTGGCTGGGTAGGTAAAGGGGACTACTCAACTGGAAACACCGACATAGCAATCGAAGCTCGTCCGTTTGGCGAGTCCCAACCGGTCCTGACCAGTCCGGGTGATGCAAATGCCAGCGTCGTGGATTTACCAAAGCCAGGCTGCTGGACATTCCGCCTGTCCTGGAGCGCCCATGGTCAGCAACAGGTCAGCACCATCAACCTCGAAGTACTACCGGCCGGGGCGCGGCCGTAGGACTACGCACGCCCGCTGCTTCGCGGAAGCCGGCTCTGTCTCATCAACGCGAGCTTGCCAGGATCCGCCTCGACTTGATGATTGATCGGGCGGACTATAAGTTTTGGGTACCAGTACCCATTTAGTACCCAACGGCACCGTGTCGTGGTGTCGTTAGATGTCGTCCTGTATTCGACAGGCCAGTTTGAATTGGCGAAAAACGAACCCGGCTTACAGTCCGCCCTGACCACCTAGGGGTGTGTCGCGGATTTGGTGATTCGGTCGAGGGTGGATGTACCCCATCGGCGGTACTCTTGCGAAATGCGACCCCTTCGGTACTCCATCAACGTCACATTGGACGGGTGCTGCGATCACCGGGAAGGGTTCGCGGACGAAGACTTACATCGTCACGCGGCGGAAAACATCGACCAGGCCGATGCTCTCCTATTTGGCCGGGTGACTTACGAAATGATGGAGGAAGCGTGGCGGCAGCCGGCGCCGACAGGAGCGAGGCCTGATTGGATGGAACCGTTCGCCCGGACGATCGACGCGGCAAAGAAGTACGTCGTGTCGAGCACCCTGGACCGGGTCGATTGGAACGCGGAGCTCCTGCGCGGGGATCTGGGGAAGGCCGTTCAGCAGCTGAAGCGGGAGCCGGGTAAGGGACTGCTCGTGGGAGGCGTGAAGCTCCCGCTGGCGTTGGCGGAGCTGGGATTGATCGATGAGTACGAGTTCGTGGTGCAGCCCAGACTGGTGGGCCACGGGCCGACGTTGTTCGCAGGGCTATCGAAGCATGTCGACCTGAAGCTCGTGAGCCGGCTGGAGTTCGGCTCGGGGGCAGTCGCGATGCGGTACGAGCGGAGACAGTAGCCATCGGGCTTGCTAGCCCAAGCCGGCCCACAACAACGCCTTGGCCCCGCTCATCTGTCCAATCCCTGATAAGTCGACAGGGGCCGCGAGGGTCTCCGCCGGATCACGGATTCCCGGCGCCCCATGGTTCTTGAAGGTCACGCCAGGACACCAAGTAGGCGGCAATCGAGTTCAGCCGGGCCTTGGGGGAGCCGGGGGGACAGTCGAGGACGCGCCCCCGCCACGGTTCGGGACCGTGATGCCCCGGGTTCAAATCCCGAGCCCCCGACCAGTTCTCGAATTCAGAGTCGTCGTTTCCCGCCTGACGGCAAGTGATCCCGCGTCACAGCGGTATCACAGATTTTCTAGAAACTCGGCGGCGTGGGCGCAGGGCCCGCTGCCCCAAGCCTGACTTCGCATCAGGCGCACGAGCCGAGTGGAGCTCTACCTACCTGCGCGTGACCGATGAATGTCCCCCTCGCACTCGATTACACAGCCGTGAAGAGGGTGACGGCTCCGCTTGCGATCAGAACTAGGCTCCACCCGAGGTCGAGGTTGAACCAGCCGCGGCGCAGTACGCCGACACCAACTTTTTCGTAGACGACCACCGAAACTAAGCCCATCACAAGAAGCATGGCCGCGACGTGCAGCGAAGCAGCGGCGACGGCCTGCAGCGATATCTCACGCAGGCTGTGATAGGCGGCGTACACCGGCAAGCCCAGCAGTACCGGGGCCAACATCAGCCCCGCGCCGTGCGCCGACGACATCAAGAACGACCAGCCAACCAACCCTGCGGGTCCGATCCGCATCCCGAAGCCACCCGGGTGCGCGCGCGGCCGGAGCAGTTTGTACAAACCGAAGCTCACCAGTACCAGGGCCGCGAGCAGGCGCACGAAAAACGGTGGCAGGAAGGCCTCGGTCAGCGAAACTGCGACAACCACCATGATGATTGAGGCTTCATGCCCGACCGCGATCGGCAGGAGCGAGCTGAGCACCGCCCCTCGATTCTTTTCCTGCATCCCCCGCGCTACCGCGAACAGCCAACCCATCCCGGGATTGATGCCGTGATAGGCCCCGAGCAGCACTAGCGCTGCCCAGGGCCACAAAGCAGTGTTCACGAGTAGCAATAAGAGTCGGATGAGGCGTCGCCGCCCTGGAGATGAACCTGATGGGTGCGCTGCTCGAATGTCGAGAAGAAGCCTTCGTCCAGGCTCAGGCCACCCTCGGGCTTGGCATGAATCGAGGTCGCCCAGCTTTTGATCCCGTCGGGGTAGAACTGCTCGTCCCAACTCGCGTACAGCGAGTTGGTGAGATAGGCGCGCTTCCCGTCGCGGCTGAGCTCCACCATCTGCGGGCCGCCGTTCAGCGGTCCGCTCTTGGGATGCGGTGCCTTGCGGACAATGCCACCGAGGTGGACGCTGCCGGTCTTCTTGGGCTTGAAGGGATCGCTGACATCGAACTGAAGAAACTCGCCGGTACCCCACGCCGACACGTAGAGCCAGCGATCGTCGAGGGAGAGGTTGATGTCGCTAACCAACGGCGGAACTGCCTTGAAGCCCTTGAGCAGCGGCGGCAGGTCGTCGGGATTGGCCGGTTCGGCCGGGATCTCGATCACCTTCTCCACCTTGTAAGTGGAGCCGTCGAGATACCACGTCCAGATCGAAGAGCTGAGGTCCTTCAAGCTCACCACCACACCGACGAATCCGTACGCCTTGCTTGGATCGTGGGCGGGACGAAGCTCGAGCACCATTTGCTGCTCAGCCCCGAGGTCGATCTCCTGGCGATGGCGTCGCTTCGGTAGATCCCAGATGTGGAGCTTGTGTCCGTAGTTTCCTGCCAGCAGCAGGTCGGGGTTGACCCCGCCCTCGACCATGTTGGGAGTGCCCCATTCGCTGGTGATGGCGGTGTCGTATCCGAGGTGCCACCAGAAGTCGTAAGCGAGCTCCTGAGGGCCGCGATCGAGTTCCCATCGACCCTTGACCGCAAAGGTGTCGTGGTCGATGACGAAAATGCCACCGGGACCATTGCCGTCCGGAGCGCCGAGCGCGCTCACGTAGATACCGTCTGGCCCACAGTGAATGGTGTGCGGGCGGCTGTAGCCGGCACGTTCAGCGATCTCTTGCGCCTCGATCGTGTGCACGAGCTTCGGTTGTTTGGGATCGGGTTTGATATCGAATACGTAGATGCGCGACGAGCGCAATCCCGGGACGAGCAGGTAACGGCGCTCCAGGTGAGGATGGGCAGCATAAGGGCATAGGGCCGAGCTGCACACGTTCCAGCCGAAGTGGTGAAATTCGTCACCGACGTTCGGAGCGTCAACGCGGCCAACCTGCTTGCCAAAACTTTTCGATCCGGGGTCAACGTCGAGTGTCACAAGCCCGTCAGGCTTCTTCCTGCTCGGGTCGAATGTGACCATGTAAGCGAGCGTTTCGACGGGTGCTTTCGCCGCCAGGCGTGGCGACGGATAGAAGGTCTGATCGGGTCTGAGAAGGGTGGTTGCCATGTGCTGCTCCTTTCAAGCGCCCAAGGGGCGGAGGATGGTTCGATTGAAGGACAGGTCGCCTCTTTGGGGGCGTCTCCCCAGAGCTAGCGACCTAACAGGTACAGAAGCAGTGCGGCGCCTCGATGAGCCGGTGGGCCGGGAATCGAAGGTCGAGCCCCATCAATGTGGGAGTTTATACCCGGCCAATCACTTGCGGGCGGGCCGTCCGATTACACCGGGTTTGAACTCGAGCATGGTTATTACGCAGCCGATATGTCAGCAGACGCACGACCCGGGGACCGTGCGTCACCGAGGTTCAAAATCCGACACCCCTGAGCCTCCAGCAAACCCAGGGCGATGCACCATGTCGCTCGTAACCATCACCCGTTCGGTTCCCTGGATATGGGATCGAGGCCCCAACTCCGGTGCGCATTAACCGGCTGGTGAGGCGCCGCAGAACTTAGGCGCGGGCCCTGTGTACTCGATGGGCCTGACGGCCGAAATCTCCCTAAGGATCAGCGCACGACAGGACGCCCGCGTCGGGTTCGTGGTCGAAGAACTACGCGAACTGGCGGAGATGCTTCCGAAGATGCAGGACTACTGCGACGAGCACCAGTCAGCCATTGCATTCGAAATGCCAATCGGTTCGGGCGGCAGCGCCTTGGCGTAACGCAGATGCTCCGGAGCGGCCGCGACGGTAACGAGATCGCCTTCGGAGTAGTCCCAGCCGTCTAGCGAAAGTCGGCGGCGGTGATCCCATAGGCGTGCCCCGGCGGCCACTCCACCAACTCGATGCGGTAGCCGTCGGGGTCGATCAGCCATGAGATCTGGGGCCCGTCCACTCCACCCGGCCGTTCCACCGGGCCGGGCCTGAGCCCCGCCTCGGATAACTGCCCAAGGGTGGCATGGAGATCGTCGACCTGAATCGGGATGTGACTGAACCCGGTGCCGATATCGACCCGCCCATCCTCCGGGCGGTGCACCAGCTCAAGCGTGACTACCTCCTCGCCTGGGAACTTGAGCATGGTCAGACTCGCGTTGGCCCCCAGATCAACCCGGCCGACCTGCTCATACCCGAGCGCGGTGTAGAAGCCGAGCGAGGCGGCCAGATTGGAAACCCGGTACGAGGTGTGGAGAGTCCTCATCGTCAAGTCGCCCGGGAGAAATGATGCCTCGCCGGCGGCGTCAAGTTGGCGGGTCGCATCTTCAGCCAGCGAGCTAGGAGCCCCTGCAACTAAAGCTAGTTGTTCGGGTTGAGGACGATCTGCCCGCGGACTGAGGGTTGCTCTCGCACCCGGCATTTCAATGAGCGCGACCATTCAACCAGGCGGACTCAATTCGGCCATTCGGCACGACTAAACGAAGGGCAGCGACCTCGGCGCTCCGCGCCACAGCGCATGTCGATCTGATTGGTCGCTGTCCGCCGTTGGTGAATGATGCTTCGATGGCCGAGTACCTTGCCGCGAGCGCGCGATCCCTGCTGGGACCGGACTCGGTCGTGGCGGCGAAGCCGGAGATGTGGGCTGAGGACTTTGCGTTCGTGCTGGAGAGAATCCCTGGAGCGATGCTCTGGCTAGGCGTCAAGAGTTCCGACTGGCCGCAGCCGAAGGCGATCCACACACCCGAATTCGACCTCGACGAGTCAGCGCTGCCGATCGGCACCTCGGCGCTGGCCGGAGTGGCGCTCGACCATCTGACGCGTGCGTGAGAACTCGGTTCCGGACCGTGAGGCCCCGAGTTCAAATTCCGGGCCCCCGACCAACAAACGTACTCAAAATCCCGGTTTTCGCAGGCTCCGTCTAGTCAGCGGGAGCACATGCAGGTCGCAGATTGTCTGGCGACTTCCCGCAACCGGAACCTGAGGAGCGGTCGGCGCTATCACATCTGAACGAGACTCGAGTAGTCTGGCCGTCGTGGACGGCTCGGGGCCACTGACGGTCTCCCTCGGCGAGATCGACCGCGGCGCCGTCGCGCTGGCTGGCGGCAAAGGCGCCAACCTCGGCGATTTGATACGAGCCGGCTTCCGGGTTCCCAACGGATTCGTGCTTACGACACGTGCCTACGCCCTCGGCGCCAAAGCGGCGGGTGTCGATCCGGCACGACCGACGGAGGCTGCCGAGCGGCTGCGAGCAGCGCCACTGCCAGAGGGGATCGCTGACGCGGCTCTCAAGGCATACGCCGGTCTCGGCTCTGGACGTGTTGCGGTGCGGTCGTCGGCCACCGCCGAGGACCTGTCCGGCGCATCGTTCGCCGGCCAGCAGGACACGTACCTCGATGTCTTGGGCGACGCGGATCTGCTCGACGCGATTCGCCGCTGCTGGGCGTCACTTTGGAACGAGCGAGCGGTTGCATACCGGCGGGCCAATTCCGCGGACGACAGAAACGTCAGCCTTGCCGTCGTCGTACAAGAGATGGTGGACGCCTCCGCTGCCGGGGTGCTCTTCACCGCCGATCCCGTCACCGGCCGGCGCCGGCGCGCATCCATCGATGCGGTCGCGGGTCACGGCGAAAAGCTCGTCTCCGGCGCCGTCAACCCCGATCACTACGCGGTCGACGTCACGAGCCGCCGGGTCGTGCAGCGCCCGGAAGCGAGCAAGGCATCGGTCCTGTCGGATCAGGATCTGCTCGCCCTAGCCGAGCTCGGCGACCGCGTCGAACGCCACTTCAACGCACCGCAGGACATCGAGTTCGCGCTCGACGGTGAGCACAACGTCCTGCTCGTGCAGTCGCGCCCCATCACGACGCTGTATCCGTTGCCCAAGGATGCGCCCGATCCCGAGCAGGACCTTCGCGTCTACTTCTCAGGCAGCGTTTTCCAGGGTTACTT